>Ga0099828_10002251_pt1 | contig 13221 bp, 14 predicted proteins | sample CZO8metaG_2_FD_79338 | JGI IMG/M metagenome (GOLD analysis project Ga0099828, IMG submission 79338) | Vadose zone soil microbial communities from the Eel River Critical Zone Observatory, Northern California, USA - CZOApr15con2H1.8 metaG | ecosystem: Environmental > Terrestrial > Soil > Vadose...
AGGCCCAGGGCCGCTAGAGCAGGATGCCCGGCTCAGGTTTTCTGCTTGCGGGGTCTGCGAAACAGGAGGAAATAGAGAATGGCGGCGGCGGCGAGAACTGCGGCCGACGCCGGCAGGGCCCAACTCTCGTCGTACTGCGCCCAGGGCAGCCCGACGCGAATGCCCCACCAATGGACCGCGAAGTAGGTCCAAAAGATGTACATGCCGACAGCGAAGATCAGCACAACCAGCGTGGTGTTGATGATGCGGTTGCGCTGGCGCTTGGCCTGGTCGAGCGTGCAGATACCTCTGCGGCGAAAGTAAACCCACAGGGTCAGCGCCAAAAACACGAACGCGGCTACGCGAAACGCCCAGCGGTACTCTCCGTAGAGAACATTGCCCAGCGAATTCGCGAATGCCACAGTGCTGAGGCCCAGCAGGACCAGCACCACCGGCGTGACGCAGCACAGCCCTCCGATGATGGCCGCCAAGCCCGAGATGAGGAAGATTCCTTTGCGGTCGCTTTTGGCTTCGGGAGTTTCCATGGCCGCGCGCTCCGGCTGCCCGCTTCGCATCTTACCTATTTAAGTGGATGCCGCGTTTCGCGCCGGAAATTCACGCCGCTGGCAAGTTTGCAGCCAAGCGTGCATTGTAGACGCGCGAGAACAGAGGGCATGGCTCGATTGTCTGGCTGCCGCGGCGCGCACAGGTTACAGATCGAAATACAGGAAAAACTCGTACGGAACGGGGCGCAAGTTCACCGGCGCCAGCTCGCGCTCCCGCTTGTAGGTGAGCCAGGTTTCAATCACGTCCGGGGTGAACACATCCCCTTGGAGCAGCCAGTCGTGATCGCGCTCCAACGCATCGAGGACCTCACCCAGCGAGCCCGGCGTGCTCTTCACCTTCGCCGCCTCCTCGGGCTCAAGCTCATAGAGGTCCTTGTCGATTGGCTCTCCCGGATCGATCTTGTTGCGGATCCCGTCCAAGCCGGCCATCAATTGAGCGGCAAAGCACAAGTAAGGATTGCAGGCCGGGTCGGGGCAGCGGAATTCCAGTCGCTTGGACTTCGGGCTCTTGGAATAGACGGGGATGCGCACCGCGGCGGAGCGGTTGCGCTGCGAATACACCAGGTTCACGGGAGCCTCGAACCCGGGCACCAGCCGCCGGTAGGAGTTCGTGGTCGGGGCACAAAGACCGAGCAGCGCCGGGGCGTGCCGCAGCAAGCCGCCGATGTAGTACTTGGCTGCCTGGCTGATGTGGGCGTAGCCCTTCTCGTCCCAAAAGATATTCGTTTCGCCCTTCCACAGGCTTTGATGAGTGTGCATGCCGGAACCGTTGTCGCCGAAGATGGGCTTGGGCATGAAGGTGGCCGTCTTGCCGTGCTTTCTGGAGACATTGCGAACGACATATTTGTAGTACATAACGCTATCGGCCATCTTGGTCAGCGTTGCATACTTCATGTCGATCTCACCCTGCCCGGCGGTGCCCACCTCGTGGTGATGAACTTCCACGGGGACACCGACGTCCTTCAACTTCAGGATGATCTCCGAGCGGATGTCCTGGAGCGTGTCGGCCGGCGGGGTGGGGAAATATCCTTCCTTGTGCCGCAGCTTGTAGCCGAGGTTGGGGTCCTCCTGGCGGCCGGTGTTCCACGCGCCTTCGTCCGAGTCGATGTAATAGTAGCCGCAATGGGCAGCCTGATCGTAGCGCACGTCGTCAAAGATGTAGAACTCCAGTTCGGGTCCCCAGTAGCTGATCTCGGCAACTCCGGAACTCTTGAGATAGTTTTCCGCCTTTTGCGCGACATAGCGGGGGTCGCGGGTGTAGCGCTTGCGCGTAACGGGATCCAGCACGTTGCAGATCAGATTCAGCGTGGGGACCTCGAGGATCGGGTCGACATAAGCCGTCTCCGGGTCGGCCACCAGCAGCATGTCACTTTCATGGATGAGCTGGAAGCCGCGGATACTGGAGCCATCGAAACCGATGCCCTCCCCAAACAGGTCGTCGGTCAGATCCTCCACGGGGATGGAGAAATGCTGCCAGACACCCGGCAAGTCCGTGAACTTCAGATCCACAATTTTGATCCCTGCCTGTCTGGCCACTTGGCGCACATCGTCGGGAGTTTTAGGCATGCTTCTGGCCTCCCTGGCAAAAAAGATTTGGGGCCTGTTGGAGCGGCTTGAGTGGGCTGGGCTCTTTCCGAATCCGGTAGCCGGAGTTGACCTCATTTCTCATCGGGGGAAAAACCTGTTCTGGGGCAGGCATCTTAGGCTGGGTCTGAGGGCAAGTCAACGTGCACCAGGGATAGCGGATACGGACGGGAAAAAGGGACCACCCCCCGCAGGGCGGAGTCCGGCCATCCCACGGGGAGCGCCGAGTCCGCCCGCGATTTCGCAAAGCGTTAGCGCGCGCCACGCCGGTTAGCTGATCCTATGGCCTTGCCTCAACCGACTGAATTAACCGCCCGCAATATTCAAATGGCCGTGCGCCCTCCGTCGACGGCGAGTTTTGCGCCCTGAATGAAACTCGAACGATCCGTCGCCAAGAACACAATGGCCTCGGCAATCTCGTCCGCTGTAGCCGGACGGCCCGCCGGCGCCTGGGCTGCTAGTTGGTCGAGGGCCTCGCCCATTGCGTCCGTGCCTTCCGTGCGCGTTGGTCCAGGGCTCACTGCATTGACGCGGACACCGCTCGGGCCATATTCAGCCGCCCACGCTTTGGTCAGCAGATTGATGGCGGCCTTGCTCGAACCATAGAGGCTCATGCCGGACACCCCGTAATCGGCAACCATCGTCGATACATTGACGATTGCCCCTTTCCCTCTCTTCGCCATCAGCGGAGCAAGTTCCGCGACGAGGAAGTACGGTGCCTTGACGTTGAGCGAATACACGCTGTCAAACACTTCTTCTGTCGTTTCATGCGTCGGCCCGAACGGGAAGATCCCCGCATTGTTGATCAGAATATCGAGGTAGCCGTCTCCGAGTTCGACCGCTCTTCTCGCCACTTCGCGCGCGCTCGACGCGTCTCGAAGGTCAGACGAAATAAAATCCGCTTTGCCTCCTGCTGCGCGGATTTCGGCAATCGTCTTCTCGCCGCGCTCCACATTACGGCCTACGACCAAGACATGGATGCCAAGCTGGGCCAGTTTATTGGCTGCCGCCCGGCCAATACCGCTCGTTCCTCCTGTAATAAGCGCTGTCGACGCAGTCATTTGCAATTCCCCTTTCAGTTTTCGTGTAACGGTACATATTTCCTTTTTCTGCCGCGCTGTTCCTCGGGCACGGCTTCGAGGCAATTCCTGCGCCCGGCAGCTTATCGCATCTCGATTCCGTGCGAAAAACAAACTGGTCTTTGTGCGATGTTCGGATGGCGCTAGAAATTCCGCCGTGTTGTGAGAACAGCGAATAATGCCATACGTAAGCCTGCAGATAAAAGACTTAGCAATCCACTGAAGGGAGATTTATCTTTTCCAGACACGGATTTCATCCATCAACGATCCCATAGATTCTTCCATGCTCTAGGCGTTTCGCCTCCCTCAAGAGTGCAAGCCTTTGACGAACTTCCGGCCTGCCACGATAATTATAACAATGCCGCCGCGCATCCAACTCGTCAAAAGCGCGGACCACGAGAACTGTTCGAGGGGGTCAGGACAGGGGCCGCATGATGCGCTGAAACAAATCCTCGTTCAAACATGAATAACAACCTTCTTCTATGGCCAAACCTCGACCCCGCTGAGTTAATGATCCTCCTTCATGAGCGCATCGGAGGGACGTGGCAAGGGGATATTTCAGTAAGAAGGCCGAGCAAGCTTTACGTTCCAATGGCGGGGCCTACCTGTCGTGTCATGCTCAAATTTGATGGCCCAAACATTGTCGCCATAGAACGAGGCCAGGCTTTCGACAGAACACAATGGGAACAGATCAGCAACGAGATCGTGCATTCGATATTGGTGGGACCGACTAAGGTTGGGCGTGATTCCAATCATGGGATGGACACCGCCGGGTTTCAAAGAACGGCAACAGTATTACGACCTCTGGGGACTTACTCGCACGGCGTTGCGAAACTGGCTCAAGAGCCGGAGTCCCTATCTTCAACAGGCTCGCGAAGTGTGCGCATATTTTCATTGGATCAAAAGAGGTCGGCCACTGTGGGAAGCTGATGTCGATTGGGCATTCGCAGAACAGGAATTTCCAGCCTAGTAGGATCGTTTCGAGAAATTCCGCGGCCACGCCGAGCACGTTCCCGCCTACTTGACGCGGCAGAAGGGAACTATGCCGCGAATGGTGATGCCGAGCGCCTGCCGAAGCGGCCTAGAGGGGTAACGGTCCGGGCTCCGAGCGCCAGGGTCGAAATTGGGTGACGTCTTGAGTAGGATTCCTCGTGAGTAATTTTGGTGGCAGTTCTGGTGGCAGTTGGGTTGGGGGCCGAATATGGCGTCTTGCGGCGAAAGACAGAATTTGCAAACTGCTGATATCGCGTATATTGCCGCATCGCGGCGAGAGTGAGCGGGGAGGTCTGTAAGGTTTATGATAACCGCCGAGCTACGAGTCCGCCTGTCGGAGCGTCCCTGCTTCACTCATTCGTCGAAACACCAATGAGCTGGGAGATGCCCAGAGCTGATGATAGGACCGAAACCGTGACCCCTGAGAGGCGGGGCTGGATCTTCGCGCGGTAGGTTTCTTCGCCGAGCCAATCCGGTTTGTCTGATGGATGCTCAGCAGCGATCTGCGCGCTAGCTTTTTTTCTTGAGCCCCAGGACAAGCAACGCGATTCCACCGGCGAGCACCACCACGCTGAGCGCGCGCGGCACCACGACCGTCTGCTGCGTCTCCACGCTGGTCTGCATCGGCCCGACGCGAATGACGTCCTGCTCAGTCTTGTAAGGAATCCCCGGATGAACAAGCGCGAGGATGGCCAGCACGATCACCACCACGCCAATCACGGTGCCTGCTTTCATCTGCGGCGACCTCCTTGGCGCAGCCAGCCCGAGTGCGGGCAAGCCCGAATGCGGGCCAGCCCGAATGCGGGCGAGCGCCGGCCACGTGCCTCAGGCTCTGCGCACCAGCCGGATCAGGTACAGCAGGATCAGCGCGCCGACCACGGCTGTCACCAGGCGCGCGATCAGGCCGTACGCGGCGAGTCCGATCAAGCCGAACACAAAATTGCCCAGCAAGGAGCCAATGACCCCTACAATCAGATTGCCCAGCAGGCCGAAGCCCTCGCCCTTGGCGATCTGGCCGGCCAGCCAACCTGCGGCAATCCCGATCAGCACAACCCAGAGCAAGTACATCAGCAGCTCACCTCTTCTTCTTTTCCAGTAGGGCCTGGGATCCCGGCGCTGGGCGTTGCCTTCCGGCTCGAAGTCCGAAACGGAAACGCAGCGAATAGCGTGGACTCTATCACAACCGACCGGAGGGGGTGAAGATTACAAGTCATCTCATAAATCGCTGAGGCCCTCTGGGGTTCTGTTTTCAAGCGCTAAAGCCCCATGTTTTCGGGATCTCTTGATGTCGCGGCTGAAGCCGCGACCCCCTAAAACTATTCATGAGACAAGTTCTAGACGTCTGGACGCCCGCGGGCACACCCCCGCTTCACGGGAAGGGGAAGTAGAGAGGGGATTTCGGGTGTGCCGCTTAGCTGCGGCGGGATGCACTTGCAGCCAGCGCGCCGGGAGCCTTCCTGCGGCGCTTCGCACGGGGAGGCTTGGCCGGCGGCTCGCCGACCAGCTCAGCACTCATCAGGCTGGTGACAAATTTCTTCTTGCCGTAACTGTCGAAATCAATGGTGGTGCGCTCGGCGTCGGATTCGGTGACCACGCCGAGACCGTACTGCTGGTGCTTGATGTATTGGCCTTCCGAAAGGACTTGCACAACTTCCTCCTTGTCTGCCCCTCGCTTTCAAAACCGGGAATAGAGCGGAACCCGTCCCGACGCGTCGGGACGGGCTCGCCCATGTTTGGCTAGAGGTTGGTAACGTTCTCGGCTTGCAGGCCCTTGGGGCCCTTGCGGACTTCGAATTCGACAGCCTGGCCTTCGTTGAGCGTCTTGTAGCCCTCCATCTGGATGGCGGAGAAGTGCACAAAGACGTCTTCGCCGGACTGGCGCTGGATGAACCCGTAGCCCTTGCTGGAGTTGAACCACTTCACTGTTCCTTGTTCTTTCACTGCGATTCCCTCTTCTTTGTTGTTAAGCTATTTGGTGCTTCTCGTTCCCCCGATCGCTCGGGTGCCTCTAGCCCGTAGAAACAAAAGGCTGCAAGTTTGTACTTGCAGCCCAGTTGAACGAGTCAAAAGGATACACAAGAGCAACAAACGCAAATGTATGGTATCACAGGATAAGGGAGCTTGTCCAGGCATTTTCTTGGTTTGCTGAACGACCGCCCATTTTTGTCTAACCTATTTTCTATCAAATAGATAGTTGCCGCATGGGAGCTTGAATAGGTTTTTCCCGGGCTCTAAGGCCTCCCGGGCAGTTGGCCCACTGCTGCCCGGCAACGCTAAAGGCTATAATCCCCTGCGCATGGCTCTGCCCGAACGAAAGGCGCGCTTGCAGCGCCTGTTCGACCGCCTCGCCGCACCCTACGCTCGGTTTGTGTTCTCGCGCCTGCGCCGCGAGACCCGAGGCGACGTTGCCTGGATCCAGCCGCGCGCGGAGGAACGCGTGCTCGACCTCGCCTGCGGCCCAGGCACGCTGGCGCTGGAGCTGGCGCGATATGGCTGCCGTATCTACGCCCTGGACCTGGCCGAGCAGATGATTCTCCGGGCGCGTCGCGGCGCCCGGCAGCGGCGCTGCCCGCCGGTGCACTTCGCCGTGGCCGATGCCGAGCTACTGCCGGTCGGCGACAAAACCTTTGACTTGGTGACCTGCGCTTTTTCCATCAGTGCTTTTCCCGCGCCGCCGCAGGCTGTGGCCGAAATGCTACGCGTGACCCGGCCCGGCGGGCGCATCGCCGTGCTGGAGGCCGTGGCGCCGGAAGACCCTGAGCAGAGCGCCGAACTGGCCCGGCTGGAGCGGTTGCGCTCGGCGGGCGTGCCGGCGCATCTGGTGTCACTCGGCGAGCTGCTGGGGTTGTTCCGGCAGGCGGGGCTCGAGCTGCTCGATGCCAGCGTTTCAGAGAGAAGGCGGCGGCTGGAAGACTGGCTCAGTGGGGCAGCGGTGCGCGGCGGCGCGGCAGCGCGGCAGCGCCTGCGCCGGCAGTTGCTCGGAACCGCGAAGGGCGACGCCGCGGGCTTGCGCCTCGAACGGCATCGCGGGCAGTGGTTCTACTGCGCCAAGGTGGCGCGGCTTCTGTGGGTAAAACAACCATAGCGATCAGGCGGCTCTGGGGCTCGGTATCCGCGAAGAGCATGGCGGGCAGGCGCGGGGGCCTGCCCCCACCTCGCGCCGCCGGGGCGGCGGGCGCGAGCTTGCTCTGAGCTCGCCCTCGCACGCGGATGTCTTCGTTGCGGGGAGATGCGATCTTGTAATCCGACGAGGTAACTTCCGCCGGTTCCTGATGAGCCGCGGTTCCTGCTCGCTCAGTGGCGGATAAAGAAATAGAGCGACATGGCGAAGCCGGCGAAGATCACGAAGTGGCGCATGCGCTTGGGGTCCATTTTCTGGGCGTAGTGAGCGCCACCGTAACCGCCCAGCGCGGCGCCCACCAGCATCAGCAGGGCCTGCGGCCAGACGACGGCTTTGGCTGCCACGAAGGCCACGATCGCTGCGGCGTTGGCCACGCTCACCAGCAGCGTCCTCATGCCGTTCATGGCATGGATATTCTGGACCCCCATCACGGCCAGCATGGTCAGCACGAGAATGCCAACGCCCGCGCCGAAAAATCCGATGTACACTGCGATCACTAGTTGCAAGACGACTCCGCCCGCTGTCGCCAGCCACGTCGAGCCGGTCAGGCGAACACTGCGCTCGCGGATCCACGCCGACACCTTGCCGCTCGAGACAAACAACAGCGTCGCCACCAGCAGGAGCCACGGCACCAGGCGCATGAACGTCGCGGCGGGCGTGCGCAGCAGGATGGACGCTCCCAGCAAGCCGCCCAGCAGACTCGCGAGAACGAGCGGTGGCAGCAGCTTGCGAACTTCTCCGGAGAACACCCGGCGATACGCGCTGGCGCTGGCCACCGTGCCCGGCCACAGCGCGGCGGTGTTGGTGGCGTTGGCGCTGATGGGCGGCATCGCGGTGAACAGCAGCGCAGGAAACGAGATGAAGCTCCCACCGCCGACCGCAGAGTTCAACACGCCAGCGAGGAAGGCAGCCCCGAATAGAAATGCGGCCTGAGTAAGCGACACGAAGCTCGATCCCTCGGCGGTTGCATTGTATCAGTTCGGCGCTTCGCCAAGAGGTGCGTCGAGCCGTAGGGGCACAGGCCGCCGCCCGGGCTGTGCCCGCCAAGGGATGCTGCCCTTCTGAGGGATACGCTGTGCTAGAGTCCCCTCGATCGAAAAGGGCCGCGCGCCGGAGGCAACTATGCTCAGCAGGCGAATGCGAAAACTGTTTGCGGCAGCGCTTTGGCTGGGCGCTGCGGCGTCGCTTGCAGCCCAGCAGGCGGCACCGCCGCCGCCACCGCTCGCGCCACAGGAAGGCGATTTCGTCGTGCGCAAATTCCGTCTTGGCTCGGGCGAGGTTTTGCAAGAGCTGCGCCTGCACTACACCACCCTGGGCACGCCCGCGCGCAACGCCAAAGGCACGGTGACGAACGCGGTGCTGGTACTGCATGGCACCGGCGGCTCAGGGCGGCAATTCCTGACGCCGCAATTCGCCGGGGTGCTCTTCGGGGCGGGAGAACTGCTGGACGCAAGCCGCTACTTCGTCATTCTTCCCGACTCGATTGGCCACGGGCGGTCGAGCAAGCCGAGCGACGGCTTGCACGCGCGCTTTCCCCATTACGACTACGATGACATGGTCCGCGCGCAGCACGTGCTGCTCACCGAGGGGCTGCGCGTCAACCACTTGCGGCTGGTGATGGGCACTTCGATGGGCTGCATGCAGTCGTGGGTCTGGGGCGAAACCTACCCGGACTTCATGGATGCGCTCCTGCCGCTGGCCTGCCTGCCGGTCGAGATCGCCGGCCGCAACCGCATGATGCGGAAAATGATCATGGACGCGATCCGCACGGACCCTGAGTGGGCCGGCGGCGAGTACCCATCGCAGCCCCGCGGCCTGCGCGCAGCGCTTTACGTCCTGCTGATCATGGGTAGCAGCCCGCTGCAGATGCAGAAGACTTCACCCACGCGCGACGCCGCCGACAAATACCTGGAGGACTGGCTGAAAGCCCGGCTGGCGACTACGGACGCCAACGACATGCTCTACCAGTTCGATGCCTCACGGAACTACGACCCTTCCCCGCAGCTCGACAAGATCCAAGCGCCAGTGATGGCCATCAATTCCGCCGACGACCTCATCAACCCGCCCGAAATGCGCATCGCTGAGCAGGAGATCCAAAAGATCAAGCGCAGCCGCTTCGTTCTCCTGCCCATCACCGACCAGACCCGCGGCCACGGCACACATAGTCTCCCTGCGGTCTGGAAGCAGCACCTGGCCGAGCTACTCGAGTTGTCCGAGCGCTGAGCGCGCGCCAAGACTCCCAAGCAGCTGGAAGGATCCGAGTCCGGAGACCAGAGGAAAATCATCAATCGGGGTCACACCATTCGTGAGGCGGCTACTCTCTGGACTTTCTAATCATAAGGCGGCCTATTCTGCTTAGAAGACCATCCGCATCCCTATGTAGATTGGGCAACCGAGCTCTTCGGTCTGGTGCGCTCTGAGTCCACTTTGCCGCAGACCCGGATCGCTGTAATCTGGAACCAGGCAAGAGAGAGGCGAGGTCGCCATCGCAAGGAAGCCACAAGGGTTCTCCCGAGTGAGCGCGATTCGCGCTGGTGCTTCTCTGAGCGTCGTGGGCGCGATTACCTTCTTTTACTTTGAGACCAAGTTTGCAAACTACACCACCGTTGCCCTCAGCTATCTGCTGGCTATTCTAGCCATTGCGGCGGGCTGGGGGCTGTTCGAGGCCATCATCGCCTCGCTGGCTGCCACGCTTTGCTTCAACTATTACTTCCTGCCGCCGGTCGGGACATTCACCATTGCGGATCCGCAGAATTGGGTTGCACTTTTCACGTTCCTGATGGTGGCGATTGTTGCCAGCCAACTCTCTGAACGCGCGCGCAGAAAGGCCCGGGAAGCCGTCGAGCATCAGCAAGAGACAGAACGGCTCTACACTTTGAGCCGGATGATTTTGTTACTCGGCGGAAACACGCAGCAGGTGGCGCGGGAGATCACGCACCAGATTGCACAGATCTTTGAGGCCAGCAGCGTGATTTTGTTTGACCGTGAAAGTGGCCGGACGCTTCGGTCGGGCCTCCAGAATGTGCCGCTTGCCGAAAGCAGCCTTGGGGAGGCATCCGGCCAGGGCAGGTTCGTTCACGATAGTGCGACAGGCACAACTGTGCTGCCGGTCAGTTTGGGAGGCAAGCCGATCGGCAGCTTGGCCATTCTTGGCGCCTCGCTTTCCGATGGCGCGCTTCACGCGATGGCCAATCTCGTGGCCATTGCCCTGGAAAGCGCACGAAGCCGGGAACTGGCGAGCCGCGCCGAGCTGGCCCGGCAGAGCGAAGAATTCAAGTCCACCCTGCTCGATACCTTGGCCCACGAGCTCAAGACACCGTTAACCTCGATCAAGGCGGCCATCACGGCCGTTCTCGGGAGAAAACGCGCCCTCAGTGAGGAGCACCAAGAACTCCTCACGATCGTGGACGAGGAAACCGATCGCCTGAACCGTCTGGTCTCCGAAGCGATCCAGACGGCTAGGATCGAGAGTGGGAACGTGCAATTGCATCGCGGAGCCCACGGGCTGCGAGAAATCGCCGAGCGGACAGTAGAGAAGTTTCACGTGCTTCTCGAAAGCAGAAAGGTGCAGCTTCGGATCGGAGAGCATCTACCTCTGATCCACGGCGATGCGGAGCTAATCCAAGTGGTTCTCAAGCAATTGCTTGACAACGCAGCAAAATATTCGTCCCCCGGCCCGGCTATCACCGTCACGGCCACCCCCAGGGATCGACAGATAGTCGTGACGGTGGAAGACCAAGGTCCAGGCATCCCAGAGGACGAGCACGCGCGTGTTTTCGACAAGTTTTTCCGCGGCGCAGTGGCGCGCGAATCGATGCCCGGCGTCGGGATGGGCCTGAGCATTGCACGAGAGATCGTCACCGCTCACGGAGGAAGGATCTGGGTTGAAAGCGTGCGGGGTCAAGGTTCAAGGTTCTGCTTCACCCTGCCCGTGGTTGACCGGGAGCCAGAACCATGACGCAGGCGGAGATCCTCATCGTAGATGACGACCCGCAGATTCGCAGGACCCTTCGCGCCACTCTCGTGCCTCAAGGCTATGCTGTCTCGGATGCGCGGAGCGGAGAGGAAGCCGTTGAGAAACTGCGGGCTGAGAAAACGGATGTGGTCCTTCTGGATCTGAATATGCCCGGGATGGGAGGCTTAGCGGCGTGTCGCGAAATTCGGCGACGCTCCGATGCGGCCATCATTGTGCTGACCGTCCGCGACTCAGAGACGGATAAGGTGCAGGCACTTGATGCCGGCGCCGACGATTACATCACCAAGCCCTTCGGCACGCCCGAGCTGTTGGCGCGAATCCGGGCCGCACTCCGGCGGCTCTCGGCTTCGCCGGACGCGGGTCCAAAAGTTCTTCACTTGGAAGGGCTGACCATCGATTTTGCCGCCCGCCGTGTCCACGTCCGAAACGAGGACGTGCGGCTGACCCCAAAGGAGTTCGACCTTCTGAGTTACCTCGTTTCCAATGCCAACGTGGTTGTGGCCCACCGGAAAATCCTTCAGGCTGTTTGGGGGCCGGACTACGGCGATGAGGTGGAGTATCTGCGCGTCTTCATGAATCACCTGCGAAAGAAGATCGAACCCAATCCTGCCAGACCCAAATACCTGTTGACAGAACCGTGGGTAGGCTACCGCTTCTCGTTGCCGTCCAAGGTATAACAATTTCTTGATCCTTTCTTTATGCCTTATTTATCCGTGCCGCCGTATCCTCCGTGGCTGAGATCAAGGGCGCTGCGCGACCCAAGGAGGTTCCCAATCAGATTTGATGCCCAGTCTGACAAGGGCCCCGTCATTGGGGAACGAGCTGCACAGGGTTGGGAAGGCCCGAGACTCGAAGTCAACGTGATCTTCACGACGACCCCGGGCACTTTGGCCGCGTTGAGATTGGCCGGAGAGCACGCTCGCGACCTGCACGGGCGGATCAGCATTCTCGCCACACAGATCGTGCCCTATCCATTGCCGCTCGAACGCCCACCGGTGGCGCCCGAGTTCACCAGGGAACGCTATCGCATGCCAGCTGCCGACCAAAGGATAGAAACGCGCGTGCAGGTGTACCTCTGCCGCGACAGCCGACAGGCACTGCTCAAGGCATTGAAGCCGAACTCCCTGGTGGTCGTAGGCGGCAGGAAACGCTGGTGGCGCACGCGGGAACAGGCTCTGGTAAAGTTCCTATGTGCACATGGTCATCATGTGATCTTCGTGGATCTCTAGTGAGGGACCGTGCTTGACTTACTCTACATCCTGATCGCGGCGCTGTTCTTTATGGCCTGTTGGGGAATGACCAAGGCCTGCGACCGCCTGTGAGGTGAGGGGCATGGAATACGCGATCGCTTTTGTCGCCGCTGTGTTCATCTTTGTTTATTTGCTCTATGCGCTTCTGCGCCCGGAGCGTTTCTAGAGGTTCGCTCAATGACACAGCTGGGATGGCTTCAAATCGCTGTTTACTTTCTGCTGATCCTCGCGCTGACCAAACCGCTGGGAACTTATATGTTTCGCGTCTTCAAGGGAGAGCGCACGATCTTGAGTCCAGTGCTGCGGCCAGTGGAACGCATGATCTATCGTCTCGCGGGCGCGAAAGTGAACACCGAGCAGCGCTGGACGCAGTACGCCGCCTCTCTGCTCGCGGTAAGCTTGGCGAGCTTCTTCTTCGTTTATCTGCTGCAGCGGCTGCAAGGATGGCTGCCCCTCAACCCGATGGGTTTTGGAACGCGTGGGGCGCCGGCGAACGCGACGCCGCTCACGCCGGACCTCGCGTTCAACACCGCGGTCAGTTTTCTCACGAACACCAACTGGTAGGCCGATGGGGGGGAAACCACGCTGAGCTACTTTGTGCAAATGGCAGCGCTTATCGTGCAGAATTTCATCTCTGCTGCGGCGGGAATGTGCGTAGCGCTTGCGCTCGTTC
>Ga0099828_10002257_pt1 | contig 13210 bp, 8 predicted proteins | sample CZO8metaG_2_FD_79338 | JGI IMG/M metagenome (GOLD analysis project Ga0099828, IMG submission 79338) | Vadose zone soil microbial communities from the Eel River Critical Zone Observatory, Northern California, USA - CZOApr15con2H1.8 metaG | ecosystem: Environmental > Terrestrial > Soil > Vadose...
AGGCTCTGATCGAGTTTGCACTCGTGTCACCTGTGCTGCTGCTGCTCCTTTTCGGCATCGTCGACCTCGGCCGGGCGGTCTTCTATTACGAGATGCTCAGCCACGCCGTGCGCGAAGGCGCTCGTACCGCGGCGCGAGCATCGACGCAGCTGCCCACGAACGCCGACGTACTGGCCGCGGTCAACACCCAGCTTGTCGGCGTGCAGGTCACTGAGCCATGTCCCCAGGGACCTGTCACCGCAGCGGTGCCGCCAGGCAACTCGGGTTGGCTGTACGTCACGGAGCCAAGCCCGCCGGCGACCGTTGAGGCCTCGCCCCCACCGAATGCTCCCGGGGGGGAGTATCCAGCGCCGGCAGCGGGCTCCTGCAGCGCGGCCAACCCGGCCGCGGGCAACGTTCCCCTGCAGGTGACTATCCAGTACAACCTGCTCCTGATCACGCCGGTGATCGGCCAGCTCACCGTCAATCACATCGTGATGACAGCCGCGGCGGTTTACAACACCGAGTATTGAGGGGGCGATGGATCCCGCGCGTCACCCAAAGTTAGGTCGCCAGGGGGGCCAGGCCATCGTGCTGATCGCCATCATGCTTGTAGTCCTGGTCGGGATGACCGCGCTTGCCATCGACGGTGCGAGGGCCTACGCCCTGCGCCGTGACCTACAGGCTGCTGTCGACTCCGCGGCGCTCGCAGCCGCCGACAATCTTCAACAGAAGTGGAGCTACAAGGTGGCCGAAAGTTCGGCGACCGTCAGCTTCGGCAACAACCTCCGCCTTTACGCGGCGCCTGCGTGCGCACCGGGCTATGCGGCTCCCGGCGCCGCGCCGCTGACGATCACATGCACCTACTCGGACGGCACCCTCCTGGTTCAGGTCGTGTCCGCCCTGGGGGCTGGCGGCAGCGAGTTCGTGCTCACCGCCACTCGCGGCCTCAACCTCACTTTCGCTCGCATACTCACGAACGGCGCCGCCCCTCAGCTCACCGCGAACGCTTCCGCCGGCGTCAACAACTTGCTCTATTCGCCCACGCTGGCGGCGTTGAACCAGGCGGGATGTGGAGGCACAGCGGGGAGTGCTGTGACGATCAACGGCGGCGGCACACTGGTCGTGCTCGGAGACATCGTTTCGAGTGGAGCCGTAACTGTCTTGGGGGGTTCCAGGGTTAACGTCGCCGGCGACATCTACGCGCGCTGCCAGTCGTCCGTCCCAGGCCCTATCGCCTACTGCTATCCGAGCGGAGCCGCGGCTCCATGTACGTTCCCCGACGTGGTCGGGACCACGAGGTCGGGCTACCACTTCGTTGATCCGAACTATCCGCCGCCGGCAGTGACAGGGCCTGGCGGGGGTGTGCCCGGCAAGAACGTTGTGCTGTCACCCGGTCTGTACGTCGCCGACCCGAACTTCAGTTCCGGCGTCTGCTACTTCCTGGCCGCCGGCGTCTACGAGTGGCAAGGCGGCTACACCAACAACGGCGACTTCATCAGCAACGAGCTGAAGCCGCCTGATGAACCGCTCGCTACGAACAACACATTCGCCGCCACGCAGCAGTTCTGGAACATCAACAACGTCAACTGCGCGGGGTCCTTCCGGCTCAGCGCCGTCGGTGGCATGGCGATCCCCATCGGCACCTGGGCGATCGAGGTGACCTCGGTTCGAAACGACTCATCCGCGGGCACCAGCTACACGCGAGAGAGCGCGCCCTCTCGCTGCCGGACAGTGACCATCAGCGCGGGTCAGGTCATCCAAGTGCAGATCAGCAATGTGCCGGGCGCGACGTCTTATCGCGTGTATGCGGCCCCCCCGCCCAGCGGATGCGCTGGTCCCTTCGGCCTTGCCGGCAGCGTCGCGGTGGTCGGAGCGGTGCAGAGCGACAACACAATCGGGTGCCCGGTCTACAGCGGTGGCGGCTGCAGCCTCGGCAACGAGTCGGCGGTGTTCGATGGCACGGTTCTGAGCCTGCTGTTCGCGCCCAACCCGCTTGCCGCGCCAGGCGTGCTTGGTTCATACCCGCCTAGCGGCGAGGAGTCGCCTGTAGCGGGCAAGCCAGTGAACCAGAATCCCGACCGCGGGGTTCCTCCCGCCGGCGATCGCGCCAACGAAAACCAATGCGACACCGCCGGAGGCGCGCTGGCCAACTGTCCAGGGCCGATCACGCCCGGTGCGGTTGCGTACTACATTCCTGCCGGCGGCTGCGTCAATGACACCAGCAACGGGGATAACTTCGTGTTCAGCGGGTATCAGTACAACTGGATCGTGATCTACGAGCCGGGAACCGCCAACCCGCCTGCCAACAGCTGCTCCAACTCGATGGATGCCGCCAGCAACTCGGCGTACGTCGGGCTCGTGTATGCACCGTCGGCGGCGATCGACATCCCCACCAAGCTCGGGTTCCGCATCGAGGCCACCGGCGGCATCATCGCCGACACCATTCTCTTCAGCGGGGCGCTGCCGACCATCAACTTCAGCTCGGCTTACGCGCCGGTACCGCCCGCGGCCAAACTCGTTTCCTAAATCACCTCAGGACTCAGGAGCTGCAGCAGGGCCGGCCGGTCCGGCTTTGGCCGGTGAGGTCTCAGCTCCGACGTGCACCAGCAGGGCATGGACTCTTGTGGCCGCCTTGGCGTCTCGGAGCTCTTCGAACCGCTGCACAGCGGCGTTCCATGCCGCCTTGGCATCGGCAATGCGCGCGAGACCCCATAGGGCCTCCCCGCGCCTGACGAGCGCTTCCGCGCGCTCGCGGACCTTTTCGGCGGGGAGGAGGGGGAGGGTGCTGTCGACCAGCTTCAGTACATCTTCAAACGCGCCGACCGCGAGCGCATTCTTGGCCGCTTCGGCCAGGTACGTCGACGTCCGCACAGGATCGGCCGCGGTGCCCGCCTGGTAGAGGTGGTGGCCGATCTCCTCCGCATGGTGACTCGCGGCCCTGCCGTAGATGCGCTCCAGCGTGTCCGCCACTGCCAGGTGGTAGGCCTGGAGGCGCGGTAGCGGCAGCCCGGCTGTGACACGTTGGCGCACCAGCTCGTGACCAAAGCGGTAATGATCGTGTCCCGCAGCGCTGAGAAAGTGGGCCCGCGTCGCCTCATCCAGCGCCTCTCGAAGCTCGTGTCCTGACAGCTCGCCGAACTCTTCCAACAGGCCGACGTCGAAGTCCAGCCCGATGACGGCGGCAGCGACCAGCATCCTCTGGGCGGGCTCGCTGAGACGCTCCAGCCTGCGGCCGATAAGTCCTCGCACGCTCTGGGCCAGCTCGAGGTCCTCCTCGGTAAAACTGGCCGGTACCCTTGCCCCGCCGCCCAACATGCTCTCGGACTCTGCCGCGTAGAGATAGGAGTGCTCGACGAACAGGGGGTTGCCGTCGGTCGCCGCCTGGATGCCGATGACCTGCACCGGGGTGAGCGGGTTCTCCGCCAGCGTAGCGAGCATCTTCTCAACCTCGCGATCGGAAAGCCTGCCCACCGGGATCCTCTGGGCGCGGCGCCGCCGCAGGAGCCGCGAGACGACCGCGCTGAAGGGTCTGGCGGAGTCGAGCTCGGTCTCCCAGTAAGTCCCGCCGACGACGATGCGGCTGCCGCCCAGCCGCTCGGCCAGATCGCGCAAGAGAAATACCGATGCATGGTCGGCCCATTGCAGGTCGTCGAGGAGGATCAGCAAGGGCCTCGTCCCCTGGCAGCCGACCAGGAAATCAAAGACCGCTCGGAAGAGCTGTTCCCGCAGCTTGTCGGCTCCGACCTCGGGGATACCGGCGACCGAGTCGCGAGCGGTCCCGATCCCCCTGACCTTCTGGCGGAGGCTGGGCGCCAGGTGCGCGAGCAGGGGGCCGTTCTCACCGATCGCTTCCTGCAGCGACTTGGCGCTGGAGCTGACCACCGCCCCGGCGAGGACCTCTCGGAACGGCTCGTATGGGGCGCCATCCTGCTCGGTGCAGCGGCCGCTGAGCACGAGCCAGCCCTTCCGCGCAGCGTCGGCGGCCACTTCGGCCGCCAGACGCGAAGCGCCGATACCAGGAGCACCGGAGAGGAAGAACATGCCGCCGGAACCGGTGGCCGCCCGGTCGAGCACGAGCCTGATGTCCAGCTTCTCCTGGTCGCGGTCGACGAAACCGTCGGCGGCGGCAGCGGGCAGCGGGGCAGTCGAAGCCGGCACCACTCCGGGAATCACCTCATGCAGCCGCCAGCGGTCCGGGAAGCCCTTCAGCTTGTAGCGCCCGCGGTAGCCGAACTTGATCTCGGCCACCGGTCCCACCAGCTGCCGCACCACCTCTGAGACGAGCGTCTCGCCGCCTTTGGCTTTCCCCGCGACCCTCGCTGCCAGGTTGACGGCGGCCCCAAAGATGTCGCCGGCCTCCTCGACCACCTCGCCCGTGTTGATGCCAATTTTGATCCTGAGCTTTCGCTCGGGGTTGGCCTTGCTGTAGTCGGCGATCGCCTTCTGAATCTCCAGCGCACACTCGACAGCGTGTCGGGTGGAGCCGAAGCTGACCATCACGCCGTCGCCCAGGCCTTTGATTCGGCGGCCGGCGTGCTCGCCGAGCTTGTCGGCGATGATTGTTTCGTAGGCCTTCATGATCTCGTGCGACTCGGTGAAGCCCCGAGTCGACAGCAGGTGGGTGGAGCCCTCTACGTCGGTGAACATGATGGAGACGGTGCCCTCTGTCTGACCGGTGGACAGGCTCCCGATGATGGTCTCCGGCGTCAGTGGCTCCGCGGCGTTCACCTGCTGGCCGAGGCCCACGGCCACCTCCCTCAGCAGTTCGGGACTAGCTCGGAATCCGGCCTCGCCCTGCGGGTAGCGGATGACCTGCAGGAGGCCCGCCTCGACGGCCTGACGGAGCTCCCGGCCTGCGGACTCTTTGCTGAGCTTGTTGGGTTTCGCATAGACGCTGGCCTTCAGTTCTGCGCCTTCGAAGGCCCGGGTGACCGCGGGCGCCAGACGCAAATTCAGGTTCTTGCGCGAGATGAGGCTTTCGATGACGGCCTGGATCCGGCGCGTGCTGCCAGTTCCGATCGGTCCCGTCGCACGAACGGTGGGCAGCATGCCCGCAAACCCGCTCGAAGCGGCCGCTATTTGCCCCAGGGCCGTGGTCGCGCGCGCCATCGCGGTAGCGGCCTGCAGCGCTTGCGATGCCTGGGCCGTCGACTCGGCTGAGCTCGGCGTGGTCGCGGGGGGCGGAGGAGAGGTCTGGAAGAGGCCAGGTGGGGGAGCCCCGGCCGGAATCACAGCTGTGGGATAGGTCGCGTCGCCCGGCGCGGCCGCAGGAAGCGGCAGGGCCGGGGATTGACCCACCGGTGGAACTGCCGAAACCGGTGCAGGCGCTGCCTGCGAACCCGCAGCCTGGAGGTCGGCGACCGCTGACCGGGCGGCGTCGATCAGCTTGCGCATCTCCTCCTGCACCTCGGGCGTCGACGTCATCGTCGACGTCGGGCCGCCGGGTGCGGACTGCACCAGGTGCGGCGGTGCCGCTCCCGAGGGTGCGGCGGCCCCTGGGCGATCCGAGCTGAAGGGGACAACTACTACCTGGCGCACGACGTTCTCCGCGCCGCCACGCTGGCCGGTTATGAGCGGGTCCTTGACGACCGGCATCATGCTGTCAGAGCCAGCGGGCACGAAGCGTGCCTTGATCGGGTCGAAGAGGTCCTTGTCGACCTGGACCCCGTAGAAGGCGGCCTTGTCGAGCGATGTCGGGATGTAACCCGTGGCGTTGTACTCCAGGCGCAGGTCAGATCCCAGGCCCAACACGAAGACGTCGCGAAGGATCGCGCCGTTGGCGTCGTAGCCGACCACCTCGGCGATCTGAGCAATCTTCCGCCGGCCATCGGGCATTCGGGCCTGGTGGACTATGAGGTTGACCGCGGACGCGATCTGGGCCCGCACGGCCTCGAAGGGGATGTCGATCGAAGCCATCATCACCATCGTCTCCAGGCGGGACAGCGCGTCGCGCGCGGAGTTGGAGTGGATGGTGGACATGCTTCCGTCGTGGCCGGTGTTCATGGCCTGCAGCATGTCCAGCGCTTCGGCGCCACGAACCTCACCGACCAGGATGCGATCAGGGCGCATACGGAGGCTGTTCCGCAGCAGCTGCCGGATCGTGAGCTCGCCCTTGCCTTCCACGTTCGGCGGTCGGTGTTCCAGCGCGATGACGTGCGGGTGGTCGATCTGCAGCTCGGCCGCATCCTCGATCGTGATCACGCGCTGGTTGTGCGGAATGAAGCGTGCGACAACGTTGAGGCTCGTCGTCTTGCCCGAGCCGGTCCCACCGGAGACCAGGATGTTCATGCGGCCGAGCACCGCCGCCTTCAAGAACTCGGCCATGTTGGGGCTTAGGCTCCCTTCGCGGGTGAGGTCTTCCATACCGAGCACGGCGTCCTTGAACTTCCGGATCGTGAGCGCGGGTCCGTGGATGGCAGCCGGGCGGATGATGGCGTTGACGCGGCTGCCGTCAGGCAGGCGAGCGTCCACCATCGGGTTGAGGCCGTCGATGTGTCTGCCGGTGGTGGCGACCATGCGCCGGATCGTCTCCAGAAGTTGGTTTTCATCCTCGAAGCGGACATCGGCTTTGAGGAGAATGCCGCGCCGTTCGATGAAAACCTCTTCCGGGCCGTTGACCATGATCTCGCTGACCGAGCGGTCGTGGAGGAGGCCGTCGAGGGGCCCATAACCGACCGCCGCACGAAGGATGATGTCCGCCAGCGCCGACTTCTCGCCGGAGCCGAGAACGATGCCATCCTCGTCGAGGAAGCGGTCGAGGTGCGAGCGCACCGCGCGGGAGAAGGCCAGGGTGTCGCCCGTCGTCAGGCCGACATCTCGGATCAGGGCGAGACGGTCGCGGAAATCGCTGGCGAGCTTGCTCAGGTCGCGACCCTGCCGGTCGGCCACCTCCCCGATGTCCGAGCGACGCCGTCGCGGCTGCCCCGCGTCGGTGGTACCCGACCAGAGGTCGACGAACTGCATCTCGAGCAGAGCCGGTGACGCGGCGATGGCGGGGATCACGCGTTGGCGCTCGGCCAGCCGGATCTTGATCGCCAACCCGGCTCCGTCGGGGCGCTGGGCCTGGTCCATATACGCGGCTATCCATTCGCCGTCTCGGAAGCGGAGGATTGCCTTGCGGGCTGGGCTCTTGTCGCCCGGGTCGGGCTCGAGGTCCGGGTCCTGAACCGACCCCAGGACCACGTACTTGATGTCGCTGACCGGTATCCAGCGCGGTCGGTCGGCGTCCGCAGGGGAGTAGATGGGGTAGCCCTGGGCGGTGAGCGTCGTGGCGTCGGACGCACCCTCTTCGAGGCCGCCGTCGAGCCGGTGCACGGACACCTGGATGCGCTCCGTGCGGCTGCTGTCAGGGGCGGGGGGACGCGTGGACCCGGCCACCGTGGAAGCCATCGCTGGCGCGCCTTCCGGGGTCGGCGGCGGGGTGGTTACAGCGTCACTCATGCGGCACCCTCACCGATGCTAGCACCGCTCGCCGCGCCCACCTCAAATAGCGGCAGTAGCTAGAGCCCTCCCCCCTCGCGGGGGAGGGGCAGGGGTGGGGGCGTAGCGGAATCAGCGCTCGCGGCCTCGCTTGTCGGGGCCACGTCGCCGGTCGACCACCCATTTCGATCCTGGGATCCGCTTCGCGACAGCCTTCATCTCCGCCGCGCGGGCTGCCAGCGCCGCCGCGCTCGAGAAGCTCCCCGGATCGGCCATGACGATGCCGATCGACACGGACACGAATCCGGTCCGGATCGGATTCCCAGTCCTGTCCTCGTACTCGATCCAGCCGCGCTGGCGATCGATCTGGTCGTACAGGTTGGGAATGGCGAAATCAAAGCGCTGGATGATCTCGGATGCGATCGACTCCGCCAGGCTTGGGTCCGTCAGGATCACGAAGTCGTCGCCGCCGATGTGGCCCGCGAAATGGTGAGAGGAGTACTGCTGTTCGAGCGCATCTCGAATGATGACCGCCAGCAGCTTGATAACATCGTCGCCTCGCACGAATCCGTAGTGGTCGTTGTAGCTCTTGAAGATGTCCAGGTCGGGGTAGAGGCATGCGAAGCGCTCCCGTGTCGTCAGTCGCCTGGTCACCTCGCGCACGATGTCCGTGTTTCCACTCATGCCTGTCAGTGGGTTGAGATCGCGTGTGGTGGTGGCGCGGGCGATGACGGCCCTGACCCGCGCCACCAGCTCCTCCGGGATGAAGGGCTTGGTCACGTAGTCGTCGGCCCCGGCCAGCAGGTGATCGACCTTGTCTTTGATCGAGGCGCGAACTGTGAGGAAGACGATCGGTATCAGCCGAGTGCGGAAATCCTGGCGCACCTCGGCGAGGACAAAGTCGCCCGTCGTCGACCCCAATACGAGATCGAGCAAGATGAGATCGGGACGGAGATCCACCGCTGCCTGGTGCGCGGCTCGGCCATCGTCGATGGTCACACACTCGAAGCCGGCGCGCTCGAGCACGCGCTTGACCAGGCGGCGCATCTGCTCGTCATCGTCAACGACCAGCACGACCTCACGGCCGGTCTGCGGGACCGCCGCGGTCTCCGCGTCTGCCATCTCTTCCTGCCTTGTCATGGTCACGTTGTTCCGGGCGATGCTTCCTCGGCCGAAGGCCTCGCCGGCGAACGTGGCAGCTTATCAGTCAGCGCCAGGGCGCGCTCCGCGGCGATGCGAATCTCTTGCAAGTCGGCCTGTACAGCCTCGGGATTGCCCGTCTCGTCTGCGATCAGCTCACAGTAGTTGACGATGACGGCCAGCAGGTTGCGAAGGTCGTGGATCAGCTTTCGTGCGCCCTCGGGGGACCCCAGGTCAGCCGCGCTCACAACCGTTTCATCAGTCTCCAGGTGTTCACCTCACCTTCGCGTGCGTATGCCAGCTCATCGAGCGCCGCGCGTGCGATGGCGAGGCCGCGTCCACGCTCAGTTGTCGGTGCCGGCATGGCGCGAGCCAGCTGATTATGAAGGGGTGGTCCGCGGTCGGTAAACGACGCCACGGCCGCATCGCCCTCCAGGCTCAGGCTGTATTCGACACCCAGCCCGGCATCGCCTCCCGCGAGCCCGTGAGTAAGGACGTTGGCCCCGATCTCTCCGACTGCGCTCTCGAAAAGCAGAAGGTTGAGGTCGTCAAGCTTCTGCGCGGCGCCTTTTCGGAGCAGATGCACCGAGCGATGGAGGATCTCCAGCCCGCTTTCCAGCTCCCTCAGCGTGGCGTGGAACTCGAACGGCGTGCTAGAGGCCTGGGCGCTGGCGGAGTCAGAAGTCAGCTAGGGCTTCCTCGACCGTGGGGTAGTACGGGAACACCCGGTCCAGGGTGGTCAGCTCGAGAACCACCCGCACTTGCTGGTTGGGAGCGGCCAGCCGGAGGTCGCCTTTGGAGCCACGCGCGAGCTTGAGCGCGGCAATCACCGAGCCCAGCCCGGTGCTGTCGACAAAGCTCACTCCCTCCATGTCGATCACCAGCCGTGGCTGGCCGCTCTTCACGGCGTCGCTCACCGCATCCTTGAGCGCCGGTGCCCCGGCCACGTCGAGCCGGCCGGTGGGCGCGAGCACCATGACTCCTTTCTCCGTCTGGCGGCTTTGTACGTCCAGGCTCACCGTTGCTGTCGCCCGGCGGAAGTCACGAGCATGCCGCCAAGACTATAGCCGCAGGTGCAGCGAATGCTTCTGTCTAGACTGCACGGACGTGTCCGCTCCGCCGACCTCGCAGCGCACCCTCATCGTCGAGGATGAGGAGGCCCTCGCCAGGGCCATGGCACGCACGCTGCGCAGTCGCGGCATCGAGGCCGACATGGCTCTTACCGGCGCTGAGGCGAGGCGGCGGTTTGAAGCCGCGGAGTACGCCCTCGTGCTGATGGATGTTCGACTTCCGGACGAGTCCGGCTACGGGCTGCTGGGCGAACTGCGTGCGCGCCAGCCGGATACCGCCGTCGTCATGATCTCCGGCGTCGACGATCCCGAGTTGGGGAAGGCGGCCGTCGAGCACGGGGCCTATGCCTACTTTGTCAAGCCGGTGGGGGCCACCGAACTTTACCTGGCCGTGGTGAATGCCTTCCGGCGGCGAACCCTGGAGCTTGACAATCGGGCCAACCTCCAGCGCCTCGAGTCGCTGGTCGCGCAGCGCGCCGACCAGATGGAAAAGGCGGCCAAGGTCCAGGCTGGACTGCTGCCCGCGTCACCGTTCCACGACGACGGGTTCGAGGTCGCCGCCCACTTCACGGCCGCGCGCGAGATCAGCGGTGACTTCTATGACTGGTACCGCCCCGATCCACGGACGCTGGCCGTGACCCTGGGCGACGTCATGGGCAAGGGACTGCCCGCCGCCATCCTCATGGCCACCGTGAGGGCTGCGCTTCGCGCCTCCGCCCAGGTCGGCAACGTGCAGGAGAGCGTCAGGCTCGCCACCCAGGCGATGGCGGCCGCGCTCGAAGTCAACGAGGCATATGTGACGCTCTTTCACGGTCTTTTCGATACCGCCACCGGCGATCTCCGTTACGTGGATGCCGGACATGGGCACGCGCGCTTGCTCCGCAGCCAGGGCGGGCAGGAACTGCTGGCGCTCCGCAGCGCCCCGATCGGTCTTTTGCCTGACAGTCCGCTTGTGTCCGGCACCGCGACCTTGAACCCTGGAGATACGCTGATCGTGTTCTCGGACGGCTTGCTCGATCTGCGCCCTGACCTGGCCACCAAGGATGTGCAGTTGCCCTATGACGCGCGGCGTGCCGCCACGACGCAAGGCATGGTCGACATCCTTGCGGCGGGCTCCCGTGACCGCGAGCTGTTCGACGACGTGACCGTGCTGGCCCTGCGAAGGATCTAAGGAATCCGGTCGCCTACTGAGTTGCGGCTGCGGCCCCCTCCGTAGGAGCGGTGGGTCCTGGACCCAGCCAGCGCTCGAGGACTGCGGATACCACGTGCAGCTTGACCGGCTTCGAGATGTAATCGTCCATCCCCGCCGCCAGGCATCGCTCCCGGTCGCCCGACATTGCGCTCGCCGTCATCGCGATGATGGGTGTGCGCACCCCGCCCTGTTCACGCCGCCTAACCTCCCTGGTCGCTTCATACCCGTCCATCTCGGGCATCTGGCAGTCCATGAGCACCGCGTCGTAGCGGACGCGACCAAGCGCACGCACGGCCTCGAGCCCGTTGCCGGCGACATCTGCACGGTAGCCGAGCTTTTCGACCATGCGCACGGCCACCTTCAGGTTGGCGGGGTTGTCTTCGACCACCAGCACTCGAGCCCAGCGATGTGAGAGCGCGGCATCCGGGCTGGGGCTGCGGTCGGCGACCTCTCGACTAACGTGCACGGGGTTGGTCGCCAGCAGAGTTTGGAGGACGTCGAACAGCTGAGACGGCCGCACAGGCTTGACCAGCTCGACATCGACGCCCGCGACCGGCTGCTCCGAGTGACCAGCCGACGAGAGCAGGATGATCAGCGTGTCCTTCAACGCTGGGTCCGCCCTGATCTCCGACGTGACGGTGGCCCCATCCATGTCCGGCATCATCAGGTCGACGATCGCCACCTCGAAGGGTTCGGACCCAGCCGCCGCACGGCGCAGCTCGCGCAGGGCCGGCGGACCGCTGTCGAAGCTGAGCTCGCGCATCCCCCAGGAGTCGAGGTAACGTTCGAGGATCATCCGGTTGGTGCGGTTGTCGTCGATGACCGCGACTGCGACTCCCGAGAGACTGGTCGATAAGACGCGTTCGACCGCCTCGCCCTCGGCCTCACGGAAATGAGCCGTGAACCAGAACCGGCTTCCGGAGCCCTTGCTGCTTTCCACACCGATCTCTCCGCCCATAAGCTGAGCCAGCATCCGGGCGATGGCCAGGCCGAGACCGGTGCCGCCGTGCCGCCGCGTGGTGGAGCTGTCGACCTGTGAGTAAGTGGAGAAGATCTGCGCCTGCTCGGCTTCCGTAAGGCCGATCCCTGTGTCGGTGACCTCGAAGCGCAGCTGCACGCCCGGGCCTTTCGCGTCGATGCGCTGGGCCCGGACGGCCACCTCGCCGGCGTCTGTGAACTTGACCGCGTTGCCGACCAAGTTGAGGAGTACCTGCCGGAGCCGGCCGGGGTCGCCGATGACGTGAGGAGGGACATCGGGATCCACGTCGAGGATCAGCTCGATGCCCTTGTTCGCAGCGGCCTCGGCAAATAGCTCTGCGGTTTCTTCAGTCACGTGCTTGGGACTGAAGTCGACGGTCTCGAGGCGCACGCGTCCGGCCTCGATCTTCGAGAAGTCGAGGATGTCGTTGATGATCTCCAGGAGGGCGTCGCCCGAGGTCCGGATCGTTTCTACGTAGTCGCGCTGCTCCGCTGTGAGCTCCGTGTCCAGAAGCAACCCCGTCATGCCGATCACGCCGTTCATTGGTGTGCGGATCTCGTGGCTCATCGTGGCCAGGAATTCCGACTTCACGCGGGTCACGTCCTGCAGTTCCTGGTTGCGCTCGGCCAGGTTCCCCAGGAGCTCCGACTGCGCCAGCTCAGCGCTGGCAGCTGCGGTTCGGCTGCCTTCGAGCTCGAGGACCACGCGCCGGACCAGACTCCCCAGAGCCACGAGGAGCAGCGATTCGAGCAGCGCTTGGGCCGGGTCGCCCGCGGCCGGATCAAGAAGGACGACAGCGATGAGATCGGCGACCGCGAGGGCGGCGCCGACCGCGAATTCAATCGTACTGAAGTACAAGGCGAGGAAAAGCACCGGCAGCAGCACCAAGGGAAACGCAGCGACGACGCTGAGCCCGAACTGAACCTCCAACGCAAACCCGACCGCCAGACCACCGATTGGAGAGATAGCGTGCAGGTAGCGGGGGAATCGATCCCAAGGCAGCACAAGGAGCGATGTCCCCAGGGCGATGAGTACAGCGGACGCCAGGATGCCGAAGGTGGAGAACCCTTTCCACAGAGGGTAGAGGGCCAGGCCGAAACCGAGCACCACCGGAGTCGACCTGACCAGAGGGTTTCGTATGCCCACCAGGGGGGTGCGCCAGGAGCTGGCTCCGCCAGGCCTGGCGTCTTGAGGGGGGACCTCCCCCCTCAACTGGACGGGCGCCAGCGGCAGAAGAACGAGCAGGATCCCGATCGCGGCGGCCCCCGTCAGAACGGGTGAGGAAGCGACGGCGGCGAATCCGTTCAACGTGACCAGGCCGACGATGGCGAGCACGAGGAACGGATAGACGCGCCGACTGAGGCCGTCCGCGTGTAAAGGAGTGTTCAAGCGGTTCACTGGCGCCGCGCGGCCAGCTTAAACCAACTA
>Ga0099828_10002262_pt1 | contig 13196 bp, 14 predicted proteins | sample CZO8metaG_2_FD_79338 | JGI IMG/M metagenome (GOLD analysis project Ga0099828, IMG submission 79338) | Vadose zone soil microbial communities from the Eel River Critical Zone Observatory, Northern California, USA - CZOApr15con2H1.8 metaG | ecosystem: Environmental > Terrestrial > Soil > Vadose...
CAGAACGATCTCTTCCAAGCCGCCAAGGTCATCATGCAGCTGCTCGACGACAAACATCTCTTGTCGGACTCCTCGTTTAAAGTTCCTTGTGCCAGCGGGCCAACACAGAAACCACCAACGTAATGTGCGGGGCTTGTGAAGGGAGAAGCAGTGAGAGCTCTTGAGTCGGGATGCTCCCTCATCTTGCCTCCGCCTGAGTGCCCGCGCGGGCCGGGTTTCACTGGTGCACGGAGAGTCATGGCGATCTTCCTGCTCGGGGGACTCTTGACCGTTCTGCATGCGGTACCCGCTCTGGCGGGGAAGGAATTATCGCCGTCGTCGGTCGAGAAGGGTGTGCTCTTAGTGGCCAGCCCAACCCTGGATGATCCGAACTTCCGCCAAGCCGTCGTGCTCATCGTGGAGCACGGGCCTGAGGGAACACTTGGGCTCATTCTGAATCGCTCCACGAAAGTCCTCCTATCCGAAGTGTTGCCGGACCTCACCGTGCTCAAGGGGACCAGCTATCGGTTGTTTACGGGTGGGCCAGTCGAGCCAACACACCTTCTTCTGCTGTTCCGGCTCAAGGAGCCTCCAGCAGACGCACGATCGGTCTTCGACGGGGTCTATGTGGGGGGCACACCTAAGGTCCTGGAACGTATCATTACGCAGCCGAAACCAACCGAAACCTTCCGGGCTTTTGCGGGATTCGCCGGGTGGGCTCCGGGGCAGCTGAAATTCGAAATGCTCCAGGGGGGATGGGCGACTCTGCCGCCGGATTCGATCGGTATTTTTGACAAAGATCCGGCCGCTCTCTGGCAAGACTGCATAAGCCGGCTGCAGGCGCCGAGGGTGATCTCCAATTAAAAAGAAGGGATGGAGCCTGTTGATCTCCTGTGCTCGCGCAACGCGCGGCCTCAGATGGATGGGGAGGGAACGGCCAGGTGCCCTTCTTGCTCGCAGAACGCGCACCTTGAAACTGTGCTCGTTCGATGCGCGCAGTAAAGGTCAGCCTCGGCCACTCCTTTAAACTGAGGTATAGGGAGTTGGAAGGCCCTCGCCCGGGCTAATGGCACGGCTCGGCGTGCCAGTGGGTGGGCGGGTGAGAAAGCTGCGCGCAGTGGAAGATCAATCAGCCCCCATCCCTGAGAGATAACGAGCGAGCTTGGAGGGACCATAATAATAGTCGTTCGACGTGCGCATTCAAGGATCAACCAGGCTGCCCTGTGGGGAGGTAGGCGGGCGAACTCGGAGGGGGAGTGGCGAGGCGGCTGGTATGGTCTCTGTGCTCACAGAGCCCTCACGATGAAGCGGTGGTCGCTCGATGCGCGCACGTCAAAATGGAAGGACCATCCTGAATAAGCAGAATGTCCCCATTTTCATTCCAGGGCGTTAATGCAACCATTTGACCTGCATACCCACCCGTAAGTTTAGGGGCCTTAGCGCTGCTTCAAACTCCGGCTGGGCATAGTACTCAGCCACAACCAAGGAGAACCCGAATGTCAGAAACCATCCAGGCTAGACCTCCCGCCGAAGAAATCAGCCCTACTACAGACGCACCCTTCAGCTGGGGTGAAAAAATGCCTCGGGGCGCAAAATCGGTATTCACCAGGATTATTAAGGAGGGCGCCAATGTTCCTCTCTTCATCGGACAGACACTCGCCAATGCCCTCCGTGACCTCGGTTACAACGACACCACCTCCGCCGTCTGCGAGTTCGTGGACAACTCCATCCAGTGGGGCGCGAGAGAGGTGCGTATCTACTTCAACGAGTCGGGGAAGAAGGGCAAGAAGCACATCGATGTTCTTGTCCTCGATAATGCCAGCGGGATGGCACCCAATGTCTTGCGCGCTGCCACAGCGTTTGGTGGCTCAATGTGCTTCGAGAATCGAAGCGGCATTGGCCGATACGGCATCGGTATGAAAGGTGCCGCATTGAGCATGGGCCAGGTACTAGACATCATTTCGTGGCAAGAGCCTAACGCCTTCTATAGCATGACCCTTGACCTTACAGAGATCGGTGATGACCGCAGCAACGTTGTTAACTTACCAAGCCCAGTCTTTCAAGACCCGCTGTCCCGCGAGGTGGCGGAAATCCTCACGAACCCGATGGCGTTTCCAAAGGGCGACATGCAAGAACCCCTAGCCCGGGATGCCGCGGAACTCTTCGACCGGCTTGGTGAGTCGGGTACGATCATCTATGTCCCTGATTGCGATAGGCTCACCTACCGCTCGGCAAAATCTCTTGTCGACCATGCCACGAAGGAGATGGCCCGGATCTACCGTCGCCAGCTCGCAGAGGGGCTGAAACTTTACGTGAACAACCGTCGGGTTGAGCCTTTCGATCCAACGTACTCCATGCCGTCGGCTCGCCATACTCGCGTGGAAGGGCTGAACGAGAAGTTTAGTCGCCTCTACCGAAGCTGGGATCTCGCTATCCCAGTCGAGGAGAGTGAACCATCAGTAACGAGGCCGACTAAGATACGGCTATTTGTGCTGCCTTTTGAGGACTGGCACAAGCTCCCACGAAAGGTGCTCAAGAACGACCTCCACGTATTCGATCCCTACAATGTTTCGTTCATTCGCTCCAGCCGTGAGGTCCACGCAGGTGAGATGAGGGCAATCTCTGGCAAACACTGGACGGGCGATGTGTGGTGGCGCATCGAGATCGAATTCCCCGCAGAGCTCGATGAGGCATTCGGCGTCGCAGTGAACAAGCAGGGGGTACGCCTCAAGAGCTATGTCATCGACACTATCCGCGAGGCCATCCATGAGGATCTGCGGAAGATAAAAGACAAGATTGAGAAGCATTACGCGAGCCTCGCCTCGGAGCGGACATCCAAAGGGCCGAGCGAGGCAGAGCGGAGAGCGAATGAGGCAGAGGCTCTCCAAGCCACGCTGCTTCCACAGCAGGAGCTGAAGAGTGAAGAGGAGCGGCAAGCTTTCGAGCGACAGCTCCGCGCGTTCGCGACGATGTTCAAGCGCGCAGACGAGACAGATGAGGAGGTATACGAACGCGTTAAGAACTCCCGGTATATTACCACCTTCAAGCACGATGAGGATGCCCCATTTTATCGTGTGGACTTCCAGCTAGGGCGGGTTATCCTCACCATTAACTCCGCTCATCCCTTTTTTAAAGTGATCTACGAGCCACTGGGCAAGCTCTCCAAGCGGCCGGCGGGTACGAACGGCGATGAGGGAGAAGCAGACAGTGCGCTGGTAGCCGCCGAGATGTTGGCCAGCTTGGAGTTGCTCCTGCTATCCTTGGCCCGCACACAGAGCACCATGCTCGTCAACGACACAGATGGTGGGCTGCGTAATACATTTGATCGAATGCGGCGGCAGTGGTCATTAGACCTTGAGACGCAGCTCAACATAAAGTAAGATAGTAACGCCATTTTCGATCTACACAACCTGAACTCCGGCCCCGAGCATAATGTCCTGGAGCTGGAGCCGTGCAAGGTCGAAATTGGGCGCTCACGTGACTCGCGCGGACCACAGCGGTCCGCAACAGAAGGAGGCACACATGCCCGAAGTCCTTTCCTTTCCCTGGAACACCTTTCAGCGTCTGCAGACTTCCACCAATTCAGACGTAGTTAACGCCCGGGCCTATGGTCGTGACGAGGCCTTGACCGTGATCATGGATGAACTAGCCGCCGGTAAAGTTCCGCCTGACGAAGAAACAATGGAGCGGCGATTTAGGACGCTCAGCGCTAATCGGGCCGTCAAATACCGAACTCGCAGGCAGCTAGAAATTGAGGCAACCGACCACTATAGGGTTGAGCCGGTCATGCAAGACCTTTCAGATGAGCTGGCGGTTCAGGAGTTAGTCGAGTTGGCGTCGTCCCAAATAGCGCCGGATGACTGGCAGTTGTTGCAGGACATTGGTAACGGAGAGTCTTACGTCGAGTTGGCCTTGAACCGCAGAAAGAAGGCAGGGACATTAAAGTCGACGGTCAGCCGGCTTCGGTGTCACATGCGGAAAAGTGAAATCGGTCGTGTCATTCTTGAGGCGCTGCAACTATCCAGCGGAGATCTGCGCAAATGGGCTTCTCTCCGTCATCGGCGAACACCGTTACGAGCAATCGATCAGATACTCTATTCTGAATGACAACGCTCAAAATGTGAAGGAGGGCCGCTCATGGAAAACGTACAGATGCATGTGGGAGCACCGGGACAGGAGAGGCCAGTTGAAATCATCTTGGATGAGAAGCCAGTGACAAGTCCGAGTCGGCGCAGAAATGGATTGCAGATTCGTCAACTCGGCCCCGCAGACCGAGTAGAGGGATTTGAAACGCAAGAAGTCGATAAGAAGGGGAAGAAGATCCGGACGATTCGAGATGATGAGGAAGTCGAGCTACACGCGGGCGAGCGATTCAGGACAATTCCAAATCAGGGAGGACCCGGTGGATATATCTAATGACCTGAAAGAAGCAATCGTTGAGCTTTCTAGAAAATCTGGCTATGAATTCAAGATCACGAACGAAACTGTGCAAGGGACAAACCTGCACATCGTGTACACGACCAACCATAGGTTTCCTGAAATGTATACCGCCAAAGATGGAGTATTTGGATTTCGTGTGCCAACAACTTTCCCTGACGCAGGTCCGGAGGATTGCTTTTTTATTCAATCGCCCGATGTAAAACTGTCTACGCCTGATACAGTCAGAAACAGCATTGACATCAACCGAGCGGGAGTGACTCCGGAATACTTACGCGGCACGGAACTAGGAGATCGACCTGCACTGGTGTTCTCTTGGCATCTCTGGAACCAGAAACCATGGGATAGATTCAAGCATACGCTCTTGGATCATTACAGTCATTGCCTAAGACGATTTGACCAGCCTGAACACGATTGAAAAATGGGGAGAAAATGAGCTTCAGAGAAACTAAGCTGCCCCATTTCAGGATGGCTCGAGAGGTGCACATGGCCTGCGAGCAAAACACATGGCGTGACATACAAGAAACATTATCTGCAGCTGCACCAAACGAAGGGTGTGTCTTTGTCCTTGCACGTCCAAGTCGCGGTAAAGATCGCGTGACCGTAGTTTTCCGTGAGGCTATCTGGCCAGAACCCGGGGAAGTGGAGGCTAGTCCCAATCGTCTAGAAATCAGTGCGGATTACATATCGCGAGTATTGGATGCTGCTATCGAAAAAGGGAGCATGACGGGTGCAATTCTCGTGCATACCCATCCATCAACTAGATATTGTAAGGGCATCGGACGTTTCAGCCCTCGCGACGATTGGTATGAACACCGACTTTTCCCGTGCTTTACGCAAGGTCGCAATGAAGCCATCTCTGGAAGTATTGTCTTAGGCAGTGAACCCGGAGAAATTGATGCGCGGATTTGGTGGAGCGAGAATGATGGCCTTTTCATGCAGCCTGTTAATGTTGTCAGAGTAGTAGGTCCAGAGGTTCGATTTTTAGAAACGCAGCACTCAGAATGGGCCGATCACCTCGATCCAAGCATCATGGATAGATCCACGCGATTGTGGGGTCGTGAAGGAAGGAGAATATTGCAGAACATACGGGTTGGGGTTGTAGGTGCTGGAGGGACTGGTAGCATTGTCCTAGTCTCTATAGCCACCATGGGTGTAGGAAAAATCCTGGCATGGGACAAAGATGTTCTTAAGAAAGACAATTTGCATCGTACACTTGGAGCCAAGCGTTCAATGGTAGGGCTTCCGAAGGTGAAAGTGCTGTCAGAATATGCGGTAACAGTTGCGACTGCCGATCCGATCGATATCCAGGGTATCCAAGATTGGGGTACATCCAATGAAGGTCTAAGGGGGTTAAAGGATTGTGACATTATTTTTTGCTGCGTAGACAAATTTGCTCCGAGAGTGCCACTAAACTTATTGGCGTATATACACTTGATTCCAGTTATAGATATAGCATCTTGGATTCATCCTGATCCTAAAACGAGAATTGTGGACGCGCTAATGACACATGCCCACGTTCTTTCTCCTGGAATTCCCTGTGCATGGTGCTCGGGAACCTTGTCGAGCAGGCGTTTAACTAGGGAGGCGCAGGGCAGCCAGCGAGATGCGGAAATGAGGCTGCCGTATGGCCTTAGCTTGGAGGAAACTGATGGGGAAGAACCAAGTGTATTACCTCTTAATCTGACGGGAGCAGGATTGGCACTTATCCTATTTATACAAGTTGCTCTACGAATTACAGAACGTACACCTCGTGACTTGAAGTTTATCCTCCCGCAATGGGAGCTCGACGAAAGTGATCTAGGAAATCTTTCCGAATGTGAATGTGTGAAAGACATTGCGCTCGGAGACACAAAGAAAATTAGATCTGTCGTTCATGGTTAAAGCTGAGGATAAGAAGCAGATGTGGGGAAATCAGGGACATTCTGAGCAACGAAACTGAGACATTCTACTTTTCGCCTCGTCTGCGCGCGACGGCCGCATCCGGACAAAAGAGTTCTGGAGGGCAGGGCTGGAACGGCTGGGGAAAGTGCCGGCCTAACGAGTTCCCTTCAGGCCTGGATGCGACCCTTTGCCGGCCCGCACTTGGCAAGCGTTCACGTGTTCCGCTAAGGTAACAGCCATGAAGGTACCGTTCACAATTGGCACTGTCGGTCACTTTGGACTAGCCGTCCGTGATCCGCGGCGCAGCGCGAAATGGTTTGTGCGCGTGCTGGGATTGCGCAAGGAGTTTGAGTTCGAAGGGGGCGTCGCAGTTGGCAACGACAACATGACAATCGTCTTGTCGAAAGGTAAACCGTCACCGAAAACGATTGGTCACATGTCGTTTCATCTGCCGTCCATGACCGCGTTACGAAAGGCGCTTGAACACCTGAAGAAGCACAAGGTCAAGATGGAAGATCCTGGCAACGAAATCGGCCCGGAGTCACCCGGCTCACCTCACATGGGCTTATGGTTCCACGATCCTGATGGCTACCGCTGGGAACTTTCCGTCCAAGGCGGAAAGTAGAGGCTGAAGGCTAAAAAAGGTTTCAGGAACCGTTTCGCCTCGTCCGCGCGCGGCGACCCATTTTTCTGGTTCCTCCGGCAACATTCCGACCGCGATGCATGCCTGCGGGACCGCAATCCTATACCTGAAAGTGGACTGAACCCTGTTGCTTTACGTCTGGTTGGCCGTCTACGCTACATCTATTCAGGTTTGGATGAAGCCACAACACTGTGGCTGAGTTCGCCTCTCATCGCCGAATGCTCAGGATGAACGCTTAATCTCAAGGAGGCAATCATGCGACACACACTCATAGCACTCACCTGTCTTTGCCTTACCATGCCCGTGTCTCTCGTGGCGGCAAAAGAAAAGAAACAATCAAAGCAGATGGACCCGCAGGCCATAATGGAGGTGTATAAGAAACTTGCCACGCCCGGCGAGCCGCACAAGTTGTTTGCGAGCCTGGCCGGTAGTTGGACAACCCAAACTAAAGAATGGATGGAGCCCGGCAAGCCTCCGATGGAATCGAAGGGGTCATGCGAAGAAAAGGTGCTGCTCGACGGCCGATTTCTTCAGCAGGAATGTACGGGGGAAAAGATAGGTATAGATGGCTTCATGAGAGATCCGCATCGGATGATGGGAGAGCCGTTCACCGGCATCGGCGTGACCGGCTACGACAACCATACGAAGAAGTATGTCTCGACCTGGATGGATTCGATGGGGACCGGCATCTTCGTCATGGAGGGGACCGGCAGCCCTGATGGAAAAACCGTCAAGCTAAAAGGCGGTCACCAAGATCCGATTGAAGGCACCATGAAGCACCATGCGGTCTGGAAGATTGTGGATGCGAACACTCAGGTCTTTGAACTATGGAGCAGCGGCAAGCACACCAAAGACATGAAGATGATGGAGATCACCTATACGCGAAAGCAAGGATGAGACCACCATTTCCCTCGTCCGCGCGCGTCTTCTCTTCTTCGCCCAGCCTTCTCTCCTGCTCTGTTGAGCTTCGCTCTCTGAAGGGGTATCGTTTCGGCGAGGATTTGCGGATCGCCCATGCCCGAGAACTTGGACACATCTATTCGAGACCGGCTGGCTCGGCAACGGACTGAGCTGGCGAACGAGCGCACGCTGCTGTCATACATCAGGACCGCGCTGGGGTTTTTCATCGTCGGCATTCCGGCTGTGTGGTGGCTTGAGTTGCCCGGCATTCAACTACTGGGTGTGGTGTCGTTGGTGATAGGTCTCGTGTTCTTGGGGGTCGGGGTTCGGCGATTCTTCTCCATCAAAGCAGTGATCGATCAACAACCGGACTAGATCCGCGAATTCTCTACTTGTCCGCGCACGGCGGCGCCTCCGCACCGGCTGTTTCTCCACTGGTCAAACACTGAGAAAACGTCCAGGGGGAATGACCGGCCGTTCTGATTCTCTGGGCGTCGTGACGTAAAACGACGCCTCCGGAAATCCAGAATGTCCCGCGTTGTCGTTTTTCGGAAGGGCGATTCACGCTCTGGTGCGGCCAGTAGGGAGCCACGAGTTGAGTGCGAACCTCCGACCGTTCAACTCTTCCGACTTGTCTTCGCCATGACGCTGGTGATCAATTGCTCCATGCGCTTGCTGTTGCAAGACGGACAAGCAACCGACCCGCTCTCGTGATCCTTCAAACGCAAGGAGAGCTCCACTTCTTTCCCACAGTCCAGACACTTATATTCATACATAGGCATGAGCGCGACCTCCCTTTCGTAGGATGTGTAACCAGTCCTCCAGCATCAACGACCGTAACCCGTGATGCAGGTGCGGATCTCATAATCGCCCCTGATCCTCCGGAATGGGAGGCTCAGGTCGCTGGTACCTTGAGAAATCACCACACTCTCAGACTTCTTGCAGTCCTGTCGTTTCTTGGTAGATTCCACGGCGAGATCTCCTTCCGTGGTGTTCGGAGGCGCCACTCACTGAGAGTGTATCTCAGCGAGTACACTTGTGAGTCGGTACTCTGTCCTGTCGGAACGGCGGGGCCGGAGAGTTTGTCTCAGAGAGCGCACAAGGGGACGTTGAATCTTCGTTCCCGTCATTCTTCAGGCGAGACTACGATAATCCCTCGTGAGCGGCCTCGTCAATAGGTGGGGACAGCAGATGGCGCGCTCCTTCGGGAGTAGTCCAGTCCGAAGGGGAAATCGGGAAGATTTTCCTTTTCCGGGAGAAAATTAAAAGAGGTTGGGATTTTTTGATGAGAATACTCTTGGCATTCTTGGCCTGTCGCTGCGTGGGGCCTGGTGTGCGATGAAATATTGAGTGAACGAATCGAGTCCTCACTCTTGACAGCGTGGAACTGGTGGCACCATTCTAAGCGCCGATGGCATGGGCAGAGCAGGGAGGCTTGAGGGTTGTTTTGACTCGGCTGGCTTGCGGTGGCACAATTCGCAATTCCATGAGGTTCTATCGCCATGGCCGATCTCGTTAGGGACGACGATTCTTCCGCTTCGGTTCGCCTCCGAGGCCATACGCTCTTGTGCCTGCAAGGGTTTCGCGGGGAAGGGTACAGTTCTGAATTTATCGCGAACATGGCCGCAATCCACCGTACGTTAACCGATCACCCCGAGGTCCTGGTCGAAGTTCTTGCGTCTCCGGATGCGGTCTGTGCGGCCTGTCCACACCGTCACCCATCTGGCTGTATGCTCAACGGCGAGAGATCGGAGGAGGAGATGATTGAACAGGATCACGAGGTGCTGCGGAGGCTCGGGCTAAAGGTAGGGGATCGTCTTCGCTGGCGTGAAATTCTTTCGCGGATCCGGACTTCAGTGACGGGGGACGATCTGCCCTCCATTTGCGGCGGTTGCCGGTGGTTGCCACTTGGGTATTGCCGCGAAGGAATCAATCGGCTGCATAATCCCATTCAGGGGACCACCGTTGGTCTGGTCTCGCCGCAGTCGCTTCGTCAGGGGTAACCAAGCACTTCGGCAGGAACCTTTGCGGCAACATCCGTGGTGCGCGCAGCGTTCAGAGACGTGCGGATCTGTCAGGGATACGGCGACATTCTTCATTTCTGATCGGCTCGTCCGCACGCGGGGGACACTACCTTCATCGAACAGAGGATCAGTTGGAGCTGGCTAGAAGGACACGGGACCATCTTTAAGAAAGACCGTCGGAAGCCGCAATTCTGTACCTGAAAGTGCACTTTACCGGTTGCATTCCACCCGGTTGGGCGCCTAGGCTATACCAAGTCAACTTCCATCCCATCATTGCGCGACTCCTGCGGAGGTAAGTCCCCGTGATGATGATTCCATCACACATTGTTTTCGCGCGAAGCATTTCCTGTCGGATGATACCCGCTATTCGGGCGGGTAGAGGAGGGTATTATGGCCGATCTGATTCGAACTGCCCAATATTTCAAGGTGCAGATTGCGGATAAACCCGGGGCATTAGCTGGCATGCTTGCTCCACTGCGTGAGGCCGGAGTGAATCTGATGGCCGTGCATGCCTTTCCTCGGAATCGCCGTACACAGGTGGATGTGGTGCCGGAAGATCCCACCACTTTCAAGAACGTAGCGAAGGCGCATAAGTTGAAAATGCAGGGACCGAAAATGTGCTTGCTGGTGGACGGCGATGATCGCCCGGGAGCGCTGGCCGATCTGACTGATCGACTTGGTTCAGCCAGGATCAACATGACCGCGGTGACCGGCGTCACTGCCGGCCAGGGACGCTTCGGCGCCATTCTATGGGTCAAGCCGCGGGATGTGAAAAAAGCAGCCAAAGTCTTCGGCATCGGACTGAGTTAGCTACGCACGTCCGCTACTCCGGCAAGCGCGGCCTGTCCATATGGAAGCGAAAAAGCGTCAGGAATCATTTCGCGTCGCTCGTCCGCGCGCGGCGTCTTGAAATTCCAGTATTTCGCCCGCCCTCTGTTGACATGATCCTTTCTCCAAAGTAGCCTGCCTTTGTTCCAGCGCACGTGCATCTGCCGTCAATTCGTATTGCCATCATCAACTAACCTATCAGAAAGGGTTTGGCCGATGTCTGAACACAAGATCACGCTAGAGTGGAAGAGAGACACGGAGAGCTTTTCCTACGAGTCGTACAATCGAGACCATGTGCTGGTCTTTGAAGGGGGCGCTCGGGTTCCTGCCTCAGCCGCGCCCGCCTATCGTGGGAATCCCGCTCACGTGAATCCTGAGGAAGCCCTCGTCGCGGCCTTGTCGAGCTGTCATATGCTGACCTTCTTGGCCGTGGCCGCCAAGAAACAGTTCGTCGTCGATCGGTACAACGATCACGCCGTGGGAGTTTTGGAAAAGAACCAGAAGGGAAAGCTCGCCATCACGCGGGTCATTTTGCGTCCTCGGATTGTATTCGGAGGGCCGACTCCTCCGACTCCGGAACAGATTACTGCGCTCCATGAGCGAGCCCATAGCGAATGCTTTATTGCCAACTCGGTGACCACAGACGTCACGGTCGAAGCAGGGTAACAAGGACCAGTTGCCTTCTCACCACACGCCGGAAGAAAATGGTATCAAGACCCTAAATCGCCTCGTCCGCGCGCGCGGTTTGTTCATCATTTTGAGTAGTCTCCATGGCCTACCTTCGATATTCGAAAGACTGTGAGTGGCATGTCTTCGATGAGGGCCAGACGGGCGAGTCTGAGAGTCGTCTTGCCGTGTGGCACAAGGATCACGAGGCTCAAGGTGCGTCGTATACCGTGAGCATGATTCAGAAGATGCTGGAGTTGGAAGATTACTCCAGCATCCCCGGGTACCAACCAAACCATAAACGCATGCTCCGTAAAGCGTTCGTAGCCTGGCTGAGCGAGCAATCAAGTGCAGAGATCTAGCGCCGTGCCCATCTCATCAACTCGCCCATGCGCGTTCTTGAGAGGAGAGCCATGAAGAGGTTTCATCTCGCACTGGGCGTCTCGGATGTGGAGGCTTCTCCGAAGAGCGTGATGTGAGAGGGATGCTCCGGGAGCGCGTTACGGCCGACCAGCAGGCGGCAGAGATTCGCCAGACCTGGCCCTCGATGAGTTATCGACCGAAGTAATCCAGTCCGATCCGTCGTCGCCTCCTCCGCACGCAACAATCACTCACCAATGCTAGACCGGCCGACAGGAACTTCTTGCGACGATGCGACCTAGTGTCCTACTCATGATGTTTCAGGAGTTCTGAGATCCGGGATTCAACCATTGTTTCCCGGCATGAACTGCATCGAAAAAGACGACTCTCATTGCATTGCAGCAGTGGTCTCCAGATAATGCGTGAAAGATCCTGAACCCCGCGTCATTCTTCAGGCGGCAAGAGGTATTGAATGTCTTCGAATTCTTTGGCCCTGCTCATCTTCGGTGTGTGCTATCTGGTCATCATGACCGAGCGGATACACAAGACGATTGTGGCGCTGTTCGGGGCGGCGTTGATGATCGGGCTCGGCGTGGTGTCGCAAGACGAGGCGTTCTATTCCCATGAGTTTGGTATCGACTACAACGTTGTGTTTCTGCTGATCGGGATGATGGTGATCATTAACATTGTCCGGGAGACTGGTCTCTTCGAGGTTTTGGCAATCTGGGCGGCGCAGCGGGCCGACGCGAAGCCGTTTCGTCTGCTGGTGTTGCTGGCACTGTTGACGGCTGGGCTCTCGGCCATGCTCCCTAACGTCACAACCGTGCTGCTCATGGCGCCGGTCACGTTGGCCATTACCAAGCGATTGGATCTCAATCCCATTGCATTCCTTGTGGCCGAGGCGCTCGCGTCGAATATTGGCGGGACTGCAACGCTGGTCGGTGATCCGCCCAATCTCATGATCGCCAGTAAGGCTGAATTGGGCTATCTCGATTTTCTGGTGGTCTTGGGTCCCATCGCGGTGTTGATCATGGCCGTGTTCGTGGCTGCGCTTTGGTTCATCTTTGGGCGAGCAATGACCGTGGCGCCGCATCTACGGACGGCGGTTCTGGCATTGAGTTCACGGGAGGCCGTTTCAGATCGACCGTTCTTGCACCGCTGTCTCTGGCTGCTCGGGATCGTCAACGTCGGCTTCTGTATGCATTCGCTCATTCATCTTGAGCCGGCCACGATTGCCCTCCTTGGCGCGAGCATGTTCATGCTGATCGGTCATGCGAGACAGAAGCCGGAGGATGCAGCGGAGTTGTCGTTTCTCACCGATGTCGAGTGGAAAACCATCTTCTTTTTTATCGGGTTGTTTATACTGGTCGGTGGATTGGTTAAGGTCGGCGTGATTCGCTACCTGGCAGATCAGTTGGTTTCGGTGACGCGGGGGAATCTTGCCGGATCCACAATGGCGGTGCTCTGGGGGTCGG
>Ga0099828_10002264_pt1 | contig 13189 bp, 10 predicted proteins | sample CZO8metaG_2_FD_79338 | JGI IMG/M metagenome (GOLD analysis project Ga0099828, IMG submission 79338) | Vadose zone soil microbial communities from the Eel River Critical Zone Observatory, Northern California, USA - CZOApr15con2H1.8 metaG | ecosystem: Environmental > Terrestrial > Soil > Vadose...
GCTATCAAGATCTGGTTGCCGAGGTGGAAGTCGAAGCGGAGCGAATCAACCGGCGTCTGCAAACCGACCGATGGAAGCCAATCGTTATGTTCAGCCGCCACCACAGCCATCGGGAGATCGAGCCGTACTACCGGGCGGCGGACTTTTGCCTCGTCACGTCGCTGCACGACGGCATGAATCTGGTCGCCAAGGAATATGTTGCTTCCCGCGAAGACGGGGACGGGGTGCTGATTCTGAGTCAATTCACGGGGGCCAGCCGCGAGTTGCGTGACTCTCTTCTCGTGAACCCCTACGATACGGCGCAAATGGCGGAAATGATACGCCGGGCACTGGAGATGCCGGCGGAAGAGAGGCGTGCCCGCATGGAGCGCATGCGTCGGGTGGTGCGCGACCATAATGTCTACCGCTGGGCCGGAGAGTTGATTTCAGAATTGTCGGAGATTCGGCTGGATGCTCCGGAGCTGGCGGAGACTCGATAACCTATGGCGCTGGCCCGTGGAGTTCCCCATCTCTTTGATTGTTGGGAGCAAGTCCTCGCGCGCTTCGAAGCGGCCAATCACGTCCACCTTTTTTTGGACTTCGATGGCACCCTGGCGCCGCTTCATCCTTCTCCGCGAGATGTGAAACTGAGTGGCGGGCTGAGGCGGACCCTCCGGCGGCTGAGCCGGAATCGCCGCGTGCACGTGGCGATTGTAAGCGGCCGCCGGAGAGCGGCGCTCCGCCGCTTCATCAGCGTTCCTCAAATTGAACTGATGGGGCTGTTTGGATCGGAGAAGAACGGAGAACTCATCCTCCCGCTGAAAACAAGAGCAGCTCTGCCCCGCTTGAGATCCCGCTTCCAATCCGGGGCCGTTGAATATCCAGGCGTATTCTTTGAAGAAAAGGGTGTGAGCTTTGCGATTCATTTTCGCAATGCGCCTGCGGATGTCCAACAGCGAGCGCGGGTCTGGATTCGGAAATTGGTCCTGCACTTCCGCCCCAATTTCCACGTGATTCCGACTAATAACGCTTGGGAAATCGTGCCGCGAGAAGTGCAAGGCAAAGGCATTGCGGTGAGGGATTATATGAGGAGGCTGCGTGCGCGGGGCCTAGCGATTTATCTCGGGGATGATTTGGCCGACGAGCCTGCCTTTCAGGCGTTGCGGCGGGGGATCACCGTCCGCGTTGGCCCACTTTCTCCGACGGCGGCTCACTTTCGGCTGGAGAATCCGGACGAAGTGAACACATTTCTCGGAAGATTGGAGGAAGAACTCTCTTGAAAAGCGTTGAACACCCCTTCCGGTTCGTCACGGTCTCGTATCTCACGCGGATCGGCAATCAAACAGCCCGCACCTTGCCGGAATTGTTGGACGGGCTTGAAGAATGCAGTGACGCCTCGATCTTCTACCACACCTTTCAGAGCCTCGGGCGGCATCACTTTCTAACCGAAGGATTCTCGAACGATTTTGCGCAATGGGCGCTCGCGGCGCTAAATCTTCCCGCGTTGGCCGAGCAACTCGCTACCCTGGATATTCGTAGCTACCTTGTCCTGACCGATTTGCGGAACGATTTGCTGCGGATCACACATGAGTATTGCCGGTCTCATACGGCGGAGGCAGAACGAGTGGCCTTCGAGCCGTTCCATTTCTGTGAGAGCTTGGAGGTCACCATTCCCGTCGCTTGGGAGGCGTGGACACTGGAGGAATTTCGCCACTGGCTGGAACACCTCAGTACCTCGTCGTTTCATTATCATTTCCTGAGTTCGAGGCTGCGACTGGGCTTGCGCACGAATGATTTCTCCCAATGGTTTGAAAACGAGCTGGAACTGCCGGATCTGGCCAAAAACACCAACCAAATTGACGTGTACACGAACACGATCGAGGGCGCGAGGGTGCAGCTCTATAAAATTGTGGATAGGGAGCTCGCGGCATGAGCCTGACCAAGACGGACCCTCATGTGATTTCTCTCGACGACTACGTTCCTGTGGTCGGGGCGCCGGAGATGGACACGCTGCGAGCGCTCGCTGCGCAACTATCCGGCCGCACCGTTCAGATGGTCAACTCTACGGCCATCGGTGGCGGCGTGGCCGAAATCCTCAACCGCCTGATCCCATTGATCCAGGAATTGGGACTCCACCCGCGCTGGGATGTCATTACGGGCGGAAGCGATTTTTTTGAGGTCACCAAGGAGTTTCACAACGCCCTTCACGGCGGGCCATGCCAAGCAAGAAAAGAGCACTATGACTTATTTCTCGCCACGAACGAACTCAACCGGCAGCGGCTGCAATTCGATTGCGAATTCACCGTCATTCACGACCCGCAACCCGTGGCATTGATTGACGCCCGCGCGAAGCAGCAAGGGCACTGGATCTGGCGGTGCCACATCGATCTATCGCATCCGAATCCCGAAGTGTGGGAGTTCCTCCGGCCGTTCATCTACCGGTACGACGCGGCTTTGTTTTCATCGCCGGATTTCGCGCGCCGGCTCCCTATTCCCGAGTACCTTGCCTATCCGTGTATTGACCCGCTTTCGGAGAAGAATGTCGAGCTTGACCCCCAATGTGTCAGTGGGGTGCTGGAGCGGTTCGGGATTGACCCGGCACGTCCCATCGTGACGCAAATATCGAGGTTTGACAGGCTCAAGGACCCTGTGGGAGTCATCCGCGCCTATCATATCGTCAAGCGGTACAGGGATTGCCAATTGGTCCTCGCGGGCGGGGGCGCATCGGATGATCCGGAGGGCGAAGAGGTGCTTTCAGAAGTCCGCCGCGAGGCGGGGGACGATCCGGATATTCATATTCTGAATCTGCCTCCGTGGAGTGCGCTGGAGATCAATGCGCTGCAACGAGCTTCCACCGTGATCGTGCAAAAGAGTCTTCGGGAAGGATTCGGCCTGACCGTGACGGAAGCCTTGTGGAAAAGAAAGCCCGTTGTTGCTTCGGCGGTAGGGGGAATTCCTGCCCAAGTGATTCACAAACATACAGGTTTGCTGGTCCACTCCGTCGAAGGGACGGCCTACCAGATTCGGTTCCTCCTGTCGAACCCCGCACTCGCCCAGAAAATGGGAGAACAGGGGCATGAACACGTGCGGGAGAACTTTCTGATCACAAGCAATGTGAAGCGTTACCTTACGCTCTTCCTCTACTCTTTAACCCACTCACAACGCTAGGGCCTGCATCCTACCGGTTCGCGATACTATATTGGGGCCCGGGAAGACCGCGGGGCGTGCGCCGATTGGAAAACACGCGCTCGTCTGGGTGCACTGACGCAAATGAAAGAGCAGACCATTCGACGCTGGATGCTGGCCATCGTGATCGTGTGCGCTTTTGTCCGCCCTGCAGCGGCGCAACGCGACAGGGGAGAACTGCGCATCGAAGTCCACGATCCGCAGGGGGGTGTGCTGGCCGCCGCGGGCGAATTGGTCAGTGCGGGCAATCAATTTCACCTCGATTTCCAGACCGGAGAGGAGGGGCGGTACGTCGCCCAGAATCTGGCCTATGGCGTGTACCGTGTCCGCTTGGCGCACAGCGGATTCGTCCCGTACACGCACCTGGTGGAAATACGGTCTGCGGTGCCTCAACAGCTTCTCGTGACGCTGGGGTTGGCGCCGATCGAAACCCAAGTGGAAGTCACGGAGGCGGGGACGTTAGTCGATCCGTCCCGGACGGGGACGGTTTATACAGTAGGTTCACAATCGCTGAACGAAGAACTACCCTCCCAGCCGGGCCGCGGCGTTTTGAATGCGGTCGATGCGCAACCCGGATGGGTCTATGAAGCCAATGGAGTTTTGCACCCGCGCGGTTCGGAGTATGACGTCCAGTTTGTCGTAGATGGCCTGCCGATGACGGAAAATCGCTCGCCGTCGTTTGCGCCTCCCTTCGATTCCAGTGACGCCGAATCGGTACGGGTGATGACCGCGAATTTTCCCGCGGAGTATGGCAGGAAGCTGGGCGGCGTGGTGGAAATCTCGCCGCCCAAGAACACACCCCTGGGCTGGCACGGAGAGTTGGACACCGAAGGGGGCAGCTTCTCGACGGCCTCGGCGCACGCGGCCTTGTTCTACGCCAACCGGCAGAACCGGCTGGAGATGAGCGGCGACGGATTTCACACGGATCGGTATTTGGACCCGCCAGTCCTCGCCAACTACACGAATCGCGGAAATGCGGGAGGATTTTCGGCGTCTTACGAGCGCGATTTTTCCCAGAGCGACCGGCTACTGCTCACCGTAACGCAGCACGCGGTCCGCTATCTGGTGCCGAACGAGCTGGTCCAGCAAGAGGCGGGCCAAAGGCAGGATGTCGCGCAGCAGGAGACGAGCGGCCAGGCGCATTACATGCACACCTTTTCTCCAGCCCTTGTGCTGAGCCTTGCGGGGAGCGTTCGCGACACGAGCGCGCTTCTTTCGTCGAATCCTCTTTCCACTCCCGTGGTCGTCTATCAGGATCGTGGGTACCGGGAAGGGTATGTCCGCGCGGACCTCGCAGGCGAGCATGGACGTCACGAGTGGAAGGCTGGTGCAGACGGAATTTTCAATCCAGTTCATGAAGCGCTGCAATATCGGATTACGAGTCCGGCGCAATTTGATTCAGGCACGCAACTGCAATTCCAGTTTTCCGGCCGGAGATGGGACAACGAGCCGTCCGCCTACGTGCAGGACCAAATCCGTTTGGGAAACTGGAATGTGAACGCCGGCTTGCGGTTCGATCACTACGGATTCGCCGTGAAAGAATCGGCGTGGAGCCCGCGTGTAGGTGTTTCTAGGTATCTGCCATCACTGAATCTTCTGGTTCATGCCTCGTACGACCGTATTTTTCAGACGCCGGCGATGGAAAACTTGCTTTTGGCCAGCTCGCCAGCTCTCGACACGGTCAGTGCCCTTGTTCTGCGCCTCCCGGTCCGGCCCGGGCGGGCCAACTACTATGAGCTAGGGGTTACGGAATCCCTCGCAGGCAAATTGCGGATCGATGCGAACGTATTTCGCCGCGCTTTCCATAATTTTTCGGACGACGACACGCTGCTGGACACAGGAGTGAGCTTTCCCATCGCTTTCTCCAGCGCGACGGTGTCGGGCGAAGAGGTGCAGGTTTCTGTCCCGCACTGGGGCCCTTTTTCCGGATTTGTGAGTTATTCCAATCAAATTGGAATCGGGCAGGGGCCCATCACAGGCGGCTTGTTTCTGGGAGATAAAGCCGCGAATGCGCCGGACACCAGCAGGTTTCCTCTCTCCCAGGACCAGCGCAACACCGCTCGAGCCCGGGTGCGTGTTCAGGCCATGCCGCGTTTGTGGCTTGCGGCCAGCGCGGAATACGGGAGCGGCTTGCCCGTGAATCTCGATGGGCCACTTGATTTCAATGACGCACTTGCCCAATTCGGCCCCGCGATACTGAGCCGAGTCAATTTGGCTGCGGGGCGCGTGCGCCCCAATTTTTCATTGGACGCTGCGGCTGGCGCAACGATTTACCACAAGGAAGGGCGGGACCTCTCGCTCCAATTGGCGGCCAGCAACTTGACCAACCGGGTGAATGTGTTGAACTTCGCGAGCCTTTTCTCTGGGACCGCCGTGGCTATCTCCCGCAGCCTAAGCGCCCGCGTGAAGGTATCTTTTTGAGGAGGCACGTTTGACTATGGCACCGGGGCAACAGCATCGAGTTTGACAGCCTAGCCGCCTCAGCATAGGATTCTTTTAAAGCTATGTTTCCACTCAATTGCTGGCGAGCAGAGTGCAACCGTCCTGCCAACACGGCAGGTGTTCTATCCCCGCGCACATGGAAGGCTGTCCTGGCGCTGGTCCTGTTTGCCGCGGGCGTGGCGGCGTACGCCGACACTGCCGATTCAAAACGCTATCTCAATGACATTAAATCGCTTACTACTCCGGCGATGGAAGGACGCGGCGACGGGACGCCCGGCCTGACCCTCGCAGCGGACCTCATCCAGCAGAGATTTCGCGCACTTGGGTTGAAGCCAGCGGGGAAGAACTCCTACCTTCAGCCGTTTACGGTGATTACGGGCGCCCGCTTGAAGGAAGACAACCGCCTGGAGGTCGCGGATGGAACCTCCAAGAAGGCGCTGAAGTTGAACCAGGATTTTGTTCCCTTCAGTTTTTCTTCTTCGGAGCAGATCACAGGCCCCGTCGTGTTCGCCGGCTACGGCGCCACGGCGCCCGAGTTCAATTACGACGATTACGCTCATCTCGACGTAAAGGACAAAATCGTCCTACTGTTGCGCTACGAGCCCGCCGGCTTTGACGAGAAAAGCGGCCACTCGGGTCTGACACCGCACTCCCAGCTCATCACCAAGGCCATCAACGCCAGGAACCATGGCGCAAAGGCCGTGATTCTAATTAACGGAAGATTGCCTGAGGGCGAAGAAGACCGGCTGACGCGATTCGGGAGCGTCAACGGGCCTGAGAACGCCGGAATTCTCTTCGTGCACGTCAAGAACGCCGCCACGGAATCCTGGTTCTCGGCCGCCGGGAAATCACTCGACCAAGTTCAAATTGAAATCATTCACACGTCCAAGCCCAGTTCCTTCGCGTTCCCGGACTCTCTCCGCATGACGGTGAAGGCCAACATCGAAACCACGAAGGCTACGGTGAACAATGTCCTCGGGTTTCTGCCGGGCAAGTCCGACGAATACCTGATCATCGGGGCGCACTACGATCACTTGGGCCGCGGAACCTTCGATTCGCTGGCCCCTTCGCAGATCGGGCAAATTCATCCGGGCGCGGATGATAATGCCTCCGGCACTGCCGGAGTTCTTGAGCTGGCCCGGTTGCTCGCTCCGAAGGCCGGCCAGCTTCCCCGCGGGATTCTATTTGCCTCGTTTGCCGGTGAAGAGCTTGGACTTCTCGGCTCGGCGGACTGGGTGAAGGAGCCGACGCTGCCGCTCAACAAGGCCATCGCCATGATCAACATGGATATGATCGGCCGCATCAAAGACGACAAGGTTTACATCGGGGGGGTCGGAACGGGTACCACGTTCAAGAGGCTGCTGGAGCAGGAGCAGAAAAACTCAGAATTCAAGTTCGAGAACTCCGCGAGCGGCTACTCTTCGAGCGACCACACCTCCTTCGTCTCGAAGCAGATTCCGGTGCTCTTCTTTTTCTCGGGGTTGCACGCGGACTATCACAAGCCGTCCGATACCTGGGACAAGATCAACGCGCCGGCGGCAGCTCACCTTCTGGATGTCGTCTCCGATATCGCTCTCAAGCTGGATACGGCGACAGAGCGGCCCGACTTCGTCCAAGTAGCGGCGGAGCCGTCCAACCCCACGACGAGCGGCGGTGGAGGCGGATATGGGCCCTGGTTCGGCTCCATCCCCGATTTTGGCCAGGACGTTAACGGCGTGAAATTCTCCGACATTCAGCCGGGATCGCCTGCTGCGAAGTCCGGCTTCAAAGCGGGCGACGTTCTCGTTCAATTCGGGGATAAGCCGATCAAGAACTTGTACGACTTCACCGATGCTCTGCGCCGCAGCAAGGTGGGCGACGTGGTCGAAGTGAAAGTGCTCCGGGACGGCAAGCCGGTGACCGCGTCGGTCAAGCTGGAACAACGTAGGTAAATTCAGGGAGAGCCATGCGTGACTCAAATTTCGCCCGTGCCTCCACCCTCCTTCTCTTGCTCGTGGGACTTGAGTTTTTCGTGAGTTGGCCCCGGCCAGCAGCGAGTGGGCAGCAGACCGCCGCGGCCCTGACGCTTCCTGCCGAGAAACATCTGCGCAATGCCCGCCAGCTCACCTTCGGCGGGACGAACGCCGAGGCGTATTTCTCGGCGGACGACAAGTACATCATCTTCATGCACCAAGGCGAAGGCGTTCCTTGCGATCAGATATTCACAATCCCGATTGATACGCCGGACGGGAAGCCGGCAAAGCCCAAAATGGTCAGCACGGGCAAGGGCCGCACCACCTGCGGCTATTTTTTTCCGGCCGGCGATCGAATCCTGTTTTCCTCCACGCACGAATCGAGCCCGGACTGCCCGCCGCGGCCCGATTATTCCCACGGCTATGTTTGGCCTATCAACGCTGCGTATGAGATCTACACGGCGAAACCCGATGGGAGCGATTTGCGCCGCCTGACGAACTCTCCGGGCTATGACGCCGAATCGACCATCAGCCGCGACGGCAAGAAAATCATCTTCACGTCCACGCGGAACGGCGACTTGGACCTTTTCTCCATGAACGCCGATGGGAGCGACGTCCGCCAATTAACGCATGAGCTGGGCTATGACGGCGGCGCTTACTTTTCGTACGACGGCAAGAAGATCGTTTACCGCTCGGGACAACCGAAGACGCCCGCCGAAATCGCCGAGTACAAAGAACTGCTGTCGCACGGATTGGTTCGCCCGGAGCATCTCGAGATCTGGGTCATGGACGCCGACGGTCAGCACAAACGCCAGGTGACTCACAACGGCGCCGCAAATTTCGCGCCCTATTGGCTTCCGGATGGGAAGCGGATTATTTTTGCTTCCAATATGGAGAACCAGAAAGACCCCAGCGGATTCGATCTCTACCTCATCAATGAGGATGGGACGGGCCTCGAGCGCGTCACCTACCATCCGGACTTCGATGCCTTTCCCATGTTTTCCTCCGACGGAAAGAGGCTCGTCTGGGCTTCCAACCGCAATGGAAAAGTCCCCCACGAGACGAATATTTTCATCGCTGATTGGGTGAAATGAATTCACGATTGTTCGGATGTAGAAGGGAAGGGAGGCTTCCGTGTACCGGAGCGACGTGGTCGGCAGCTTGTTGCGCCCTGCCTACTTGAAAGAAGCTCGCGAGCAATTCGCGGCCGGAAAATTGAACGACGCGGCGTTCAAGCGCGTGGAGGACCGCGCGGTTGACGAAGCCGTGGACCTCCAGCTCCGCGCCGGCCTCGATGTGTTGACCGACGGAGAAATGCGCCGTTACGCCTTCTATGGGCATCTGGTGGACGCGGTCGAGGGGTTCGATAAATTCGGCGGCTGGTCCATTCCGTTTCGCAACGAGAAGGGCGAGGCGATCAACCACCCGCGGCCGGTGGTCGTGTCGCGATTGCGGCGCAAGCGGCCCCTTTGCGCGGAAGAATTCACGTACTTGCGCGCCAGAACCAACCATCCTTCGAAGACCACGCTGGTCAGCGCGCAACAAGCCGCAGCCTACTACGACTCGAAGAAGTCGAGCGGCGCCTACGCGACTGTGGACGCGTACCTCGCAGACCTCGTGGACATCCTCCGCGATGAGGTGGCCGAGCTGATTCGCCTGGGCTGCTCGTACATTCAGATTGACGCTCCGCAGTATGCGGCCCTGATTGACCCGCAGATCCGCGAGGGCTATCGCCAGCGGGGAAATGATCCCGACCGGCTCCTGGACCTGGCCATCCGGATGGACAACGCAGTGATCGAAGGGCACCCGGGGGCCTTGTTCGGGTTGCACCTCTGCCGAGGCAACAACCAGAGCCGGTTCTACGCCTCCGGCGACTACGGCCCGATCACGAAAGTTTTCCGCGAGACCAAGTTCCAGAGATTTCTCCTCGAATACGATGACGAACGCTCCGGCGGCTTCGAGCCTCTGAGCCAGGTCCCTCAAGATAGGACCGTTGTTCTCGGGCTGATCAGCTCTAAGAAGGCAGCCCTGGAGCGTAAGGATGAGCTCAAGACGCGCGTCCGTGCTGCGGAGAAGTTCATCCCCCTCGAACGCCTCGCGCTCAGCCCACAGTGCGGGTTTGCATCCACGCTGGAAGGGAACTTGCTAACGGAAGCCGACCAGGAGGTCAAACTGCGGCTTGTGGCAGCGACAGCGCGGGAAGTTTGGGGCGGACAGAATACTGCCGCCTCGGCGAAAGTCAAAGGGAAGTCCGTGTAGGCCCATTCCCCGAGGCAAGTGGCAGGAGGCGGGAGGCAGGAGGCAGGAGAATCTAGCGCTGAATGCCTCCGCGAATCCTGCCTTGCCCCACATCCGGTTCACGATGGGGCGTCCCCTTGCGCGCGTGTCGATTCCAACAACAGGGTGCGATCGAGAGGGTAAGATTTCGTTATGACGACGCTGTCCCGATGGAGCGCCCTCGGTTCCTCCAAGGCCGCCGCAAAGCGGCCGCCCGGCCCCCGGGGCCTTCCCTTCTTTGGCGAAGTGTTCAAGCCACGCGGCGATGCGATTGGCTACCTGTCGAGCATCGCGCGGGAATATGGCGACATCGTCTTCGTGCGCTTTCTCGGTGTGCCGATGTGCCTGATCAACCGGCCGGAGTACATCGAGTCGGTCCTGACGACGCAGCATCACAACTTCGAGAAATCGAAAGATTACCGGGCGCTGCGCCGCGTGCTTGGCGCTGGGCTGCTGACCAGCGAGGGCGAGTTGTGGCGGCGCCAACGGAAGCTGGTTCAGCCAGCGTTCTACCACGATCGCGTCGCGGCCTACGCCGAGGTCATGGTGGAGTATACCGAGCGCATGCTTGCCTCGTGGCAGGACGGGCAGACGCGCGATGTGCACGAAGAGATGATGCGACTGACGCTGGACATCGTGGCGAAGACCTTGTTTGACGCCGACGTGTCCCGCGAAGCAGAGGCAGTTGGCTCCACGCTTCACCTGCTCATGAGAAGGTTCATGAAGCAGGCGGGCTACGCGTTCCTCTTACCTTCAGCGATTCCACTTCCGACGACCTGGGAAATGCTGCGCGCCGTCCGGCGGCTCAACAAGGTCATCTACGGGATTATTCAAAAGCGCCGCGCCGGGGGCCGGATGTCCGGCGATCTGCTCAGCGCGCTTCTCCGCGCTCTGGACGACGAAGGCATTGGCATGACGGACCGGCAACTCCAAGACGAAATCATGACGCTGTTCCTCGCGGGGCACGAGACCACCGCCACCGCGCTCTCGTGGACTTGGCTCTTGCTGGCCCAGAATCCGGACGTGGAAGAAAAGCTCGCGGTGGAGCTGCAGCGCGTTCTGGGAGGCAGACCGCCAACGGCTGCCGACCTGCCACGCTTACCCTACACGGAAATGGTCTTGAAGGAATCCATGCGTTTGTATCCGCCGGTGTGGGTGATTGGGCGGCGGGCTTCGGCCCCGTTTCAATTGGGAGAGTATCAGCTTCCAGCGAGAACGAACGTTCTGATGCTGCAGTTCCTGATGCACCGCGACCCCAGATATTTCCCCGAACCGGACCGCTTCGCCCCCGAGCGCTGGCGGGAAGACGATCCGCGCAACATGTCCCTGCCACGCTTCGCTTATTTCCCCTTCGGCGGAGGCCCCAGAGTGTGCATCGGGGCAGGATTTGGAATGATGGAGGCCGTTCTGTTATTGGCCACCATCGCGAAGAAATTCAAGCTCAACTTAGTCCCCGATCAGACCATCGAAATGCTGCCCTCGGTCACGCTGCGGCCTAAGAACGGCATCCGCATGACACTGAATCGGCGCTAGCGCAGTGTCCCGACCCTGGGCCTTCTTGAGCTTTCCAATTGCGTGAGCTAGAGTACCCGTTCTCTTTGGAACGGGGGCCGCCGTGGCGTCGCATGGGCGCGAACACCTGAGAGTTCTGCTACGCAACAGCGCGATCCAGAGGCGCGTGCGGGAGATGGGTCAGCAAATTTCGAAGGATTTTAAGGGACAGCGGGTGCACCTGATCGGCGTTTTGAAGGGCGCGTCCATATTTTTGTCCGACTTGATCCGGCAGATTCGCGTGGAGGTATCGCTCGATTTCATGGCCGTTTCAAGCTATGGCGAGGGCAGCAAAACCTCGGGCCAGGTGCGCCTCACCAAGGACCTGGACACCAGCATCGAAGGCCTCAACGCGATTCTGGTCGAGGATATTCTCGATACTGGGCTTACGATGAGCTATCTGCTTCGTGTCCTTCAGCAACGGAAGCCGAAATCGCTGCGCATTGCCGTGTTGCTGGATAAGCCCGAGCGCCGGCTTCGGGATGTGATGGCGGACTACATCGGGTTTCAGATTCCCAACGAATTTGTCGTCGGGTACGGCCTGGACTATGCCGAGAGGTACCGCAACCTCAAGGACGTCTGCATCCTTTCGCTCCCGCCATCCCACTGAGGCAGCCCGTGGGCCAATTGCGCCTCCGGAAACATGAAACCAGTTCTCACAGCAGCGGACTTGGAGAAAGTTCCACCGGGCGGCGAAATTACCATCACCCCGGACACGGTCATTACCCCACTAGCCCGCGAAGAGGCCGAGCGGCGAGGCATCACCTTCCGAACGGTTGCGTCTCGCGAACGGGAAGCCGCCGGGGCGGCCCCCGGTCTGAAAGAAGATCCAGGCGAGAGCGTCCGGACCGTGGCGGTTGGCGCTGACCACGGCGGGTTCGAACTCAAAGAGGAATTAAAGAGGCATCTCCGCGACTGGGGCTATCGGGTGCTCGATCTGGGGACAGACAGCGCCGCACCGGTGGACTACCCGGATTTCGCAGAAGCTGTCGCCAACGCCGGTGCGAGGGGCGACGCGTCGCTCGGTGTGATCCTGGACAGCGCCGGAATCGGAAGCGCGATCGCCGCCAACAAGGTCCCCGGGGTGCGCGCGGCGCTATGCTATGATCGCGCCACGGCGCGCAACAGCCGCGAGCACAACGACGCGAACGTGCTCTCTCTGGGCGCAAAGCTGATTTCGGCGGAGGCGGCGCGCGAGATTCTGGCCGTGTGGCTTTCCACTCAATTTGCCGGGGGACGCCATCAGCGCCGCGTGGACAAGATTCGGGGCATCGAAGAGCGAAAGGGAAAGAAGTGATGCACTTCTTTTGTTCGCGCTGAGCAGGACCTAGACCCGTGGATTCCCGCGAACTCGAACAGGTTGTTCGTCTCGTCACCGAAGAAGTGCTCCGCTACCTCGGCGCGCCTGGCATGCTCGCCGCCAGTGCGGAACGCGACGACGAGATTTGTACCGACTGCGATCAAAACTGTGTTGAAAAGTGCGCGCGGAAAACGCGCGCCGTCGTCGAGGCTGGCGCGGACCGCATTTCCTGCGGCCCGGCCGTAGTTCATCTGGAAGCGGGCATCGCCGGAGTCATTGACCACACGCTGCTCAAGCCGGAAGCTTCCCGCGAAGACATTCGGAAACTTTGTCAAGAGGCGGCCCGCTTCGGCTTCGCTTCGGTTTGCATCAATCCATGGTATGTGGCGCTCGCCGCCGAATTGCTGCGCGACACCTCCGTCAAGGTCTGCACGGTGGCCGGATTTCCGCTGGGGGCGACGCTCTCCCAAGTGAAGATTCACGAAGCGGAGGAGGCCATCAA
>Ga0099828_10002274_pt1 | contig 13176 bp, 10 predicted proteins | sample CZO8metaG_2_FD_79338 | JGI IMG/M metagenome (GOLD analysis project Ga0099828, IMG submission 79338) | Vadose zone soil microbial communities from the Eel River Critical Zone Observatory, Northern California, USA - CZOApr15con2H1.8 metaG | ecosystem: Environmental > Terrestrial > Soil > Vadose...
AACGATCAAAGCTACCGCGATAAAGCCCAACAGACCATGGAAGTCTTTGCCGGCATGGCCGAGCAATATGGAATTCTCGGCGCAACCTACGGCATCGCCGGCGTGCAGCTCTCCCGCGCGCACACTCAGGTCGTAATCATCGGTGACGACGAACTGGCTGCTCAGCTCTATTCCGCAGCCTCTGCGCCGTTTACATTTACCAAGGCAGTGATCAGGCTCAAAACCAACCAGGCGGTTCCACAAAACCTACCTCACGCGCTTGCAGATACAATCCCGCACCTCCCCGGAATCGCATCCGGCAAGAGCACTGCTGTGATATGTTCCGGTTTTACTTGTCAGCCGCCAGTCTCTGATGTGAATGGTCTAAGAAGTGCATTGGAAGGTCTTCGCAGCAGATAAGCCGTCGCAGTCGCAGGGGAAACAGGGATCACGGAGTACTCGTTCAATCGCCTGAGTGATTCCAAACTCGCACATATTACTCGACACAATAAAAGAGGGCTGGCGTTTTTCGACGGTCCGCCAGCCCGATATCGTCTACAGGTTACCGATGGTTACTTTGGTGACCTTGTATTTCACCCTGATGTGTTACACCCTAGTTGCAGATTGTCTTGGGTGGGCATAACGGCATCGGTCCTCCGTCCGGAGCGGGAACTCTGGGGACGGCGACTGTTACGTAGGTGCCCACCATTAGCATCAGGAGTAATACCCTGATCGTGCGTTTCATTGGGTTCTCTCCTTGCGCGAGTGCTCTCCTCATGTCGGAGAACTCTCACGGGGACGAATTATACAGGGGGTACGCAAGTCCCCTGTCCCAAAATCGGCGCACGGAACCTCGAAATCCAACCACAACCGTTGCTATATCTTTATAATTAAATAACTTAGCAGGAATCCAATCCGCAATGCTTGCACCTGTTGCAAGGCTTTGCATGCCGCGCAATTCCCATTATGGGAACAACGGCCGCGACTTTGACGGTATTTAGGCAGCAGCCCAATTAAATTTAATTTGGAAAGGAAAACTTAGGAGTGGTTTTATTTCTCGCTCAGCTTGGCGCTGACGATCGCTTCTACTTGTTCGACAAATGTCACACCACCGGGCTCGCGCAGTACGCGCAACGTCTCGACGAGTTCTTCATCACTCTCTTTCTCTACCATCTCGTGTAAAAGCCAGCGCAATTTCCGAACGTGCTCAGCAACTTCGTTGATCTGGCCGAGCAGTTCGACTTTGAGGACTCGCAGCAACGATCGCTGTCCTTCGAGCAACCCCCGCGATACCGCATCCTCTAATTCGCCCTGCGCTGCTTGCAGTTCCTCTACCAGCGCGTTCATCCCTGTGTCGTTGACCGTCACAAATTCCCTCAAATTTCTGATGTTCTTTATGAAGCTGAATTGCTATTTTGAAACACTGCTCGGCGGGATGAAAGGATAATTCAAGTCGGCAGTAGTCATCGTGCAGGCTGGATCCAGCGGCATCTCAGTCCGTACCGAGTATGTCATTCCTTTGGTGCGAGAAAGAGCCCGGTCTACCATGCCTTCAAACATCGGGATCAGCGAATCTTTGTTGTCCGGGTGCTGAATCTCAATCAGGCTCTGCTCCCACCGTTGCGGCCGCAGCAAATTCGCCGCATTTTCGCGTGCTGGGCTCTTCGCCACAACATAGGTAAGCCAAACCAGGATGGCGCAGTTATACGTCCCCATGTTTACCAGATTGAGGGTTACCTCGGAAAGATAATGGCCGGTGAACAGAGCGATACACCCTAATTCGATTCCTGCGAAACCGCCGAAGCCCAGTGCGATGCCAAAACTGTCCTGCCGCTTGGAAACACCCAGGTATCTGGAGAACACAAGGAGAAAGAGTACCAATCCAAGCTGAATAACGCGCACACACTTCTGCGTGGTGAGAGTAGCCTGGATGAGCGGCCACTTCTGGGCAGCTGGACTCGATGCTGCCACGACAATCGCCACCAGCAGCATCACCAATCCAGCCCATTTGAATAGCACTGTCCCCAGATCTTTCAGCGTGTGATAAGGACGGAATACATCCAGAAAAATTTCATGAATGACTTTGAATCCCAACACCACCCCGATCGCTGTCCCGATCCAATACACATAAAAGAACCAGGTGTAATTTCCCAAGCGGTAAACCGGAAATACTACGCAGAAAATAACGATCTGAGAAATTATGTAGGAAAAAAAGACGGGGAACTTGCGATGCAGCTTTCGCCAAAGCATCACCCCTGCCACCGCGACTTGCAAAGTGGGGTGGGCCAGCCAGAGCACGTAGTAGGCGAGTTGTATGCGCGGGCTCATTAGGGGTAGTGCGCCGCTCTTGCACCGCTTAGTGGAGCTAAAGGTATTGACCTTTCGGGTTCCACGTCACCAACGATAGCAGTTCTGCTCCAATGATCAATGTACCTAAGTAACCATGGGTAACCATTACCTCTGTCACGGCGAAATGCTTGTAACTTATTCAAAATGCAGTCTGGGTTTGCTCAGAGTTCTCCCGCAGATCGCCGCTGGACTGATTTTGGGGGCACTAAAAGGCGCATCCCACAGATCCAGCCGGAGTCCCTAAAAAAAGCAGTGCCGCCTAAAGTCAGCGCGATCGCGACAAAGAGCTGTCTCGCTAAATCTGAGGCGTGGAATGAATATAGGCACGCATCATGCGGACCTCGTCGTCCTTGTCCGTGAGATCGCGGAGCAGGATGTCGCGCAGAGAAACCATGCCTTTGAGTTGCTTGCCATCAGAGATGGGCAGGTGGCGGAAGCCATGCTGCCGCATAAGCAACATGCAGGCTTCCAACTCCTCGCTGGGCGCGACGGTCAGCGGATCCCGGGTCATCACATCGCCCACGCGGGTGCGGCTTGCGTCGCGACCTTCGACGACAACTTTCTTCATCAGGTCGCGCTCGGAGAAGATACCAACCAGCAGCCCGTCTTCCAAGACAGGGACAGCTCCAATGTTGCGGTCAACCATAGCCTGGGCCACATCAAGAACGGTCTGATTGACGTCCGCGCGGTAGGTATCCTGGTCACGGACCAGGTCGTAGATACAACACATCTTGCACCTCCAAGTGACCCGGTTGGGAGGGCAGCGGCACCCCCGGCGGTTGGGGAGAGAAGGCCACCTGCGGCGCAGTATATGCCGAAACCCGGCGCGGGGAAAGAGCCAAAGTACTGTAGTCGGCCGGGGTGTCCGCTGTGCCGAGGGCGTCAGTGAAGTAACAGAGGGGCGAACAAATTGAGAAATGTCCCCCTCAGTGGCGCTTCAACCAAAAATATTCCAATACACTCGCCTGTCACTGGTAGCGACCTCCGCCGAGGCTCACTCCACTGCTTCAGTCGTTTTGCGCTCCGCTCGCTAATTCCGAAAATCCCTGACTGGTGGGTGAGACACGTCGGATGGACGCGGACGTAGCCTGCTTTCTATGAATCGGAGGCCCTTCCCCGAACCATAGAAGAATCGGAGCTTACTCTATGAACAAAAAAAACCCTCTTGCCCATTACGTCCTCCGCCACAACTTCAACCTTAGAAAATGTAGAAAATCTTGACTCTCAAGTCGAGCGTGTCGTGAGGCGACGCTCATTTCTGAAAGGCCTTGGCATGGCCGGCGCCGCATTATCGGCGGGCACGTTGCTGGCGACTGACGTTCAAGCCGAAGATGGCGACCGCAGCGGCAGCCTCAGCAAAGGCGATGCCGCCATCCTGCGTTTTCTGGCCGCCGCCGAAATCCTGGAGACCGATCTGTGGGTGCAGTACAACGAACTGGGCGGAATCCAAGACAGTGAAGTTCCCGGAGGCAGTGGCAGTGGACCATACACCGATGCCCTAGTCGCGCTGGATGGTGATATGCCGCAGTACATCCATGACAATACTGAGGATGAACACACCCATTTCAGGTTCATCAACGCATACCTTGCATCGAAGGGTGCGGACACCGTCAATCTGGATGCGTTTCGTACGTTGCCAGGCAGTACAGCGACTGGATCCAGCCGAAAGCCACGGCTCACAAACCTCATGCAGCTCACCGTAGACACCAGTTTCTATACCCGATACCGGAGCCGCACGAAAAATCCCGACCTCGATCCCAACTTCAAGTTTCCTCCCGCAGTTCCGAGTTTAAGCAGCGGGCGTTTCTGGCACTTCCGCGGAACGATGCCGACTTGACGCCTCATAATCACATCCAGGCAATCGCCAATACTGCGGCATTTCACTTTGCGTTCATCGAGGGAGGTGGCACCAGTCTTTACCCGTCGCTCGCGCAAAGAGTAACCAATGTGCAGGTGCTGCGCATTCTGCTAAGCATTGGTCCAACTGAGACAGCCCACTTCCAGATTTGGCATGACAAAGCGGGGGCAGCAGTGTCGGCTCCGATCGCTCCGCTGACCGACCCTAAGAACCCGACTTTGATGTTTCCTGACCTTAACTCTCCGCCTTTCGGCGGGGAGAATTTCCAGACCAATCTGATCATGCCGGAGCCATGCCCATTCCTCAGCCGAAAGTTCAGGGTGTGTTCGATCATTCGTCCAACCAAAACAGAAGGGCTGCAATGGGAGCAGTCAAGGCGCTTACCGCGGACGGGCTTTTCATCGGCCAATCGGCGGAGTTCTTTGAAGTGCTGCGCGATCTGGCAGCCGACGCGGATGCAGCACGCCGGGAATGTGAGTCAGAGTAATTTCCAATTGCCTGATTATTGCCGTGCGGCCGACTGGCAAAAAAGTCGTACCCGCGGTCTGAAATCACCTTTGTAAGAGGGAAAGACACTGGCAATTTGAGCTGACCAGTGCAGAGTGTGGGGTTGGACTGGTGATGGCACGGGAACTACTTCCCGTGCCTCTTTTTTAACCAACGCTATTGCGTTTCGTCGAGATAAAAGAGATCGAGAATACGGTTTGTGTTGTCATTGATTAGCAACACGCGGCCGTTATAGACCACTCTTTCAAGTTCTTTCGGAAGGCGTGGCAGTTGCTGTTCGCAAGGCAGAGGCAGAGCCTGCGCCTGCTTCTCCAGTTCTCGAGGCAGGGTTCCACCGCTTTTTACGCTACGTTCGTTGCCCGAGGGTAATTCTTCGCGTTGAGTAATGCCAGGCGGCAGGTCGGAGGCATGTTCGCCGACGCAATTGCGAATTACCCGGCGGTCGCGCGCGCTGAACGCGTAAGTGAGACTGTCGGTAGGAGATGACTGGTCAACGTCCGACGGGTTATTGTCTGGCCGACTCGTGCTTGGCTGATTAGTGTCCGGCTGATTCCTATTCGGAGGGCTGGTACGCGGCGCGTTTTGGTCAACTGTTGAGCTTGCGGACGGTGTCTGGGGGCTGCCACTTGTCGTCGAACTTGCGTTGTCGTTAACCGCAGAAGATTGGGTCGTCACGAAACTTAGAATGGCTTCGGACTCGACGGTTGCTTCGCGCTTTCCAGTCGCCGCGGCGGCGCCGGTTCCGGCCGCTCCTCCCACGCCGGCTCCGATGGCGGCTCCCTTTCCTCCACCAGCGACTGCGCCGATGATGGCACCCAGAGCTGCGCCTCCGCCAATCTTCGACGCATTGCTCTTGGTATGTGAGGTGCCTTTTATCACCAGCGGTTCAACCTCCAGCGAAGAGGCCATGTGCCCGGAAGCAATGGTGGCGAGAACCAAATCGAGTTCGCCGGGCTCGCTCAGGCGACCGGAACGATGCACGTCGGAGACACGGCCGGTGACGTCGGCGCCCCTGGGATAGAGTTCCCTGCCGTCTGCCATGATCGCCTCGTTAAGCGTTCCGTGAAAGGTGTCGCCGCTTTGGGTCGTTCCGCTATTAAGACTGTCAATGATACGGACCCTGATGGCAGTGCCGGGAGGAATTGCAGGGGCCTTTTCTGCCGCGGCAGCGAACACATTTACGAGAACGATCACGAGCGGAATGAGAGTTGCTGTTATGGATTCAGGTTTGCGGTACATGGGTCCCTCACTGATGGTATTCAAAAATGATGTTCTGTAATTCGACGTTCGCTAGTTCACGAAGGGCTCTTCCTACTGGGATGCGATTTTATCGCGTTCTGGTTCGGCAAGAAATTCTCTGCGGGGACACGTTTAGCCCCGTCATGAATAAAAACAAAATAGGAACACGCCCATAGCGCCGTGGGCAGAGTTCCCTGGGTGCGAGTCGTAAAGATTACGTTGTAGTCGTCCGAGACGGAGAGTTGCTCGATTACGGATTGTGCGGCCGTCGATTCCAAGGAAGCAGATTCTGGCGACTCGGGAGCAACCAATGCAAGAAACGAGAGAAACCGATAGAGGTCGTTTCCGGCATATCCCGGGGCGACGAAGGAGAGGTCGGTATCCCCCGCCGCGAAATGCCAGGCCAGAGACGCGGCCGACTCGATGGCGCGTTCGTAGGTCTGCGGTGTCACTGCGCCGGCACGTGGATTGTCAAAGACAATGCGCAGCTTGCGCTCGTCTTCGCGGCTGAATTCGCGCACTTTCAGCGAACCGGATTTGGCCGTAGCTTTCCAGTCCACATGGCGGGCGGAATCCTCTGGCATGTATTCACGGATGCGGTAGAGATCATAGCCGCGGCCGCGAACGAAGGTCTCGAACTCGCCGGTGATCATGGGCAGAATTTCGAAGAGTTCGTCGGTGGCATCCACCTGAGGATAAACAATGAGATGGCGCGCAATCGGCACTCGCCGCGTTTTAGTGAGAAAGGCGAAGGGAAATCGCGTGGCCAGACCGAAACTGTCTTCATGATACTGGCCGCGGCGATCGAAGCGCACTTCAAGGTCAGCGGTCAATTCCGTATTCGGCGGGATAAAGGGAAAATAGGCGGAGCCTTGAAATATCCGCGCCTCGGAATTCTCTTTGGCGATGCGTCGTAAGCGACGGTCGGGCAGCCTGATCCACTGCTGCTCTGGCGGACGTTGAGAAGGAACGGCAAAAGTGTACGGTTCCCAATGCCATCGTTTTTTGTTGTCAGCTTTCGAGGGCACAACTCGAATCGAAAATGAAGGAAGCCAGCGACGCGGATTTCGCACGATGATGTGCCCCAGCACTGGCCTCATAGCGAAGACGTGCTCTGGCAGGCGTACGTCCAATTCGAGATTTCGCAAGACCAACGCGGAGGCAAACCCCGAGACCACAATGGCAGCCAGCATGGCCGCGACAATGATATAAAGCAGATTGTTTCCCGTGTTCAGGGCAGCGATGCCGATCAGCAGAGTAATCACGACGTAAAAGATACCGGCGCGGGTGACGTCATAGTCGAAGGCGTCGCGCAGCCTTGCAACCGCCACCCGTCGGGCCAGGTAAGGGACAGTCGTAAGCCCGACGATGGTGGCCAGCAGCAATGCAGCCGAAGCCAGCACGAGCGTGGCCCACAGGCTCCCCGAGTCCCGCGTGATTGTGGAAAAAAGCGCCGCGGTAAAAGCAAGCACCAGTCCGACCAACGCCACTAAGAAGCGTATCCATACCTCGGGGATTTCAAAGCGCAACCACTGCGCAAGGCGCGATGATCCTGCGCCTGCAGCCACGGAATGCTGCGAGTAAGGCATTGATAGGGATTAGTTCTTGATCCGAGAGTAGCACCGGCTGAACGGGGCTTCAATCTGAATCAGCGTGACCGAAAAGACGGCGCCACCATACGGAAGCCTTCTCCCGGGCTTGATCTGCCTTGCGGCCGACGGCTGGGAACCGTTCGCGCAATTTTTGCAGCAGCCGGTGCGCCCACACGTAGTCGGAAGAAAGGATTACCAGGCCAATAATGAGAAAGAAAACGCCCTGCAGCACGGGGAGAAAGAGGCCGATGATTCCCAGCGCGATGAATACCCACCCGACGATCAAGACGAGCGCACGTTTAGCGATTCGATTCATGATGACAGTCTGCAGCATAAACTGTTTGGAAATTTTCAGTTGAAAGGAGCTCAGAAGACAATTGGGGCTTTATTCTTTCAAGAAGTAGCGGTGAGGAAGCCGATTACGATGCGATTAAATTCCTCCGGCGTTTCTTCGTAGGGGAGATGGCCGGCGCCTTCAATAATGCTCAGTGCGCAATCCTTGAAGCACCGCCTAAGTGTGTCTGCTGAACTGGGGTAGACAGCGCGATCTTTGCTTCCCCAGATCAGCAGCGTGGAATAACCGGAGATTTTCGGCAGCACTGATTCCAGTTCCCGCAAGTCAGTGTTCCAGCAGTGCATGATGTCCAACCCGTGCTCAAAACTCCCGGGGATTATTAAAGGCGCGGAATACCCCTCCAAGGTACCTGGAGGAATGCGCCGCGAGTCCCCGTACATCCGGTTAAGCCAGAAGTCATAAGCCAGGGGCATGCGGGCGACAGTTTTGAGGAACAGAGATGATCCCCACTGATTGCCGAGTAGCCGGGCTATCAGCCGGCCGTGAGGAGACCAGGGATTTACCGGCGCAGCCAGGATCAATCGGTTGAGACGTTTATCCACCCGATCGCCACAGAGGGCAGCCAGCATCATGGCCACCGCGCCTCCGTGGGACGTGCCCAAAACATCGAACGAGGGAATCCCCATCTTTTCGATAAAGCGAAGAAGGCCTTCGGCAGTGGCGCGAAATCCGCAGTCCAGTCTTTCAGGCCGGTCGGAAAATCCGGTCCCCAGTAAATCGACAGCGTACACCGTGGCATAGGGAGCGAGAGCAGGAAGAGTGAAGCGCCAGGAAAAGGAGTATCCCAGCAAACCATGGATAAGAAACAGAGGCGGCCCCGAACCAGCGCGCAAGTAGCGCATGCGGGCTCCGTCCAAGGTGGCCCAGCACTCGTCAATGGTCACGGGGCTCGTTAGAACCGCGGAGCTTGCATGGGGAAAAAATTCCCCAATGCGACCATCTACACCTTGCTGTTTTTCTGAAGCGGACAACTTTTCCCTCGCCCTCGCAGTCTATATAAGTGATATCGCCTCTGTCGCTTCTATATTGGGGAGTTTTGGCTCCCCATTTTTTATCCCTTGAGGGCGATGCCCCCGAGGCACTCATTTTGAGGTGCGACGCTTTTTGCCCAATAATTTCTTAAGCACTCGAATGCCCTTGTCCACATGCTTCTCTTGCAGCAAGAACGGCGGCAAGAAGCGCAGGACAGTATCCTGAGTGCTATTGAATAGCACCCCTTCGGCGAGTGCTTGTTCGACGATGGGTCGCGCGGGGATGTCGAGTACCAGGCCTTGAATGAACCCGCGGCCGCGGATCTCTTTGGCTGCGGTGTATTTTTCCGTGATCGTCTTCAGCTCCTGCTGCAAGTAGCCGCCTACACGGGCTACGTTCTCCAGCAGCTTGTCTTCTTCAAGAATGGACAGGTACTCCAGTGCTACGCGGCAAGCCAGCGGGCCGCCGCCGAAGGTGGTGCCATGCTGGCCGACAGAAATTGCCGAGGCGAACTCCTCTCGGGCCAGGAACGCGCCCAGTGGAATTCCTGCTGCGATCGGTTTGGCGATGGCCACGATGTCGGGAACTACCCCGAAGGGTTGAAAGGCGAAGATCGAACCCGTGCGTCCCAAACCGCATTGAATTTCGTCAAAGATAAGCGCGGCATGGTGGCGGTCCGCAGCGGCCCGGCATTCCCGCAGAAATTCAATGGAACACTCGAGGATGCCTCCCTCGCCGAAAATGGGTTCGAGCACAATGGCACAGGTGTTGTCATTGACTGCGGCTTGCAGCCCGGAAATGTCATTGCGTTCAACAAAGTTGACTTCGTCGAGGAGCGGTTCAAATCCTTTCCGATATTTCTCTTGACCGGTCAACGACATAGATCCGAACGTTCGGCCATGGTAGGAACCCTGCAAAGCTACCAACTGGCATTTCGCCTCGCCCCCGGTCTTGTGTCCAGCTAGCCGCGCGAGCTTGATCGAGCCCTCAATAGCCTCGGTTCCGCTATTTGAAAAGAAGGCACGTTGAAGACCCGACAGGTTGCAAAGACGCTCGGCTAACTGCCCCTGGTACTCGTTGTAGTAGAGGTTGGAAAGGTGGATGACGCGCGCCGCCTGCTCCCGAATAGCCTTCACGATTCGCGGGTGGGCGTGGCCAAGAGCGTTCACCCCCAGGCCAGCGACGAAGTCCAGGTAGCGTTTATCCGCCAGATCGTATAGAAAGACGCCTTTGCCGCGCCCAAAGACGACTGGGTAGCGATTGTACGTTTGAATAAGAAAACGCCGTTCGCGGTCGGCAATTTCATCAAATGTAATCATTTATAAGAGAAGCGAATTCTAAACCCTTTCAGTCGCCCTGCGAAAATGGTGCATTTCTTTCTAAGCGCCGACTTGAGCGGATACTGAAAACCACATAATGATTCCAAAACACATAGCGCGATCCCCGTTATTCTCTTATAATCCTGTAAGTCGCTTTCGACGGTGATACTTACGTCAGTCGCGAGTAAACCAACAGGTGGCACCTAAGTTGCTTCATTTGCGGCGTAGTAGTGTAACCCGAACTCATGTCGCTGTCTCTGCGCCCGCACCCATGAACAAAGAATTCCAGGCCCGCTCCATCGCCCTTCTGCTGTTACTTTTCACGGTGGGTGCAGCGGTTCTCGCTTGGATCAATTTCCAGAAGGAACGCGAGTTTCAAGTTCCTTCGGACGGCGTCTGGTGGGTCGAGAATCGCGGAACACTCGTTGCCGAGAAGCTTGAAGCCGACGGTCCCGGAGCAAAGGCGGGCATCAAGCAGGGTGACGAGCTCACGGCTGTAAATAAACTTGAGGTCAAGAACACCTCGGGATTGATGCGGCAGCTATATCGGGCGGGGGCGTGGTCTAAGGCCACTTACTCCCTGGTGCGGCACTCGGTGGCCCTGGATACGGAACTGGTTCTGGTTCCCGCGGACCGGTCTCTAAACAATTGGTTGCGCCTGATTGCCCTGATCTATCTATGCATCGGTTTGTACGTGTTGCTGCGACGCTGGACGGCCCCGGGTTCTACACACTTCTACATCTTCTGCCTGGTGTCATTTGCTTTCTATTCCTTCAAGTACACCGGCAAACTCAACGACTTTGATTGGACGATCTATTGGGGCGAGGCGGTGGCATGGCTTCTGCAGCCCGCCTTATTCCTGCATTTTGTGTTGACCTTTCCCGAAAAGAGAGGCTTCGTTCGCAAGCATCCCTGGTCGATTCCCCTGCTCTATGTGCCTGGAATGCTTTTGCTGGTAAGTCATGCCTTGATCTTTAAGTTCGTAAGAGCAAGCGAGCGGTTGCGTTGGAACCTGGACCGCGTCCAGATGGCGTACCTGGCCCTGTTTTTCGTCGCAGCCGCTTGGGTACTGTGGCACAGCTATCGTCGAGCCGGCACACCGATCTTGCGGCAGCAACTGAAGTGGGTAACCCGCGGAACCATTCTGGCAATCACACCCTTCACTCTCTTTTATGTAATCCCCTACTTGCTGGGCTGGGACACGGTGAAAGTGTCGGTGTTGTCACTCGGCCTTCTGCCACTTACGTTTGGTTACGCCATATTCCGCTACCGCTTGATGGATGTGGACTTGATCTTCAAGCGTGGAATGGCTTACACGCTCGCGGCAGCAGCCGTGGTGGGAATGTATTTCACTCTGGTGGCGGTGGTCGGGGTGTTGGTCAACACACGGGTGCCCAGTTCCGGTCGTGTGGGGCTGATTCTGGCAGTTGCGATTACGGCGTTGTTATTTGATCCGGTACGCAAGTGGATTCAGGATCGCCTCGACCAGTTCTTTTATCGCACACGATATGACTATCGCCGCACCCTGATCGAATTTGGCCGTGAGCTTAGCGCCGAAACCGATCTTGACGCCATGCTCACCTCGGTGGTCGAGCGCTTGTCGCGGACGCTGCTGGTCGACCGCCTGGCAATTTTCCTGGCATCCGGCGAAGCCGCAGAACATCAATTCGTACTCGCCAAATCTTTTGGAATGGCCGAAACCGGAAAGCTTGACTTAAGCTTTCTGGCGGCGCAACGTCCGGAAATGGAGATGGGGCATCTGTTTTTCGATAATACCCATCAGGTTCCCCGCGAAGCACGCGCGGCACAAGAGGCAATCTCCCGCTTGGATCTCAACTATTACATCCCTTGCCGCTCACAACACATTACTGTCGCGGTGCTGGGACTGGGAAAAACGGTCGAAGGGGACTTCCTTTCCAGCGAGGACGTAGAGTTGCTGGAGACGCTGGCTGACTATATCGGCATTGCCATACAGAATGCACGGCTGTACGCATCTCTGGAACAAAAGGTCGCGCAATACGAACGCCTCAAAGACTTCAACGAGAACATCGTTGAATCGATCAATATCGGTGTACTGGCCGTTGACCTGGCGGATCGAATTGAATCCTGGAACTCGCAGATGGAAGTCATGTATGCCCTGCCGCGCTGGCAAGCGTTGACCCGTCCCCTGGCAGAAGTTTTTCCCGGCGAGTTTGTCGAGGAGTTCTATCGCGTGCGGCAGAACCCCGGCATCCACAATCTTTACAAATTCCGCCTGAACACTCCGACCGGTGAAACTCGAGTCGTGAATATTGCCATCACGCCACTAGTGACCAAGAAGTTCCATGTCATTGGCCGCTTGATCATCATGGACGACATCACAGAGCGGGTGGAACTTGAGACCCAGCTGTCGCAATCGGACAAGCTCTCTTCCATCGGTCTGCTGGCGGCAGGTGTGGCGCACGAGGTGAACACGCCACTGGCGGTCATTTCCTCGTATGCGCAGATGCTGTCGAAGCAGTTGCAGGCCGACTCCCAGAAGAGTTCGGTGCTGGAGAAAATCACGCGGCAGACATTTCGCGCTTCCGAAATCGTTAACAACTTGTTGAATTTCTCACGCACCAGCGGGACAGAATTCACCGAGGTGGACGTGAACAAGGTTATTGCGGACACCTTGGCCCTTTTAGAGCACCAGTTCAAAACCAGTAAAGTCCGAGTGCAGGACGAATTAGCTGAGCATCTGCCGCTGATTCAGGGCAACATTGGACGGCTGCAACAAGTATTTCTCAATCTTTTTCTCAATGCCAAGGATGCGATGCCGAACGGCGGCACGCTCCGGATTGCGTCCTCCAATGGGGAGGGCGTCAACGTAGTTATCTGCGACACAGGAACTGGAATTGCCCAGGAGAATATCCAGCGCATTTACGATCCTTTCTTTACTACGAAGAACGCGCCCAGGGAAGGTCAGAGCCGGGGTACGGGTCTGGGGCTATCCGTCACCTACGGAATTATCCAAGAGCATGCGGG
>Ga0099828_10002280_pt1 | contig 13162 bp, 16 predicted proteins | sample CZO8metaG_2_FD_79338 | JGI IMG/M metagenome (GOLD analysis project Ga0099828, IMG submission 79338) | Vadose zone soil microbial communities from the Eel River Critical Zone Observatory, Northern California, USA - CZOApr15con2H1.8 metaG | ecosystem: Environmental > Terrestrial > Soil > Vadose...
AGGAGAGAGCGCCACGTGCTGGATCATGCGTCATTGGGCGTGAGCGATATCGAGCGCAGCCGGCGCTTCTATGACGCGGCGCTGCGTCCGCTCGGCCTGGTGCGCATCGTCGATTTCGGCGAGGGGCGCGGCTCCGACTACGGCAACGCGCCCGGCTCGACGGGCGTCGAGTTCACGATCACACGAGAGTCGGGAGCGGCCCGACCCTCCGCTGGGGCACATCTCTGTTTCCGCGCGCCGGATCGCGCTGCGGTGCGCGCCTTTTACGCCGCGGCGCTTGCGGCCGGCGGCCGCGACGATGGTCCGCCGGGCTTGCGCCCACAATACCATCCCGCTTACTACGGCGCCTTCGTGCTCGATCCCGACGGCCACCGCATCGAAGCTGTCTGCCACGCGCCGGACGCGCCCGCCGTGATCGCGTAGGCTACCCCTTGAGCTCGATCTGGTAGCTCTCGATCACCGTGTTGGCGAGGAGCTGCTGGCACATCGATTCGACGGCGGCGCGGGCCCGGTTCGGATCGTCCTCGGCGAGGTCGAGATCGATGACCTTGCCCTGGCGGACTTCGTTGACGCCGCCGAATCCCAAGGATCCCAGCGCATGGGCAATGGCCTTGCCCTGCGGGTCGAGCACGCCGTGCTTCAGCATGACGTGGACGCGCGCCTTCATCGCGCCGATTCCCTATTGCACCGTCTGCGGACCTTTGACGTCCGCCGGGCCGCCCTCGGGCAGGATGCCGAGGCGGCGTGCCACCTCCTGGTAGGCTTCCTCGACGCGGCCGAGATCCTGGCGGAAGCGATCCTTGTCCATCTTCTCGTTCGTCTTGAGGTCCCACAGCCGGCAATTGTCCGGGCTGATCTCGTCGGCGAGCACGAGGCGCATCTCGTCGTCATTGTAGAGCCGGCCGAACTCGAGCTTGAAGTCGACGAGCTTGATGCCGATGCCGAGAAAAAGCCCGGAGAGGAAATCGTTGATGCGCAGCGACATCTGCATGATGTCATCGAGGTCCTGCGTCGTCGCCCAGCCGAAGGCGGTGATGTGCTCCTCGGACACCATGGGATCGCCGAGCGCGTCGTTCTTGAAGTAGTACTCGACCACCGAGCGCGGCAGCGCGGTCCCCTCGGCGATGCCGAAGCGCTTGGCGAGCGAGCCGGCGACGACATTCCGGATCACCACCTCGATCGGAATGATCTCGACCTGGCGCACGAGCTGCTCGCGCATGTTGAGCCGGCGCACGAAATGCGTGGGGATGCCGATCTCGGCGAGCCGCATCATCAGGAATTCGCTGATGCGGTTGTTGAGTACGCCCTTGCCGGTGATGGTGCCCTTCTTCTGGTTGTTGAAGGCGGTGGCGTCGTCCTTGAAGTACTGCACCAGGGTGCCGGGCTCGGGGCCTTCGAACAGCACCTTGGCCTTGCCTTCATAGACCTGTTTGCGTCGGGACATGGCCGGACCTCGGCAAGGGAAGCAACGGGCGATGAAACCTCCGGCGCAATCGCGCGGCGCCGCCCGGATTGGGTATAGCAAGGCCCTATCGCTGAAACAACGGCACCCCTCAGGCCAGGACGTCGCGCCAGGGCGAGGGCGCAGGCTGCCAGGCGCGATAGCGGAAGACCGCCTCGACGTCGCCACACTCGGCTGCCGGGAGCGCGATCAAGGCGCTGGAAACCGTGGCGAAGCCGCGCTCGGTCACGAAGCGCATGGCGCTCATCGGCCCGTCCGGCGGCGCGGGCTCGTCGTCGGCGAGCAGCGCTTCCCAAGCGGCCCAATCGGCACTGCCCGGATCGGGCGCGGCTGCCGCGGCGAAGCGCGGCCGGTAGCGGACCAGCCGCGGCGTCTCGGTCTCATCGAGATCGCCGGCGGCGATCATGGCGAGGCCGGCGGCGATCGGCCGCACCTCGACCGGCAAGGTGCCGCTCGGATCGGCATGGCGCAGCCAGAAGGCGTCGCGGTTGTCGGCGATGATCATGTTGAAGGAACGATAGGCGCGCGGGTCGAGGTCGCCGAGCGCCAGCGCCGCGGCGAGCGCATCGGCGTGATCGAGCGCCTCGAGCACCAGCTCGCCGCGCGAGCGCTGGCCCGGCGCGGGGCCCAGCGTGCCGAAGCGGTTGAGGATGCCCGCGACCACCCCGTGGTCGTTGAGGCCGAGCCACGAGCCGCCGGCGAGCTCGTCGAGCCCGGCGACCACTTCTGGCCGGTCGGGCCAATGCCGCGCCGGCGGCTGCGCCGGGCGGTCGATCATCTCATCGCGGTTCGCGGCGAGGACCAGGGGCCAATCCTGGCCGGGCCGCCGCAGCAGGACCAAGGTACACATGCGTTTTTCATTTACTCGCAGTTCATCGCATCGGCGCCATATATGGTATGGGGGCGCGGCGCGCCAACATCCGGGAACGACGGCAATGACCACATTCGACGAACGCGAGAAGGGTTACGAGCGCAAATTCCAGCACGACCAGGAACTCGCCTTCAAGGCGAAGGCGCGGCGCAACAAGCTGCTGGGCCTGTGGGCGGCGGAGCGTCTCGGGCTCAAGGGCGAGCCCGCCGAGGCCTATGCCCGCGAGGTGGTGGCGGCCGACTTCGAGAAGCCAGGCGACGAAGATATCGTCGAAAAGGTGGCGGGCGATTTCGCCAGGAAGGGCGTGAACATCGACGCCGCTCGCGTGCGCGCCGAACTCGAGCGCGTTGCCGCGGAAGCGAAGCGGCAGTTGGGACCGAGGCCGTAAGCCAAGGCGCTGCCTCGCGCGTTCCCCTCAGGCGCCGAACACGCGCTGGAAGATCGTGTCGACGTGCTTGGTGTGATAGGCGTCGTCGAACTGCGCCTCGAGCTGTTGCGGCGTCAGGTGGCGCGCGATCTCCTTGTCCGCCTTGAGCAGGTCGAGGAAGCGGCCCTTGCCGTCCCACGCCGGCATGGCGTTGCGCTGCACCGCGCAGTAGGCGCCCTCGCGGCTCATGCCCGCCTGGGTCAGCGCCAGCAGCACGCGCTGCGAATGGACCAAGCCGCCGAGCCGATCGAGGTTGCGACGCATCGCCTCCGGATAGATCACGAGCTTGTCGATCACGCCGGCGAGGCGCGCCAGCGCGAAATCGAGGGCGATGGTCGTGTCGGGCGCGATCACGCGCTCGACGGCGGAATGGGAGATGTCGCGCTCGTGCCACAGCGCCACGTTCTCCAGCGCCGGGACCACGGCGCCGCGCACCAAGCGCGCGAGGCCGGTGAGGTTCTCGGTCAGCACCGGGTTGCGCTTGTGCGGCATCGCCGACGAGCCCTTCTGGCCCGGCGCGAAATACTCCTCGGCCTCGCGCAGCTCGGTGCGCTGGAGATGGCGGATCTCGGTCGCGAGTCGCTCGACTGAGCTGGCGATCACCGCCAGCGTCGCGAAGTAGAAGGCATGGCGATCGCGCGGGATGATCTGCGTCGAGACCGGCTCGGGCGTCAGGCCGAGCTGCTGGGCGACGTGCTCCTCGACCGAGGGCGCGATGTTGGCGAAGGTGCCGACGGCGCCGGAGATGGCGCAGGTGGCGATCTCCGTCCGCGCCTGCTCGAGGCGGCGGCGCGCGCGCGAGAATTCGGCATAGAAGCCGGCCAGCTTGACGCCGAAGGTGGTGGGCTCGGCGTGGATGCCGTGGCTGCGGCCGACGGTCAGCGTCATCTTGTGCTCGAAAGCGCGCCGCTTCAGCGCCGCGAGCAGCCCGTCGATGTCGGCGAGCAGGATGTCGGACGCCTGCTTCAGCTGCACGGCGAGGCAGGTGTCGAGCACGTCGCTCGAGGTCATGCCCTGATGCAGGAAGCGCGCCTCCGGCCCGATATGCTCGGCGAGGTTGGTGAGGAAGGCGATCACGTCATGGTGGGTCTCGCGCTCGATCTCGTCGATGCGCGCGACCTCGAACTTGCCCTTTTCCCACACTGCCTGGGCGGCGGATTTGGGGATGACGCCGGCGGCGGCGAGCGCGTCGCAGGCATGCGCCTCGATCTCGAACCAGATGCGGAAGCGGTTCTCGGGCGCCCAGATGGCGCTCATCTCGGGCCGGCTGTAGCGTGGGATCATCGGGGTGGCTCGGCGCCGCTCGCGGAGGAGGTAGGGCAGGCTTAGCCCAGCCCTGCCTGCTGCGCAACTGCCGTGCCGGCTAACGCAAGGGCACCTCGCTGACCAGCCGCCACTGCCCGTCGCTGCCGCGGCAGGCGATCCCCTCGACCCGCAGGCCGCGCCCGGTCAGCGTGGTGCTCGAGGTATAGGGCCGGCATTCCCGCGTGCTGGGCTCGGCCGCGGCCGGCGATGGCGCGGCGTTGCTCGCCTGCGCGCGCCAGAGCGGCACCGGCGGACCCAAAGCGCCCCCGGGCGGCTCGCTCGAGCCGGCGGGCGCCGCGAACGGGGTTGGCCGCTGCGGCGCGGGCGGCGGCTCGTCGAGCGGCGGCAGATCCGCCGCGTCGATCGGCGGGCGGTCCGGATTCTCGATCGGGCGCGTGCGGCTGGCCGGGCTTGGCTCGCGGCGCGCCGGCGCGGCTGGCCGCGGCGGCGGCTCGGCCTTGGCGGTGCGCGTCGGCTTGGCTGGGCTCGGTGCCGGGCCTGGGGTGGGCTTGGCGGGGGTCGCCGGCGGTGTCGCGGCGGTCCGCGGCGGCTCTTCCTGCGGCGCTGGCGGCGCCGGGCCGGAATCCGGCGGCGATGTCGCCGCCATCCGTGCCGGCGCCGGCTGCGGCGGCTCCGCCGCGGGCGGCGAGCTCGGCGGTGCGGCCGCGGTGACCTGCGGCAACGGCTCGACGGGCGTCGGCGCGGGTGGCGCTGGCGGCGGCGGCGCATAGGGCTTCTGCGCCATGACGACCGGCGGCGCGGCCGGGACGGGCGGCGGGCTCGAGGCCGCGGGCTGTCCGGCGGCTCGATCTCCGCGAGATTGCGGTGGCAAGGGAATCTCGATCTGCGAGGGCGGCGAGGTGTCGTTCGTCGCCACCGTCTTGTCCTCGCCGGCATACTCCCAGGCGGCGAAGCCGGCGCCCGCGAGAAGCAAGGGGATGATGACCAGCGCCGCGACCCAGCCGCGCCGCCGCTTCCGCTCGTAGCTGGCGGCAAACGGCCAATCCACCATGAGGGGGAGCGGCGGCGCGCTCCCGTCGAGCGCCGGCGAACGTTGATAGAGGTCGCGCGGGGACTCCTCGAAGCGCTCGCGGCGCGCCGGCGGCAGCTCGGGCTCCGGCGTGGGCGCGGCCACGGTTTCGCCGACGGGTGCCATGGCGAGATCGTCGGGCACCATCAGCAACTCGATCACCGCATCGGCCCAGTCGGCATCGGTGACCGACAGGCGCGGCGCCGCCTCGAAGGCGGCGGCGAGCCGCTCGCCGATCGCCTCGAATTCGTCGTCGGCGACGCTCAAGGCGACGATCGGCAGATCGCCCGGGAAGAATTCGCCGAAGCGTTGCTGGTCGAGATGTTCGCGCAACCGGCGGGCGCTCAAGGCCGGATCGCGCGGCGCCTGGTCGACCAGCGCCACGCCGATCTCGGGATGGACCAGGACGACCTCGACCGGCTCCGCCTCCTCGGCGCCGATCCTGCGATGGCGCAGCAGGGTCCACGGGTCGTGGAGTGCCGCAAGCGTGCCGGCGAGCGAAACACGCTCCCCGTCCGGCGAAAGGTCGTCGACATTGAGCGGGAATACCTGGGCCATGCGTCATAAACAGCCGAGGGGCCGGTTTCATTCACCGGGACCTGTCGGGCGGTGCGGAACCCCCGTTGGGAGGGCCCGTTTCTCCGCCGGGAGTGTGATTTATGCAACGAGCGGGAGGGGCAATGAGAGGTCCGCATTGGCCGGCTGCGGCGGCGCTGGTGATCGCGCTGAGCGGTTGTCACGCTATCTACGGCGGGCACGGCACGCCTGCCGCGCCGTCGCCGACGGCGGCCGTCGAAGCGCCAGCGGGCGGCTCGGGAGCGACGGTCGGAACCGCCGCCGGGGGGATGGCGGTCGCGGCCGTCGCCGGCACATTGGCGGGCGGCTATTTCGGCGACCGCTTGGGGAGCCGGTTCGACGACAGCGCGCGCCAAGCGGCGGCCACCGCCGAGCGGCAAGCGCTCGCCAACAATGCGCCGGCCGATTGGAGCGATCCGCAATCCGGCGTGAGCGGCCGCGTGCGGCCGCTGCGCAGCTTCACCGATGCCGCCGGGCGCGCGTGCCGCGAGTATTCGCAAACCGTTAACATCGCCGGGCGGCGCCAGAGCGATACGGGTATCGCTTGCCGCCAGTCGGACGGCAACTGGAGGCTGGTCGGCAGTTGAACTCAGCGCGTGCGGGCACGCAGCGACGGCAGCATGCGCCCCAGCACGTCGTTGTGGCGGATGAAGTAGTGATGCAGCGCCGCGCCGATATGCATCGCCGCCAGCGCATAGATCGCCCATTGCAGGCTGACGTGTATCGCGCCTAGGATTTTTCCCGTCGGCTTGTCCGGCGCGACTAGCGCCGGGACATGCACGAGGCCGAAATAGCTGACATTGATGTCGCTCAAGGTGACGAAGAGATAGCCCGTCACCGGCGTGATGATGAGTACCGCGTAAAGCAGTGCGTGAACGCCGGCGCTCGCGCTGCGCTCGAGCCAATTGAGGTCGCGGGAGGGCGGCGGCGGATGCCCCAGTCGCCACAGGAAGCGGGCCAGGGTCAGCGCCAATACCGTCAGCCCCAGCGATTCGTGCGTGACGAAAAACGTGTTCTGCACGATGCCGCGCGGCAGGTCGCCCATGACGAGGCCGATGGGGATGATGACGAGCAGGAGCGCGACGGTGAGCCAGTGGAAGCCGCGCGCGGCGGCGCCGTAGGATACCTGTCCCTGCAAGATCGATTTCCCCTCCCGGTTCGGGCCGCGCATTTATGCGACGCGATGGTGGACGCGAACAGAGGCGCTGACCCGCAGCGGCGCGGTTTTATTCCGTCGCCTCGGCCTCAGAGCAGCCCGAGCGTGCGGAAGCTCGAATGGCGGCCGCGGCCGATGACGATGTGGTCGTGAACCGCAATGCCGACGGGATGGAGCGCCTTCGCCACCGCGCGGGTCATGTCGATATCGGCCTGGGACGGCGTCGTGTCGCCGGAGGGGTGGTTGTGCACCATGATGATCGCCGAGGCGCCGAGCGCGAGCGCACGCTTCACCACCTCGCGCGGATAGACCGGCGTGTGATCGACGGTGCCGCGATGCTGCGGCTCGTCGGCGATGAGCGCGTTCTTCTTGTCGAGGAAGAGCAGGCGGAACTCCTCGATCGCGGCATAGCCGGCGGCGATCGTGCAGTAATCGAGGAGCGCCTGCCACGAGCCGATCACCGAGCGGCGCTGCACCTCGGCGCGGGCGATGCGCAGCGCCGCGGCGCGCACCGCGAGCAGCGTCGCGGCGGTCGCCTCGCCCATGCCGGCCACGTCCATGAGCGCCTCCTTGTCGGCGCCGAACACCCCGGCGAAGCCGCCGAAGCGGGCGATGAGCGCCTTGGCGAGAGGCTTCGTGTCGCCGCGCAGCCGCGCGCCGAACAGGAGGAATTCGAGGAGCTCGTAATCGGCGACCGCGTCGGCGCCGCCGGCGAGAAGGCGCGCGCGCAGCCGCTCGCGGTGGCCGAGATAATCCGGCTTGTCTTCCGCTCCCCTCTCGGCGGGAGCTTCTTCCTCGGCGGAAGGCGATCGGCGGGCGGGGGCCATGGCACAGATGCGGCGCTCTTTCGGGGACGACGGTAGCGGAAAGAATCCGTCGAGGCCAGAAGGCGCTATCCGCGCGCGATCCCGCTCAAAAGAGGCTAAAATTGGCATTAATGCCGTAGCGGAGATTCCACGGTTCTGTGGCATGCTGCACGCAGTGTCGCAGGCAGGTCCAATGTACGTCCGCAACCGTGAGCCGTCCCTCGAAGAGCTGCTGAATGATCCGGTGACGCGCCTGATCATGGCGCGGGATGGCTTCAGCGACGAAGCGATGCGGACGCTGATTGCCGAGACGAGACAACGCCTCCTGGCGCACGACCGCGTTCAATCTGAAGGCGCCACCGCATCCGCCTAAGCTTGGGCGGTGCCTTTTTTGCGGGCATTAGCCGCGCATTAACCATTCCGGCCCTAGCCTGACCATCGGACGAGTCGTCCCGACGGAGGCCAACGATGTTCATGGGCCTGGCCAAGCTGCGCGCGACCCTGGCAGCGTCTGATCCGGCGATGCCGGCGCCGGCACGCGATCTGCAGGAGCGGCTCTGGCGCGCCGTTCAGGGTCCCGCGCCCAAAGCGTTCCTCGCCCGGTTCGCCGTACTCAACCTGATCGGCGCGGCGCTCTTGGCCGCGGCCTGGGCGGAGGGGCTGCTGCTCAAGCCCTACCAGGCCGACAGCTCGCGCATGTGCTACCTCATCACCGTGCTGTTCGGCTGGGGCCTCATCTGCTGCCTGCGCAAGGACTGGCAGAGCGTGCGCTGGGCCGGCAACGCGCTGGTCTATCTCGGCATGGTCGGCACCGTGCTCGGGCTCATCATCACCGTGAGCTATCTTTCCGCCGACAAGCAGGGCTTCGACGACTTCAAGGAGGTCGTAAGCTCGATCTATATCGGCTCGGCGACGGCGCTCTATACCAACCTGCTCGCCTGCATCGGCTATCTCTGGCTCGGCACCAACGCGCACTTTCTGGCGCGGCAGGAGGTCTAGTTCGATGTGGCGGGGGATGAATGTCTCCTTCCGCGACATGCTGTTCCTGCTTGTCTTCGCCTACCTTGTCATCGGCGCCGTGGCCCTCGCCCATGTCCGCAAGAAGCAAGAGGAAGTGAGCGGCACCAGCCCGCCCGGCAGCGTCATCGTCGACATCCACTGGGACGACAAGGTCGACGCCGATGTCGACCTCTGGGTCCAGGCGCCCGGCGACGTGCCGGTGGGCTATTCGAACAAGGCCGGCGTGATCTTCAATCTGCTGCGCGACGATCTCGGCCATTCCGGCGACCCGGTGTCGATGAATTACGAGATCAGCTATGGCCGCGGCTTGTGGCCGGGCGAGTACACCGTCAATGCCCATCTCTATCGCTCGGCCGACGGCCATTTCCCGGTCCCGGTGACGGCCAAGGTGCAGGTGCGCAGCTCCGAGGGGGTGGTGAAGAACCTGCTGCAGTCGGTGGTTCAGCTCGACCGGGTCGGGCAGGAGACGACCATCTTCCGCTTCCAGCTCGACGACAAGGGCCACCTCGTGCCCGGCAGCCTCAACCGCATCCACAAGGATCTGCGCGCGGCGTGGTCGAAGAGCGAGCGGAAATGACGCCGTTCGTCCTCGCCTTCGTCTCGCTGGCGCTCGTCCTCGGCATCTACGCCTTCGTCGGATTGCCGTTCGGCAGCCGGATGCGCCGCGCCGCGGTGAGCGCCTTCTTCGCGGTGCTGCTGGCCGGGCTGTTCCTCGGCTATTCCGACATGCTGGGGCGGCCGAAATCGACGCGTCTCGAGGTGCTGCGCGCGGCCGACAGCGAAGCCAAGGTGATCGGCTCATACCTGCTCGAGGGCAGCGGCATCTATCTCTGGCTGCAGCTGCCGGGGGTCGGCGAGCCGCGCTACTACGTGCTGCCCTGGGACGAGAAGACGGCGAGCGCGCTGCAGAAGGCGATCGAGGAGAATGCGGCGCAGCACGGCGCCGGCATCGTCATGCAGCTGCCCTTCGAGCGCTCCTGGGACAAGCGCGAGCCGGTGTTCCATCCGCTGCCGCAGCCGAAGCTGCCGGACAAGGGCGGCATGCCGCCCCCCACCATCTACTCGGCGCCGGAGCAAAGGGCGTAAGCGACCGGCTCGCGAACGTCGATCGTCATGCCCGGCCTTGTGCCGCCTTGTGCCGGGCATCCACATCTTTTCCTGGCCGGTGCGGGCTCTCGCGGTTGCAAGCGCAACCGCTGACGCCCGCCCGCGATAGCGCTGCGCGCTACGCGTAAGGCGGCCGGTGCCAGCCCTTGGGCGAGAGCGTGAAGATCTCGTGGCCGTCCTGGGTGACGCCGATCGTGTGCTCGAATTGCGCCGAGAGCGAGCGGTCCTTGGTGACCGCCGTCCAGCCGTCGTTGAGGATCTTCACCTCCCAGCGCCCGGCGTTGATCATCGGCTCGACCGTGAAGAACATGCCAGGGCGCAGCTCCGGCCCTTCCTCGGGCTCGCCGAAATGCAGGATCGACGGCGCGTCGTGGAAGATGCGGCCGATGCCGTGGCCGCAGAAATCGCGCACCACCGAGAAGCGCTGCGCCTCGGCGAAGCTCTGGATGGCATGGCCGATGGCGCCGATGCGCACGCCCGGCCGCACCGCCTCTATGCCGCGCATCATCGCCTCGTAGGTGACATCGACCAGGCGGCGCGCCTTCAAGGGCACGCGCTCGCCGACCAGGAACATGCGGCTGGTGTCGCCGTGCCAGCCGTCGAGGATGACGGTGATGTCGATGTTGACGATGTCGCCCGCGGCGAGCTTGCGGTCGCCGGGGATGCCGTGGCAGACGACGTGGTTGATGGAGGTGCAGATCGAGCGCGGGAATCCGCGGTAGTTGAGCGGCGCCGGAATCGCGCCGTGGTCGACGATGAAGCCGTGGCACAGGCGGTCGAGCGCGTCGGTGGTGACGCCCGGCAGCACATGCGGCGTGATGAAATCCAGCACTTCCGCGGCCAGCCGCCCGGCCCTGCGCATCGCCTCGAAAGCGGCGGGCGGGTGGATCTTGATCCGCCGCTCCTCCGGATCGACCGGCCGCGTCCGCGCCTCGCCGCTCGCATTCTTCATCATCGCCGCTGACCCGTCCCCGCTCCTGGCCGCCACTATAGCACAAGGCCTCGACCGGGCAGATGGGGGTTCCCGGCGCCGGCGGCAACCGGGAGCGGGCGGGGGCGGGGGCGACCGGAGTGCTATACATTGAACCATGTCGGGAAGCGTCCGGGCGCGCCTGAAGGGGCGCTCCGCCGGCGACGCCCGCGCCATTCCTGGCGAAACCGCGGCCCGCGTATCACGTGAAACCTATACATCGCGCGCCGAGTGCACCATCCGCGGCGCGCGAGTGCTACAGGTGCGGACCAGGAAGCGCACCATGTCTGCGCCATCGGTGGATGAGTACTGGATGAGGGCGCGGCGAGCGAGAGCCCTCACCCTCCCGTCCCTTCGCCCCTTCGACAAGCTCAGGGCTCAGGGCCGGGTCCCTCCCTCTCCCGCATGCGGGAGAGGGGCTTTGCACGGTGCCGCAGATATAGCCCCTCTCCCGCATGCGGGAGAGGGAGTCGACCGCGCAGCGGTCGACGGGTGAGGGGGCGGCCATTGTGCGCGCGCGCGATTGCCGCTAACCAGGGGCCGCCGCCCTTGGCCCCGGGAGACCCGCATGAGCGCCGCGCGCGAGAGCGCCGAGAGGATCGTCACCGCCGCAATTCTCATCATCGGCAACGAGATCCTGTCCGGCCGCACCCAGGACAGCAACCTCGCCTATATCGCCACGGGCCTCAACGAGGTCGGCGTGACCCTGCGCGAGGCGCGAATCATCCCCGACATCGCCGAGACCATCATCGCCACGGTGAACGAGCTGCGCGCCGAATTCGACTATGTCTTCACCACCGGCGGCATCGGCCCGACCCATGACGACATCACCTCGGAGAGCGTCGCGCGCGCCTTCGGCGTGAAGTGGACGCTCCATCCCGAGGCGCACCGGATCTTCCTCGGCCATTACAAGCCCGACGAGCTCAACGAGGCGCGGCTCCGGATGGCGCACACGCCGGAGGGCGCGACCCTCATCCGCAACCCGGTGTCGCGCGCGCCGGGCTTCCGCATGGGCAACGTCTTCGTCATGGCCGGCATACCGCGCGTGATGCAGGCGATGTTCGACACGGTGAAGCATGATTTGAAAGGCGGGCGGCCGATGCTGGCGCGCACGGTCGGCTGCCACCTGCCCGAGGGCATCATCGCCAAGGGCCTCGGCGAGGTGCAGAAGCGCTACGGCGATCTCGATATCGGCTCCTACCCCTTCTATCGCCGCGGCGAGTTCGGCACCAGCCTGGTGCTGCGCGGTCGCGATGCCGTGCGGCTCGACGTGGCGACGCAAGAGGTGATCGCCCTGGTGCGCGGCCTCGGCGGCAACCCGGTCGAGGAGTGAGACGGCCGCTGCGGGGGTATCTAGAGCGCGCCGATCCGGCGCCTTGCCTCCTGGGCGCAACAGGTAGACGCAAGGGATTAAACCAAGATGAAAGAGAAGGCAGATAGCCAGATCGATGCACGGCAAGCGCAAATAAGCCGCCGCGAGGGTCTCAAGTTCGGCGCGGCGGGCATGGTGGCGTCACTGCTACCGCTTTCGGCGTTGGCCGCGACACAAACTGAATCACCACCTCAAAAGGAGGGCACCATGGCTGACAACACTGCTATTCGTCCGTTTCACTTCGAGGCATCGCAAGCGGACCTCACCGATCTGCGCAAGCGCATTAGCGCAACAAAGTGGCCCGAGCCGGAACAGGTCTCTGATGCATCGCAAGGCGTGCAGCTCGCAACGATGCAGAAGCTCGCGCAATATTGGGCGACCCAGCACGATTGGCGCAAATGCGAGGCGAGGATCAACGCCGTTCCGAACTTCATTACCGAGATCGACGGGCTCGACATTCATTTCATTCACGTGCGCTCGAAGCATGAAAATGCACTGCCGATGATCGTCACGCATGGCTGGCCCGGCTCGATCATCGAGCAGATGAAGATCATCGAGCCCCTGACCAATCCGACCGCCCATGGCGGGACCGCGGCGGATGCCTTTCATCTCGTGATTCCGTCTCTGCCGGGCTACGGGTTCTCAGGGAAGCCGACGAAGCCGGGATGGAATCCCGTTACCATCGCCAAGGCGTGGGCGGCGCTCATGCAACGCCTCGGCTACACAAAATACGTGGCGCAGGGCGGCGATTGGGGCAATGCCGTTTCGGAGGTGATGGCTTTGCAGCAGCCGCCGGGATTGCTCGGCATTCACACCAACATGGCGGCGACGGTTCCGCCCGATGTTTCGAAGGCGCTTTCCGCGGGCGGCCCACCGCCCGCCGGCCTTTCGCCGGAGGAAAAGCACGCGTGGGATCAGCTCGATGACTTCTATAAGAATGGGCTGGGCTACGCCAACGAGATGGCGCTTCGTCCGCAGACGCTTTACGGAATCGTCGATTCGCCGGTTGGTCTTGCGGGCTGGATACTCGATCACGACATTCGCAGCTACCAGATGATCG
>Ga0099828_10002281_pt1 | contig 13162 bp, 10 predicted proteins | sample CZO8metaG_2_FD_79338 | JGI IMG/M metagenome (GOLD analysis project Ga0099828, IMG submission 79338) | Vadose zone soil microbial communities from the Eel River Critical Zone Observatory, Northern California, USA - CZOApr15con2H1.8 metaG | ecosystem: Environmental > Terrestrial > Soil > Vadose...
CTCCTCGAACAGGTGCGTCGCACCCGGCACGATGACGAGCTCCTTCTCGCCGCGGAGCTGCGCGAACGCCGCGCGGTTCATCTCGATGACGGGGCCATCGTTGCCGCCGACGATGAGCAGCGTCGGCGCGCGCACCACGGGTAGTGCCGAGCCCGCGAGGTCAGGTCGGCCGCCGCGCGAGACGATCGCGGCGATGTCCTGCTCCGTCGCAGCGGCGACGAGTGCCGCGGCCGCGCCGGTGCTCGCGCCGAAGTAGCCGATCGGCAGCGCCGCCGTCGCCGGATCGTTGCGCGTCCAGTGCGTCGCGTCGATCAGCCGCTCCGCCAGAAGGCCGATGTCGAAGCGGTAGACGCCGGTGCGCTCGTCCTCGATGGCCTCGCGCTCGAGGAGCAGGTCGAACAGCAGCGTTGCGAGCCCCGCGTGCTGCAAGCCGCGCGCGACCGAGATGTTGCGGTGGCTGTGCCGGCTGCTGCCGCTGCCGTGGGCGAACAGCACGATGCCCGCGGCGTGCTCCGGGGTGGTGAGATCGCCCTCGAGCTCTCCGCCTTGGACCGCGATGCGGACGGCGCGCGCGTTCATGCGTGGTGCGACGCGGCCTCGTGCGCGGCGGCGCGCTCGCGCGCGAGGTGAACCAGCCGGCGCACCTCATCGTCCTCGACCTGCGCGAAGTCCTCGTACCACAGGCCCACGGAGACGAGGTCGTCGCTCTCGAGGACACAGACGACCTCGTCGGCCTGGCCGCGCAGCAGCTCCGCGGACTGCGCCGCGCAGACCGGCTCGCCGAGCACGACGCGCTCGGGCTTCTCGGTGCGCACCGAGCGGATCGCGGCGACGGCGGACGTGCCCGTGGCCAGACCGTCGTCCACGAGGATCGCCGTCCGCCCGGCGATGCGCTCAACGGGAAGTCCGCCGCGGTACCGGCACAGGTCGTTCTCCATGCTGCCGTGCTCCAGCGAGGCGACGCGCTCGACGACCTCCTTCGGGATGCCGGCGGACTTGACGACGTCCTCGCGCAGGACGGTGACGCCCGGCGCGACTGCGCCGATCGCGAACTCGGGCTGCCAGGGCAGGCCGATCTTGCGGACGACCATCACGTCGAGCGGCGCGTCCAGGGCGACCGCGACCTCGTACGCGACGACGACGCCTCCCCGGGCCATGCCGATGACCACGACGTCCTCTCCGCGGTGGTGCGCCAGGCGATCGGCCAGCTTTCGCCCGGCGTCGTGGCGATCGCGGAATCGCATATGCAGGAGCGGCTGCAGTCGCCGTACCACCCCCGCGTTAGCATCCCTACAGACGCCGGAACCGACGCAAGTCGGCCTGGACGGAGGTTCGAAGATGAGCGAGAAGCTCGAGCGCCCCACCGATTCCGCATACGGCGGCGCCACCGCCGTCCCACCGAAGAAGCTCACCGTGCCGGACCTCGTCGCCATGAAGCGCGACGGCAAGCGCATCACGATGATGACCGCGTACGACGCGGCGTTCGCGCGCCTCGTCGATCGCGCGGGCATCGACGTGCTCCTCGTCGGCGACTCCGGCGGCATGGTCGTGCTCGGCTACCCCAACACGGTGCCCGTGACGATGGACAACATGATCCAGATGGCCGCCGCCGTCTCGCGCGGCGCGTCGCGCCCGCTGCTCGTGGGTGACATGCCGTTCGGCAGCTATCAGACCGGACCGACGGATGCGCTCCGGAATGCCGCTCGCTTCATGAAGGAGGCGGGCATGGACGCGGTGAAGATCGAGGGCGGGCGCGAGACAGTCGAGACAGTGCGCACGCTGGTCGAGAACGGCATCTCGGTGATGGCGCACGTCGGTCTCACGCCGCAGCGCGTCGCGCAGCTCGGCGGGTTCAAGACGCAGGCGAAGAGCGCTCGTGCCGCGCGGCGTCTCATCGACGATGCGATCGCGCTCGAAGACGCCGGTGCGTTCTCGATCGTGCTCGAGTCGATACCCGCGCCGGTCGCCGCGATCGTCACCGAGCGCCTGGCCATCCCCACGATCGGCATCGGTGCCGGCCTCGACTGCGACGGCCAGGTCCTCGTGCTCCACGACGTGCTCGGCTTGTACGGCGACTTCAAGCCGAAGTTCGCCAAGCGCTACGCCGACATCGGGGCACAGGTCGAGACCGCGCTCCGCGCGTTCGACGCCGAGGTGCGCGCCGGGACGTTCCCCGACGCCGAGCACAGCTTCACGATGAGGGAGTCGGAGCTGGACGCGCTGAAGGGGGATCTCGCCAAGCCGGCACGTCCAAAAGCGGTGTGACGTGACGCTCGGCGAACGGTAGACAGCGCGTGCGCGTAGCGATCATCGGGTTCGGCGCGATCGGCCACGTCATCGAGAAGGCGCTCGATGGCCGAGCCGACGTCGTGCCGATCGATCGCACACGCGCGCCGCTGCGTGCGGACGAACAGCCGGTCGACGTCGCGATCATCAGCGTGAAGACTCCCGGTACGCCGTGGGCGGTCGAGGTGGCGCAGCACGTGGTCGCGCGCGAGGGCACCGCGATCACGATCCAGAACGGGCTCGGCAACTACGAGGCGCTGGTCGCGGCGATCGGCGAGCTGCGCGCCGCGGTCGGCGTGATCTACGTCGGCGCGCGCCTGGACGAGAACGGTGCGCTGCAGGCCACCGGCGCGGGCCGGGCCGAGCTGGGCTATCCGCTCGGGACCGCGGCGCGTCCGAAGATCGACGAGCTCGCGAAGCTCCTCCGTGGCGGCGGGATGACCATCGCGGTCCTGAAGGACCCGTGGTCGGCCGTGTGGCGGAAGGTCGTGACGAATGCCGCTGTGAATCCGACGACCGCGCTGCTCGGACGCGTGAACTCGGATCTGCTGGGCGACCCGGCGATGGGTCTCATCGCCGACGGCCTCGCACGCGAGGTCGCGCGCGTCGCGACAGCCGCAGGGGTGCGCATGCCTGAGGACGACGCGGTGAAGTGGTGGCGTGAGATGGCCCAGCTCACCGGCCCGAACCGCAGCTCGATGTTGCAGGACGTCGAGGCGAAGCGGGTGACCGAGGTCGATGCGATCAACGGCGCGGTGTTCCGCGAGGGTCAGCGCCACGGCGTGCCGGCCCCGCTCAACCAGGCGATGACGCTGCTCGTATCCGCGCTCCACCCGTGACCACCGATCCGAGGGCGAGTACGGCGAGCGCCGCGAAGGCGACGACGAGCCACGCGAACGCCGTACCGATCCCGGCCGCGTCGGCGATCGCACCGAAGATCGGCGCCGCGATCCCGCCGACCGGCTGGTTCACCAGGTAGTAGGTCCCGAGCACCGTCGAGCGGCGCGTCGCGGGGGTGTTGTCGATGATCAGTACCTCAGTGGCAGTGGTGCGGAAGCTGAGGCACGCGCCGATGAGCAGCAGCGGGATCACGACGAGCTCGATAGGAAGCGTGATGAGCAGCCATGCCGCGGGCGCGCACACCACGAGCGCAGCAAGCAGCACGGCCGGCCGCCCGAAGCGATCGGACAGCACGCCCGAGAGCGGCGCGGCGACGAGACCCGCGAGCTGCGGCACGCCGAAGAGGCCGGCCGCGACCGCCGGCGAGACGCCGCGCGCGTCGACAAGGTAGAGCGTGAGAAAGGCCAGCGCGCTCGAGATGAGCACCTGGCCCACGATCGAGATCGACACGAGGGAACCGATCGAGCGCGCCACGCGGCCGATGTCGCCGAACGTCGCCAGCCACTCGTGCGGCGCCGTGTTCCGGACACCCGGTGGCGCGACGCGCAGCAGCAGGAAGGCGCAGGCCACCGGCGCGATCGCGAACGCGACGTAGGGCAGGCGCCAGGTCCCGCTGACCGCGAGGACACCCGCGAGGAGCGGCGCCGCGAAGAACGCGAGATGGCCCGCGGTGGTGTGCGCGCCAAGGGCGACGCCGCGGCGCGCGAACGGGAACGTCTCCGCGATCAGCGCCGACGCCGGCGCGTGATACGAGCCGCTGGCGATGCCCATGACGACGAGTCCGATCAGCAGCCACAGGTACGAGCCCGACAGGCCGATCGCGACGCTCGTGAGCGCGATGAGGAACAGCCCGCCGACGATCACGCGCCGCGCGCCGAGGCGATCGGCGAGCAGCCCCAGCGGCGCGTTGCTGAAGCCGGAGGCGATCGTGTACGCGGTGACCGCGAAGCCGATCTGCGTGTTGTTCATCGCGAAGGTCTCGCGGATGAAGGGCGCGAGCGCCGAGAAGAGGCTGTTGGTGACGTGATGCGCGAAATGCGCGATGGAGAACGCGACGAGCAGCGCTCGCCGGCTCACGACAGCTCGCTCACGTCCATGCCCAGGAGCACATTGTCGATGAGCCGGGCCTTTCCCACACGCGCGGCGAGGGACAGGACGGCGCGATCCGCCGGCGCGCGCAGCTCCGCGAGGGTGAACGGGTCGGCGGCGGACACGTACTCCAAAGAGACTCCCGACGGCGCAACGTGCCGCCGCACCGCATCGCGCAGGTGATCGGGGTCGCGCTCGCCACGCTCCCAGAGGCGGCGCGCCGCGAAGAGCCCGCGCGACAGCGCGAGCGCGCGCGCCCGATCCTCGGGCGAGAGGTAGGCATTGCGCGACGACATCGCGAGCCCGTCGGGCTCGCGCACGATGGGGCAGCCGATCACGCGGATCTTCGGGTAGCCCTGCCGCGCCATCGTCTGAAGGACGCGCAGCTGCTGGAAGTCCTTCTGACCGAAGTACGCGGTATCGGGCTGGACGACGTCGAAGAGCTTCGCCACGACCGTCGCGACGCCGGTGAAGTGCCCGGGTCGTGCCGCACCTTCGAGTGGCGCGGCGATCGGACCGGGGTCGACACTCATGGTGTCGTCCGGCGGATACATCTCGGCCACGCTCGGCACGAATGCTGCCGCGACGCCGGCCCTGTCGAGCATCGCGAGGTCCTCGGCCTCGCGGCGCGGGTACGCGCCGAAGTCCTCGCGCGGACCGAATTGCGTCGGGTTCACGAAGATCGACGCGACGACCGCGCCGCCGTCACGTCCCGCGCGCTCCACGAGCGACACGTGACCGGCGTGCAGCGCGCCCATCGTCGGCACGAGTCCGGTGCGCCCGGCTGTCGCGCGCCACTCGCGCGTCTCGGCCGCGGTGCGAAGGACCTTCAACGAGCGCGCGCGGTCCTGTACTCGGGGACGGTCGAGATGGGCGGCAGCTCGGCGGCCGAGATGTCGTGCATCTCGAGCCGCAGCTTCCCGCCTTCGCCCTGCGTGATGAGCTTCAGCGTCGCGTTCGCCTCCTCCCAGATCCGTTCGCCGTGCGCCTCGCCGACGCGCTTCAGGGCGACCTGCAGGATCTGGAAGGACATTTTGGACAGCGCGAGGAGGCTCTGATTGCGGTGGATGCGGTGCTTCATGTCGACCTGCGCGATCGCGTCGAGGCCGGCGCGGCCGAGCGTGTCGATGAGCAGGCCCGTCTCCACTCCGTAGCCGGTGAAGAAGGGGAGCTGCTCCAGCAGCGCGCGCCGCCCACCCTGCTCGCCGGAGAGCGGCTGCACCATGCCCGAGAGCTCGGGGAAGAACAGATTCAGGATCGGTCGCGCGGAGAGCTCGGTCACGCGACCGCCGCCGGTCGCTTGGAACTCGCCATCGATCCGCAGCGGCCGCTGGTAGAAGGCCTTCACGTACTGCACCTCGGGCCGCAGGAGCAGCGGGCCGAGGATGCCGTAGACGAACTTCGGATGTGGCGCGGTGATGTCGGTGTCGATCCACACCACGAGGTCGCCCGTCAGGACATGCAGGCTCTTCCAGAGCGCCTCGCCCTTGCCGCGGCGCGCGCCGTATCCCGGAAGGACGTCGCCGAGGAGGTGGACCGGGACGCCCTCTTCGCGTGCGATCTCGCGCGTGCGGTCCTCGGAGTCGGAGTCGATGACCGCGAGCTCGTCGACCAGCGGGATGCGCTCCATCAATCGGGTCCGGATGGCACGGATGACCTTGCGGATCGTCTCCTCCTCGTTGAGGGTGGGGAGGCCGACGGAGATGCGGACGTTCTGCCGCTCCTTCGCCTCGACCAGGCGGCGCAGGTCCGCGAACTCGCTCGAGCTGAACGTGTTCTGCACGAACCACCGATCGACGAGCTCGCTGACCGCCTTGCTGCGCTCGCCGCGATCTGCCGGCAGCGGCGGCTGCACCAGATACGGCGCAGGCGCGAACGGGACCGAGGTACGGACGATGATCGCCGCGCGTGCCTCACCGACGATGGCCTGGCCGATGGGGCCGATCGGATCGCGCGTGCTCTCGCGCCCGGTGGCGCCAAAGACGATGCCGTCGTGGCCCTCGAGCTCCTCCTTGATCAGGTCGGCCGGATCGCCGGTGCGCGTGACCAGCCGCTCCACCCGCTCGTCGAGCGCGCGCTCGCCCAGGAGCTGATAGAGGGTCGGCGCGCGCTTTTGCTCGGGCGCGCGGACGTGGAGCAGCGTGACGCTGCCTCGCTGCACGCGCGCCCAGCCGATGGCGACGCGCGCCGCGAGGTCCGCGTAGCGGCCGCCGCGGACCGGAACGAGGATGCGGCGAGCGCGGGCGAACGAACCTTTCACGACCGCCACGTCGCAGGGCGGCGCGCGGAGGATCTGCTCCATCGTCGTGCCGAGGAAGTCCCAGCCCGGCCGCCGCCACGGGAGCACCAGCAGGTCCGGTCGCTCGCGCGCGATGAGCTCGAGGATCGCATCCCAGCCCTGGCGGCCGACGGTCACATGCGTGCGCGCTCCCGAGCCTGGCGCGATCAGCTGATCGAGCTGCCGCCGCCGCTGGCGCGCCGCCGGCTGCGCCGCCGCGAGCGCCTCGCCCTCGGGTACCTCGATGACCGACGCGAGCACGACATCATCGCCGCCCGCGATCCCCGAGGCGAGGCTGACGAGGGCCTGCTCTCGCTCCGGGTCGTTCAGCACGACGAGGCACTTCATGGCTTGTCTTCCAAGATGACGGGCAGAACGCGCTCTCGCAGGACCTTCGGCCAGGCGTGGTCGCGCGCGCGCTCGCGCATGCGGATGAGCGGCGTGTCGAGAGTCCGCTCGATGGCGTCCGCGATCGTCTCGCCGCTGGCGTCCGGCGGGACGTAGATCGGCTCGTCGCCGCCGGTCTCGCGCAGCGCTGGGATATCGGAGCACACGATCGGCAGGCGGTGCAGCCCGGCTTCGAGCATCGGGATGCCGAAGCCCTCGCTTTCGCTGGGGAACACCAGCACGTCGGCGAGCGAGTAGAGGTCGACGACCTGGTCGTAGTGGACCCGGATGCCCATTGCCGCAAGAAGCAGCGCCCCTTGGACCTTCTTCGCGCGTGCCGCGAGCTCCTCCAGGTACGCGCGGTTCTTCTTGTCGTGCGGCCCGACGATCCCGGTGACCACGAGCATCGCGTTTCTCCCGCGCCTCCGCAGCACGGCGGTCGCGTCGATCGCCGCCTCCACCCTCTTGCGTCGCGTCAGGCGTACCGGCTGCAGCAGCAGCGGGTCGGCCTCATACAGGCCGAGGCGATCGGCGAGCTTGCGTCCCTTCGTCGACAGCCCGAGCACTTCGGGGACGTCGACGCCGTTCGGGACCACCGTGATCTCGCCCTTCGGCAGCCCCGTCAGCGTCGAGAGCTGCTCGGCCCGCTCGTGCGACACGACCACATAGCGGAATCCGGGAAGCGCCTTGGTGATGAGCGCCCACGGCTGGCCCGGGCGGCGATACGCGTCGTAGTTGCGGTCGTAGTAGGCGATGTCGTGCGTCCAGGCGATGAAGCGTCCCGGTGTCTCGCGCGCGAGCCGCGCGAGCGCCTCGGTGAGCGCGAGGTTCATCGGCATCGTCATCACGTTGTGGACGACCACGCGGTCGGAGCGCGCGACGACCGGCCGGATCTTCGCGACCAGGCGCTCGACGAGCTTGTCGTGCTGCGGCGTCCGCTCCCCCCGCGCCAGCGCGGCGAGATCGCGTTCGACGATCGGCGCGCGCGAGTCGGCCTCCCGGACGCGCGCGATCTTCACGCCGCGCGGCGATATGCCGCCGCGCCCCGCGAGGATCGTCACCTGCACGCCGGCGGCGATGAGCCCGGCCGCATGCACGCCCATGACCTGCTCGACCCCGCCGAGCATGGTGGGGGTGGTGTAGTGGACGAGAGTGATGCGGCGCACGCGTCCCGCTACGTGAGCGATGCGGCCCTCGCGCGCGCGACCCGCCCGCGCGCTCCGCCGATCCGATCGACGCCGTCCTTCGTCCCGCGCCGGACGCGGAACGACACAGGCGCGTCGAAGATCCGCAGGTCGCGTACGTCGATGCGCTCGAGCCACGCGGGCAGCGCGGGATCGAGCAGGAGGCGCTGGCTGCTGAGCTCCGGCTCCATGCCCAGCAGGGTGCGCAGGTTGAGGAAGACCATCCCCGCGGACCACGCCTGCGGGATGCACGAGACGAGATAGTCCGCGGGCCGCGACGAGTACCGCAGGTCGCGCTGGAAACCGCAGAACAGCTCGGGCACGCGCGCATACGGGAAGCGCCGTCCGGCCTCCATCAGACCGCTCACGACCTCGTTCGCTTCCTCGCGGAAGCCGTACCGGGCCATGCCCTGCGCGGCCATCGCGGAGTCGTGTGGCCAGACCGAGCCGTTGTGATAGCTCATCGGGTTGTACGTGGGGTAGCGCGACGAGAGCGTGCGGAGGCCCCAGCCCGTGTACATGTCCTGTGCCAGAAGACGCGGGACCATCAGGGCCGCTCGCTCGGGCATAGCGATCCCTGCCCACAGCGAGTGCGCCGCGTTGCTCGTCACCGCCGTCACCTGCTCCTTGCCGGCATCGAGCGCCTGCGCGTACACGGACTCGTCGGGCATCCAGAAGTCGCGGTCGAATCGCGCGCGGAGCTCGCGGGCCTCGCCGCGCAGGCGGTCCGCACGCTTCGTGTCGCCGTCGAGCGCGTACAGGTCCGCGAGGCCCTGCTTCGCCGCGTAGACGTACGCCTGCACCTCGACCAGCGCCGCGGGCAGCGCCGACAGCGCCCCGTCGCGAGCCGAGAGCGAGCCCGACGAATCCTTCCACCCCTGGCTGCGCAGATCGGTGCCGCGCGTCCCGTACTCGACGTAGCCGTCGCGATCCGGGTCGCCGTACGGGCCGTCGCACCAGGTGAGCGCGCGCTCCGCGGCGGGCAGGATCTCGCGCCACAGCGCGCGATCCGCCGTCCACTTGACCGCCTCCGCGAAGACGAGGGCGAAGAGCGGGGTCGCGTCGACCGATCCGTAGTACGGGCGGTGCGGGATCTCCTTCAGTCGCGCGAGCTCGCCGCGCCGGAGCTCGTGGAAGATCTTCCCGGGCTCCTCCTCGGTGAACTCGTCGACCTTCTGCCCCTGGTAGCGCGCGAGCAGCCGCAGCGTGCCGCGCGCGAGATCGGGGTTCCAGCCAAGCGTCTCGTACGCGGTGATGAGCGCGTCGCGCCCGAAGGGCACCGCGTACCAAGGGATGCCCGCGGTGGGGAACGGCCCGCCCTCGTGGAACTCGAGCAAGGCGCGAAGGTCGAGCGCGCTGCGCGCGATGAGCCCGTCGTTCAGCGTCTCCGAGCTCGTCTCGTAACGCGCGCAGCCGCGCAGGAATCGCTGGTAGCGCGCGTTGAGCGCGTCGAGCGCGTCGTCGAAGCGGCTGGGCGACGGCGCCTCGCCAGCGCCGTCCTCACGCGGGATGATCGCGATCTCGAGCGAGAGGACCTGCTGCGGCGCGAGCTCGCGCGAGATGAAGAGCGTCGCGCCCTCGACGCGGTCTGGTGCCGGTGAGAGGGAGACGCCGGTCGTGCGCCGCACGCCGTCCCGGCCGACACGCTCGAAGACGAATCCATCGTCGTGCCGCTCCTGGCTCGTGCTCGCCGGCGTGCCCGGCGCGCCGGCGTGATGCCCGCGCACCGCGAACATGTCACGGAATGTCGCCTCGAGCTCGAGCTCGACGTCGACGTGCACGCTGACGGGATTCGCGTTGAGGATCCCGATCCGCTCGCGCAGCCCGTCCGCGAGGAAGCGCGTCCGGCGGATCGACAGCGTCCGCGACGCGTGGCGGCCCGCGCCCAGCACGGCGCCCTCGGACTGCATGAGCTGGAACGTGGCCACGTAGTTCTGCTCGGTGTTCGACGACAGCAGCAGCGGCTCGCTGCCGTTCACCCGCAGCTGGTAGCCGGAGAGGAACTGGGTGTCGTGGTAGTAGAGACCCAGCGGGCTCGAGGACCCGATGGGCAGGCTGCCGTCGTCCGCGCTGATGAGGACGAGCTGGTCTTCCTTGAGCGAGGTGGTCACGCCTGCGCCGACTCCTCTTCGCTCTCGACGTGGTCCTCTTTCTCCTTCTCCATCGCCAGGGCGCCGACCTCGACGATGTCCTCGGACTCCTGGGTGTTCAGATTGCGCGCCTCGTCGATGAACTCGGCCACGCGCTTGTAGTAGAGAGGCAGGAGTCCGCGCGCGAGCTCCTCGCTGCGCCCGGGGTGCTTGAGCGCCGTTTCGAGAAAGTCGAACACCACGCGCGCCCATGCGTCGGGTCCCATCGCCGCGGGAACGGGAGCGCTCAGCACCTCATCCCACAGCGCCTTCTGGGCGGGCGCGCTCGCCTCGTATTTCGCGCGCAGGCGCGCGCTGTCGGCCGGGACGGCCTCGGGCTCGACGGGCTCGATGTCCCCGACGACCTTCACGTCCTTCGAGCCGACCACCTCGCGCCACTCCGACTCGTTCTCGTGCGCGAGACGGAAGAGCGTGCCGACGACCTGCGTGAACATCGGGCCGAGGTCGGCCGCGGGGTCCTTTGGGTCGTGCACCTTCGCGCCGAGGAACGCCTGAACGACGCGCGCGTGCCGCGCGACCGCGGTCGTGGTCATGAAGATGTCGATGCCGAACCGAGCCACGTCCGTCTCCCACACCGGTTGTGCGAGATAGGCGCGGGCCAAGTCGGAGTGAAAGCCGAACTCGCCGCCGATCGGCTGGCGGATTCGCAGCCCGTAGAGGGCGCGGGTGAGTGGGTAGGCGATCGAGTTCGTGATCGTGCCGTCGTGCTTGTGCCGCGCGTAGAGCGGAGCGACGTAGTCGGCCTCTGCCTTCACCACCGGTCCGAGCAGGCGCCCGATCCACGCGGGAGTGATGCTGCGCAGATCGGAGTCGACGACCGCGCAGGCGCGCACGTCGAGGGCGACCGCGACCTCGAAGATCGCGCGGAACGCGGAGCCCTTGCCGGGCGGACCCACGTAGCGCCCGCTGATAGCCGGCACCCCCGCCGCGTTCGCGGCCTCGAGCACGCGATCGGGCGTGCCGTCCTCGGATCCGCCGTCGGCGTTCACGATCACCACGCGCGAGTCGGGGAAGTGCTCCTTCAGACCGCGCGCCGCGGTGGTCGCGACGTGACCGATGGTCGCGGCGTTCCGGAAGCTCGGGATGCCGACGAGCAGGTCAGCCGACCGCAGCTTGCTGATGCCTTCGCGGAGCCGGTCGTCGAGAGCGCTCTGAACGGGCACGAACTCACCTCTTTCGATCAGCAGATGCCCTGCCCGTCCCTCGGCCATGATACGGGTGTGCTCGAGGCGATCGACGCCATCGTCCTGCCGTTCATCGATGCCCTCTATTCGCGTTTCGGGTACATCGGCGTGGTCATCGCGATGGCCATCGAGAGCGCGGCGATCCCCCTTCCGTCCGAGCTCATCCTCCCATTCGCCGGATGGAGCGTCTCACGTGGATTAACGGAGCCGCTCACCAATTCGCCCTGGACGTATTGGGGCGCCGTCATTGCCGGGGTCGTTGGGAACACCGCCGGCTCGCTTGTCGGCTATGCGGTCGGGGCATTCGGCGGTCGGCCTCTGGTGGAGCGCTACGGACGCTACGTCCTCATCAGCTCCCACGACCTCGAGATCGCCGAGCGATGGTTCGATAAGTACGGCGAGGCCACGGTCTTCTTCTCGCGCATGCTTCCCATCGTCCGCACGTTCATCTCGGTCCCCGCGGGTGTCGCGCGCATGCCGCTGTGGCGTTTCGTCGTGTTCTCGATCCTCGGTGCCATCCCGTGGGTCATGCTGCTCGTCTGGGGCGGCATGGTCCTCGGCGATCACTGGCTCGATCTCAAGCAGTCGCTCAAGGGCCTCGACTACCTCGTCGCCGCGCTCCTCGTGCTCGGCGTCGGCGTGTTCGTCTGGCGCCACGTAAGACGGCCGCAGCGGTAGATGCAGTTCCTCGCGGACCTGGATCGCCAGCTCTATTCGGCGATCGTCAGCGCGACGGCGTCGTCGACGATCCTCGCGGTCCTCGTCGTCGTGATCGCCTGGCTCAACTGGAACGGTCTGGTCTGGTGGCTCGCGGGACTGCTCATCTCGCGCGCGCGCGGCTTCGGACGCCGCGGCACCTTCGCCCTGCTCACCGTCTACCTGGGCATGGTCGATGGCTGGCTCGTGTCGGAGCTCCTCAAGCTCGTGTTCCGACGGCCTCGTCCGTTCACGGCGATCATCCCGACGCCAACGACGCTCATCGACCATCCCGCGAGCTTCTCGTTCCCGTCCGGCGACGCGACGTTCGCCATCGGCGCGGCGGTCGCCCTCGGATCGGTCGTGCCGCGCTGGCGCTGGCCGGCGTACCTCCTCGCGCTGGCGGTGTGCTTCGAGCGCGTCGCGGTCGGCGTCCACTACCCATCGGACGTCCTCGCCGGCGCCGTTGTCGGCGCGATCTCCGGCCTCGCCGCGCCGCGCGCGATCGCGCTCGTGCGCCGCCGCGTGCGCTGGCGCGTCTTCGTCGTTGCGCATACGCACTGGGATCGCGAGTGGGAGGAGCGCTTCGAGAGCTATCGCGCGCGGCTCGTACCGATGGTCTCCCGGCTGCTCGACCTGCTCGAGCGCAATCCGTCCTTCCGCTCGTTCACGTTCGACGGACAAACGATCGCCATCGAAGACCATCTCGAGAAGCGCCCGCAGGATCGGCCGCGGATCGAAGCGCTGGTCCGGGCCGAGCGCCTTTTCGTCGGTCCGTGGTACGTGCTGGCGGACAACCTGCTCGTCTCGGGCGAGTCACTGGTCCGCAACTTCCAGGAGGGCTCACGGGTCGCGGCGTCGTTCGGGCGCGCCATGCGCGTTGGCTACGTGGCCGACCCGTTCGGCCATCCCGGCCAGATGCCGCAGCTGCTGCGCGGATTCGGTTACGGCACGTACGTATTCTCGCGCGGCGTCGGTGACGAGGGCGAGGACATCGGCGCGGAGTTC
>Ga0099828_10002285_pt1 | contig 13147 bp, 14 predicted proteins | sample CZO8metaG_2_FD_79338 | JGI IMG/M metagenome (GOLD analysis project Ga0099828, IMG submission 79338) | Vadose zone soil microbial communities from the Eel River Critical Zone Observatory, Northern California, USA - CZOApr15con2H1.8 metaG | ecosystem: Environmental > Terrestrial > Soil > Vadose...
ACTGGCCGTCGAGTGTGACTGACAAGGTTGCGCCCATGTTACCCATGAGGGAAGGGAGACCCCAGCCCGGGCCCGCCCCGAATGGGGGGCGGGAGGTTACGTGCGCCGCGAGGCGGTCGCGGACGTAGAATTGGGTCGCTAATTTTGGCTAAGACCATAACCCTGCGAGGGCGAGAAGCGGGGGAGATGACACGCGCGTCCATGGGACGCCTGGCGCTGAGCACCCTGATCGCGCTAACGCTGGGTGGCTGCGTCATCCCGAGTCCCGGGATCGCCAAGGCGACGCCTTCGACCTCGCCGGTCGCCATCAGCAGCCCGACGCCGCCGACCATCACGCCCCCCACCAACCTGGTCCGCCTCGGAACCCTGACCTTCCTCTCCGACACGACCTATCCGCCGCAGGAGTCGATCGATCCCTCGACACAACACGCGGTCGGGTTCGACATCGACATCGCCAAAGCCATCGCCGCCAAGATGGGCCTCGCGGCGACCTTTCAGACGACCAACTCGCCGCAGATCGTGGGCGCGCTGCTCGCCAAGAAGGGCGATGCGATCGTCTCGGCGCTCCAGATTACCCCGGACCTGCAACGCCAGGTGGCGCTGGTCGCGTACTTCCGCGCCGGGCAGGCGATCCTGGTGCGCAAAGGCGACGCATCCGCCATCAGCGGCATCAGGGACCTCTGCGGGAAGAGAGTCGCGGTGCAGGTGCAAAGCCCGGAAGAGAACACCGTCGACGAGGCCAATGGCGGGCTGTGCAAGGACATGAAGATCACCAAGCAGGTCTTTCCGACCGACCTGCAGGCGGTGCTCATCCTGAAGCAGCGCGGCGTCGACGCCGCGCTCGACGACTCGCCGGTCGCCGCCTACTTCGTGAAACAGACGCCGGACCAGCTGGAGCTCGCCGGGCCGCCCTTCAAAACCAACCCGGAGGGGATCGCGGTCGATCCCAAGAATGGCGAGCTGCTCAAGGTGATGCAGCAGGCGATGATGGCGATCTACGAGGACGGCACCTACCGCCAGATCCTGACCGCCTGGAACCTGCTGGACGGCGAGATCCCGGCCTCGCAGATCGTGGTCAACTCCAGCCCCACGACGTCGTAGGCCCCACCCTGCCCTCCCCCGGAGGCGGAGGGGTTGGGACTAGCGGCGGCCGGCGACCTCTGGCGGCTCGACCTTCCAGTCGGCGTCCTCTTCCGGGGTGGCCGGACTCAGGAGGCGTCGGTGGTAGGCCTCGATGCGGATGATGCCGACGACCGTCACGGCTAAGGCGAGCCCGATGCCGAGCAGCGCCTGGCCTCGCGCGGTGGAGGCGGAGAGCGTCGGGTCGGAGAAGGCGCTCCCCTGCAGCAGGTTGAGCACGACGCCACTCAGCCCGCCGACCGCGATCGAGGCCAGTATCGTGGCGCCGGCCAGCCGGGCCAGCAGCGATTCCGTCAGGCCCAGCACGAGCCATCGTTCCCGAGCCATCACCGTAATGGCGCCGAAGGCGAGGAGAAGCAGCAGGAGCAAAAGGATGGTCTCGATCAGACCATATCGATAACCGACGACGTCCGCTGGCATGCCGTTCTCATCGTAGGCCGCCGGGCGGCCGTCAGCTGGCGAAGCGTGCCTGCAGGGCGATGAGCTCCGTCTGCGCATCGGCCAGCGCGCGCGACGGGGTGACCGTGCCCAGCACCAGGTCGTGGAGGTGGCGCTGCAGCACCGACGACGCCTCCACGTAGTGCACCAGCTTGGGACGCGGCCTCGCGTTCGCCAGGTTGGTCAAGAAGACGTCGATTTGCGGATTGGCCTGGCGCATCTTGGCTGAATTCTGCAGCGACGTCCAGATCGGCAGCTCCGCAGTCTGCGGCGCCTGGACCTCCGGGCTGGTCAGGTAGCGAAGCCACTCGACCGCCAGATCCGCGTGGGCGCTGTTGGCCAACACACCGAGGCCAAGGAAGCCGCTAACGGAGGCCGCGACCTTGCCAGTCGAGGCCGCAGCCGGGATGGGCGCGACCGCACCCTGCCCGAGGATCCGCGAATAGGTGGAGTCGTTCATCGACCCCCAAACGAAGTTCCAGTTGGTATTGAATGCCACACCGCCGGCGAGGAAGGCGCGCATCGCGTCGGGCTCGGTGCTCGCGGCAATCTCCGGTGCGACGAGATGTTCGTCGATCAGTTGGCGCATGAACGCGGCGGCGCGCTGGGCCGGCTGCTGCTGGAGCAGCGGCTTACCGCCAGCGTCGAAAAGATCGCCGCCGAACTGCGCCGTGAGCCGGACGAAGTCCGATGTCAGGCTCTCATCCTGCGCCCATGAATCGATGAAAGGTGTGAGATGGCGACGGATCGCCGTCATCTGCCCGTACCAGTCCTCCAGCGTCTTGGGAGGGTCCGCAAAGCCCGCCGCCTGGAGTTGACTCTTGTTGTAGTAGAGGCTCTGAACGTTCAGGACCTGGGGCATGGCCCAGGTCGTGCCTTTGTAGGAGAAGGCATCCAGCAGGCTCGGCAACAGGTCAGAGCGCGCGTCATCGGGGATCTGGTCCTTGAGACTGAGCAGCTGCTTGCGACTGGCGAACTCCGGCACCCAGACCTGGTCGAGGGCAACGACATCGTAGGGGGATGGCTTGGAGAGCCCGGCCGCCAGGATGCTCTCGTACAGCTCGCGGTAGTGCGCGGTCTCGATCGACACGAAGACCTTGTTGTCGTGCAGGCTGCGGAACTTGTTGGCCAGGGTTTGCAGGACGGCCGGGTCGTAGCCGACCTGGTCGAAGAGCAGGGAGCGGATGACGGTGGCCCCCGGCGGGGGCGTCGGGCCGATCCCGCCCGATCCAGTTGCGCAGGCATCGAGCAGCGACGCCAGGGCGACGCCACCGCCAATCCCGACGCCGAGGCGCAGGCCGCGGTCGAGGAAGGATCGCCGGCTGTACCGGCGTGACAAATGGGCGCGCGTGTCGGGCACGACGCTGTGAGGCTATCAGTGGTTTGTTAACAGGCCCATCGGGTCGAGTCGGCGCGCGGCGACAATGCCGTCACGGCGGCGTAACAAGGTCAGACCGCGGTCGGGCCACGTCGCTCGAATGAGCGGCCAAGCGAAGCCGCCTCGTTGCGCTCGAGCTGGAGCTTGCGCCGCGTGTCCCACAGCGAGGCGAGCCAGATCACGACGCCGAGCGCCAACGGAATCAGCACCGCGCCTCGCGGGCGGGGTTCGGGCAAGCTGCCGAGCGAGCCGTAGTACTGGAACTCAGCCCAGTCGATGCCGTTGGCTTGGACGAGAAACATCGCGAAGACCGTCGCCGCCAGCCAGAGACGACCTCGCGCCGTGTAGGCCATGCGCACCAGTCCCATGCCCGGGACCAGCGCCAAGGGCCAGACGTCGCTGGGCCGGACCGGCTGGTCGTCTCCCGCCGTGTCAGTCGCCATCCCGTCCACCGTGACGATGAAAGCCAGCAGCGCGATCGACCACCCCTCGCCCAGCAGGTCGATCGGAAGAAAAGGGAAGCCGGTATCACGAAACGCCGGCGTCAGCAGCTGGGCACTGACCCAGCCGATCCAGGCCAGCAGACCCACACCGGCGATGAGAATCGCCGGCACGCGATAGCGCTGGAGCCGGTGAACCCGGACGACGACCAGCGCGGCGACGATGACCAGGGCCAGGGGGGATTGCCAGCCAAACCGCTGCGGCCAATGCAAGGGAGCGATGGCGGTTGACCATGGGGTGAGCAGCGTGGTCAGGAGCAGGCCGCCGATGAGGAGCTCCCGTTCCGAGCGACCGCTGCGGGTGAGGGCGCTGCCACCGAAGCGCTGGAGCCCTCGAGCGAACAGCGAGACCAGGGCGAAGCCGACGCAGACGACCGCCAGGACGAGCAAGATCCCGGCATTGGCGTTGCCCCGCATCAGCGCGAAGGCGCCAACGAAGACCGCGCCCAATGCCAGCAAACCCCGGACGAGGGTGCCGACATCGGCCGGTTTTGGATCGAGCCAGGGCGGGGGCTTGGAGGACATCGAGGGACCCAATCGGCAGTCTACGGGAGAAGGTGCACAGTCCATAGAATCGCCTTACCCGCATGCTCCCCATCCGCGACTACAACCCACCGCGCCGCCGGGCTCTGCTCACCTGGGGGCTGATCCTGATCAACTTCGGCGTCTACTTCTACCTCGCCCAGAACCCGGTGATGGATGAGAATGCGATCGCGCGCTACGCCGTGATCCCGGCCGACATCACCGCCGGACGTCACCTCGGCACCCTGATCACCTCGATGTTCCTTCATGCCAACCTGCTGCACGTCGCGGGCAACATGCTCTTCCTCTGGATCTTTGGCAACAACGTGGAAGACAAGCTGGGCGAGCTGAAGTTCCTGGTCGTCTACTTCGCGTCCGGGATCGCCGGCAGCTTGCTCCAGATCTTCATCACCCCCGACTCCACCATCCCAATGCTGGGGGCGAGCGGCGCCATCTCCGGCCTGCTCGCGGCTTATGTCCTCTACTTCCCGCGGGCGCGCATCCTCACCTTTGTCGTGCCCTTTTTCATTTTCACGCTGCCCGCGTACGTCTTTATCGGCTACTGGATCGCGCTGCAGGCGCTCAACGCCTTTCTCAACATCGGGGCGATCGGTGGCGGGGTCGCCTTCTTCGCCCACGTGGGCGGCTTCGGCACCGGGCTCATCCTTGCGCCGCTCCTGCGTCCGCGGGAGCACGTCGATCCCCACCCCGGCTACGGTGGGTATCCTTAGCAGCCGCTCGCGAGACCTGGTCGGACTAGCGGGCGTACTGCCGGATGCGGCCGTCCTCGACGCAGTACAGGTGGTCGGATACCGGGAAGGCGGCCTCGCGGTGCCGTTCCAGGACGTCATGGCGCAACCGGCCCATCAACTGGGCACGCTCGCCGGCTGCGATCAGCGAACCCCGTTCGGGAACGCCCACCACCGGCACATCCTCGAGCATCTCCTCCAGCCAGGCCCAGACCTCGGGCAGCAGCATCAGCGCCGCCCCGTACGGCCGGGCGTCGACGTAGCTCAGCATCAGCATCTGGGCGCGCCCGTTCTTGTCGGTTTCCAGGCCCGTGAACTTCATCCCATTGCGGAACATCAAGGCCAGGTTGGTGAGCGCGATCACCTCGACGTGGTCGCGGCCGACGTTCCACGCCGTCAGATCCTGGGGCAGCAAATACCGCATGCCCTGCGCGTAATGGGCGGCGTAGGTAACGACCATGTCGCCAAGCATCCGGCGGTAGACGACCGGGCCACCCGCGGACTCGAGGAAACTCGCGGGGCGCAGCACCGGCAGGATCAGGGGCGCCCCGAAGGCGGCCTCGTTGTCACACTCCTGGTCGAGGCGGCGCAACCGCGCGGCAAAGAGCCGGTCGAGCGCCGACGGTTGTTCGCGGTATTGCTGATAGAAGCTGTCCAGGTTGAACCGCAGGTCGCTTTCCTGGACGCGGCGAATGATCAATTGAAACGGCTCCGGTCCTTTCTTGACGGTCCAACCCGGGCGGAGCGCGGTCAAGCGCTTCAACACGTGGTTCTGGAAGTCGTGGGCATTCATGGTCGTCTGCTGGCCCATTGCGGGTGTAACGAGGTCCCAGAGGCAGGCTTGCAGGCCGTCGCTGGGGTGTCGCATGCCGCTTAGCCGGTGGTTTGGCGGCGGCCGGCCGGGGCTTCGAGACCGGGTCGTCAAGGCCTTACAACAGGCTCGCGACGGTGACGCGGACGGTGCGATCGACACGATTGCTGAAAGGTTTTCCGAGGCGCTGGCGGAGCTGCGGTCACTGCGGCAACCGCTGGATCCGGGATGGCTCCGGCTCGCCGCGCGGCTCGCCTACCGTGCCGCCGACATGGCCGCCGCGGCGGATTTCGCGCAGCAGGCGCTCACGCGCGAAGAGGATGCCGCAACGTGGAGTCTCGTCGGCCGGCTGCGCGTCTGGCTCGGCCACAAGGACGCGGCGGCGGCGTTTGCGCGGGCCGCCGAGCTGGAGCCGAATGTTTTCCCTGTCCCCTACCGCGTCAAGCGCGACCGGTTCACCCGCATGGCGGAGGTGGCTCTCGCCGCCATTCCCGAAACCTTCCAGGAAAAGCTGACCAACACCATGATCGTGGTCGACGACCTGCCTGACCTGGACGCCGTCCGTGAGGGCGAGGATCCCGATCTGCTTGGGCTCTATGAGGGTGCCACCGTACTCGAGCATGGTCTGCCCGAGCGCATCGTCCTCTACCAGCGCAACCACGAAAACATCGTGGCGGACGAGCGGGAACTGGCCGAACAGGTGCGCGAAACGATGCGCCACGAGGTCGGCCACCACTTCGGGATGGAAGAAGACGAGCTCCCTTATTAGGCCTCTTACCTCCTGTACGCTGTCGGCATGCCGGACCGGAGGGGTCCTAGGCGCTGTTCCTTCTGCGGCAAAACGGAGCAACAGGTCCGAAGCATCGTGTCAGGTCCTGGGGTCTACATCTGCGACGGGTGCGTCTATCTCTGCGTCGAGGTGCTAAACGAGCAGCACATCCCCGACGAAGCGCCCAAGGCGGAGCAAATCTCAGCGTTGCAAGCCGAGATCCGGCGCCTCCACGGATTACTCCGGCTGGAATCGCAGCTGGTCAAAGACCTAAGGGTCGAAAGTGAACAGCTAAAGGCCCGGCCAAAAACCAAGCCGCGCTCACGAGTTAAGTCTTGATTGGGAACGGGTTTCCTGACGGGGGCAGCACGAGCGTGCCGCCCTGGTCGATGGTGCTCAACGCCGCGACGAAATCACTGAACCCCTGTTGCGGGTCGTAGCCAGTCAACGACTGATAAGTCGCACCCAGGGTTGGCCCGCCCGCCCCGCATACCGTCGTCCAGTCGAACGTCAGCTGGGCGTGAAGGTAATAAAGGAAGAGGTCGCCGCAACCGGCCGCGATCTGGTCCGTGTCACCCGCAGAGTTGTCGTTGACGTAGTCCCGATGCCCCTGGGCCCACCAATCCTGCTCGGTTTGGTTGAACTCGGCGGCAATCTCGGGATGGCGTTCGAAGGCCAGCACGCGGGAGAGCGATTCACCGTTGGTCACGGCGCAGTCCCAGCCGTTGTTGATGGCGGCCTCAAAGACCTCGACGATCTCCGCGGTGAGGAAGCCTGGCGCACGAAGCGGGTCGGAGAGCACGTGCACATCGGTGCCGGCACAGGTCATGTGGTACGCGCCTCCGGCATTGGGGTCCGCGTAGACATAGAACGGCAAGCCGGGTGGGGTCAGCCCGCCGAACCACACCTTGGTCCCGGCATAGTCCGCCTCGGCGCTGTCGAGCATCGCCGTCGCGGCGGCATCGCCCGATGATGTTCCATCCGAGAAGACGATGAAATTTTGCGTCTGGCCGGCCTTGGCCTGGCCCTTGGCCGCTGGATGCCGCAGCCGGTGCGCCTGGGCGACGCTCGACGCGAGCGTAATCCCGGGAGGCATGAAGACGCGCGCCGATAGCTTTGAGCCAAAGAGGCTTCGCAGCATGACGGTCGCTTCCCCTACGCCCTTTTCTTCGCGGCAGCGCCGGCGGTTCGCTCGATGCGGAAGCCGATCCGAACCTGCACCTGGTACTCGGTCAGACGGTTGTTCTGGACGACGGCCTTGGAGTGCACCACCTCGACCGTCTCGATGCCACGAACCGTCTTCGCCGCCTCGTTGACCGCCTCACGAGCCGCATCACTCCAGCTCTCTTTCGAGGTTCCGACCAGCTCCACGATTTTCAGAACGGCCATTCCTTTCCTCCTATAACCCGTAGAGTCGCTTGGCTGCGGCGACGATATGGCGAGCGGAGATCTCTGCTTTGTCCATCAATTCCGCCGGCTTTCCGGAACCGGGAAGTCCTCGGACGGCGAGGTGCACGACGCGTGGCGGATCCATGTCGGCGGCCAGTGCCTCCATCACGGCGGCGCCCAGGCCGCCCTCCGGGTAGTGGTCCTCCACGACCACCAACCGGCCGCGGGTCAAGGCCGCCGCCTCCTGCAACGTCACCTTGTCGACGGGCTTGACGCTGTAGAGATCGATGACGCGCGTCTTGATGCCCTCGGCTTCGAGCTCGTCGGCCGCCGCGAGGCAGTTGTGGAGCGTCACACCCGCCCCGATCAGGACCACCCGATCGGTGGGGTCGCTGCGGACCAGCTTCGAGCCGCCGATGGGGAACTTCGTCCCCTCCTCGTAGAGCACCGGGTAGGCGCCCCGCGTGGTGCGGATGTAGCTGATGCCGTGCTGGTCGGCCATCGCCTTGACCAGCTGCGCGGTCGACGTCGCATCCGACGGGTAGAGCACGGTGGAGCCATGGACTGCCCGCATCATGGCCAGATCCTCGAGGGCCATCTGCGATGGGCCGTCCTCGCCGATCTCGACGCCGGCGTGTGATCCGGAGAGCCGGATGTTGGCCTGCGAAATCGCCGCCATGCGAATGAAGTCATAGGCGCGCGTCAAGAAGGCGGCGAAGGTTGAGGCGAATGGGATGTAATGGCGCACGCTCATGCCGACGGCGGTGGCGACCATCTGCTGTTCGGCGATGAACATCTCGAAATAGCGATCCGGGTAGGCCTTGGCGAACTCGTCGGCAAAGGTGGAGTTGCTGACCTCGCCATCCAACGCCACCACGGTCGGACGAGCGCCCAGCGCCTTGAGCGTATCGCCGTAGGCCTTTCGGGTGGCGACTTTGTCCCCCTTCTTATAGGTCGGCAGGGTGATCTCGACCCGGGCATCCTTGATCGCTGGCTCGCCCGGCTCCGGCTTCAGCCCATCGACGCGCAGGTGCCGGATGCCGCCCAGCTCCTGGATGGCGCGTTCCGCCATGTCCGGCGGGAGGGCCTTGCCGTGCCAGCCGTCCTTGTTTTCGATTTCGCTGAAGCCTTTCCCTTTGATGGTGCGCGCGATGACAACGGTCGGCTTGCCGGTCGCCTCCCGCGCTTGCTGCAAGGCCTCGTCGATCTGCTCCAGGTCATGGCCATCGATGACGATCGCCCGGCAGCCGAAGGCCTGGACCCGGTCGCGATAGACGTCAGTCTGCCACTCGTACTCGGTCGGTCCCCGCTGGCCGAGGCGATTGATGTCGAAGATGGCCGTGAGGTTCGACAGTCCGTAGTAGCCGGCCTTGTCGAGCCCTTCCCAGATCGAGCCTTCCGCCAGCTCGCTGTCCCCGGTAAGGGTCCAGACGTGATAGGGCAGGCGGTCGAGCTTGCGGCCGGCCAGCGCGACCCCGACGGCGATTGGCAGGCCCTGGCCGAGCGACCCGGTCGCAACGTCGACCCAGGGAAGGATCGGCGTCGGATGGCCCTGGAGGCGCGATCCAAATTTTCGGAAGGTAAGCAACTCGTCGTCGCTAATCACCCCGACCGCTTTGAAGATGGCGTAGAGCAACGGAGAGGCATGGCCCTTAGAGAAGATCAGGTGGTCACTGGTGGCCGCGCTTGGATCGTTCCAGTCGTAGACAAGGTGCCGCGTGATCAGGACCGCCATCAAATCGGCGGCGGACATCGAGGAGGTGGGATGACCGGAGGCCGCGGCGGTGCTCGATCGGATGCTGTCGACGCGTAACTGCTGGCCGAGCTCACGGATGAAGTCGAATCCCTGGGTCGTGCGGATTTCGCTCACCGAGCTTTTAGCCAATCAGCTCACCCCTAGGTAGTGTCGACCCCCCAACTTATAAGACTACCCGCCGGCTGTGGCCTGCCGCTGGTCGGATCGGTACGGCCCTCGTGGGCGACGCCGAGGACGGCCGTGCCAAGTCTGCTGGCCCGCGCGCACCGGCCGCGGTCCGCGAGGAGCCGCAGCCGCTGATTCCACGAGCGAGGCCGCGACGTAGCGCCAGTCACCCTCGCTCAGCAGATGCGCGACGTCGAGTTCGGGGAGCGCCGGTGCACCCTGACGGCGCAGCTGCCGCCAGGCCGATTCGTCCTCGGGAGTCAGAAAGGTCAGGGCGCGCCCCTTGACGCCCATTCTGGCGGTGCGCCCAACGCGGTGGGTGAGCCATTGCGGCGAATCGGGCAGGTCGTAGTTGATCACGAGGTCGACGTGGCTGATGTCCAGGCCGCGGGCCGCGACGTTGGTCGCCACCAGGACGTTGGTCCGCAGCCCGCGGAAGGCGTCCATGGTCCGATCGCGCACATTCTGCGAGAGATTCCCCTGCAGGTCGGCACTGTCGTGGCCGAGATTGCGAAGATCTCGGCTGAGCTTGCGAACGCCGTGCTTGGTGCGGCCGAAGACGATCGCCGAGCCCTTGTGATTACGAAGCAACCGGCTGAGGGTTCGGAGCTTCTCGGGGCGGCTCACACGCAGCAGGCCGTGCTCCAGGGTCTCCTCAGCGTCGCTTGCCACGACGACCCGAACGGGATCGTCGAGGTGACGGGCGATCATCCGGCTGACCCACTCGGGCATGGTGGCCGAGGCCAGCACGATCTGTGGTTGATATGTCATCTCGATGATGCGCTCGACATCCGGTGCGAAGCCGGCATCGAGCATTTCGTCGCCCTCGTCGAGGACGAGCAGCTGCACCCGGCTCAAGGCCAGGCGGCGCCTGGAAACCATGTCGAGGATGCGGCCGGGGGTACCGATGACGACGTCAACCCCCTGGCGCAGCGCCAGCTCCTGGGTGCCGTATCCGACGCCACCGTAGACCAGCGCGGACTTGAGGCCGGTCTTGAGCGATTGGAAGACACGGTCCACCTGGATCGCGAGTTCGCGGGTCGGAGTGACGACCAGGGCGCGGGGCCCGGGTCCGCTGACGGCGAACAGCCGCTCGACAAGCGGCAGCATGAAGGCCAGCGTCTTGCCAGATCCGGTCGGCGCCTGGATGACGACATCACGGGCGGCCAGCAGCGGCGGGATGGCTTCCACCTGAACGGGAACAGGGCTATCGATCGAGTTGCGCGAAAGTGCGCTCAATAGGCGGGCATTTACGCCCAGGTCAGCAAACGTCGTGGTCAACAGGGTACTCCTCGGTCCCCTCTACCTTTCTTTTAATGACCGCGGTCTGCAGGACACCGTACTGTGACGGGGAGGAGAACCGAGAGCGGGTGACCCGAATATGGGGGTCGCGTGGAAGTGTACCACCTTTAGCACAAACCTAAACTGACAGATCAGCTCGGGTCGCGACGCCCCGCCGCAAAATTCCATCGCCGGGCGAGTTGACCCCGTATGGGCGCCCCCCCGACCAATGGTCGATCGGAGAACCGGCGATTCCTCTGGGCGTCGCTAGCGCTAGTCGCCGGTCTCTTCGGACTGGTGACGGCATTCACGCTGTGGGTCCCCTGGAACTGCCGCGGGGCGCCGACCGAAGGCCCCTTCTCGGGTCCCGGTCCCTGCATCGGGGTACTAAGGCTCCTGGCGATCCCAATCTTCTTGTTACTGGAGCTCTCGGCAGTGGTGGCGTGGATCCTCTTGTACTTTGCGTGGAGCAATCGACGTGCCCTACGCGGTCGACGCCGCTCGTTGCTCGAGATTCCCGCCGTCCTAACGTTCGCCGTGGTGGCAGCTTTTCTGCTCCTCGCGGCGGCATGCGGGGAAGTCATGACGGCGTTGCCAACGGCCAAATAAACTACCCCCAGGCGGAATCGAACCGCCGTTCCGGCCTTGAAAGGGCCGTGTCCTAGCCGCTAGACGATGGGGGCACGACGCGGAATCATGCTAGCAAGGCAAAGAAAATAGATGTCGCGCCGTTTACTCGCCCCAGCGGGTCTTGAGACGCTCAAATCCCATCGCCACCAGCGTCTCAGCGGTGTGCTCCCAGTTTCGAGGCTGAGACCATGCGACAACCAGCGCCCGGGTCGCCAATGAGAGCGCTTCGTAGAGACTGAACCGAGCACCTTTGTAGCCCGGCCTGACGCTGAGGTACGCGTCCAGGAAGACGCGGCGGCATTCCTCGGCACGCGCGCTGTCCGACCAATCCTTCGGATTCGATGGCACGAGGTGGCCGCAGTATTTACCGAGGTCAAAGCTCGGTTCCGCCTGGACGAAGTATTCGACGTCGATCATCCCGAAATGCTCACCGTCGTACAGGAACTGGTTGTATTTGTAGTCGCCATGCGATGGGACCGCAGTCTCGGGAGCAACTTTTTCCGCCTTGACGGCGATGTGCTTGAGAAGATCACGGAGTAGAAAGAAGATCCGCGGCGCGGACATTTTGAATTGCTCCAGGCGCAACTCAAGCCGCTCGATTTCGACGTCGGCCATATGGGGTTGGCCAACGGTAATGCCGGAATTATGGATGTGTCCGATGGCGCGGCCGGCCGCCTCACATTGAGCCATGAAGATTTCGGAGTGCCGATCGCTCTTGATCTCGTCGCCCTGGAGCTCCGACTGCAACAGGAGCGAATGGCTCGGGTAGTAGGCCAGCGGGCGGGCAACGATGAGGTCGCCGGTCTGTCGAGCTGGGAGATCCCACAGCGCCTGCATCACCTCATACGTCATCGCGCCCCGTTTGCTGTGCTGAAGTTTCCCGTAGATCGTTAAGGGCCGTTCCTCGCCGATCTCGGCGTCGTACCGAACAATGCACGAGATCTCCGGGAGATATTTCACCCGCGTGCAGCTGAGCGATTGGATGTCCGCCTTCGGCCTCAGTCCCTCAAAGTGCTCGCGAAGCATCGGAGCCATGGCGTGGGGATCGAAAACGGTCGACATCTTCGGGAAGACCGGGTCAGTCGGGAAGAAGAAGAGGAACAGGTTGAGATCCGAAAAGAACTGAACGTACCCTCGGGGATCGAGGGGATTTCCGTTCTGGCTCGACAGCAACCGGCTGATCCGTTGTTGATATTCTCGACAACCTTCATCGGTGAAGAAGGCCTTGGTCCAGATCAAGCTATTGGCCGTAAGCCCATCCGCGAGCTCCAGCTCGGCCTCGTAGATATTCCACATGACCCTGGGCGCCTCAAATCGCCGCCCCGACTTCGGTCGCACCTTCTTGACCACGACCGAGGGCATGACCGGGCCGATGACCCGGGTGGCAAGCAGCTCGGCAATGGCTTCCGGTTCCGAAGCCGCCTTGATCGCAGAGTAGCTAACGGACATAGAGACCATTTGGAAGCTTACGGCAGGGCGCGCGCGGCTCGGTCTGGAAGAGTGCCGCCGGCTGACGATCGGCCCGGCGACACTCCCCTGATTCCGTTCCTATCGCACCGATCGACCGAAGATCTCCCTCCGTTTCAACCAGGCCGCAGCCAGGAGCGCCGCTAGCCCTG
>Ga0099828_10002286_pt1 | contig 13146 bp, 12 predicted proteins | sample CZO8metaG_2_FD_79338 | JGI IMG/M metagenome (GOLD analysis project Ga0099828, IMG submission 79338) | Vadose zone soil microbial communities from the Eel River Critical Zone Observatory, Northern California, USA - CZOApr15con2H1.8 metaG | ecosystem: Environmental > Terrestrial > Soil > Vadose...
GAGCGGCAGCTGGGCGAGCTGCTCGATCGGATCGTGCAGCGGCTGATCGACGAGGGGTATCTCAACGTCAGCCAGACGCCCCAGGTGCCGGGCGGGTACCAGTCTATGTTCGGCCCGGGCGGCATGGCCCAGTCCGCCGCGCAGCAGGTGCAGTTCAACCTCACCGAAAAAGGCATCGACTTCCTCGGCTACAAGACACTCAAGAACCTCCTCGGGAGCGTGGGAAAGTCGAGCTTCGGAGCGCACGAGACCCCGTACCTGGCCACGGGCGTCGAGACCGAGGGGACCAGCAAGCCGTACGAGTTCGGCGACGTGCTCAACCTCGACGTGCCCGCCACGCTGGGGAACGCGATCGCCCGCGAGGGGCTGGGTGTCCCCCTCAACCTCGAGTACGAGGACCTGATGGTGAGCCAGTCGGAGTACCGTTCGTCGTCGGCGACGGTGCTCATGCTCGACTGCTCCCACTCGATGATCCTCTATGGCGAGGACCGCTTCACCCCGGCCAAGAAAGTGGCGCTCGCCCTCACGCACCTGATCCGCACCCAGTTCCCGGGCGACAGTCTCCGGGTCGTTCTCTTCCACGACTCGGCCGAGGAGATTCCGCTGAGCGCGCTGGCCACGGCGCAGGTGGGCCCGTACCACACGAACACCGCCGAGGGGCTCAAGCTCGCCCGTCGGATCCTGCTGGGGCAGAAGAAGGACATGCGCCAGATCATCATGATCACGGACGGCAAACCGTCCGCGCTCACGATGCCCGACGGCCGGATCTACGTGAACTCGATGGGGCTCGACCCGCAGATCCTGGCGGCGACCTACCGCGAAGTCGCCAATTGTCGGCGCAGCGGGATCATGATCAACACGTTCATGCTCGCCCGCGACCGGAGCTTGGTGGAGTTCGTCAAGCAGGTGGCCGCCATCTGCAAGGGCAAGGCGTATTTCACCAACACGATGACGCTGGGCCAGTTCATTCTCATGGACTTCATGAAGCGAAAGACGCGGAGAGTCAGCTAGGGGCTTTGTTCAGGACCGCATGAACCCGAGCAGGGGACCAATGGTCCCCCGGTCGGCCTCCCGAAGGGCGGCCAGGTAAAGGATCCGCGCTCGACGGAACGCGTGAGGATTATCGCGGCCCCACGTGAACGGCTCCGCCCCATTGCTACGTGCCAGGACATCAGTCATGAGGCGGCCGTGCCTGCCGTTCCCGTTCGGGAATGGATGGATTGATACCAATCGACCATGAAAGCGAGCTGCCGATTCGTCCAGCGAATACGTGCCGTTTTCAATCCAGTACTTGGCGTCGTCCAGCAGCTCACGAAGGGCCACCGAGATCGTGTGCCACGGGACGCCGATGTTGTTGTCGGAGCGCCGGAACTTCCCCGCCCAAGTCCAGGTCTCGTCGAACATCCGCCGGTGCAACTGCATCGCAAAGTCGATAGTGAGAACGTCCCGGCGGCGACGGAAGACCCACCCCTCAGCTTTGACGATGTTCGCCTGTTCCCATGCATTGAGTTCGCCCCTCGTGAGGAGGTCGGGGATGAGGCCCTCTGCCTCGTCTGGATCGAGAGGCGTCGCGCCATCTTCCTCAGGCATTATCCCACAGCGACCTTGGCCACTCCCGCAACAGTCGCATTGCGAGATCTGCCTCCTGGTGCACCACCTCCTTGGTTTCGACACCCTGAGCCTCGAGGCCCATTGTGTGTCCAACACGTTGAAGCCTCGTCCGAGCTATCCTACGGGCCTGTGTAAGCAACAGGCTTCGCGGGTCCTCGTTCGGCACGAGGGCGTAGACCAGCTTACAGTTCAACGCTTCGGCCGCTCGGCGGAGGCTCTTGAGGGTGACCTTTCCAGCGGCCTCGCGCTTCTCGAGGTGAATAACCGCCGCCGGATCCACACCTAGACGTTGCGCGAGCTGGTTAACTCCCATACCCAGCGCCTGCCTGATGGTGGCTATCCAGCCCGTCCGCGGGGATGGCGACTCCCTAACGGCCCGCCATGGCTCTAAGCGTTCCTCGAGCTGGCGTAGCCTTAACTCCCTCAATTCTCTGGACTTGGACTGCATAAAAATGGCCATCCACTGACCTATAAGTCAGTATATCATAGTAGATATTGACCTAAAAGTCAATTTATGTGTCAATAAATTGCTGTAAACATCATTATTAGCCACTCAATACTGCCTTATGAGTCAACATTGCGCCCGTTCCGCCGATGCCGCCCGAATGTTCGGCTCAAACGATCCGCGGACAGCGGTGCAGCTTAACCTTTGGGTGGCATCTTGAAGGCGAAGACTTCAACGAAAGACGCGGAGAGTGAGCTTACGCCGCCCGCCGCCCGCAACCTGGCGGCGCTCGAGCGGGCCATCGTGAGCTGTGAGCGCTGTTCCCGCCTCGTGGCGTATCGGCGGAGGGTGGCCCGCGAAAAGAAGCGCGAGTTCCGCGACTGGACTTACTGGGGACGCCCGGTGCCCGCCTTCGGCGACCCGGCAGCGCGGCTCCTGATCGTCGGCCTTGCCCCGGCCGCGCACGGCGCCAACCGAACCGGCCGGATGTTCACCGGCGATTCCAGCGGCGACTGGCTCTACGAGGCCCTCCACCGCTACGGCTTCGCCGACCGGCCGGTCTCCCGGAGCCGGGACGACGGGCTCATCGTCAGCGATTGCTGGATCACCGCAGCGGCCCGCTGCGCTCCCCCCGACAACAAACCCACGCGGGCCGAGCTGGCCCGCTGCCGACCTTATCTCGAGCGCGAGATTGGGCTGCTGGGGGCGGTAACGGTGGTCCTGGTGCTCGGCCGGATCGCCTGGGAGAGCTGGCTTCGAGCGAGCGGGTGGTGGGAGCGGCTCCGTCCGGCCCAGCGGCCACCCTTCGCCCACGCCGCGGAAAGCATTCTGCCGGACGGCCGGACGCTGCTGGTCTCATTCCATCCCAGCCGACAGAACACCAACACCGGGAAGCTGACGAGGGCGATGTGGTACGGGGTATTCGCCCGGGCAAGGGAGCTCGTGGGAACTATTGGTGTCCCATCCCCCCAACCACCCGTTTGTACGCCGTCCCCGGCGTGAGCGTCGCGTCCGGTCCGTCCACCCCGTTGATCAACGCGACCTCCTCGATCCGCACCGTCGAGGGATACCGCTGGTGGAACTCGGCCACCGTCATTGCCTGATCCACCTTGACCAGCTCGATCCGCGCCGGCTTCACGTTGAGCGCCGATGGATCCCTCAGCTCCCGGAAGCTCCCGGCCGTGCCGCGAAAGGCCTGGTCGTACGTGCGGAGGCCGCCCGCGCCGGTGTAAGCCAGGATCCCGTAGGTATTGCCGCCGTAGGAGACGAACGTGACCAGCCCCTCTACTTGGCCCTGCTCGCTCTGGGCCGCGAAGTAGCTCGCGACCGCCGGCAGCCCGTTCACCGGCTGCGTCGTCCCCCGGCCCGCCTGGACACCCTGCTGGGAGAGAAACTGGCGGGCGGCGTCCGCCGGTGGCGTCTTTCCCGCCAACTGGAGCCGGATCATCGCGTCCTGTTTCGGACTCGCCCCCACCACGGCGTCAGCCGTGTTCTGCGTCTTCCAGCCGTCGGGAAACTGGAGCTGAAACTTGAGATCGGGGTGGAGAAACGCCGTTTCGCGGAAGAACCCCTGCCGGGGATCCTCGCCGTAGACCATCCCGTTGATCCGCTGGAGGTACTCGTCCCGGCGAATGATCGACCTGGTCAGATCTTTGTGCAGAGTGTCCAGCCGCCCCTCCGTAGTCTTGATCCGGTTCTCGGGATCGGGGTGGGTGGCGAGCCACTCCGGCAGGCGCCCGCCTCCACTCAGCTGGCTCACGGCCTGGAGCGTCTGGAACATGTTGATCATCTGGCGAACGTCGTAGCCCTGGTCGAGGGCGTACCTGAAGCCGGCGAGATCGGCCTCGCTCTCAGCATCTCGACTGTACTTGAGAAAAAGAACGCCGAGCCCCTGGCCGAATGCCCCGCTGTACTGGGCCACCGTGGAGTTCAGGATCGAGCCGACCCCGAGTCCGATCTGGGCGATCTGCGCCCGGGAGATCTGCTGCACCGAGTGGCGGTTGGTGACGTGCCCGATCTCGTGACCCACCACCGTCGCGAGCTCCGCTTCGTTGGTGATGGAGGTCATGAGCCCGCGGGTGACGAAGATGAACCCGCCCGGCAGCGCGAACGCGTTGACCGACGCGTCGTTCACGACGTGAAATTCCCAGGGCAGCTGGGGCCGCTCGGAGGCCACCGCCATCTTCCGGCCGACGTCAGCTACGTAGGCCTGAGTCGCCGGGTCGTCGTAATAGCCGATGCTCTGCGCGACGCTCTGCGCGTTCTGCCGTCCCATGTCGATTTCCTGCGACTCCGAGACCAGCGAGAACTCGCTCTTGCCGGTGACGGGATTGACCGCGCAGGCCCAGATGATTGCCGCGCCGGCGCCGAGGGCGAGCAGGGTCGATGCGGTTCGCCAATGCATCTCGGGCATTCCTCGAATCGGGCTGCTTGGGAGAATGTACAACGAAACGGGCCGGAGGACTCCGAGGTCCGCCGGCCCGCTCCGCCTCCCGAATGCGGGCGGTCGCTAGCGCTTACGCTTGGTGGGAGGCGTGTGCCCCTTGGCTGGCCCCGGGGCCGGCTGAGAGTCCGCGGCCTCGCCGCCGACGCTCTCCGTCACCGCCGCGGGAGCCGAGTCGTTCATCCGGTCCGCCAGGGTGAACGTGCTGTGCCCAGCCCCATCCACTCCGAGGCCGGCGCGGGTGGAGCCGGCGCGATCGGCGAAGACGATGTTCGCCGACCCATCCGCCGAGATGCCGAGGACGCTTCGGGTCTTGCCGGCGTCGTCCGCGAACGCCACCGACCCGGTCTGGTCCGGGAGCAGGGCGAAGACGGCGCGCGCCCGCCCACTGGAGTCGGCGAACGAGAGCCCCGCGGTGCCGTCCTGCAGCAGGCTCACCTTGACCCGGGGCCGCCCTGCCGGATCCTGGAGCACCAGCCGGACCGCTCCGTCGTCGCCGAGGCCCCAGGCGCCGCGGATCGCGCCGGTCTTGTCCCGCAGGACGAACTGCCGGGCCGCCACCTGCTCGGCGACGGTGCCGGGCGCCCCCTGCCGACCGCTCAGCCACACGAGCGCCACGATGAGTCCGAGAAGCACGGCCAGGCCTAAGAAGGCGGTAGCACTGTATCGCCGGAGCCGGCGGTTGTCCCGCTCCAGCGCCTCCAGCCGGTGGAGGAACACCACCTCGGGACGGTGCCGCGCCTGCTCCTCGGCTTTGGCGCCTTCGGACGCCGGGGTTCCGCTCACGAGGAGGCCTCCTGCGGCGCATCGAGGAAGTACGAGTTGCAGGCCCGGTCGAGCAGGTCGGGCGTGAGCTTCGGCGCTGCCTCGAGATAGCGGACCATGTCGAGGAAGTGGTCGAGCACGTCGCGCGGGTGGCAGTTGCGCGGGATGATCTGCCGGCGCCCGTAGTACTCCTGGTACAGATGTGGCACCGCCCAGTCCTGATACGCGATCTCCCGCTCGGCGCAGCAACGGCGGAAGATCTCGACGTACTCCGTCTGGGTAGGCCCGAACACGTGCAGCTTGTAGTGGATCCGGCGCAGGAACGCCTCTTCGACCAGCTCGTGGGGCGAGAGGTTGGTCGAGAAGATCAGGAGGCAGTCGAACGGCACCGGGAACTTGCCGCCGGTGTGCAGCGTGAGGAAGTCGATCCGCTTTTCGAGCGGCACGATCCAGCGGTTGAGCAGATCCCGCGGCGGCGTCCGCTGGCGGCCGAAGTCGTCGAGGATGAGCACGCCGCCGTTGGCTTTCAGCTGGAACGGGGCCTGATACATCTTCGTGTAGGTGTCATACTGGAGGTCCAGCTGGTCGAGCGTCAGCTCGCCGCCGGTGAGCACCACCGGCCGCTCGACCAGGACGTAGCGGCGGTCGTGCTCGGGCACGCTCTTGAGCCAGGCCGGGTGATCGCCGCTGGCCGCCGGCTCGGGCTCGCGCACCTCGTGGTGATACACGGGGTCGTACAGGACCAGGATCTGCCCGTCCACCTCGATGGCATACGGGATGAACAGGGCGCCGCCCAGGAGCCGGGAGATCGTCTCGGCGATCAGGGTCTTGCCGTTGCCCGGGCCCCCGTACAGGAAGAGGGACTTGGCCGAGTTGATGGCCGGGCCGAGCATCTCGAGGATGGGCTCGGCGATCACCATGTTGCGGAAGCCGGTCTTCACCGTCTCCCGCCCCACCTGGACCCGGGAGATCGACTGGCGGTAGGTCCACTCGCGGTACTGCTTGAGGGGCACCGGGGCCGGCCCGACGTACTGGCTGGACTCCAGGGCCTCGCGGGCGCGGGTGCGGCCTTCGCCGGTCAGGTCGAACATGTAGCCGCCCCGGCCGGCGCCGCTGGTGCCGCGCACCTCGACGAACCGCCGCTGCTGGAGCGAGAGGAGCCGATCGTCCACGAAGGGGAACGGGAGCTTGATGGTCTCCATCAGCTGCTGTCCGGTGCGGGCCCCCTGGATGTACAGGGCCTTGAGCAGGAGGTCCACGACGAACTCCTCCGACAGCCCGGTGTCCGCCAGGGTCTCGGGCAGCGGAGGGCTGGTCGGTTCGCCGGGCGGTGCCGGCGGGGCGGCGGGCGCGGTGCTCGCGGTCATGGACGTGCCTCCTCGGTGCACACGATCTGGTCCCCTTCCCGCGTGCCGCTGGCGGCCAGGGTGCCGGCCGGCAGCTCCAGTGCGCGGGTTGCCTTGCGGTGCCACCCGGTGCGGGCGCCCGGTTTCAGGCCGGCGTACGCGGCGACTACGGTGCCGTCCTGGTCCAGGAACGCGACGTCCAGCGCGAATCGCATCCCCAGCATGTGCACCGCCCGGCACGGCTCCAGCAGCAGCCCTTCTCCGGGCTCGAGACCCCGCCGGCCAAGCAGGCCCCGGAAGCGGGGCCACCAACGATCGGCGACGGAAATCCGCTCGCCGAGGACGGGCCCCCGGCGATTCGTGGCCCGCACGACGCGCATCACGACCGCCCGAGCGCCTCGAAGATCTGGATGAGCGCAGAACCCAGGATCACGACGAACATGGCCGGGAAGATGAAGAGCACGAGCGGGAAGACCAGCTTGATCGTGGTCTTGGCCGCCGCCTCCTCGGCCCGCTGCCGCCGCTTGGTCCGGAGCGTATCCGCCTGCACCCGGAGCGCCTGCGCGATCGAGGTGCCGAAGCGGTCGGTCTGGACCAGCATCGACATCAGCGACTTGATGTCCTCGAGCCCGGTGCGCTCTCCCATGTTGTGAAAAGCTTCTTCCCGCGCGGTGCCGGCCCGGATCTCCAGGTTCACCAGCGCCAGCTGCTCGCTCAGCACCGGGCTCAGCCGCTCGATCTCCTCCGACACCCGCACGATGGCCTGATTGAGCCCGAGGCCCGCCTCGACGCAGACGACCAGCAGGTCGAGCGCGTCCGGCAGCGCCTTCTGCATCTCCTTCTGCCGGGCGCGGATCCGCGCGTTCACGTAGACCCCCGGTGCGATGTACCCCAGGACCGCGAACCAGATCGTGCCGAGCAGCCCCGCGAAGCTGGTCATCCCCAGGAAACCCAGGATCGTCACGGCGCTGAAGCCCATGGCCACGGGCAGCGCGATGCGCGACCCCAGGAAGATCGGGACCGCCGACGGGCTCGCGTATCCAGCCTGAAGCATCCGCAGCCGGATGGCAGGGAGGTCCCGCCGGCCCGGCTCTATCTTTTCGCCCAGCGCCTGCACCAGCGCCGCCAGCTTCTCCGCCTGGAGCTGCCGCCGCCGCTTCCGGATGGTCTCGGCCGCCTGGGGATCGACACCCTCGAAGTCAGCGAGCCGGGCGCCAAGCGCGCTCTGCCGGCCCGGCGCCACCGCGCCGAGGAACAGCACGGCGAAGGCGACCGAGAGAGCGATGAGCGCGACGGCGACGACCAGTATCACAAAGGCCTCAGATCTCGATGTCCACGATCTTGCGGATCCAGAGGTAGCCGATCACCTGCATGACCGCGGCGATCCCGACCATCAGCTTGCCCATCGGATGGGTGAACAGGAGCTTCATGTACGACGGATTCAGCATGTAGATGCAGACGCCGACGATGATCGGGAGCACCGCCAGGGTATAGCCGGTGAAGCGCCCCTGTGCGGTGTACACCCGGAGCTGCCGCCGGATGGTGAACCGGGCGCGGATCACGGTGGCGAGGTTGTCCAGCACCTCGGCCAGGTTGCCGCCCACCTCGCGCTGGATCAGGATCGCGGTCACCAGGATCCGGAGGTCCACCAGATTCACCCGGTCGGCCATGGCGATGATCGCGTCGTCGAACGGGAGGCCGAAGCGCTGCTCCTCGAAGGTGCGCTGGAACTCCCCCGCGATCGGCTCCCTGGTCTCGTCTCCCACCATCTTGAGCCCGGCGGAAAGGGGGTGGCCCGCGCGGATGGCCCGGCCCAGCAGGTCGATCGCCTCGGGCAGCCCGGCCTCGAACGCATCCGCCCGTTTCTTCCGCTTCCGCTTGAGATACCAGATGGGTAGGTACGAGCCGAAGGCGGCAGCGATGCCCGCGACCACCATGTACCGGCTGAGGATCAGCGCGGCCACGCCGAAGCCCACACCCCACCCGAGGCACAGGAGCAGCAGGGAGTCCACCGTCCAGGTGAGCCCGGACTGCTGGATCAGGAACCCGAGGTCTCGGATCCGGGGCGTGTAAGCCGAAAGCGACTGCACCCAGGCGGGTTGCTGCTCGATCGAGCGGCGCAGCAGGCCGCCGGTGCCGCTCAGGGTCTCGTCGAGTGACCCGAGGCTCTTGAGCTGCCGCATGACCTGCCGCCGCCGCCGCCCCTCCTGCACGACTTCGAGGAGGAGTGCCAACCCCACCGTGCCGAGGACCACCGTGACAAAGACGAGCCCGGCGGAGACAAGAGACGTCTGGGGCAGGCTCACCAGCGCCCTCCACCGGCCGCCCGGGGACCGCTCTCACGGTTCATGAACAGGAGCGAGCCCAGATCGATGCCGTACGCCTTGAGCCGCTCGGTGAACTTGGGCCGGATGCCCGACGCCCGGAACTTGCCCAGGACTTTCTCGTCCTCCCCGATCCCATGCCTCTCGAACACGAAGATGTCCTGCATGGTGATTACGTCGCCCTCCATGCCGGAGATCTCGGCGATCTGGATCACCTTGCGGGTGCCGTCACTCAGCCGGCTCACCTGGATCACCACCTGCACCGCGCTCGCGATCTGCTGCCGCACGGCCCGCTCCGGCAGATCCAGGCTCGACATCGAGACCATGGTCTCGATGCGGCTCAGCGCGTCGCGCGGGGCGTTGGCGTGCACCGTCGTGATCGAGCCGTCGTGGCCGGTGTTCATGGCCTGCAGCATGTCCACCGCCTCGCCGCCGCGGCACTCACCCATGATGATCCGGTCGGGCCGCATGCGGAGGGCGTTGATCAGGAGGAGCCGCTGGGGCACCTCGCCCATGCCTTCGATGTTGGCCGGCCGGGTCTCGAGCCGCACCACGTGCGGCTGCTTGAGCTGGAGCTCGGCCGAATCTTCGATGGTGACGATGCGCTCGTTCACCGGAATGAACGACGACAGGATGTTGAGCAGGGTCGTCTTGCCCGCGCCGGTGCCGCCCGAGATGATGACATTGAGCCGGGCTCGCACGACGCCCTTGAGCAGCTCCAGCATCGGCTCGGTGAGGCTGTCCTTGGTGAGGAGGTCCTCTCCGCTCAGGGCGTCGCGCTTGAACTTGCGGATCGAGAGGTGGGGGCCGTCAATGGCGAGCGGCTTGATGATCGCGTTGACGCGGGACCCGTCGGCCAGGCGGGCATCCACCATGGGCGAGGAGTCGTCGATCCGGCGCCCGACGGCCGACACGATCCGGTCGATGACCTGGAGCAGGTGCCGGTCGTCCTGGAAGCGGACGTCCGTCGTCTCGAGCTTGCCGTGGCGCTCGATGTACACCTGCTTGAAGGTGTTGACGAGCACGTCCGACACTTCCGGGTCCTGCATCAGAGGCTCGATTGGCCCCAGCCCGAAAATCTCGTCCAGCACCTGCCGGACCAGCTCCTCCCTCTCCTCGAAATTCAGCGGAGCCGACTCGGCGGCCAGCAGGTCGTGCACGACCTTGCGGATCGCGTCCACCACCTGGTCCCGCGACAGCTTGTCGAGGCTTGAGAGATTGAGCCGCTCGATCAGCTTGCGGTGTACCCGGCCCTTGATCTCCTGGAAAAAGTGCTGCTTGGCCGAGGAGAGGACGGGCGTTTCCGCTCTGAGCGGCGGCGGCGGAGCGCCGCCCTCCGCCGCGCGCTCCCACGGGAGCTTGAAGCGGGTTTCGGCCGTGTTCCTCGGCTTCGGGGCGGGGGCATTGTCTTTGTTGGCCGGTTCCGTCATGCCTTGTCTCCTGGCTTGCGCACGATCTTACCCACCAGCTGCCCCATGAACCGGCTCGCGCTGGGCCGAGCCGCCTTCCCCACCCCGAGCCCGGCCAGCTGCGCGCCGAGCGCCTTCACGTCCTTGGTGTATTTCGAGTTGCCGTTGAGCACGATAGGCTTGCCGGCGTTGATCGAGTGGATCACCGCGTCATAGTCGTTGCTCAACGTCCAGAACACCTTGAGGCCCAGGGTCTGCTCGACCTCCTTCAAGCCGATCTCTTCGTCGGGCTGGAACCGGTTGACCACGAGACGGGTCTGGTCCAAACCCCGGGGCAGGACCCGCTTGAGCAGGGGGAGGCCGCGCTGGACGTTCCGCAGGGACGGCAAATCCAGGGCCACGATCAGGAAGACGAGGTCCGACTGGTCGAACGCGGCAAGCGTGGTCGGCGCAAACGACTTCGGCGTATCCACGATCACGTACTCGTAGTGGTGCTTCAGGAACTGGATGATCTTCCGGATCTCCTCCGCTGAGGCGACCTCGGTCCGCTCCGGGTGAAACGGGGCCGACAGGAGGTGCACACCCGATTGGTGCTGCTCGATGTAGGAGGCCAGCAGCCCCGCGTCCATCCGGTGGAAGTTCTGGACCATGTCCACCAGGTTGAACCGCGGGCGGACGCCGAGCAGCACGGCCACCTCGCCCAGCTCGAGATCGAGGTCCACCAGCAGCGTGCGCTTGCCGGTGAGCCGGTGGAGCACGATGGCGAGGTTGGTCGCCAGGGTCGTCGCCCCGGTCCCGCCCTTGGCCCCGAAAACGGAGTACACCTGCCCCGGCTTCTTGGAACCCTCGGTACTCCGCCCGAGCTGCGCGCTGGCCCGCTGGAGCGCCTCGGTGAGCGCCTCCGTCTCGACCGGCTTCTCGACGTAATCCGACACGCCGGCCCGCATGGCGGAGAGCAGGAGCGCCGGCGACAACGGCGGCCCCAGGCCGAGCACCCGCTGCCCCGGGTGCGTCTCGGCCAGGAATTGGATCAGCTTGACCCCGACCTCGGGATCGTCCTCGAGGTCTACGATGAGCAGGTCCGGAGCCGCTTGCCGCAGCGCCCGGATCTGCTCCTCGCCGAAGTCCGCGAACCGGAGCGACAGCTCCAGCGCGATGCGGAAACCCTTCCCGCTCTCGGACAGCGCTTCGCGGAGACGGTCACGGAACCGAATGTCGGTCGAGATGATGGCGACCCGGAGCTGGCTCTCGGTCACGTGATGCGTCTCTCTCCGTCTACTCGACGAGTTGGAGCTTCTTGATCAGCGAGCCGGTGACCGGCGCGAGCGGGCCCGTGCTCTTGGCGTAGAACAGGAACCGCGCGTTGACCGACGAGTGGGCGTTGTCCTGACCCTCCAGGAAAATCAGCGCCAGATTGTTGAACGTGAGCGACGTTCGTCCGTTCGAGATCTGGGACGGGTCGAACAACGGCACCATCATGACCCGCGCGCTGCTCTGCCAGCTGGTATACGTGTTGGTGCACGTGCCACCCACGATCTTGCCCACCGTACCGGCCATCGGGTGCGTGCCCGGATGGCTCGGATTCGGGTCCGGCTGGGGCAGCCAGCAGGCGGACGGATCCTGCGCGATCAGCGAGTCGAGACCCTGCTTCGTCGGCCCGATCATGTTGCCGGGCTTATTGAGGTACGTGGTGTCCAGGCCCACCGGGCCGCCGACCGCGACCGGTACCGGGTTGCAGTTCGCGATGTTCCACTTGTACCACTGGGCCCCGTTGTTGGGTGACTGGCCGTTGTACGCCGCCGCATCGGCGCTGTCGTACGGCATCGTCCAGGGATAGAAGAACCCCGGCGCCGGCGCCGTTTGCGGGTTCGACATCTTGATCACCATCGGACGCCCGTAGTCGTTCCAGTAGGTCGAGTCGCTGAAGTCGTCGAACTTGCTGTTGCGGAACCCGCTGCCCCAGCCAGTCCATTTCGTGGAGTCGGATTGGTTCTTGTCCTGATACCGCGAGTAATTGTCCTCGTTCCCCCACGACCAACCCTCCGGACTCTTCTTCCCCTGATTGGGGTTCAGGTCCTGGAGCCGGTTGGGCAGGCTGATGTCGTCGTTCGGATCGTTCCACATGTCCGGGATCGCGAACGGTTTCACGCACTTGCCGGTGCCGGCGTTCACCGCCTGGGCCGCCGCCTTCACCGTGATCCGCACGAAGGGGATCCGGAACAGACTCCCGAACCAGGTGGCGGTCGCGTTCCGGCGGATGTACACCCGCACCTTCTGCGTGTCGGGCATCACCTGCACGTAGGCCTCGGGCGAGTTGCCGATCAGCCCCCGAGCCCCGGAGTCGATGACGATCACGCCGCTCGTATCCACGTATTTCCAGCCGACGTAGTTCCGACTGGCGTACTCCAGCGCGTGGTACAGCGCCGTGTTCTTCAAAGTTGGCGTGCTTGGGCTCAGAAAATCCTGCGCCCCCGCCAGCGCCGCGGCGTCCGCGGTCCGCTGCGCGTCCGACCGAACCTTCATCAGCATCCCCACGTCGACACCCAGGGCGACCATGCCCAGTAGCGAGGTGAGCGCGATGGCGACGAACACCGCGGTGGCACCCCGCTCACCCAGTCCCTTACGATCCACGGTCATACGGCCTCCTCAAGCCCTCATCGTCTACTCGACCAGCTGCAGTTTCTTGACCAATGACCCGGAGGTCGGGACAGGGGCCCCGTGCCCCGGGCGAAGAACAAAAACCGTCCGCTCACGGCAACGCGGCCATGCCCGGCAATGCGGTCAGCGCCACCGCGATGAACAC
>Ga0099828_10002289_pt1 | contig 13137 bp, 10 predicted proteins | sample CZO8metaG_2_FD_79338 | JGI IMG/M metagenome (GOLD analysis project Ga0099828, IMG submission 79338) | Vadose zone soil microbial communities from the Eel River Critical Zone Observatory, Northern California, USA - CZOApr15con2H1.8 metaG | ecosystem: Environmental > Terrestrial > Soil > Vadose...
CGCCGATCAGACGAACATTCGCGACGTCATTCTTTTTCCGATGCTGCGGCCTGAGACATGACGATCACGGTGCTCGACGTGTTCAAGGCACTGTTCGTGGTCGCCATCATCGCCGCGATCGTGGTGCTGGCGACGAACTGGCCGAAGGGCCTCGATCTGCGCGTCGCGATGCGGTATTTGCGCAGCCGGCGCTCGTCGCGGCTCATCTCGCTGATCACCGTGATCGCCGTCGGCGGCGTCACGATTGGCGTGATGGCGCTGGTTATCGTGCTGGGTGTGATGAATGGAATGCAGAACGACCTCCGCGAGAAAATCCTCGTCGTCAATCCGCACCTGCGCGTGCTGACCTACGGCGAAGGGCTGCGGCTCGACGACTGGCCCAACGTGCTCGCCAAGGTGCGGCGAACCCCGGGCGTGGAGGCCGCGGCGCCGTTCGTCATGAGCCAGGGTCTGATCTCGGCGGGCCACGACTATGCCGAAGGGGTGATGGTGATCGGCGTCGAGTCGGACACGGGGAGGCGTGCGGTCACGAGTCTGCCGCACTACTTCACGAGGGGCGATCTGTCGTTCCGGACGACGCAGGCGGGCGTGGAGGGAGGCATCGCGATCGGGACACGCCTGTCGACCAAGCTCTCCGCGTATCCCGGCGACATCATCACGATGGTTGCACCCGCCGGTTCAAAATTCAATCGCAGTCTCGGCGCGTTCGTCCCGAAGTATCGCCGCTACGAGATCACCGGTCTGTTCGAAACGGGGATGTACGATTACGACAACAGCTACGTCCTGATGCGGCGCGAGCGGGCCCAGGACTTCGCGGGCCTGGAGGGCGCGGTAACGGGGATCGAAGTACGGCTCGCGCATCCGGAACGGGCCACTGAGGCGGGGCAGCAGCTCGAAACCATCCTCGGCTACCCCTATCGCACGCTCGACTGGCAAATCCAGAACCGCTCGTTGTTCTCCGCGCTCAAGCTCGAGAAGCTGGCGATGGGGTTGGTGGTGTTTCTGATTTGCGTGGTCGCGGCCTTCAATGTCGTGGGGACGTTGACGATGGTAGTCCGCGACAAGACGCGGGAGATCGGTATCCTCCTCGCGATGGGCATGCAGCGCGGGCGGATCCGGAGGGTCTTCCTGATCCAGGGTGTCTTCATCGGCCTCGTCGGGACGGCGCTCGGGGCGGTATTGGGCCTGATCGTGGGCGCGAGCGTCAACCGCGGTCATCTGATTCCGATCGATCCGTCGATCTACTTCATCGACCACCTGCCGGTGCTCAACAATCCGCTCGACGCGCTGGCTGTCATCGGGGCCAGTCTGGTGATCGCCACATTGGCGCCGCTGTACCCGAGTACGCAGGCCGCCCGGCTCGATCCGGTGAGCGCCATCCGCTACGAATGAACGCGCTCCTCATGGCCAAAGCGATCCGGCGCGTGTTCGCGGGCGGCGATGGACAGCTGCTCGAGATCCTGCGAGGTGTCGACGTCGAAGTGCGGCGCGGTGAGTTTGTCGCGATCGTCGGAGCGTCGGGAGCGGGGAAGAGCACGCTGCTGCATCTGCTCGGCGCGCTCGACAGCCCAACCACCGGAGACGTCTGGTTGGACGGGTCGCGCTATGCCGACCTCGATGCGCGGGGCGCAGCGGAACTCAGGAACCGCAAGCTCGGGTTTGTGTTTCAGTTTCATCATTTGCTGCGGGAGTTTTCGGCGGTGGAGAACGTCATGATGCCGCTGCTCATCGGAGGCGCGTCGCCGCGGCAGGCGCGCTCGCGCGCCGAAGAGGTATTGTCCGAGGTAGGCCTGGCGGGACGGATGAGCCATCGGCCGGCCGAGCTCTCGGGGGGAGAGCAGCAACGCTGTGCCGTCGCGCGCGCGCTGGTGCACGATCCCAGCGTGGTGCTGGCGGACGAGCCGTCGGGCAACCTCGACCACGCGAATGCCGAAAGGCTGCACGAGATCTTTTTCCGGCTAGCGCGAGAGTATGAAACGGCGGTGGTGGTGGTCACGCACAATCGCCAGCTGGCGGGACGCGCAGACCGGATCCTATTACTGGAGGACGGCCGGCTCACCATGGTGAGCTCGGTCGATGCGATTCCCTGATGCTGTGCGATAACTGCAAGGAGCGCGATGCCATTATCAATCTGACCCAGGTCGAGCACGACTCGAAGGTCACGCTCCACCTGTGCGAGCAGTGCGCCCAGCAGAAGGGCGTGGAGACGGGCGGCGCCGTGCTGAAGAGCCCGCTGGGCAATTTCCTCGGTGCCGTGGTGAAAGGGGGAGGGGGGGGAAGCACTGCAGGGGCGCTCGTCCCTTCGTCCGGCGACGCAGTGCGGTGCCCGGCCTGCGGGAGCACCCTGCGCGATTTCCGCGACTCCGGCCGCCTCGGCTGCGATCAATGCTACGTCTCCTTCGACACACATCTGCGCGACCTGCTGCGGCGGCTGCATGGCTCGAGCCAGCACGTGGGCGAGCGCTACGAGATTCCGGGTGCGGGCACCGGAGACTCCGATCCGCGCAGCCGGTTGCTCGACTTGAAGGCGCAGTTGCGGCGCGCCGTTGAGGGCGAGAACTTCGAGCTCGCGGCCGAGCTGCGCGACCGGATTCGAGTGCTGGAATAATGGATCTCTCACTCCTTCCCGATGGCGGGATGCGGTGGCTGGACGCCTCCGGGCCGAAGTCCACGATCGTCCTGTCCACGAGAATCCGGCTCGCGCGCAACGTGCGCGGCATTCCCTTCAGCCAGCGGGCGAAGGACGTCGATCGGACGGCGGTGCTGGACCGCGTCAGCGAGGCCGCCGCGTCGTCCGACCATCTCTCGTCGGCCGTCGCCTTCCACCTCGACCGGATGGACCGCCCCGAACGGCAGCTGCTGCACGAACGTCATCTCGTCAGTAAGGAGTTGGCTGGGCTGGAGCGGGAATCGCGGCCCCGCCCGGGCGCGGCGCTGCTCGTCCAGGACCAGGTTGGCGTGATGGTCAATGAAGAGGACCATCTGCGATTGCATGGAATGTGGTCGGGATTCGATTTGGAAGACGCGTATGCCGCTGTGGAAGCGGTAGATGCCGAATTAGGCCGGCTCGTTCCCTTCGCCTTTCATCCGGAATTTGGCTATGTTACGTCCTGTCCCACGAATGCAGGAACCGGGCTCCGCGCCAGTGTGCTTATCCATTTGCCGGGCCTTGTTTTGACCAAGGAAATCAACAAAGTTCTGCAAGGACTCTCGCAGGTAGGATTAACCTTTCGGGGCTTATACGGGGAAGGCAGCGAGGTCGTCGGGAATTTCTTCCAGTTGTCCAACCAAACAACCTTGGGGAAGACTGAAGACGAGCTGATCGATCACCTCGGGAAAATCGTCCGGCAGGTCGTCGAATACGAAGAGCAGGCACGGGACGTGCTGTTGAGAACGGCACCCGAGGAAGTTAAAGACAAGACGTGGCGCGCGTACGGACTGCTCAAGCATGCGCGTCGGCTGTCTTTTGAAGAGACGATGAATCTGTTGAGCGGAGTGCGGTTGGGTGTCGGTCTGAATCTGCTTCCCGGGCCGGGGGTATATACGCTCAACAAGCTGCTGATTTACACTCAACCTGCGCACCTGGCGGCAATGGATGGCCGGTCCACCGGCGACCGTGAGCTGCCGACGGTGCGCGCTGCGTTTGTACGGCGCCTGCTCGAGGCGGAATCCAGCTGAACGGCGAAAGGTGAGTTCGGACACGCGATGAACGGCTACAATTTCACGGATCGAGTTCGGAAAGTTCTGCAGATGGCCCGCGAAGAGGCGGCGCGTCTGCATCACGAGTACGTCGGCACCGAGCACATCCTGCTCGGCTTGATCCGCGAGGGCGAGGGCGTCGCCGCGGCGGTCCTGACCAATCTCAACGTCGATCTCGAAGAGATTCAGCAGAAGATCGAGGAGACGGTCAAGAAAGGGAAAGCGGCGGCGGCGGCCGGCCCCGATCTCCCGTATACATCGCGCGCCAAGAAGGTGCTCGAGCTGGCGATGAGCGAGGCGCGGGAGCTCAATCACTCCTACGTGGGCACCGAGCACCTGCTGCTCGGCCTGCTGCGTGAGGAGAAAGGGATCGCCGCGCAAGTCCTGACGGACGCTGGCGTGAACCTCGAGCAGGCGCGCGCCGAAACGCTGCGGCTGCTCGGCAGCGAGATGCCCGCGACGCCCGCCGGCGGTGGTACCGGCGCCCAGCCGACGCCGCCCAAGAGCGAGAAGAAATCGAAGACGCCGGCGCTCGACCATTTCTGCCGCGACCTGACCCAGCTCGCCGCCGAGGGAGCGCTCGATCCGACGATCGGGCGGCAAAAAGAGATCGAGCGCGTGATGGAAATCCTGTCACGCCGCAAGAAGAACAATCCGGTGTTGATCGGCGAGCCAGGCGTCGGCAAGACGGCGATCGTCGAGGGGTTGGCGCAGCTGATCGCGAGCGGGCAATGCCCCGACGCACTCAAAGATCACCGCGTGCTCTCGCTCGACATGGCCGCCGTGATTGCGGGCACGAAATACCGCGGCCAGTTCGAAGAGCGCCTCAAGGCCGTCATCAACGAGATCGCCCAGAACAAGAACATCATTCTGTTCATCGACGAGCTGCACACGCTCGTGGGTGCGGGTGCGGCCGAAGGCGCGGTAGACGCGTCCAACATGCTCAAGCCGGCGCTGGCGCGTGGCGAGCTGCAGTGCGTCGGCGCGTCCACGCTGAACGAGTACCGCAAGTACATCGAGAAGGACGGCGCGCTGGAGCGCCGCTTCCAGACGGTGATCGTCGATCCGCCGACGGTCGAGGAGACGATCGAAATCCTGAAGGGCTTGCGGAAGCGCTACGAGGACCATCACCGCGTCGTGATCCCCGATGAGACGCTGGTCGAAGCGGCGAAGCTGTCCGAGCGCTATATCACCGACCGCTTCCTGCCCGATAAAGCGATCGACGTGATCGACGAAGCGGGCGCGCGCGCCCGCCTGGCGGCCCAGGTGCCGCCGCCCGAGGTCGCCGAGCTGAAGGACAAACTCGAGGGGATCAACGGCGACAAGGAAGCCGCGGTGCGCGACCAGAACTTCGAGCGCGCGGCGTCGCTGCGCGATTCCGAGCGCGAGCTGCAGGCCGAGATCCGGCGCAAACAGGAAGAGTGGGAGCGCGAGCGACAGACCCGCCGTCCGACGATCAGCGAAGAGGGCGTGGCGTTCATCGTGTCGCGCTGGACCGGGATTCCCGTCACGCGCCTGCAGGAAGCGGAGACCGCGCGCCTGCTGCGCATGGAAGACGAGCTGCACGAGAGCGTGGTGGGACAGAACGAAGCGATTCAGGTGATCTCGCGGGCCATCCGGCGCAGCCGGGCGGGGCTCAAGGATCCCAAGCGTCCCATCGGCTCCTTCATCTTCAGCGGCCCCACGGGCGTGGGCAAGACCGAGTTGGCGCGGGCGCTCGCCCGCTTCCTGTTCGCGGATGCCCAGGCGCTGATCCGCGTCGACATGTCGGAGTACATGGAGAAGTTCTCCGTGAGCCGGCTGATCGGCGCGCCGCCGGGGTACGTCGGCTACGAAGACTCCGGCACGCTCACCAAGGCGGTCCGCCGCAAACCGTATTCGGTGGTGCTGCTCGACGAGATCGAGAAGGCGCACCCCGACGTGTTCAACATCCTGCTGCAGGTGCTCGACGAAGGGCACCTGACGGACAACTACGGCCGGCTGATCGACTTCAAGAACACCGTCGTGATCATGACCTCGAACGTCGGCGCGCGCGACATGGTCAAGGGCAAGACGCTCGGCTTCGCGCACTCCGACGCGCGCAACGAATTCGACCGCATGGCCGAGAAGGTGAAGGAAGAGGTCAACAAGGTCTTCAATCCGGAGTTCCTGAACCGGCTGGACGACGTGATCGTGTTCCACGCGCTCAACCGGGAGCATATCACGCTGATCGTCGCCATTCTGGCGCGCGACGTGCAAAAGCGCCTGGGTGAAGAGGAGTTGACGCTGCGGCTGACGCAGGGGGCGACCGACTTCCTCGTCGATCACGGCTACGATGAGCACTACGGCGCGCGGCCGCTCAAGCGCGCCATTCAGAAATACGTCGAGGACCCGCTGTCGGAGAAGATCCTCGTCGGAGATTTCGCAAAGGGTGACGAGATCGAGGTGGACGTCGCCCCCGACAAGGAGCGCCTGGCGTTCCGGGCACTCTCCGGCTCGAAGGCGTGATCCGCCGGCTCACTCTTCCATTCGTATTGAGTCTCGCCGCCGCCGCCCCTGGCCTGTGCGCCGCACAGGCTGGAGTGGCGGGGGGCGCGCAAACGCCTGTCCCCGACTCGATCGCGGTGGTGGGGCCGCGCCGCAATAGCGCCATCAGCATCATCCAGATCAGCGGTCTCGTGCCGGGCCGCGCCATCAACTATCGCGACGTCCAGCGGGCGATTCAGGCGCTCTACGCCAGCGGCCAGTTCGACGACGTTGCCCTGACGCAGACGCAAACGGCGGCCGGCAAGAACGTGCTCGTGATTCGCGTGCACGAGCGGCCGCTGCTGGTGAAATGGGCGGTCCGCGGCGTGGAACGCGTCGCCGAGCACAGCGTCCGCGACAAGGTGGCCCTCGCCGAAGGCCGGCCGCTCGATCCCGCCGGCGTGGCGCGCGCCCGCGCCCGCATCGATTCGCTGTACCACGCCAAGGGCTATTACCTCGCCCACACCAAGCCGCTGTACGTCTACGAACGGGATTCGTCGGCCGTCCGCGTGATCTTCGACATCGACGAGGGGAACCGCGTCGCCATCGCGCAAGTGGATTTCCAGGGCAACACGCATTTCACGGACGAGCAGCTCGTAGCCCAGATGAGCACGCGCCCCGAAGGGTTCTGGTGGTTCCGCTCAGGCGAGTACAACGACGACAAGCTCGCCGAGGATCTGCACCAGAGGCTGCCCTCGTTCTACGGCAAGCAGGGGTACGTGGACTTCCAGGTGCTCGACGATACCCTGATCGTGCACGAGGGGACCGGGAAGGCGACGTTGGTGGTGAAGGTCAGCGAGGGCGAGCCCTACCGGATCGGCTCATTCGAGATCGTGGGCAACCGGCGCTTCTCGACCGAGGACCTGCAGACGTTCTATCCCTTCGCGGGGGAGCCGCGCATGGGCTTGCTGGGCCTCGGCGGCAGGCGGCACATCGCCTACTTCGACGACCAGCTGTGGCAGGATGCCACGCGCAAGCTGCAGACGCTCTACTACAACAACGGCTACATCTACGTGAACGTGCGGCCCGACGTGCTGCGCCGCATCGCGCCCGACGGCAAGCCGGTCGTGGACCTCCGCTGGGTGATCACGGAAGGCCAGCCGGCGATCGTCAACCACGTGGAGATCCGCGGCAACGACGTCACGCATGACCGCGTGATCCGCGAGGCGATCGTGATGGTGCCCGGCGACGTGTTCCGCCAGGACGCCCTGATCGCCTCCTACCAGCGCGTCTCGAACCTCGGCTTCTTCAATCAGCCGCTGCCGTTCCCCGACACCAAACCGGCGAACGAACAGGGCGATATTGACGTCGTGTTCCGCGTCTCGGAGAAGCGCACCGGCAACATCAACTTCGGCGCGTCGGTCGGGCAGGGAACCGGCGTCGGCGGCTTTCTCGGCCTCGACGAGCCCAACCTGTTCGGCCAGGGCAAGCGCGGCCGCTTCCAGTGGCAGTTCGGCAAGAACATCAACGATTTCGACGTCTCGTTCACCGATCCCGCCGTCCGCGAATCGCGCATCTCGGCGACCATCGGCGTGCACAACACGCGGGTGCGCTACGTGATCGCCGATGTCGGCCGCCTGCGGCGGCGCGGGGCGAGCCTGCAGCTGGGCTTCCCGGTGTTCGGCGACAACTACACGCGGTTATTCGTTTCGTACGGCATCGACCAGCAGAGCTTCACCGGCTCCTCCACGAACGCAGCGTTCTCCAGCGCGTTCCGCTGCAACGACTGCGTGCGCTCGACGATCGGCGCGTCGTTGATGCGCGATACGCGGATCGACCTCCCGTTCCCCACCGCCGGGACGATGGTCCAGTTCGGGCTGTCGCAGAGCGGCGGCCTGCTGGGCGGGTCTGGCAACTTCCAGCGGTTAGATGCGGAAGGGCACTTCTACGCGCCGATCGGCACGATCGGCAATTCGGCGACCTCCAACGTGAAGTTTGTGCTCGGCTTCTCGACGCGGTCCGGATTCGTGTTCGGCAACTCGCCGTTCTTCGAGCAGCTCTTCACCCTCGGCGGCACGCAGTTCTTCATCCCGCTGCGCGGTTACGACGAAGCCTCGATCACGCCGTTCGGCTACGACCCCAACGCCACCGCCAGCGGCGCGAGCCCCAATGCGTTCGGGAAGGCGTTTTTCTCGATGACGGGCGAGCTGGGGCTGCGCCTCTCACAGATGTTGTATCTCTCGACGTTCTTCGACGCCGGCAACGTCTGGTCGCAGCCCTCGCAATACGATCCCACCAGGTTGTTCCGCGGCGCCGGGATCGGCGCGGCCGTCATCTCGCCGCTGGGACCGCTCGGCATCGATTACGCGTACGGGTTCGACCGGGTCAATGTGTTCGGACAGCCCGCGCCCGGTTGGAAGCTGCACTTCAAGCTCGGCAATTTCTTCTAGGCCTCGGGCCCACTTTCCTACATCGGGAGTTTCAGCGTTATGCAGCGTCTTCTCCTCGTGTCGCTCGTCGCCGTCGCCGCGGCCGCCCCGGTCGCGGCGCCCACCGTCCTGCTCGGGCAAGGCGCCTCGTCCGCGACGGCGCCGACCAAGATCGCGTTCATCAGCTCTCAGGAGATCCTGAAGAACACGCCCGGCTACGCGGTCGCCGAATCGACGTACCGGAAAGAGCTGCAAGCGTCGCAGACTGAATATCAGAAGCTGCAGCAGCAGCTCGATTCGGCGGTGCAGGTGTTCGACCAGCAATCGATCGCGCTGTCGCCTGCGGCGCGCCAGGCGAAGCAGAAGGACCTCCAGGCGATGCAGCAGCGGGTCGAGCAGCGTTCGAGCGAGCTGCAGGATCGTTTGCGCCAGCGGGAACAGGATTTGCTCGGACCGCTCCGCACGCGCATCACGTCCGTGATCCAGGGCATTCGCGCGGAAATGAACTATGCGCTGGTGTTGGATCTCGACGCCGGCGGGGGATTCGTCGCCGCCGCGGACCCGGCGCTCAACATCACCGCTCGGGTGCTGCAGCGCCTCTCGCAGGCGCAGTAGCCGGGCGGCTCGCGGTCCTCCCCCGATGAATTCGGCGGGAACGCGGCCGCTCTCCGCGAGTGAAATCGCGGCCCTCACCGGCGGACGGCTGGTGGGGCCGGGCACGGTAACGGTCGCCGGGATCGCGCCGCTCGAGCGCGCGGGTCCGGGCGACCTCTCTTTTCTTGCCTCACCCCGGTACGTCCCCTACTTTGAGCGCACCAGCGCCTCCGTGGTGCTGGTCGCGCCGGCGCTCGAGTCCGCGAAAGGCGGACCCGAAACGCGGATCGTCGTCCCCGAGCCGTACACCGCGCTGCTGGTCGTGCTTCCCGTGCTGTATCCGCAGGCCGTTTGGGAAGCCGGCGTCCATCCCACCGCGGTCGTGGGTCGGGGCGCCACCTGGCAGGAGCCGGTCGCGATCGGCCCGCACGCGGTCATCGGCCGCGAGGTGCAGCTCGGGCGCAACGTCCGCATCGGGGCGGGGTGCGTGCTCGGCGACGGCGTCGCGGTGGGCGACGACACGCAATTGTATCCGGGCGTCACGCTCTATGCGGGCACCGCCCTGGGGAAGCGCGTGATCGTGCATGCCGGCGCGGTGCTGGGGAGCGACGGGTTCGGATACATCCCCGGGAAGGGCGGCGAGGCGCACCGCAAGATCCCGCACGTCGGCCGCTGCCTGATCGGGGACGACATCGAGATCGGCGCGAACACGTGCGTCGACCGCGGCAGTGTGGACGACACCGTGATCGGATCGGGCACGAAGATCGACAATCTCGTCCACATCGCCCACAACGTGCGCATCGGCGCCCGCTGCCTCATCATGGCGCAGGCCGGCGTCGCGGGCAGCGTGCAGGTGGAGGATGATGTGATCATCGGCGGTCAGGCCGGCATCTCGGACCATCTCACCATCGGACGCGGCGCGCGGCTGCTCGTGCAGTCGGGACAGATCGCCGATGTGCCCGCCGAGGCGACCATGTTCGGCACTCCGTCACGCGCGCATCGCGAGTACCTGCGCGCCCAGGTGGCGATGTATCGGCTCGCGAAAATCGTGGGCGAGCTCGAAGACCTGGTGCAATCAAAAGCCGAGACCCCGTCCGCCCCTGAGAGCCCCGCTGGCCCCACCGATCACTAGACGTTCCGTCACGCGCAGCGCGGCGCTGCGCGGTACCGGGCTCCACACCGGTGCCGCGACGGAAGCGACGTTCCTGCCGGCACCCGCAGGGCAGGGAATCGTCTTTCGCCGGACCGACCTCGCCGGCAAGCCCGAGGTCCCGGCGCGACTGACGGAAGTCGAGGCGGTCGACCGCCGCACCGCCATCGGCCACGGCGAGGCGACGATCCACACCGTCGAGCATCTGTTGGCGGCGGTCGCCGCCCACGTGATCGACGACCTGACGATCGAGTTGACCGGTCCCGAGCCGCCCATTCTCGACGGCAGCGTGCTGCCGTACTTCGACGCCCTGACGAAGGCGGAGCCCACCTCGGTGGGTGGGGAGCCGGCGGTGCTCACCGTCACGGCGCCGTTCACGGTCACCGACAAGGATGCGGCCTATGTGGTGGCGCCGTCCAAAACCTTTCGGCTGACGGTGTCGATCGAATGGCCGCATCCGTTGATCGGGCGGCAGGCCGGCGCTTACGAAGTCACGCCGTCAAATTTCGCGGCGGAGCTCGCGCCGGCGCGCACGTTCGGCTTCACGCACGAGGTGGCCGAGCTGCAGGCGCGCGGGTTGATCAAAGGCGCATCGGAGGGGAATGCGATCGTGCTCGACGAGCGCGGCGTGGTGCACGGCGGGAAGTTGCGCTGGCCGGACGAATTCGTGCGGCACAAGGCGGCAGACATCGTAGGGGACCTGGCGCTAACCGGCGCCAGGATTCAGGCTCATGTGGTGGCGACGCGGCCGAGTCATGGCGGCAATATCGCGCTGGCGCGCGCGCTCGCACGCGCAGGGAGGCGCACCGGAATGCCCGCGATGGACATCAGCAAGATCATGGACTATCTGCCCCACCGCTATCCGTTCCTGCTCGTGGACCGGATCATCGAGGTGGAAGGGCAGAAACGCATCGTGGGCATCAAGAACGTGACGATCAACGAGCCGTTCTTTCAGGGGCACTTCCCGGGTCATCCCATCATGCCGGGCGTGCTAATCATCGAAGCGATGGCGCAGGTCGGCGGGATGCTGTTAATGAGTCATTTCGAGGGCCAGGACACGGCGAACAAGGTCGTGTACTTCATGTCGCTCGATAACGTGAAGTTTCGCCGTCCGGTGGTGCCGGGGGATCAGATCCGCTTCGAGCTCGACATGCTGCAATTCCGCGGCAAGACGTGCCGGATGAAGGGCGCCGGCTTCGTGGACGGCCAAGTCGTCGCGGAGGCGGAAATGATGGCGATGGTGGTCGATAAGTGATCCACCGGACGGCGCTGATCGATCCGACCGCCGAGCTCGGCGCCGACGTCTCGGTCGGGCCGTACTGCGTGATCGGGCCGCGTGTCACCGTGGGCGATCGCTGCAGCATCTCGGCCCACGCCGTCCTGGAGCGCAACACGCGCGTCGGTGAGGGCGCGAAGATTGGGTATGGCACGATCGTCGGCAACGATCCGCAGGACCTCAAATACAAGGGCGAGGAGACGTGGGTCGAAATCGGCAACGGCACGATCATCCGGGAATACTGCACGATCAACCGCGGCAGCACCGCGACCGGCAAGACGACGGTGGGTGCGCGCTGCTTCATCATGACGTACGTGCACATCGCGCATGACTGCGTCATCGGCACCGACGTGATACTCGCGAACGGCGTGCAGATGGCGGGGCACGTCACGGTGGACGACCGCGCCATCATCAGCGGGCTCGTCCCGATCCATCAGTTCGTGCGCATCGGCACGTATTCCTTCGTGGGCGGCGCGTCGCGCGTCAACCAGGACGTGCCGCCGTACACGAAAGCGGCCGGCAATCCGGTCCATCTGTACGGGCTCAACTCGGTCGGCCTGCAGCGCGCCGGGTTTTCCCCGGATTTGAAGCTCGCGTTGAAGCGCACCTACCGGCTGGTGTTCAACTCGGATCTCACGGTGAGCCAGGGCATCGCCCGCGCCCGCGTGGAGCTGCCGCAGGTGCCGGAGGTGGAAACGTTTCTGCGCTTCATCGAGGCGTCGCAACGCGGGGTGATGGTGTGAAACCCGCGGCGCTCCGGCCGGTGCGAGTGGGGGTGGTCGGGACCGGCGCCCTGGGATTTCATCATGCCAGGCTCCTCAAGAAGATCGAGGGGGCGGAGCTGGTGGGCATCTACGACCTCAATCCGGTGCGCGCCGCGCAGGTTGCCCAGGAGCTCGAGACGGTAGCGTATCCGTCGATCGACGCTCTGCTGGATCGCGTCGAAGCGGCTACGGTGGTGGTGCCGACACCGGCCCACGTGGAGGTCGGGCTGCCGGTCCTGGAGCGGGGCCTGCACGCGCTCGTCGAAAAGCCGCTCGCCGATACGTTGCCCGGTGCCGAGCAGCTCGTGCATACGGCGCGGGAGCGCGGTGTGTGTCTCCAGGTGGGCCACGTCGAGCGATTCAATCGAGCGGTGCGCGCTGCGGCGCCATACCTCGAGGAGCCGCGCTTTCTCCAGACCGAGCGCCTGGCGCCGTTCCAGCCGCGCGGCACCGACGTCGCGGTGATCCTCGACCTCATGATTCACGATCTCGATCTCATCCAGGAGCTGGTGCGGTCGGAGGTCGGCGAAGTGCGCGCGACCGGCGTGCCGATCCTCACGCCCCACGTGGACATCGCCAACGCCCGCGTCGAGTTCGCCAACGGCGCGGTTGCGATCATCACGGCGAGCCGCGTATCGCGCGAGCGCACGCGCAAGCTGCGCATCTTCCAGCCGACGGGCTATTTCTCGCTCGACCTCGCCCAGGGCAACGGCCATTTCTACCGGCTGAAATCGGGTTGGCAGGGATTCGGCGCGACCCGGATCGAGGAGATCGTGGAGC
>Ga0099828_10002290_pt1 | contig 13135 bp, 9 predicted proteins | sample CZO8metaG_2_FD_79338 | JGI IMG/M metagenome (GOLD analysis project Ga0099828, IMG submission 79338) | Vadose zone soil microbial communities from the Eel River Critical Zone Observatory, Northern California, USA - CZOApr15con2H1.8 metaG | ecosystem: Environmental > Terrestrial > Soil > Vadose...
AGCTCGAGCGGGTTCACCTTCACCACGACGCCGTCGGCGCCGTAGTCGAGCCGCTCGAGCAGCGGTTCGAGCTCCGCGATCTCCCGGTTGGCGGCGGCGAGGTCGGGCGTCAGCTTGTGGTGGGGCTCGACGGGAAAGCCCCAGGCGGCGAGCTGCTGCAACAGGTCATGCTGGGTCGCAACCGGGAGCTTCTGGCCGGGCGCTTCAACGTGGAAGCAGAAGATCCGCAGGCCCCGACTGCGCGTGACTTTGGGATCGAGCTGCCGCAGCGAGCCCGCCGCGGCGTTCCGCGGGTTGGCGAACGGCGGGTCGCCGGCTCGAGCCCGCTCCTCGTTCAGCTTCTGGAACCGGGACTTCGAGAGATAGACCTCGCCGCGCACCTCCATACGCTTGGGCCAGCCGGTCCCTTGGAGGCGCAGCGGCACGTCGAGCACGGTGCGCAGGTTGGCGGTGACGTCCTCGCCCTCCACCCCGTTGCCCCGGGTCGCTCCCGTGACGAAGAGGCCGTCCTCGTAGGTGAGGCTCACGGCCGCGCCGTCGATTTTCACCTCGAGGGTGTAGCCCGCCTGCCGCACTTCGGGCACGAGGCGGGCGTTCCGCTCCTGCCACTCGCCGAGCTCGGCCTCGTTGAAGGCGTTGGCGAGGGACAACATGGGGACGAGGTGGCGGTGCTTGCGGAAGGCGGCCGCGGGCTCGGCGCCGATGCGGCCGGTGGGGCTGTCCGGCGTGTGGAGCTCGGGGTGCGCCGCCTCGAGGGCCTGCAGCTCGCGGAACAGACGGTCGTACTCGGCGTCCGAGATCTCGGGCCGGTCGAGCGCGTAGTACGCGTGGTTCGCCCGCTCGATGAGCCGCCGCAGCTCGGCGGCCCGGGCCGCCGGGGTGGTCACCGGCCTTTGGCTTCTTCCTGAATGACGGCGAGCGCGACACCCACCAGGCGGTCCAGCTCCTCCGTGCTGGCGCGCGGCAGCAGCCCCTCGGCCCAGGGCCCTTCCCGCTCGCCGAAGGCGCCGAGCAGGCGCCGCAGGAACACCAGCAGCGCCACGCGCTCAAGCTCCATACGCCGCATCGTCTCGTCGGTCTCCCGGTGGCGCTGGACGAGGCGCTCGTACCGGTGGGCGTTACGGAGCGCCTGGGCCGTGAGGGAGGCGACGACCTGCACGAAGCCCATGTCCTCGTCGGAAAACGTGGGGCCGTCACGGAACGTGCGCAGGAAGATCGCGCCGATGGCGGCCGAGCGCCACGTGATCGGGACGACGGTGATCGACTTGACGCGGCGGTTGATCAGCTCGCCCTTCACGTGCTTCAAGCTCGGGTCGTTCGCCGCGTCCGGGATGAAGACCGTCTCGCCGGTCTGCATCGCCCGCTTCAGCTCCGGGTAGCGCTCGAGATCGACGACGTAGTTGCGGATGGTGGGGTCCTCGTACGAGGCGACGAGGCGCACCGATTTGCCGCCGCGTTCGGCGAGGAAGATCGAGCAGCGGTCGAGCCCGAAGGCCTCGCCGAGCTTGCGCGCGATCGCCTGCAGGATGTCGATGAAATGCAGCGAGGTGGAGACTTCTTTGAGGATCTCGATCACGGCGAGGAGGTGCTTGCGCTCGCGCTCCAGCTCCGCCACGTGCGCGGCGAGACGCTCCGCCTCGGCGGCCGAGAGGGCCGTGGAGATGGTCATGGCATAGTTTGCCCGTGTACCGGACGGTGCGTCAAGCCGGACGGCGTTGCCGCCGTGCACGACGCGCGGTAGCTTCGGAGCCCATGCGTATCGGGCTGCTCACGACGCTGCTCGTGCTCGCGGGCGGGGGAGTCGCCGCGCAGGCGCGGGCTTCGGGCGCGCCGCCGATCGGCGCCTGGCGCGTCGTGCCCGAGCTGCCGGGCATGGGCCGGGCGGTGGACAGCGCGGCCGTGGCGGCGCGGCGACTGGCCCTGTTGCGATCTCTCGACCAGGGCGTCGTCCTCATCCCGGCGGCGCACGAGCGCGACGTCGAGCGCGACTACATCCAGGACAACGACTTCCGCCAGAACAACACGTTCTTCTACTTCACGGAGCTCGAGACGCAGGACGCGTGGGTCGTGCTGACCGCGCGCGGGCCCGACTCGGTCGAGACCGCCCTGTTCCTGCCGCCGCGCAACCCCGCCCGCGAGCGCTGGACGGGACTGCGGCTCGGACCCGACAGCACCGCGGTGCGGCTCTCCGGGATCCCGATCGTCTTGCCGACCGATTCCCTCGAGGGCCGGCTGCGGCTGGTGCAGTCGCGCGTGCCGGGGCCCGTGTACGTGCCGCTCGACGACGCCACGCGCGAGGAGCGCCGCGTCGTGGACCTCGTCTTCGCGGGCCGCGACGTGCGCAACCTCCGTCCCGTCGCCGATTCGCTGCGCATGGTGAAGGACGCCGACGAGCTGGCGCGCCTGCGCACCGCCATCGACATCAGCGTCGCCGGCCACCTCGCGGCGATGCAGGCGGCCCGCCCGGGGATGTACGAATACGAGATCGAGGCGGTGCTCGAGGCCGGGTTCCGCAGGAACGGCGCCGACCGCGTGGGCTACCCGTCGATCGTCGGCAGCGGCCCGAACTCGACCACGCTGCACTACGACGTCAACCGCCGGCAGACGCGCGACGGGGACCTGGTCGTCGTCGACGCCGGCGCCGAGTGGGGGCAGTACACGGCGGACGTCACGCGAACGTTCCCGGTGAACGGGAAGTTCACGCCGCGCCAGAAGGCGATCTACGACCTCGTGCTCGCCACCCAGCGGGCTGCCTTCGACTCGGTGCACCCCGGCGTCACGCTGCGCGACCTCGACCGCATCGCGCGGACGTACATGCGGGACCATTCGGGCACGCTGTGCGGAGACCGCACCTGCGACACGTACTTCATCCACGGCCTGGGGCACCACCTCGGCATGGACGTGCACGACGTGAACGTCCCCGGGCGCCAGCGGCTCGAGCCGGGGATGGTGTTCACGATCGAGCCCGGGATCTACCTGCCGCAGGAAAGCCTGGGGGTGCGGATCGAAGACGACGTGCTGGTCACCGCCGCGGGCGCCGAGTGGCTGTCGGACAAGGCGCCGCGTACCACCGACGAGATCGAGCGCCTGATGCGGCGGCGCTAGGTCTTGTCCTTCTGGCCCGCGATGTCCTTGAGATCCAGCACCGCGTCCTCTTTGTACTCGTGATCGAGCACGTCCGCGAGAGGCAGGCCGGCGATGGCGGTCAGCTGCCCCCGGGCGGCGGAGAACTTGCCCACGTCCATGTACACCTCCGCCAGCTCGAGCCGATGGAAGATGTTGCCCGGCTTCCAGGCGACCGCCTTCTCAAGGTAGCGCTGGGCATCCGGCCAGTTGGCCTTGTCCATGAACCCGGCGCCGAACAGCGCTTTGGCGAAGAACCGCTGGATTCCCGACAACCGCTTGATCTCCGCGTTCCACGAGCCCAGCACGTGGTAGGCGCCGTCGTGGGTCGAGTCGAGCTCCACCGCCTTCATGGCTTCGTCGTAGATGATGCGGGCGAAGCGGACCCGCTCTTTACCGCCCCGCGTGAGCGAGAGGCGGCCCAGCGCGTTCGCGATCATGAAGTGCCCGTCCGCGCCGTTCGGGTTGGCCCGCACCGCCGCTTCGGCGAGCGAGCGCGCCTGCATGTACAGGGTGTCGCGCCGCTGCTTGAGCGAGTCCTCCTCGCTTTCGATCTGCTTCGCGATGTCGACGAGCGAGCGCGACGCCTTCCACAGCGCCTCGTAGCTCGTCGAGTCGAGCGCCAGGGCCGCGCGGTAGTGGCGCAGCGCGGTCTGCGGATCGAGCGCCCTGGTCGCCGTGTCCGCGAGCGCGATGTGGCGCGCCGCGGTCTCGTGGGTCTGGGCCGCCAAAGGCCCGGGCGCCGCGAGCAGGGCACACGCCAGGGTGAGGATCGACGGGCCAACGCGCATCGAGATCTCCGCGAGGAGGGGGGCCGCTAATGTTCGTTGTGCCGCTGATCGAACGCAAGCGCGACGGCGGTGCCCTCACGCCCGAGGAATGGTCCGCCCTCGTCGCGGCCTACACGGCGGGGCGCGTGCCCGACTACCAGATGGCGGCCCTGCTCATGGCGGTCTATTTCCGCGGGCTGGAGCGGCCGGAGCTCGCGGCCCTCACCGACGCGATGCTCGCGTCGGGGCAGCGCCTCGCGTTCGACGGGTGGGCCACGCCGCGCATCGACAAGCACTCCACGGGCGGCGTCGGCGACAAGGTGTCGCTCGTGCTCGCGCCGCTCGTCGCCGCCTGCGGCGTCGCCGTGCCGATGATGTCCGGCCGGGGACTCGGGCACACGGGAGGGACGCTAGACAAGCTGGAGTCGATCCCCGGCTTCCGCACCCGCCTGTCCCTGGCCGAGACGAGGGCGCAGGTCATGAAGCTGTGCTGCGCCATGATCGGCCAGACCCCGGAGATCGCCCCGGCCGACGGCAAGCTCTACGCCCTGCGCGACGTCACCGGCACCGTGGAGGCGATTCCCCTCATTGCCGCGAGCATCATGTCCAAGAAGCTCGCGGAGGGGCTCACGGGCCTCGTGATCGACGTGAAGCGGGGCGGTGGCGCCTTCCTTCCCGCCCTCGAGGACGGCCTGGAGCTCGCGCGCACGATGATCACGCTGGGGGAGGATCGCGGCTGCCCCACGGTCGTGCTGCTCACCGCGATGGACCGCCCGCTCGGCCGCGCCTGCGGCAACTCGCTCGAGACGGAAGAGGCGATCCTCGCGCTGCGCGGCGAAGGCCCGGAGGACCTGATGGAGGTGACCTACGCCCTCGGGGTCGAGATGCTCCTCGCCGCTAGCATCGAGAAGAGCACCAAACAGGCGCGCAAGAAGCTCGAAAGCGTGCTCGCCTCGGGCCTTGCCGCCGAGAAGTTCGAGCAGGTGATCGAGGCACAGGGCGGCAACCCCAAGGTGCTCGAGGACCCGTCGGTGCTGCCGCAGGCGCAGGCGGTGGAGGTCTTCGCCGCCCGGGAAACCGGGGTGGTGACGCGGGTCGAGCCCCGCACCATCGGCCGGGCCATCGTCGCCATGGGCGGCGGGCGGCGCCAGGTGGACGACGTCATCGACCCGAGCGTCGGCTTCGTCATCACCGTGAAGCCGGGGGACAAGGTGCTCGCGGGCGAGCCCATCGCCTCCGTGTTTGCGAAAGACGCGGCGGGGGTGAAGCTCGGGTTCGAGGGACTGGAGCGCGCCATCGAAGTGGGGGACCGGCTCGCCGAGAAGCCGCTGCCGCTCGTCTCTCATCGGGTGACGAAGGACGGGGTCGAAGAACTCGTCCGGGAAACGGGAAAGGGGAAACGGGAAACGGGAAAGGGGAAAGAGCGACCCTAGAAGGTCACGTTTCCCGTTTCCCGCTTCCCGCGTTCACTCCCCCGCCACGCGATCCAGGATCTCCCTCAGCTCTTCGAGATTGAACGGCTTGCGAAGCACCGGGCGCTCGGAGCGCTGCAGTGCGTCGCGGGTCCGGGCGGAGATCGAGTCCCCGGTGGTGAACACGACGTGGTGTTCGAGGCCCCGGCCCTCGAGTCGCAGGGCCTCGAACAGGTCGAACCCCGTGTGCGCCTCGTCGAGGTGCACGTCCACGAGCAGCGCGTCGTAGCGCGTCCGGTCGCCGAGGTGGCGCAGCGCGTCCTCGAACCCGGCGGCGCTCGTGACCCGGTGGCCCAGCCGTTCGGCCATCAGCTCCATGCCGCGGCGCACGCTCCCCTCGTCCTCGACGACGAGGATCGAGAGCGGTCGCGCCGGGCCGCGGAACCCCGCCCGCTCGGTCTCCGCGGCGGGCGCGGCCACCGTGGGCAGCTCGACGCTCAACCGCGCGCCGCCCCCCTCGAGGTTGTGCATGTACAGCCGCCCGCCCATCGCTTTCACGATCCCGAGGCTGATCGCGAGCCCCAGGCCGGTGCCCGCCTCCCCCTTCGTGGTGAAGAACGGCTCGAAGATCCGGTCCAGGAGCTCGGGCGGCACTCCCGGCCCCGTATCCTCGAACGCGAGCGCGACGTGATCGTCGATGCGGCGCGCGTACACGGACAGCTTGCCGGGTCGGCCGGTCTGCTCGATCGCCTGCTGCGCGTTGACGACGGCGTTGAGCACGACCTGCTGCAATTCCTGCGGGTCGCCCGTCACGTCCGGCAGGTCGGCCGGCAGGGTCACTTCGACCTTGACGCGGGCTTTCTTGAGGGCGTTGCGCTGCAGGGCGAGCACGCGCTCCACGACTTCGAGCAGGTCCACGGGCTCGCGCACGCGCGCCCGCTGGCGCGCGAAGTCGAGCAGCGTCTGCACGACCCGCCCGGCCCGCATCGCCTCCGTATGGATCAGCTGGCCGCTCTCCTTGAGATCCGGATCCCCCGTGCCGGTCGCGAGCAGCTCCGCGAAGGCCGCGATCGCGGCCAGGGGGTTGTTCAACTCGTGGGCGACGCCGGACACGAGCGCGCCGAGCTGCGCCAGCCGGTCCGCCTTGAGGAGCTTCTGCTGCAGCAGCACTTCGCGCGATACGTCGGTCGCGAAGAAAAGGAGCTTCGCCGCCGTGTCCTCGGGATCCAGGTTGTCGATGACCGCCTCCACCTCACGCGCCGACTCCCCCGCGAACTCGAGGCTCAGCCGGAACGCCTGGCGGCGCGTCACCGCGTCGCGCAGCGCCTTGGCGAAAGCGGCGCGCTGATCGGGCATCGCCCAGTCCGCGAGCCCGCGCCCGCGGAGGGCAGGGGGATTCGGGACGCCGAGCAGCGCCGCGGCTTCGGGGTTGGCGTCGAGAATCTGGCCGTCCACGGTGAGCACCAGCGCCGGCGTGGGAAGTGCGGTGAACAATTGCTTGTAGAGCCGTCGCTCCGTGTCGACCGCAGTCAGCAGGTGTGCGGTGCGGGAGTCCTGCTCCACGTGCGCCCGCGTCTGGCGGAAGCGCAGGATCAGATGGTTCCTGGCCCCCCGCGTCACCTGGGCCTCGAACACCCTGCCCTGCAGGTCGCTCCGTCCCGGAGCGACGAACGAGCGCGTCACGCCGTCCTGGAGCACTTCCTGGAGCACGCGCTCGATCGTGCTGCTGCGCGCCGCGGGGAACGCGACCCAGAAGTTCTGGCCCAGCATCCGGTCGGCGGGGATGCCGGTGAGGTGAGCGGCGGGCGCGCTCCACTGCGCGATCGTCCAATCGGGGGCGATCACGGCGACGCCGACGTCCAAGCCGTCCACTCGGGAATGCAGGGCCACGCCCGCTGCTCCTTCAGAAGCAAACGGCCCCGACGGCCGATCGCGGGCGCAACGGGGCCTAACACCTCGCCAGAGAGCGAGTTAGTTCGGTTTGCCGAGTCCTACGTATGGAACGGCGGCTACGGAAGTCAAGAGGGAGGGGTGTGGCGGGAACGCAAGTGCGTGTCATCACATAAGTTCGGGGTCCCTCAGGCGGGGCGGGTCACACGTCCAGGTTGCGGACGAACTTCGCGTTCTCCTCGATGAACCGCCGGCGCGGCTCGACCTCATCGCCCATCAACGTCTCGAACAGTCGCGAGGCCTCCAGCGCGTCCTCCATCGTGACCTTGAGCAGCGTGCGCTTGGAGGGGTCCATCGTGGTGTCGCGGAGCTGGCCGGGGTTCATCTCACCGAGCCCCTTGTAGCGCTGCACCAGGGTGTTGCCGCGACCTTCGCTGCCGTTCGAGAGGCGCTTGATGTAGGAGTCGCGCTCCTTCTGGTCGTACGCGTAGTACTCCTCCTTGCCCTTGGCCACGCGGTACAACGGCGGCTGCGCGATGTAGATGTAGCCCGCGTCGATGAGCTCCTTCATCTGCCGGTAGAAGAACGTGAGCAGCAGCGTGCGGATGTGGGCGCCGTCCACGTCGGCGTCGGTCATGATGATGACCTTGTGATAGCGGGCCTCGTCGAGCGTGAAGTCCTCGCCCACACCGGTCCCGATCGCCGTGATCATGGTCCGGATCTCCTCGTTGGAGAGGATCTTGTCGATCCGGGCCTTCTCGACGTTGAGGATCTTGCCGCGCAGCGGGAGGATCGCCTGGAAGCTGCGGTCGCGGCCCTGTTTCGCGGAGCCGCCCGCCGAGTCGCCCTCGACGAGGAACAGCTCGCACAGCCTCGGGTCGCTGAGGGCGCAGTCGGCCAGCTTGCCGGGGAGCAGGCCGCCCTCGAGGCCGCTCCGCTTGCGCACCAGCTCGCGCGCCTTGCGGGCGGCCTCGCGGGCGCGCGCGGCGCTGAGCGCTTTGGCGATGACCGTGCGCGCCACGCTCGGGTTCTTGTCGAAGAACTCCGCCAGCGCGTCGTTCACGACGCTCTTGACGATGCCCTCGACCTCGGAGTTCCCGAGCTTGGTCTTCGTCTGCCCCTCGAACTGCGGCTGCTTGACCTTGATGTGTAACACGCAGTTCAGGCCCTCGCGCACGTCGTCGCCGGTGAGTGTGAAATCCTCCTTCTTGAGGAGGCCGTCCTTCTTGGCCCACTCGTTGATCGTGCGGGTGAGCGCCGACTTGAAGCCGGTGAGGTGCGTGCCGCCCTCGTGCGTGTTGATGTTGTTGACGAAGGTGAACGTGTTCTCGCTGTACTGGTCGTCGTACTGCAGGGCTCCTTCGACCTCCGTGCCGTCCCGCGTCGCCTCGAACACGATGGGCTTCGCATGCAACGGCTTGCGGTTGCCCAGCACCCACTTCACGAACTCGGCGAGCCCGCCCTTGTAGTGGAACGTCTCTTCGCGCTGCTGGCCCTTGCGCTCGTCCTTGAGCGTGATGGTGAGACCCTTGTTCAGGAAGGCGAGCTCCCGCAGCCGGTTGGCGATCGTGCCGTAGTCGAAGCGCGTCTCCGTGAAGATCTCGGTGTCGGGTTTGAACCACACCGTGGTCCCCGTGCCCTTCGCCTTGCCGACGATCTCGAGCCGCTTCTTGGTGTCGCCCCGCTCGAACGCCATGTGGTGGCGCTTCCCGTCCCGATCCACCCACACCTCGAGCTGCTCGGAGAGCGCGTTCACCACCGATACGCCGACCCCGTGCAGCCCGCCCGAGACCTTGTAAGTCGTCTTGTCGAACTTGCCGCCGGCGTGCAGCATCGTGAGCGCCACCTCGACCCCCGGCTTCTTCTCGGTCTTGTGGAGGTCGACGGGGATGCCGCGCCCGTTATCGACGACGGTGATCGAGTTGTCGGGATGGATCGTGACGTCGATGCGGGTGCAGTATCCCGCGAGCGCCTCGTCCACCGAGTTGTCCACGACCTCGTAGACGAGATGATGCAGCCCCCGGCCCGACACCGAGCCGATGTACATCGCCGGGCGGCGCCGCACCGCCTCCAGACCCTTGAGGACCTGGATCGAGTCGGCCTGGTAGCCGCCGTTGGCCTTGTCCTCGTTCGGTGCCGCCGGTTTTGCCTTGGCCATGACGCTCTAACGTTGGAGAAGCCAGCGAATCGTCTTGATCCGTCCGGGACCGCGCCCCGCGTTGATGCGGGCCATGATCTCCGGGGTCATGAGCTGCAGCTCGTTCATCCACGCGCTCGTGGCGACGCGCACGAACAGCGTGCCGTCCGGGCTGACGCTCTCGGGGCTCGAGACCGCCGCGATCTGGGGTCCGAGGAGATCCGGCCACTCGGGGATGACCTGGGCCTGCCCCAGTCGCTTGGCGAGGCCCGACCGTGCCAGATAGCCGCGCAGCGCCTCGGCGACGGCGACCGGAAACCGCTGTTTGCGCTCGCTCATGGGCCTCTCACTAAAAGCGCCACGGGACGTTCCGTGGCGCGCCGCGGCCGGGCCGCGAGAGCCTCAGACAACCCCCCCAAAATACCCAGAAGTTGTTGTCAGCGCAAGACTTACTAAGTCGTTGGCGGGCCTCAGCGCCCCTCGAACTTGGGGGTCCGCTTTTCCAGAAATGCCCCCAACCCCTCCTTCATGTCGCGCGTCGCGGCGAGCAGGCCGAAGTGGTTCGCCTCGAGCAACAAGCCCTCGTCGAGCGACATCTCGAGCCCTTGGTCCACGGCTTCCAGCGCGAGCCGGACCGCGAGCGGGCCCATGGCGAGGATGCCGCGCAGCAGCTTCTCCGCTTCGGCGAGGAGCTCGGCCGAGGGAACCACCTTGTTGACGAGCCCGATGCGGTGGGCTTCCCGGGCGTCGATGGTCTCGCCCGTGAGGATCAGCTGCAGCGCGACGCCCTTGCCGACGAGGCGCGGCAGACGCTGGGTCCCGCCGTAGCCGGGCGCGATGCCGAGCTTCAGTTCGGGCTGGCCGAACTTGGCGTGCTCACTCGCGATACGCAGGTGGCAGGCCATCGCGAGCTCGCACCCGCCGCCCAGCGCGAAGCCGTTCACCGCCGCGATCACCGGCTTGCCGCACGTCTCGAGCCGCCGCAGCACGGCCTGGCCGCGCAGCGCGCGGGCCTTACCGTCGAACGGGCCCTGCTTGGCGAGGTCCCCGATGTCGGCCCCGGCCACGAAGGCCTTGGGGCCGGCTCCGGTGAGGATCGCTCCGCGGATGTCGTCGTCCGTGGCGAGGCGCTGGGCCACGTCGGCGAGCTCCGCCATCACCTGATCGTTCAGCGCGTTGAGCTTGTCGGGACGGTTGATGGTGATCACCGCCACTCCGTCCCGAACGTCGAACAGCAGGGTTTGGTAGGTCATGGGCCAGAATCCTATACCGAGGCGTGGGGAGTGGGGAGTGGTTCTATCCGGCGCGCACCGGACTCGCGGAATGCACCGTCACGTACCACTCCCCACGCCCCACTCCCCACGTAGTTTAGAACGCATGCCCGTCCAAGCCATCGCCTGGACCCGGAGTGGTGCCGTGCGCATCGTGGACCAGCGGGCGCTCCCCGAGGCCCAGATCGAGCGGGACCTGGAGAGCGCCGCTGCGATGGTCGAGGCGATTCGGACGCTGCAGGTGCGGGGGGCGCCGCTCATCGGGATCGCCGCGGCCATGGGGCTCGTGGCGGGGCTCCGGGACGAGCGGGGTGCTCCGCGCGAGCGCTTCCTCGCGCGTGTCGAGGAGCTGGCCGCCCCGCTCGCCGCCGCCCGTCCCACGGCGGTCAACTTGCGCTGGGCGCTCGATCGCATGCGCCGCGTGGCCGCGCAAGCGCCCGGCGAGGGCGCCGCGCTGTGGGACCGGCTGAAGAGCGAGGCGACGGCGATCTGGGAGGAGGATCGCGCCATGTGCCGCCGCATCGGGGAAGCCGGTCTCCCGCTCGTGCCCGACGGCGCCGCAGTCCTGACACACTGCAACGCAGGGGCGCTCGCGACCGGCGGGATCGGCACGGCGCTCGCCCCGGTCTACCTCGCCCACGAGGCGGGGCGGCGGGTGCATGTGTACGTGGATGAGACACGACCGGTGCTGCAGGGAGCGCGGCTCACGGCCTGGGAGCTCGCGCACGCCGGCATCCGGTGCACCGTGATCGCGGACGCGGCGGCGGGCGCGCTGATGCGGCAGGCCCGGGTCGACCTGGCCCTCGTGGGCGCCGACCGCATCGCCGCGAACGGCGACTTCGCCAACAAGATCGGCACTTACGGGCTCGCCGTGCTGGCGCTCCATCACGGCGTGCCGTTCTACTGCGCGGCGCCGTCGACCACCATCGACGCGACGCTCGCGGACGGCGACGGCATTCCCATCGAGCAGCGCCCGGTCGAGGAAGTGAAGACGCTGGCCGGCCGGCCCATCGCGCCCGCCGCGGCGGGCGCGCTGAACCCCGCGTTCGACGTCACGCCGGCGCGCTACGTGACGGGCTACCTCATGGAGCGCGGCATCGTGAAGCCGCCCTTCGGGACCGACCCGTGAGCGCGGTGCTGGGGCTCGATCAGGGAACGACCGGCACCACCGCGCTCGTTGTGGCCGAGGACGGCCGCCTGCTGGGGCGGGGCTACCGCGAGTTCACTCAGCACTTCCCGGCGCCCGGCGAAGTGGAGCACGACGCCGAGGAGATCTTCCGCATCACGCTCGCGGCGGCGCGCGAGGCGTTGCAGCAGGCGCAGGTCGTCCCGGCGGCCCTCGGCATCACCAATCAGCGCGAGACCGTGTGCGTGTGGGAGCGGGCCACGGGGCGCCCGCTGCACCGGGCGATCGTGTGGCAGGACCGACGCACGGCGGCGCGTTGCCAGCAGCTCGTCAAACAGCGCCGGGCGGCGCTGGTGCGGGAGCGCACCGGGCTCGTCATCGATCCCTACTTCTCCGCGACGAAGATCGAGTGGCTGCTCGCCAACGTGCCCGGTCTGGAGCAACGCGTCGCGTCGGGCGACGCCGTGTTCGGGACGATCGACGCCTGGCTGCTGTTCCGGCTGACCAACGGCAAGAGCTTCGCCACGGATCACACCAACGCGTCGCGCACCATGCTCTACAACATCGCGGCGCGCTCGTGGGACGACGACCTGCTGCGGCTCTTCGGCGTGCGCCGCGAGGCCCTCCCGGAGGTGCGGAGCTCGAACGGGTCGTTCGGCGTGTGCGAGCCCGAGCACCTCGGCACCGAGCTGCCGGTCGCCGGCATCGCGGGCGACCAGCAGGCGGCGCTCTTCGGCCAGGGCTGCGTCGAGCCCGGGCAGGCGAAGAACACCTACGGCACCGGGGCGTTCCTGCTCCTGAACACGGGAACGGAGCGGCCCGTGTCGAAGCACGGGTTGCTAACGACGCTCGCCTGCGGCGCGCGCGGGGAGCCGGTGTACGCGCTCGAGGGCAGCGTGTTCATCGCGGGCGCCGCGGTCCAATGGCTGCGCGACGGCCTGCAGATCATCCGCCACGCCGCCGAGACCGAGCACCTGGCGAGCGACGTCCCGGACACGGGCGGCGTGTACTTCGTCCCGGCCTTCGTGGGGCTCGGCGCCCCGCACTGGGAGCCACACGCGCGCGGCACCATCGTCGGCATCACCCGCGGCACCACCCGGGCTCACCTCGCCCGGGCGGCGCTCGAGGCGATGGCGTTCAGCACGAAGGACGTGCTCGAGGCGATGACGGCAGATGCGACGCTTCAGCTCCATGCCCTGCAGGTCGACGGCGGCGCGGCCGCGAACGATTGGCTGATGCAGTTCCAGGCGGACCTCCTGGGAGTGCCCGTGGCGCGGCCGGACGTGGTCGAGACCACCGCCCTCGGCGCCGCCGCCCTCGCGGGGCTAGGCGCGGGCGTGTGGCGCTCGCCGCAGGACTTCCTCGCCGGCCGGAAGTTCAAGCGCTTCCTCCCGGGCGACGGGGCG
>Ga0099828_10002292_pt1 | contig 13132 bp, 5 predicted proteins | sample CZO8metaG_2_FD_79338 | JGI IMG/M metagenome (GOLD analysis project Ga0099828, IMG submission 79338) | Vadose zone soil microbial communities from the Eel River Critical Zone Observatory, Northern California, USA - CZOApr15con2H1.8 metaG | ecosystem: Environmental > Terrestrial > Soil > Vadose...
GAAATCGAAACTAAAACATCAAGGTCAAAAGGGCCCGACCTTCCAGGAACTCATCCTTCAGTTGCAAGAATATTGGGGTGACCGCGGCTGCGTGATCCAGCAGCCCTACGATGTGGAAGTCGGTGCGGGCACCATGCACCCCGAGACGTTTCTTCGCGTGTTAGGTCCCAATCCCTATCGGGTGGTGTACGTGCAGCCGTCCCGTCGGCCCGCCGACGGTCGCTACGGGGAGAATCCCAATCGTTTGTTCAAGCACCACCAATTGCAAGTTATCTTGAAGCCTTCTCCTGCGGACATCCAGGATCAATATCTTTCCAGCCTCACTGCACTCGGGCTCCATCTTGCCGATCATGATGTCCGGTTTGAAGAGGACAATTGGGAATCGCCTACCTTGGGCGCATGGGGCATCGGCTGGCAGGTTCTGCTCGATGGACTTGAGATCACCCAGTTCACTTACTTTCAGCAATGCGGAGGGATTGACCTGGAACCTGTCTCCGTCGAGCTGACGTATGGGCTGGACCGAATCGCCGCGTACTTGCAGGGAGTGGACAACGTATATGACGTGCGCTGGGCAGAGGACATTACCTACGGGCAGGTGCGGTTGGTTGAAGAGCGGCAATTCTCCGCCTACAACTTCGAGTACGCCGATCCTGCCATCACGCGAAAGATGTTTGAACTCCATGAAAAGGAAGCCAGACAACTTCTCGACGAATACAGCAAGGCCAAACCAGAGGGGAAGCAGCGCTTTCCAATACTGGCTGCCTACGATCATTGCTTGAAGTGCTCTCACTTGTTCAATCTTCTCGATTCTCGCGGAGTGATTTCGACCACTGAGCGTGCGCAATTGATCGGGAGGGTCCGACAGGTCGCCTGCGGTGTGGCAGGCGACTACTTAGAACAGCAGAGCGCTGCGGCGAATGCCCTCGCGGTCGCTGAGGGAGCAGGATGAAGGGGACATCGGATTTCCTTTTTGAAATTGGGTGCGAAGAGATTCCCGCCGGGATGCTCCCCGGTGCGGCAGCCGAACTTAAGGTGATACTTGACAAATACCTCGGTGCCTTCAACCTCAATACATCCTCGCCGATCACCACGAGCGGAGCACCGCGCCGACTCGTTGCGCTTTGTGGCGCAGTTCGATCAAGGCAACCCGATGAGGTGAAGGACGTCACCGGCCCCCCAACCTCGGTCGCTTTTGACAATGTCGGCAAGCCGACACAGGCCGCGGAAAGCTTCGCACAGAAAATGGGGCTTCCCGTTGCCAAGCTCACCGTGGTCGCCACGCCGAAGGGTGACCGCCTGGCGGCGCGGCAAGTCATTCCCGGCCGCCTCGCAAAAGACATCCTGGAAGAGATCCTTCCTCGCGCCGTAAAGGAGATTACCTGGCCGCGCACCATGTATTGGACAGGCCCGAAGGGATTGCATTTTATTCGTCCGATTCGCTGGGTTGTGGCGATGCTGGATGGGAAGCCGCTTCGGGTGATCTTCGACGGGGTGCCAGGTGGACGATTTTCAGCAGGGCATCGTTTCCTTGGGAAGTCCAAGGTGCCCATTCAGGGGACGAAAGATTATTTCCGGAAGTTGAAGGCAAATTACGTGTTGGCTCGGCCCGAAGAGCGGAGAAAAAAGATTGAATTGGAGCTGCGCCGCCTAGCGAGCAGCAAGAACCTTCGCGTGCATGAAGATGAACAGCTCTTGCGGCTGGTCACCTACTTGAATGAGTTCCCCACCGCAATCCTGGGGAGATTTGATCCGAGATATCTCGACTTGCCGGACGAAATTCTCGTGACCGTGATGCGCGACCACCAAAAATATTTTGCTCTAGAGCAAAAAAATGGGGCGCTGGCACCGTACTTTTTGTCCGTCATCAACCTCGACAGGGACCGCGCCGGCTTGATCCGTGCAGGGCATGAGCGCGTGCTGTCGGCGCGGTTCGCCGATGCACGATTTTTCTGGCAGGCCGACCAAAAATGTCGGCTCGCCGACTACCTCCCGAAACTGAACGCGGTCACCTATCAGGCGAAGCTCGGCAGCTACGGCGACAAGGTCGAGCGCATTCGAGCCTTGTCTCGCTGGCTCGCCGAGCAGTGGTTCGCTCAGGGAATCTTGCAAGCGAGTGTAGGGGCAGCGGACAGGACGGCAGAACTCTGCAAGTGTGACTTGGTGACGGAAATGGTGCGCGAGTTCACCGAGCTGCAGGGGATCGTGGGAGGGCTTTACGCAAAAGCTCAAGGAGAACCTGAAGAAATTGCCTCGGCCATTTATGACCACTACAAACCTGTAGGGCTCGAGGACCCGATTCCCAGAAATATGGCTGGCAAGACTGTCGCTCTTGCGGACAAACTGGATTCGCTGGTGGGTTGCTTCGCGGTGGGCCTCATCCCAACAGGTTCAAGTGATCCTTTCGCTTTGCGCCGGGCCGCGACGGGCATCGTGAAAATTCTCGTCGAGAGCAAATTGCCTCTCTCATTATCCGCTTGCATAGCGAGGGCAAGAAAGACGCTAGCTGACGCGCCACCCAGGGTGAGCTCTACGCCCGAAACTGAGAAGCAAGTTTCGGAATTTATTTTGGACCGCGCGCGATATTTTCTCCGTGAGCGAGAGGGGTTTGCGTACGATGAGGTGAATGCTGCCTTGGCGGCCGGGGCCGATGACTTGGTTAACGCCGTAAGACGAATTGAAGCGATTCGTTCCATTCGCAAGACAAAGAATTTCGAGCCGCTGGCAATTTCCTTCAAGCGGATCCGAAAAATCCTGGAGAAGGCCGGCCCCAAAGCGGTGTGGGGGCTGCCTGCAGTGCAACCTGAGCTGTTCGCAGAGCAGGCCGAACGTGAATTGCACGAGCAGGCGGGGGCGGCCGCCCGGGAGGCCGAGCGCCATAAAAAGGAAGGGCGATACCGCGAGGCGCTGTTGGGCGTTGCGGCACTACGGCCTGTTGTGGATCGTTTTTTTGACGATGTAATGGTGATGGTTGAAGACGAAAAGGCTCGCAGGAACAGGCTAACCTTGCTCGCCGAACTCCTTTCGCAATTCTCAACGATTGCCGATTTTTCGGAAATTGTCGCTGGCGAAAGCGGGCAATAAAGCCGATTATTCAAATGCATTCCCCGTGGTCGGCGCGCCGACGACGGACCAATCTCGGCATTCTTCAAACGAGGCGAGAGTTCGTGAAATCCGTTTATTTCTTCGGGGCTGGCAAAGCAGAAGGCGACGGCGGGATGAAGGACTCGCTGGGCGGCAAGGGCGCGGGGCTTGCGGAGATGACGCGGATTGGTTTGCAAGTCCCCGCCGGTTTTACGATCAGGGCAGAAGCCTGTGATTATTACTTCACGCATGGCCGAAAGTTTCCAAAAAGCCTCAAAGCTGAGGCGAAGAAGAACCTCGCTCGCCTGGAGCGCGTCACGAGCAAGAAGCTCGGCGATACTAGAAACCCCCTTCTTGTGAGTGTGCGTTCGGGATCTGCGAGGTCCATGCCTGGAATGATGGAGACTATTCTCAACCTCGGGCTGAACCCTAATTCTGTCGAAGCCCTGGCTCGGAATACCCAAAATGAGCGATTCGCCTGGGACGCCTATAGGCGCTTCGTCCAGATGTATTCGACGGTGGTCATGGGTCTCCCCCAGGACGAGCTGGAAGCCATGCTCCGAGCTATGCAGGCGAAAAGGGGCTTCGGGGATGATGGTCTGGTCGACGCCGAAGGATGGAGGGAACTCGTTGCCGACCTCAAGAAGTACTTTAAGGAGAAAACAGGCAAGAAATTTCCTGAAGACCCGGAAGAGCAACTCTGGGGTGCAATCGCAGCCGTGGTTGAATCGTGGATGGCCGAGAAAGCTGTGACCTACCGGAGAGTGGAACACATCACGGGTTTGCTAGGCACTGCGGTCAACGTAGTTGAAATGGTCTTCGGCAATCGAGGGGAGAACTCAGGCACGGGTGTTTGCTTCACCCGGGACCCGTCCACAGGCGACAAGGAATTCTACGGGGATTTCCTGGCGAATGCTCAGGGAGAGGATGTGGTCGCGGGGATCCGGACACCGATGCGGCTCGATGACATGGCCAAACATATGCCGCGAGTTTACAAACAACTCGTGAAAGTGCGGACGCTGTTAGAGAGGCACTACCACGACATGCAGGACATCGAGTTCACGGTTGAAGAAGGCACGCTTTACATTCTCCAAACGCGTGCAGGGAAGCGCACCCCCGCAGCCACGTTTAAGATGGCTGTAGATATGGCGGAGGAGGGCTTAATTGGAAGGGACGAGGCCATCGAACGAGTTAAGGCGGAGGACATCGAGCGCCTCTTCTACCCGGTAATTGATCCTTCGGTGAACCGGGCCGAATTGGCAAAGCGCATGTTGACCTCCGGCATCAATGCGGTGCCGGGAGCGGCTACGGGGCGAGCCGTTTTCACCGCACACGAAGCAGAGCAGATGGCCCTCGAGGGAGAAAATGTCATCCTAATCCGCCGCGAAACCAGTCCTGAGGACGTTGGCGGAATGTTCGCCGCTCAAGGAATTGTGACCGCCACCGGGGGCAAGACCAGCCACGCAGCCGTGGTTGCGCGCGGTTGGGGGAAGTGCTGCATCGTCGGCTGTAACCAGTTGAAGATTGATTATGCAACAAAGACGGCGTCGGCGAATGGACAACTCGTCCACCAAGGCGACTGGCTTACGCTCGATGGAAATGAGGGTCTGGTCTTCAGGGGTCAAGCAAAACTCTCGACTCCCAGGCTGCCGGAGGCCTTCACCACTCTGTTGAGCTGGGCGGACCGGGTTCGCAAGCTCGGGGTGCGGACCAACGCAGACACCCCCCAGGACGCGCGCAAGGCCCGAGAAATGGGAGCCGAGGGAATTGGTTTGTGCCGCACCGAACATATGTTTTTTAAGGACTTCGAGCAGCCGGAAAAAAGCGCGGACCGGCAACTCGCGATAGAGGAAATGATCATCGCCGATTCATCAGAGGCCCGGCGAAAGGCGCTCAGCAAACTGCTACCGTATCAGCGCCGGGACTTCATTGGTCTCTTCAAGGCCATGGATGGCTATCCAGTGACCATCCGCTTAATTGATCCACCGCTCCATGAGTTCGTGCCCCACGACCGCGAAAAGCAGGAGGAACTTGCCAGAAAAATCGGCGTGCCCGCGGAGGTTGTCGCACGCCGGGTGGACCAGTTGACAGAGTCCAATCCGATGTTGGGCCACCGTGGGTGCCGACTTTGTATCACCTACCCAGAAATACTTGAAATGCAGGTTCGAGCGATCATGGAAGCAGCGATAGAGGCCAAGAAGCAGGGAATTAAAGTATTTCCTGAAATCATGCATCCGCTGGTTGAGGACCGAAAGGAACTCCAAATTCTGGTGGATGCGACGACGAAAGTCGCTAACGACGTAATGCGGGAATTGAATGTAAAACTAAAATATCATATTGGGGCGATGATCGAACTCCCCCGCGCTGCAATCCTTGCGGATGAAATCGCTGAATTGGCGCAGTTCTTTTCGTTTGGGACGAATGACTTGACACAAACAACGATGGGACTGTCGCGCGACGACGCCGGCCGATTTCTTCCCGAATATGTGGACGAAGGAAAGGCCGGGATTTATGCCGCCGATCCCTTTCAAACGCTGGATGTTCGCGGGGTAGGGCAGTTGATCCGGTGGGCCATCGAACGCGGGAGGGCGACACGGCCCAATCTCGAGGTTGGAATTTGCGGGGAACATGGAGGCGACACCGCCAGCGTCAAATTTTGCCATGAGGTTGGGATGGATTATGTCAGCGCGTCTCCCTATCGTGTTCCGATTGCGAGGCTGGCGGCCGCCCAGGCGGTCATCGAGGAGCGCAGGGCAAGAAAGAACACAGGAAGGAAGAAACGATAGTGTGGCGTATCCAAAGTATTTGCTACTGTAAAAGGGGCTGTTGCCCGAGGGGATAGGAGGTCGGCGCGCCGACGCGTGTTGCCGAGAAGACTCCCCTGGAGAACAACATTGAATGAAGGACTCGTCATCGGAATCTGCGGGAGAACGGGCAGCGGGAAGACCACGATCACCGAACGCATCAAAGCGGCCTTATCTCACGACAGTGTCTTGGTTCTTCAGCAGGAGCACTATTACAAAGACCTTCCTCATTTACCGCTGAACGAGCGCGCCAAACACAATTTTGACCACCCCAATTCCCTCGACACCCCGCTGTTCATCAAGAACGTCCGCCAACTGCACGAGGGGCGGAGGGTTGAACGGCCCGTTTACAATTTCACAAAGCGCAAACGTCTGACCCAGACCGTTCGGCTCGATCCGCGCCCTGCTTTGATTGTCGAAGGAATTCTCGTCTTTGAAAACCGGGCTCTGCGGGAGTTGATGGACATCAAGATCTTTGTGAATACGGACGCCGATTTGCGATTCATCCGCCGGCTGGGGCGCGATATGCGCGAACACGGCCGCACGCTGGAGTCGGTTGTGCAGCAATATTTGTCCATGGTGAGGCCGAGGCACGTGGAATTCATTGAACCGTCGAAGCGGTATGCAGACGTGATCATACCCGAGGGAGGGTATAATGACGTCGGGATTGACCTCGTCATTCAACAGCTGCGCTCACTCCTAGGAGTCCGCGCATCTGCGGGGGTTTCTGGCCCGTGAGCCAAAACCACTCGCCTCTTGCAGCCGTTCCTCATAGGCCTCACTCGGCTTCGGAATCAACATGAATCCTCGCACTTTGCTTGGCACTGTGGAGTAGAATCCTCGAACGCTCGAGTGCGATTCCAGGCAAGGAGTGAAAACACGCGCAGATTCGGCACAACCACAGCGGCAGCGGTGGGTTTGGCGCTTGTGTGTTTAATACCCGTCCACAGTTGGGCGCAGGGACAAGCTGTGGGAACAATTTTGCGCGGCCAAGTTTCGGACGAAAATGGGCTGCCCGTGCCGCGAGTCGAAATCCTCTTCCGTTCTAACGGTGGGGATACCCACACGGTTTACACGGACGCAGCAGGAAGATTTGACGCGCAGAGTTTCAGTGCCAATCAAGTCGAGATCACAGTGTCAAAACCGGGTTTCTTCCGCATTGCGAACCGCTTGGTGGAGTTGTCTCCAGGGGCAAACGAGATCTCCCTAACGCTGAATCATGAGACAGAAATTCAAGAGAAAGTTGAAGTACGGTCTGAGCCAGTTCAAATCGACCCAGACACCACTAGTCATCAGGAATCTCTAGTACAACATGAAATAATGAATACGCCGATTGCCTCGAGCCACGATCTGCAACAAAGCTTGAAAACCATGCCGCAAGTTTTGGCGGACGCAAATGGGAGGCTGCATGTTGCTGGCGGGCGGCAGGGGCAGACCGAGGTGCTTCTGGATGGGTTTGAAATAAATAATCCTGCAACTGGCGGGTTTGCACCCCGGATGAACGTGGACGCAGTACGCGCGGTCACAATAGAAACAGGAGGATACGGCGCAGAGTACGCGCACGCGAGCGCTGGCGCTATTTTGCTGGATACGGAGTCTGGGAACGACCGATGGCGGTTTGGGACCACGAACTTCATCCCTGCACTTAGCTTCCAACAGGGAACGCATTTTGGGAATTGGTACCCGCGGGTGACGTTTTCTGGCCCAATCCGGAAGGGGAAGGCGTGGTTCTCCGAAGCCGTCACCGTCCAACACACCTTCCGGCTCGTCAAGGAGCTTCCCGCCGGGCAAAATACCGATTCGCAATGGGCCGGTGACAACTTATTCCGCATGCAGGTGAACTTGACCCCGAAGAACACCCTGCAAGGTAGTTTCTTATTTGACCGGTCGAGCAACCCGCAATCGGGTTTGGGGCCCTTTTCGCCTCTTTCCACAACAACGAGCCTTGACGGGCGGCGCTATTTTGTTTCTTTGAAGGACCAAATCTGGATTGGCCGAGTGCTGTTTGATATAGGCGGGGCGTACGATACCGGCCACAACGTAAGCAATCCGCAGGGCCAGAGTCCGTATGTTGTTACTCCCTCGCGGACCAGCGGAAATTACTTTCAGGCACTCGATCAAAAGTCACGCCGCGTGCAATTCATTGGGAACGTGAACACTGGCGCGCTGCACTGGTTTGGCGCACATTCGCTGTCAGCGGGCTGGAATGCGGACGGCTTGGATCTCTCGCAGCAAGCTTCTCGCACGGACATTCATTTCCAGCGCGCGCCGACCACCATATTGGGGGTCCCCGCGGACGGGACGCGGTCGGAAACCGCGACCTTCAGCGGGGCCGGAGCGTTTCGGATCGCCAACACCGAGGTGGGCGGGTACGCACAAGATGTCTGGAGACCTGTCCGGCCGTTCGTTTTTTCCATAGGGGTGCGCAGCGACTGGGACCGGTTGATCCACAGGAGCATCGTTGAACCTCGAGCCGCGATGAACTGGGTGCCGATGGAGGATGGGCGGATGAAGTTCACGCTCGCCTGGGGGAAGCACTACCAGCCGTTGACTCTTTCCATTTTGGGGCAGGGATCCGACCAGCAGCGGAGCGACACGTTCTTCGATCCGACGGGTCTGGTCCAACTGGGACCTCCCATTAAGAGTGCCTTTCGCGTGCCGCTCGCCGGCTTAGCGCAGCCGCGGTCTTACAACACCACCGCGGAGTGGGACGAGCGGTTTTCCGGCAACACGTTTGTAGGAGCGGCCTTCCTGTTGCGCGAGTCGCCAGACAGCTTTGCGTGGGAGACCCAGCCGGATAACTCCCTGCTGTTGGAAAATAACCGCAACGACCGCTATGTATCAGGTGAAGTTTGGATGCGTCACACGTTTGGGGAGAACCAGGCCTTCGAGATCGATTACGCGCGCTCGCGCGCCAGTTCGAGTGAGGTGCTCGACCCTTCTCTCGCGCTCTTGATCTTGTCGCCGCAACAACCTGGGCGGCTGCTCTGGGATGCGCCGCACCGAATGGTGTCCTCGGGATGGACCCCGATCCCCATTTGGAGCTTGTTCCTAAGCGGCTACTTGGAGTATCGCACTGGATTTCCCTTCAGTGTGCTGAACGAGCAGCAACAACTGGTGGGTGCTCCCAACCGTCTGCGATTTCCTGATTTTTTCTCGCTGAACCTCGGCTTGGAAAAAAGATTCCATTTCCGTGGTCATGAGTGGGCGATCCGGCTCACGGAAGTTAATATCACCGGCCACCAAAACCCGGATTCGGTGGTGAACAATATAGCGGCGCCGAATTTCCTGACGTTCGCCGGGGGGCAGCGGCGGGCGCTGACAGCGCGCCTGCGTCTCGTCACGCAACATTAGAGCGGGCCCTTTCTGCGCGGTGCTTCAGGTGGGCATTCTCAGAAAAAAATAGAGGCCCAGAAAACCGAAAATGGTATCGGGGGCCCAGCCCGCCAGGAGCGGGGGGAGCTGCCCGACCGCGCCCATGGCTTCGGTCAAGGCCGATGCCGCCCAGTACACAATGGCAATTCCGACGCCGAGCGCCACCCCCCCCACGGCGCCTCGAGTGCCAACCAAGATCGAGAATGGGATCGCCAGGAAAATGATGACCGGCGACATGAGCGGGAAGGAGAGCTTTCGTTGCAATTGGACGGAAAGGCGTGCGACGTCGAAGCCGGCCTGGCTTAATTCGGTGATGTAATGTCTGAGTTCCCACCAGCTCATTTGATAGGATTGGCGGACCTCGCGATAGAAGTAGGAGGGTGGTTCGTTCAATTCCGTGAGCGCCGTTCCAAGGAACGGAACGTAGTTGGAGACCTGGCCGTGGTCAAAATCGCGCACCCAGCCGGATTGGAGAATCCACACCTGTTGTTGCTTGTCCCAGTGGGCCCGCGCGGCGAAGATACGCCGCCGAACCTCAAACGTGGCCGGGTCGATCTCGATGGCATTCAGTCCGCCGAAAAGTTCCTGGTCCGGGTCGAAAAATTCGTAGTTGTAGACCTTCGAGTTCTGGCCAAAGATCCACTGGCGGCTGGGCTGATAATAAGTTTGCGCGGGCCGGCCTTTGATCTGGTTGCGGAGGGCGTCCTGACGCTGGTTGGCGAAGGGCAGGTAGGTATCGTCCAGCAAGACGAGCCCGCCGGCAAGTGCGCCTCCGGCGAGCAGCAGTGGGAGCGAGATGCGGTAGAGGCTAATTCCGGCAGCCTTGAAGGCGACGAGTTCGTTGTTCTTGGCCATCACCCCGAGAGTGACCAGCGCGGCCACCAGCGCGGCCAAGGGCGCCAACTGGTAAAACAGGTAGCTGGCTAGGTACCGGAAATAATTCAGAACATCCAGGAGCGGCGTGCGGTGCTGGGCAATATCGTCCAGCAGCTCAAAAAAAGTGAACACCTCAAACAGAAAGATGAAGCCGACAGTCAGGAGGAGGAAGTAGAACAGGAAGCTCTTGAGGAGATAAATGTCGAGGAGTTGCGGGATCCCGCCGCGCCCCTTCCGCACGGTGCGGTGCCAAGTCGCTCCATTGTCCGCCGGTGGAGCAGCGCTTTCGTGGTGTGGAAAGACGCTCCACACTTGCCAGCTCTTGACGGAGGCGAACGCAGAGCTCAATCTGCTGCTGCCGGGCATCCGCTCGACTCTCGGGAGGAGCACAACGCCCAGCAAGGCCGTCAGAAGATTGGGCGACCAGATGCCGGCCCAAACCGGGACATTTCCCTGCCGCGCCAGCCCTGCGCCAATCGTAAACATTAGGTAGTATCCGCAAATGAGCAGCAGCGTGATCAAAAAGCCCGCGGCGCGGCCGCCTCGACGCGGTCGCGCCCCCAGCGGTAAAGCCAGCAGCGCGAATGAAAGGCACGCGAAGGGAAGAGACAAGCGGCGGTGAATCTCCACATCCGCATCGCGGGCGCCTTTGCGGCGGTCGGCGAGCAGCATGTCCATCGTGCGTCCGGGAACACTGGGTTCTGCGACGCGGCCAGGATCGCTCCCGCGCACATCAACCGGCCAATCGCGTTCGCCAAAAGCGGACAGGGAATAGTGACCCGGATCGCTGGGCGAAAACTCGTGTACGCTTCCATTCCTCAAATGTAACTCGAACTTGCTCTCTCTCCGGTCGGCAATTACAATCGCTTCCTCGGCCAGAGTGAGGCGCGAGACGTCCTTCGCGTCCGTCCCCGCGAGAAGTACCCCGTGCCAGCGCGTGGCCGCTGCCTCGACATCATTCACAAAAAGAACGAGGCCGGGGAAGCGCTCGTCGAACACGCGTGGCTCGACCTGGAAAGAGGCCTGTCCCGTGCGCAGGCGGTCCTCCAGCGAGCGATACGTGCGAACCGAAAGAGGGCCCAGCCAAAGCGTCATGCAAAAGGTGACCAGAGTGGCGCCGAACGCGAGAACGCCGACCGGCACAAGCAAGCGGCTGCGCCCCATTCCGGAAGCGCTCATCGCGATCAGCTCGCTGTCGGCGGACAAGCGGCCCAGCGCAATCAGGACTCCCACCAGAATGCCGATGGGGAGAGTGAAACTGAAAATGCCGGGAAAGGTGGTCAGAAAAAGCAAGCCGAGCGTCGTCCAGGGCGCTGGATGGCGGACCAGCAAATCCATCAGCCGAACCAGTTGCGGAACGAAAAACACGAACGTGAAAATGCCCAGACCCAGCAGCGTGTGGGAGAGAATCTGACGGCCAATGTAACGATCGATGAGGCGCATAGCCAGAACGCGACATTCTAGCACGCCGGAAACGCTCCGGCGGCGGTTGGGAGCTCGATGAACCGGGTTCACCTGATGATTCTGTGGCATATGCATCAGCCGCAGTATCGCGACCCCGCCACCGGGCGCTATGTGCTTCCCTGGACGCGCCTGCACGCCCTGAAAGATTACTGGGGCATGGTGCGGGTCCTCGAGGAATTCCCCGGCGTGCACGCGACGTTCAATGTTGTGCCCTCGCTCGGCGTGCAACTCGAAGAGTACGCCAGCGGGAAGTTCGACGAGCCTTGGTTCGCGATGGCCTTCAAACCCGCCAACCAACTGACCCCGGAAGATAAGGCGGAGATCTTAACGCGAGCGTTTCAGATCAACTATGACCATCTGCTGGCGCGGTGGCCGCGATACATCCAGCTCCACCAGTGGGCTTCAGCGCAGGGGCCGGAACGTGCTGCGCAAACCTTCAGCGAACGCGATTGGCGCGACCTCCAACTGCTTTCACAACTCGCCTGGATGGATGAAGAATATCTAGCTCGCGACCCGGTTGTCTCAACGTTGGCGAAGAAGGGGAGCGATTTCAGCGAAATGGACAAGCAAGCGTTATGCGCCAAACAGATCGAATTGCTCGGGCGCGTTTTGCCGGAGTATTGCAAGGCGGCCTCGACAGGGCAGATCGAAATCTCCGCGACGCCGTTTTACCACCCCATTCTGCCGCTGCTGTGTGACAGCGACATTGCGCGGGTGTCGAATCCTTGGACGCCGTTGCCAAACCCTGCGTTCCGCCATCCGGAGGACGCCCGCGAACATCTGGCGCGCGCGCGGGGGTATCACGAGCGGGTGTTCGGACGCCCGCCCGTTGGGCTTTGGCCTTCCGAGGGCTCCGTTTCGGAAGAGGCGCTGACTCTGGCGGCCGAGCTCGGGTTCAAGTGGTTTGCGACCGACGAGGGAGTCCTGGGGCGCACCTTGCAAGCCGGGTTTGGACGGGACTCCTCCGGAGTGCCGGACAACGCTGACAAGCTGTACTCACCCCTACGCGTTCGCGTGGGAGGCTATGACATCGTCGGGTTCTTCCGCGACCACTATCTCTCGGACCTGGTGGGCTTCGTATACAGCCGGATGGAGGCAGGGGCGGCGGCAGAGGATCTCCACCGCCGGATCCGCGCCGTGGGCGAGCGCGTTCAAATCGGCCGCCCGCTGACCATCTCTTTAATCCTCGACGGAGAAAATGCATGGGAGTATTACCCCGGCAACGGCCGCGAATTCCTCCGCCAGTTTTACCGCCGGGTCGAGAATGATCCCGATATTCGCGGCTTGACGGCGAGTGAGGCGATTGCCGCGGCGGGAGAGATTCCGGCGAACAAAGGCATTTTCCCGGCCTCGTGGATCAACGCCAACTTCGATATCTGGATTGGGTCGGGAGAAGACGTCCTGGCCTGGGAGCACCTGCACCGCGCGCGCGAATTTTACGCGCAGCAGGCGGATTGCGCCGCCAAGGGATTTCCAAAGTCGCCCAATCCGGATCAACTCGCCGCCGCGTACGAAGCCATGCTCGCGGCGGA
>Ga0099828_10002293_pt1 | contig 13129 bp, 10 predicted proteins | sample CZO8metaG_2_FD_79338 | JGI IMG/M metagenome (GOLD analysis project Ga0099828, IMG submission 79338) | Vadose zone soil microbial communities from the Eel River Critical Zone Observatory, Northern California, USA - CZOApr15con2H1.8 metaG | ecosystem: Environmental > Terrestrial > Soil > Vadose...
AAGCTCGGCTACGATCCCTGGCTGCACACGATCGAGGGCGCCGAAAAGCTCACCAAGGCCTGCGCGACCGCCGGCGCGAGGCTTGTCGCCGCCGATCCGAATCCGCTCGATGCGATCTGGGACGACCGTCCGCCGCCGCCCCTCGGTGCGGTCGTCCTGCACGAGGAGAAATTTTCTGGCGAGCCGGCGGCGCACAAGCTCGAGCGAGTCCGCGACGAGGTCGCCAAGCTGCGCGCGGACGCGCTCGTCGTCGCAGATCCCCAGGCCGTATGCTGGGCTTTCAACATTCGGGGGAGCGACGTCGCGCATACCCCGCTGGCGCTCGCCTCCGCGATCGTGCCGCGGGAAGGCCGCGCTTCCCTCTACATCGACGGCCGCAAGCTCACCAATTCGGTGCGCCGCGCGCTCGACGAGCTCTCCGAGCTGAACGAGCCCGACGCCTTCGCGCGGGATCTCAAGTCACTCGGCGCGGGACATCGGACGGTGCGGCTCGATGCATCGGGCGCGGCCGACGCGATCCAGCGGCTGATCAATGCGGGCGGCGGACGCATCTCGCGCGGTCGCGATCCCATCGCGCTGATGAAGGCGGTGAAGAACGAGACCGAGATCGCGGGCGCGCGCGCGGCGCATCGGCGTGACGGCGCGGCGATGACGCGCTTCCTCGCGTGGTTCGACCGCGAGGCGCCGACGGGCAAGCTCAGCGAGATCGACGCGGTGGTCGCGCTGGAGAAATTCCGCCGCGAGACCGGCGCGCTCAAGGACATCTCGTTTCCCACCATTTCGGGCGCCGGCCCGAACGGTGCCATCGTCCACTATCGCGTGACGGAACGCACGAACCGCCGTATCGCGCCAAGCGATCTTTTCCTGATCGACTCGGGCGCGCAGTACCAGGACGGCACCACCGACATCACGCGCACCCTGGCGGTCGGTGCCCCGAGCGATGAGATGCGCGACCGCTTCACCCGCGTGCTCAAGGGGCACATCGCCATTGCGCGCGCGATCTTTCCCGACGGCACGACCGGCGCGCAGATCGACAGCTTCTCGCGCACCCCCCTGTGGGCGGCGGGCCTCGATTTCGATCACGGTACCGGCCACGGCGTCGGCAGCTATCTGTCGGTGCACGAAGGCCCGGCCCGCATCTCCAAGCTCGGCCACGCCGCCCTCAAGCGCGGCATGATCCTCTCGAACGAGCCCGGTTACTACAAAGCCGGCGCCTACGGGATTCGCATCGAGAACCTGGTGCTCGTCATCGAGGCGCCGGCAGTCGCGGGCGCCGAAAAGCCGCTGCATGCATTCGAGACGCTCACCTTGGCGCCGATCGACCGGCGCCTCGTCGCGCCGGCGCTGATGACCGGTGATGAGATCGCGTGGCTCGACGCCTATCACGCCCGCGTACGGGCGGAACTCTCGCCGCTCCTCGATGCCGAGAGCCGCGATTGGCTCGCGCGCGCGGCCGCGCCGCTCGGATGAACCGCAGATGTCCGATGTGTCGCAGCAGGGCCGCAGCGGCCCCGCGCTGGAAACGCCGTGGCGGCTCGTCAGCCTGCTGATCTGCATCACCGCGATCGGCCCGACCACGCTCAACATCCTGGTGCCGGCGCTGCCGAGTCTCGCGGTCGTGCTCGCGACCGATGCGGAAACCGTCCAGCTCGCGGTGTCGCTTTATCTGATCGGCCTTGCGAGCGCGCAACTGCTGGCAGGGCCGCTGTCGGATCGCTTCGGCCGCCGGCCGGTTGCGCTCGGCGGCCTCGCGCTCACCGCGATCATGAGCTTGGCCGCGCTCGCGGTCGGCAATATCATGAGCCTCGTCGCCGTGCGCATCATGCAGGCGGTCGGCGCGGCAAGCGGCCTCGTGGTCGCGCGCGCCATCGTGCGCGACCTGTTCACGCGCGAGCGCGCCGCCGCGATGCTCGGCCTGATCGCCACCGCGATGGTCATCGCGCCGACCTTCGGCCCGCTGATCGGCGGGATTCTCGAGACCGTCTTCGGCTGGCGCTCGATCTTCCTGTTCGTGGCCATGGCAGCATTTGCGGTGCTGGTATGGGCGGCGGCAGTCCTGCCGGAGACGAAACACGGCCACGCTGCCGCGGCGGCGCCGCCGGCCTTCTTGGCCGAAGTCGCGGCCCTGGCGCGCAGCCCGACCTTTCATGGCTACGTGCTGTGCGGCGCCTTCGCCTCGGGCACGTTCTTCGCCTTCCTGGGCGGCGGGCCTCATGCGGTGGTGACGATCATGGGCCGCAGCTCGGCCGAATTCGGCATCTGGTTCGCGGCGAGCTCGTTCGGCTACATGGCGGGAAATTATCTCACCTCGCAGCTATCGGAACGGCACGGCATCGATGCGATGATCTGGTGGGGCCTGGTCATCGAGGCGATCGGGACCGCCGGCGCGGTGATGCTCGCGGCCTTCGCCCATTCATGGGGACCCGCCATCATCTTCGTGCCCCAGCTCGTCATCGGGTTCGGCAATGGCGTGATGCTGCCGAACGCAATCGCCGGCGCCATCAGCGTGCGGCCGCAGGCAGCGGGCACCGCCTCAGGATTTGTCGGGTTCACGCAGATGATGGCGGGCGCCGCCTTCGTGCAGCTCGGCGGCCTGGTGCTTGCCCATGCGACCACGGTGCTCCCGATGGCGCTGCTGCTTGCCGCCATCGTGGTGAGCTTCGCACTCGCCTTTCTCCTGCTGGTCCGGCCCAGATACGCCGGGAACTAGATCTCCCAGCCGAGCTTGCGATCGAGCGAATAAGGACCGCCGCCGCGCAACGCGATCGCGAAGGTTATGAGGCCCCACATCAGCACGTATTCGTAGCCGGGACCGGTCCAGCCGAATTTCGGCACATAGAGCGAGGCGATCACCGCCATCTCGATCGCGATGGACGCCGCGACGAGACGCGTGAGCAGACCCGCCGCCAGCATCACCGCGCCGATCGTCTCGTTGAAGACGATGACGTAGGCGAGCGGCAGCGAGGGCTCGATGCCGCGCCGGGCGAGGCCGGCGGCCGCGAAGGCGGCGATGCCCTGGTCGAAGACCTTTGGAATCCCATGCGGCAGCAGCATGAGCCCAGCCGTGAGCCGGATGATCAGCCAGGAGACCTCCGCCGCCCAGTCATAGAAGGACCGCAGCGCCGGTATGATCAGCCGCGTCTCGCTCGCCTTGGAAGCCCCCGTCATTGCAGCCATGTCGCCCTCCCCCGAGAAAGCCCCGATTTTAGGGTTCCGCACCGCCCGGACAAGAGCTCAACCGTGCGCGGGCAAGCAAGAACGCACTATCCGGGGCCTCTTTGGAATGGTTTGATCCGCGGCAAAATAGCGAGGCCCACATTCACGTTATTGATCTCGACAAGCAGCATGGAACTTTTCTAAAACAAGTCCGTACCTCGATGGCGGCCGCCTGCGGAGACATCTATCCATGGACTACGGTGCGTATTTTTCCGCTGCGCTTGCCCGCCTGAGGGATGAGCGGCGCTATCGGGTGTTTGCCGACCTCGAGCGCATCGCGGGCCGCTTCCCGCATGCGGTCTGGCATTCCCCGCAGGGGCCCCGCGACGTCGTGATCTGGTGCTCCAACGACTATCTCGGCATGGGCCAGCACCCCAAGGTAATCGGCGCGATGGTCGCGACCGCGACCCGCATGGGCACCGGCGCCGGCGGTACCCGCAACATCGCCGGCACCAACCACCCGCTGGTCGAGCTCGAGCGCGAGCTCGCCGACCTGCACCGCAAGGACGCGGCCCTCGTCTTCACCTCAGGCTACGTGTCGAACGAGACCGGCATCTCGACCATCGCCAAGATACTGCCGAACTGCCTGATCCTGTCGGATGCGCTCAACCACAACTCGATGATCGAAGGGGTGCGCCAGTCCGGCGCCGAGAAGAACATCTTCCGCCACAACGACCTGGAGCATCTCGAGGAGCTTTTGCGCGCGGCGGGCGGGCGGCCCAAGCTCATTGTGTTCGAGAGCCTCTATTCGATGGACGGCGACGTTGCGCCGGTCAACCGCATCTGCGACCTCGCCGAGCGCTACGGCGCCATGACCTATGTGGACGAGGTGCACGCGGTGGGCATGTACGGCCCGCGCGGCGCCGGTATCTGCGAGCGCGACGGCGCGATGGAGCGGGTCGACGTGATCGAAGGCACGCTCGCCAAGGCGTTCGGCTGCCTCGGCGGTTACATTGCGGCAAATCGCGACATCACCGACGCGGTGCGCTCGTACGCGCCGGGCTTCATCTTCACCACGGCGCTGCCGCCATCGGTTTGCGCGGCCGCGACCGCGGCGATCCGCCATCTCAAGGCGTCGAGCTGGGAGCGCGAACGCCACCAGGACCGCGCCGGCCGCACCAAGGCGGTGCTCGCCGCCGCCGGCCTGCCGGTGATGCGCAGCGAGACCCATATCGTGCCGCTGTTCGTCGGCGATCCGGAGAAGTGCAAGGCGGCGAGCGACCTGCTGCTCGAGGAGCACGGCATCTACATCCAGCCGATCAATTATCCGACCGTGCCCAAGGGCAGCGAACGGCTGCGCATCACGCCCTCGCCCTATCACGAGGACGCGCTCATCGACGCGCTCGCCGAGGCTCTGGCGGATGTGTGGGAGCGCCTCGGCCTGCGCCGGGATGCGGCGCTCGCGGCGGAATAGCGCCGCCAAGCCCCTCAGGCGATGCGCAAGAGCAGAGCCATCGCGCAGAGCGCAATGGCCGCGGCCGACGCGCCCTTGGCGAACCGCAGCGCGAGTTCCGCGAGGTAATTGCGCGCCCACCGGAGGCCCGCATATCCGGCCGGCCGCTCGCGGGGCGCGATGGCGCGCCACGGCTCGGTGCGCGCGATGCGCTCCTCGGTCAGCCAGCAGGCGTAGATCGACAAGGCGACGGCGAAAATGAGCGCCACGTTGGCGGCGATCAGCAGCGACACCCCGGGCGCGTCGCCACGCGCGACCAGCACAATACCCACCAGGCCGGCAAGCCATGCGCGCCAGGCAAAGAGATAAAAAGCGCGGTCGCGGAATGGGTTGATGGCGCTCTCCCGCGCGGCGAGGGGCATCCGGCCGGCCCAGCCGCTTCCCTCGAACTAAAGTAGTATATACGAAAGTATGATTCGGCGCATCGGGTTCCCTTCGAAGGGCACCCTGAGAGCGATTCGACATCGCTCATCGGCGTCGGCGCACGCGCCAGGTCCAGCGCCCAGTGCTGAAAAAAGAGAGCGCGCGCTCACCGGGTGAGCGCGCGCTCGTGTCGTCCGGCGTCAAGCTATGCGAGGGCCTTGTTTTTTTCCGGCTCCCAGATGCTTATGCGGCGCGTCTCCGGCATCAGGAAGAGAGCGAGCACGAAGCACACCGCGGGAACGGCGATCGGGTAGAGCAGCGCGTAGCCGAGGCTGCCGGTTCCTGCGTACGCCGCCGAGGTGCTGAACGGCACCAGGCCGCCGCCCCAGCCGTTGCCGATGTGGTACGGCACAGACACCGAGGTGTAGCGAATCCTGCCGGGGAAAAATTCCGCCAGGAACGCTCCGACCGGGCCGTAGACCATCCCGACATAGCAGACCAGGATGACGATGATGAAGATCGCGATCGGATAGTTGATGTTGCCGGGCTGCGTCACCGTCCCCAGCCACGCGTAGAGCGGATAGTAGGTGACCGCCGCGAGCAGCATGCCGCCCAGGATGACCGGCTTGCGGCCGATCTTGTCGGACAACCAGCCGAAGAGGATCAAGCTCGGCGTCGCGATGAGCAGCGCGGCCATGACGATGTAGCTCGAGGTGAACACGTCCACCTTCGAGACCTGCTGCAGGAAGTACAGCGCCCAGAACTGCCCGCTGTACCAGACCACGCCCTGACCGATCAGCACGACGCAGGCGATCCCCACGTACTTGATGTTCGAGCTGAGGAACGCCTCCTTCCAGGGATTCCTGGTCATCTGGCCCTTGGCCTTGATCTCCTCGAAGATCGGCGTCTCGCCCAGCTGCAGGCGGATGTAGATGGCGATCGCCACCAGCAGGAAGGAGAACAGGAAGGGGTAGCGCCATGCCCCCCTGTCCTCGTTGAAGGCAGCGTCGCCGAAGTACCCGCGCGTGCCGAGGACCACGCCCAACGCGACCACGATCCCGAGCGTCGGCGAGGTCTGCAGCCAGCCGGTATAGTAGCCGCGGTGCTCATCCGCCACGTGCTCGGCGACATAGGTGATGGCGCCGCCATATTCGCCACCGAGACACAGGCCTTGGATCATCCGCAGGCCGAACAGGATGAAGGCCGCGGCTACGCCGATCGACGCGAAGGTGGGGATCATGCCGATGCAGCCCGTGCCGATACCCATGCCGGTCAGGGTGACGAGGAACGTGTATTTGCGCCCGACGCGGTCGCCCAGCCATCCGAACAGGAATGCCCCCAGCGGCCGGATCAGGAAGCCGGCGGTGAACAGCGCGATCGTGCTCAGCAGCGCGGCGACCGGATGGCTCTTCTCGAAGAACTTGACCGACAAGACCGCGGCCAAGCTGCCGAAAATATAGAAGTCGTACCACTCGATGACGTTTCCCACAGCGGCGGCGATGATCACGCGCCGGAAGTCCTTAGGAATCTGGGGCCCAGCCATATTTCTTCCTCCCTATGCCCAAGCTTGGTATGCGATGCCACGCCTGCGGAACGGCATCGCGAGTGTCGCCTGCATCCCCCGTCTTCGCGAGGTTTCACCCCAGGCGAATAAGTTTAACCACCACATATCTGTCGGGCCTTATAAGACTTTGGGCTAATACGGTCAGCGGCGAACTGCGCACTATGTCGCACATTCAGCACCTCGGCGTGGAAATACAACCGAACACTCAATCCCCGAAGCCGTCGCCCTTGGGTCGGATCGGCCGGCCGCTCCGCGTCGTTTGCGCGCCGGAAGGCGATGTCGCGCGCACGATGACCGGCAGCGCGAGAGTGACCGTGAAGACGCGCGCAAGATGGTGCGCGCCGACGAAGACCGGATCGAGCCGAAGCGCCAGCGCGAGAATCATCATCGCGTCGATCGACCCTGGCGCATAGGCAACGATCACGTCCGAGATGCGGAGCGACAGCAGCGCGGTCACCGCCAGCGCGAACGCGGCGGTGATCGAGATGGCGACAGCGAACGAGCCGATCGCGGCGCCGAGATAGCTCAACACGAGGCGGAACGGCGTGCCGGCAAAACGAGACCCGCTGACCGCGCCCAGCGCCACCATCGCAAGGTTCGCGAACCACGTCGGAAAGGTGACGTGTATCAGATCGCCGCCATGAAGGATCGCCGACACCACCATGGGGCCGAAGATCAGCCCGCCCGGGAAGCCGGATTTGAGGAGGACGAGCGCCACCGTCACCGAGAGCCCGACCATGATCGCAAACTCGCCGGGCGCATCGGCAACGGTGAGCGCCCCTTCCGGAAGACGCGCCGGACCGGTTAGCCCGAACAGCGCCAGCCCGGCCGGCACCCCGACGGCGAGGATCACCACGCGCATGGTCTGCACGATGGCGATGGCTCGAAGGTCGAGCCCGCGCTCGGCGGCGAGCGCCATCACCTGGGACAGTCCGCCCGGCAAGCCGCCGAATACCGCGGTCTGCGTGTCCCAACCGTGCACCCCCTTGAGATAGACGACCGTGCCGAGCGTCACCGCACCCATTGCGATCACGACCGCGAGGATGCTGGCGGGCCAGGTCGCCATTCCGGCCACCGTCTGCGGCGTCGCGACGGCGCCCATCGACATTCCGAGCACGATGTAGAACGCGCGCGCCAGATTGTTCGGGATTGCGAGCGGACGGCCCGCCAGCGAAGCGGCGGCGCAGAACACCATCGCGCCGGCGAGCCAGCCGGCCGGAAACCTCAAGAGGTCGAAGAGGAATCCGCCCGCCCCGGCGATGAGCAGGGTTTCGATCACGTCGCGGATTCGGTGCGCACTCGGATGGGGCATGGGCGGTTCGCGCGCGACGGCCCGACACCGCCACGGGCATGATCAATGCAGCGCGCCGCAGGTCACGTCAAACGCAACGGACCGCAGGCCAGCCATGTGCAAGCCAGCCATGTAGACGAGGAGGTGCTTAGCCTCGTCGGCCGCGGGAAAGGACGATGCGAACGAGATCGGCGGCGTTTTTCGCCCGGAGCTTCGCCATGAGATGCGCGCGGTGCAGTTCGACGGTGCGCGGACTGATCCCGAGGCGGCGGCCGACCTCCTTGTTCGAAGCGCCGTCAGCGATCAACTCGGCGACTTCCTCCTCGCGTGGAGTCAATCGACTTTCAGCCACGGCCATCGCGATCCGCCCGCCCATGCATCTTTCCTAGCGCAAACCGCGACGACGCTTCAACTGGCCTTGTCGGCCGCGATGATGTCGCGGCGCATCGTCACCGCACGTGTTCAGGTCGGCACGCCGGCACTTCACGCCTTCACGTCTTCCCAGTCAATGCCTTCGCGAGCGCGGACGCGTTCAGGTCCTTGACGAACTTGTCATGGATCTCGCTCAACGTCGTTCGCATCGCATCGCGCAGGAGCGCGTAGTCGTCGCGTCCGAGCTTCTCATGGATCGGCATCAGCGCAAGCATCGGGCCGGCGAACGGGTCCACCATTTCGTTGATCGTCTTGGGCGGATACTGAATGACTTCGCCGAGCCAGCGCGCGACCTCGCGCCGCGCCGCGTTCCATGCGGAGAGCGCGACCGCCGGCGGCGCCCCGCGACGATCGAACGCAACCTGCACCGCGGCGATGACACCCTGCAACTGTGCGAGTCGATCATAAGCCTGCGGCGCGAGCACGCCTTCGATCATTTCTGCGATGAGAGTGAGCGCGATTGGATACGCTTCGGCACAGGCTTTCTCCACCATGCCTGCAATGTCAGGCTCATCGAAGAGCGTGTCGGCGTCCTGCCGTGCGCGCGCGCGGGTGTAATTCTCGACTGCGCCGCGAGCGAACGCTTGCGCCTGCTCGTCCATGAACGTGGCGAGCGCGTCGCGATCCTGGATCGCCGGTCCCCGACGGGACCCGCCGAATAACGCCACCTGCCCCTCCCGGGCACCCCTCCCGGCCAATTTTGAGCATGTCCTTGCTGGCACACGGCTTTTTGCGTCGCCGGAACATGCGCGAGCCCCCTACGCGGATGGACAACGGCTCCCGGCCGTGGTCACGTGTCGGGGTGGACGGCAAGGTTGCGGAACCCGGCCGTCGCCAACCCTCAGGGTGACCCAGGAGCGGCCGTGCTGCAAGGCTGGACCGTCATCGCCATCGCGCTCGGTTACATCGGGCTGTTGTTCGTCGTGGCGAGCTATGGCGACAAGGTGCGCGTGCTCGGTCGCGAAGGGCGCTCGCGCCTGCTCATCTATCCGCTGTCGCTCGCGATCTATTGCACGTCCTGGACCTTCTTCGGGTCGGTGGGTCTCGCCTCGCGCACCGGCTACGACTTCCTCGCCATCTATGTCGGACCCGTGCTGATGATCGGCCTCGCCTGGCCGCTGCTCATGCGGATCGTCCGGCTGGCGAAGACACAGAACATCACGTCGATCGCGGACTTCATCGCGGCGCGCTATGGCAAGCACCAGGGGGTCGCGGCCATCGTCGCTCTCATCGCCATTGTCGGCACGATCCCCTACATCGCGCTGCAGCTCAAAGCCGTATCGAACTCGCTCGGCACCATCCTGGGCCCGCTGGCGCACGGTCCCGAGATCATCCAGCCGGTGTTCGGCGATCTAGCGCTGCTCGTCGCGCTCTCGATGGCGGCCTTCGCGATGCTGTTCGGCACCCGCCATATCGACGCGACCGAGCACCAGCACGGGTTGATGCTTGCGATCGCGGCGGAATCGATCGTCAAGCTGATCGCCTTCCTCGCGGTCGGCATCTTCGTGACCTTCGTGGTGTTCGACGGGCCGGCCACACTGCTGGCGCGTGCGCTGGAACAGCCAGGAACCGCCGCGGTCCTCACGAGCGGCCCGACTTTCAGCACTTTCGCGACGATGACGCTGCTGTCGCTGTTCGCGATCCTGATGCTGCCGCGCCAGTTCCACGTCGCGGTGGTCGAGAACAACAACGAGGACGAGATCCGGCGCGCCGCCTGGCTGTTTCCGCTCTATCTCGTGCTCATCAATCTGTTCGTGGTACCGATCGCGATCGCCGGCCTGCTCACTTTCGGTCCGGGCCAGGTCGACAGCGACATGTTCGTGCTCGCCTTGCCGCTGGTCGCGCGTTCCGATCTCCTCGCGCTCGCCGCCTTCGTCGGCGGCCTCTCGGCGGCGACCGCGATGGTGATCGTGGAGACGGTCGCGCTGTCGATCATGGTGTCGAACGATATCGTGCTTCCCATGGTGCTCAAGCGGCGCGAGGCCTTCATCACCGGCCGCGGCGATGTCGGCACGCTGCTGCTCAAGGTGCGCCGCCTCGCCATCTTCGCGATTCTGGTCCTCGCCTATTTCTATTTCCGCTCGGCCGGCGACGCGCAGCTCGCTTCGATCGGGCTCTTGGCGTTCGCCGCGGTGGCCCAGCTTGCGCCTGCGTTTTTCGGCGGTCTGATCTGGCGGCGCGCCACGGCGCGCGGCGCCATCGCCGGCATGTCGGCCGGCATTCTGGCGTGGGGCTATACTCTTCTGCTGCCGAGCTTTGCCGATGCAGGGCTGGTCGATGCCGGCATTCTCGCGCACGGCCCCTTCGGTTTCGCCATACTGCGGCCGCAGGCGCTGTTCGGCCTCGATCTTCCGCCGCTGGTGCACGGCGTGATGTGGAGCCTGTCGCTCAATCTCATCGGGTATATCGCCTTCTCGCTCGCGCGCGCGCCGGCATCGATCGAACGGCTGCAGGCCGACCTGTTCGTGCCGCCCGACCTCACGCCCATGACGCCGAGCTTCCGTCTGCGGCGTTCGTCCGTGACGGTCGCGGAGCTGACCACGACGGTGGCTCGCTATCTCGGCGAGGAACGCACGCGCGCCTCGTTCGAAAGCTTTGCGGCGAGCCGGCGCATCGGTCTCGCCGCCGATGCCGCGGCGGACTTCCAGCTGCTTCGGCACGCCGAGTATCTGATCGCGTCGGCGATCGGGGCCGCCTCCTCGCGCATGGTCCTGTCGCTCCTGCTGCGGCGGAGCACCGTGTCGACTCAAGCCGCGCTCAAGCTTCTCGACGATGCGAGCTCGGCGATCCATTACAACCGGGAGATCCTGCAGAGCGCGCTCGATCACGTGCGGCAGGGTATCGCCGTGTTCGACAAGGACATGCACCTGATCTGCTGGAACAGGCGGTTCGGCGAAGTGCTCGATCTGCCCTACGAGATCGTCCGCATCGGCGCCGGGCTCGACGAGCTGCTGCACTTCAACGCCGAACGCGGCGCCTTCGGCCCGGGCGACGTCGAAGCCCTCGTCGATCGGCGGCTCGCCGGCTATGTCGGACCGGCGCCCTTCCAGGACCGCTTCCCCGACCGCGGCCTGGTCCTCGAGGTGCGGGCGAACCGCATGCCGGACGGCGGCATCGCGATGACCTTCACCGACATCACGCCCAGCGTCGAGGCGGCCGAGGCGCTCGAGCGCGCCAACGAGAACCTGGAGCGACGGGTGCGCGAGCGCACGCGCGAGCTGGAACTCCTCAACAAGGAGCTCGGCCGCGCCAAGGCGATCGCGGAGGACGCCAATATCTCGAAGACGCGCTTCCTCGCGGCCGCGAGCCACGACATCCTCCAGCCGCTCAACGCTGCGCGGCTCTACGTCACGAGCCTGATCGAGCGGCAGGGCAGCGGCGAGGAGGGACGCCTCGCCGGCCATGTCGACGCCTCGCTCGAGGCGGTCGAGGAAATCATCGGCGCGTTGCTCGATATCTCGCGTCTCGACACCGGCACGCTCAAGCCCGAAGTGGCGAGCTTCCGCATCGACGAGCCGCTGCGTCAGCTCGAGGTCGAATTCGCTCCGCTGGCGCGCGAGAGGGGACTCGAACTCGTTTTCGTCTCGTCCTCACTGACCGTCTCATCGGATCGCCGGCTGCTTCGCCGCGTGCTGCAGAACCTCGTCTCGAATGCGGTGAAATACACGCGCGAAGGGCGCGTCCTCGTGGGCTGCCGCCGGCGCGGTGAACGCGTGCGCATCGACGTCTACGACACCGGCATCGGCATCCCGAAATCGAAGCAGCGGGCGGTGTTCACCGAATTCCATCGCCTGGAGGAAGGTGCCAAGGTGGCGCGCGGGCTCGGCCTCGGCCTTTCCATCGTCGAACGCATCGCCCGCATGCTCGGCCACGAGGTGCGCCTCGAATCGATCGTCGGCCGCGGCTCGCATTTTTCCGTGGAGGTGCCGCTCGCGCCGGCGGCAGTCATTCTCGACCGCCGCGAGCCCGACCGCGTCGACCTGCGGCAGCTCACGGGCATGACCGTGCTCTGCATCGACAACGATCCGAAGATTCTCGACGGAATGGAATCGCTGCTCGGGGGATGGGGCTGCCGCGTGTTCACCGGCTCCGCCGTACCGGCGGCGATCGCCAACCTGCGCGCGGCGAAAGCCGCACCCGCCGGGCTGCTGGTGGATTACCACCTCGACGGCGAGAACGGCATCGCGGCAATCGCCGAATTGCGCCAAGCCTATGATGCCGATCTTCCCGCCATCCTGATCACCGCCGACCGCACCGCGACCGTGCGCGATGCCGCCCGCGCGAACAACATCCAGGTCCTGCACAAGCCGCTCAAGCCGGCGGCGTTGCGCGCCCTCATGGCGCAGTGGCAGGTGCAGCGCGTGGCCGCGGCGGAGTAAGAGGCAGTCAGCGCGATCGAGGCGCGGCCGCCGACGCGGTCACTGCCTGAGCACTTGAAACGGCCACCGGCCGGTCTTCTGCTGGAAGCAGGCTTCGAACGCGGGAAGCGCCATCATGCTCCCGGCGGGACCGCGATATCCCGCGTACTGGCCGAGGCATTCCCGCCACGCTTGCGCATAGGCGGCGCGCGTCGAAGCATTGAGACTCTGTCCCCTCGCGCGTGTCTGCGCGTCCGCCGCGCTCGATCCCACGATCGTGGCGCACGCGATCGAGCAAAGCAAAAATTTCGTCATGGCTATCCCCCACCCCGACGGGGAAAGCATAACCGCCGCCGCTGCTATCGCAAGATGTAAAGACTGGTCCGACAACTATTCCACAGCGCGCCCCGGTGCTGGCCCCGTCACTGCAGGGATGTGGTCTGCGGCCACTG
>Ga0099828_10002301_pt1 | contig 13115 bp, 11 predicted proteins | sample CZO8metaG_2_FD_79338 | JGI IMG/M metagenome (GOLD analysis project Ga0099828, IMG submission 79338) | Vadose zone soil microbial communities from the Eel River Critical Zone Observatory, Northern California, USA - CZOApr15con2H1.8 metaG | ecosystem: Environmental > Terrestrial > Soil > Vadose...
AACCCTACCCGTTGTTGATGAAACCTCGCAACGAAGCGCGGGCGGAGGTACGGAAGAATGGACATCCTCGGAAGCTTAAGTAAGTGCCATTCCACTCCGACCCCTTGATCCCCCTATAGGGCCTCTTTGACAAGCACCGTCTGTCCGAAGTTCTGGGGGTTAAGCGTGCACGAAGAGGCGGCGACACTTCTCACCCAAATCTCTACACTGTGGACCCCGGCAGGTAATCCCGGAAACCAAGCGGTCACTGCTACTGGCGAATCTGCCCCATAGACGGTGGCGGTTCCACCTTCTGTGGGTTCGAAGGCTGCTAAGATGCTGCCAGTGTCCTTTATGCCGTCGATGCGCAGCTGGAACGAGCAAAAGCCACCTACTGTCCGCACATGAGCGATCCATGTGAGCTCAATGTTTGTGCCAGCGGCAACCTTGGTGAAGGTCCCGACAGTCCTGACCAATGCGTAATTGAGGGTCGATGGCACAAAATCGTTTTGTCCGCTGTATTGGAGCCGTGTCCGGACTGGCTCGATGACATTGACCTCATCCCTGAGCGCATTGAGCTTCGTGTTCATGTCAGCCGCTGAAATAGTCGTCCCCGTCGTGAAATCCGAGAAAGTGACGGCGGCGATGACATAGGCACTGGCTCCCAGGGCCGCTATTAGTGAACCAATCATGAAATGCTTGAAATGTGTTTTGAGTTTGCTGGTCATTTTCGTAGCCTCTTAAATGTAAAATAGAAATAAAATCGCATTGCTCATGGAAACGTAGTCAGTTATCCCCATTTGCAGTTATCCCAGGTGGAACTGGGGCTGTCCCACACACAGGCCGTGCTGACGGGCGTGCTCGAACCCCCGCCCCCACCTCCCCCGCAGGCGCTGAGGAAAAATAACAGCATCAACGCCGCAAGCCGCGTCGTAGGGCGTGTACCATATTTAATGATTGATTTGGACTTCATGATTCCTCCTCCACTTACGTTTAAGGGTTACTGCTTAGATTTCCTGGTCTTATCGCTTACTCTTTATCACCAAAGCTTCTGAAATACCGTGAACTGGATCACGCTTTTGCACTATTGTCCCTTTTTCCGGTACCACCGCCCTGCGGTTGGTGTTTTCCCTGTGCGATCAAAATCGCCCTGAGTTCCTCGGCGTTGCTGAAGCGCAGGGTGTGCTCCGCGCCCACCTGCTCGACGATGCCGACGATCTCGTTAGGCCGCGTCGGATCCCGGCGGTAAACCCACACCACGTACGTCTCCATGAATAGAGCGCCTCCCACCACCCTCGATAATGAGATGGCAACTTACCATCCGCCGGTAACAGATCGGTAACAGATGGCAAAAAAGCGAATTCTTCTCACGATGAGGTGTTTCGCGTCGGCGCGAGGCCGGATCTTGCCTGGATCAGAAGGCCTTGCGCCGACGCGAAGGCTATACACGGACGCGTATCTTTGATAACCGGCCTGCCGCTGCGCTTGCCGGGCGAACTCAATTGCTGGCGTATAATACTTTCGCTAAATCATCACCCATCTTGAGCAACTCGTAGACGGTCACGGCCGAAATACCGAGAAAACCGCTAGTCCACAACACTAACTCGGTTAACGTAAAACCTGCTTTTTGCTTGTCCATAGGCTTCTCCTAATTGAAAGGGTTGAAAGAGACGTGCCCTCCCACTGTGGCCCAGGGTCCATGCGGTTGCCGTGATCCAGTTCACAGTTTTGAAAAGTCGCCGCGCGCGATTGCGCATTCTGTGAGCCGGTTCACAGTTTCGGCCTACCGATGGTGGGGGTGTTGGCGCCGCGTCACTTCACGGCGTTGAGGGATCCTTGGCGGGCGCGTGGAACGGAAACACGCCGCGCACGACAATGCTTTTGCCGTGCACTTCGATCAGCCCTTGTTGTTGCAGATCGAGCAGGACGCGCCCGGCCATCTCGCGCGAACAGTTCACCAGCCGGCCCAGCTCCTCACGCGTAATCCGCACCAGCATGCCGTCAGGATGAGTGATGGCCTCCGAGTCGGCGGCAAGGTCGAGCAGGGCGCGCGCGATCCGGCCGGCCACATCCACGAACGCGAGATTGCCGAGTTTTTGGCTGGCGGCGCGTAGGCGTCGAGCGATTTGCCCGATGAGCGGCAGGAGGTGGCCAGGCGCCGCCTGCATCAAGTCACGAAATCTTTCGTAGGTGATCACCGCCAGTTCACAGTCGGTGCGCGCCCGCACCGAGGCGCTGCGTTTGGCGGCGGTGTCAAATAAACTCAACTCGCCGAAGAATTCACCGGGTCCAAGATACGCGAGGATCAGTTCCTCACCGTGCGGATCCTCCACCAATACCGTCACCGAACCGGCGAGGATGAAATACAGGACATCGGAGTTTTCGCCCTCGCGCATGATGAGGCTCTTGGGCGCAAAGCGCTTGCGCGTTGCTTGTTGCAGCATTGCGGCGATCTCGGGGGTGATGGCATGGCCGCTCGTGGTCATGGCCGTGGTCTAACACCGGGGCGGCGGAGTGCGCGGACACCGAGGCCGGCGCGGCCCTGAATAAAGCGCTTGGTCATATCTTGATCCGATCGTAATCGCGCCGCCGCGATGACAGTCATAATACGTGTACAAAAATAGCCGATGTTCATCACACAGCCCTCGGTGACGTCGTTACGATGAAATCCTTGGTAACCCTACTTTGAGTGCAGGCTAGCAGGCACCGGTAACAGATCGGTAACAGATGCGAAAAAAGTGAATCCCTTTCACAATGAAAGGATTAGGGAAGCTCTGATTAAGTGGATTGCTGTCAGATTCCTCGCTATCGCTCGCAAGATCGCCCGCATCGCCTGGTCCTTGTTCAAGTACCAAACCGTGTTCGACCCAAAACGCGTGGCCAAAGCTTGACAAGGAACCATAGAATCTCGGAATGACAAATACGACTTAGTCAGAGTTTCCTTGGTTTTGGTTTAGGGGGGTATGGAGGTTATTACTTAGTTAAGGCGCGATAAAGCGCTTGGCTAGCGGCAGAAGGTTTAATCCCGAGCGCCGCGGCAAGGGTCTTACCGCAACGCTCATAGGCGGCCAGGGCATCGGCACGGCGATCAAGATGCTGATAGACGACCATGAGGCGCTGGTAGAATACCTCGGCCAGGTCGTCTACTTCCAATGCCTTGAGATAGCACTCCAAGGCGCGCGGCCAGTCGCCAGTCTGCTCCCAGTATCGGCCTAGGGCCTCGCTGTGACGCAGGTATTTATCGCGCAGGCGCTCGCGCAACGATACCGCCGGAGCGGTATCCTGGCCGGAAAAATGCCCGCGATATAAACTCAAGGCCTTGATGCGCAAATGGCAAGCCGCCTCGCTCCGCCCCTCGCGCTCGGCGGCCTCCGCCTGATTAAGTAGGTGATCGAACGCCGAGATATCCACCCAGGCGTAACGGGAATCGAGGGTAAGCCGGCCGTCCGCCAACACCAGCGCCTCTTTATATCCTAATAATTGGCGCAGGCGTTGCAGCGTGGTGAGAAACACGCGGTGCGCGGCATCGCCCGCCGCGTCCGGCCAGAGGAGGTCGCTTAATTGCGTTTCCGGCACGTCGCGGCCGCCTAAGGCGATCAAAGCCTGCAGCAGATCCAGCGGCTTGCGCTGCGCCTTGACCCCCGACTGGATCGGCCGTCCGTCTTTGATAATGGAGAAATGCCCCAGGGCGTGAATCTTGATCGCCCAGGGCCACTGGTCGCTGTATAAAAAAGCCGGGTCGGGCGTGAGCTTACGCCGGCGGATCACGCCTTGGACGTAATCCATTTCCAGACCGGCTTCCAGCGCCTTGGCGCATAAGCGGGACATCACTTTGGGACGCCACCAGTAAAAATTCACATAGCCCTGTTCCTTGCCGAGCGTTAGCGCGGCATGCAAAGCCACGAGGCCCGCGCGCTCATCGTCCGTGTCGAATGCAAACTCGGCCTGTAACAACAGGTACATGAATTCCAGGATGCGACTGTGCATGGCGGTGGCGATGCGGCGCGCCTCGGTCAGATGCGGCACGGCTGATTGGCGCTCGCCGCGCGCGTGTAACACTTGGGCCAAGGCGAGATGGCATAAGCCTTGATGAAGCGGCGTCCCCGCCTCTTTTGCGAAACGCAAAGCCGATTCCGCGTACCGCAAGGCGCGCGCCGGATCCTCCTGCAGCATCGCCGCCCAGGCGATATTATAATGATACATGCAGGCGTCGACCCGGCGGGACTCCACCAGGGTGGAGGCCATTTTCTGCAGATAGATCTCGGCGCCGGCAGCGTCGCCCGCGTTCAGCGCGTTGGCTACGCCTTGAGAAAAAAGTTGCGAATTCCACACCAGGATGCCGGTACTGTGTGCGATCTCCAACCCCTCCGCGACCGTTCTCAGGCAAAGGTCGTGGCGCGCCATCCGCACCTGATAGACTGCCTCGACGATTTTCCCTGTGATCCGGGCCAATGGCGGCACATCGATGGAGGACGTCAATTTCTGTAGGGCGGCGACAACCCATTCCGCACCGGCATGATCGCCGACCCACAAATAGTAGAGTTCTAGATAGGTGTAGATGAAGCTTTTCGCCCGCATATCCGTGCTGCGTTGCGCGACTAAGAGCACTCGATCGAGCCACATCCGCATCTGCGGATGCTGGGGTTGTCTCAGAGTCAATACGAAAAACATGCTTACCGTGATACGCGCCTCGATGTCCGCCGAAGGCGGCGCCGCATATTCTCGCAGGAGTTCATCCAACATGCCGATCCAGTAATCCGCTTGCACGAATTCGTTCCATCCGTAAATAATGGCGTCCATCACTCCCGACCAGGATAGGAATAAACCTGTGGAATCTTTTCCGGCCCGGAAAAGCGTAAAGGCGCGTTCGAAGCAGCGTTGACTGTCACTCGGATCGAACGGCAAGCGGCAGACCCCAAGCCAATACTCCAACCAGGGATCGCGCGTGCGGAGGTCTTCGGGGATGCCGCGCAGCCATCCCTCGATCGTCTGCGTGCGACCCTGCGAAATAAAAAGCGGGGCGTGCCTGCCGATCAACCGCGCGAGCATCGCCCAATCCTGGGCCGCGTGCAGGAGGTCCGCTGCGGCTTCCACCTGGCCGTCTGTTTCCAGCAATGCGGCCGCGTTCTGTTGCAACGCCGCCAGACGCTCGGGCGGTAACAGCTCTTTCGAGAGCGCGCGCAGGAATTCCTGAAACAGCGGATGGTACTGATAAACCGGTTCCGCCTGGAGGTGTTTTACCGTGAAATAATTTTTGCGGCTCAAGTCGGATAAAATGCGGCCGGCGTGGCGCTGGCCGGTGAGCTGCTCCACGGTTTTGACGTTTAGCATCGGTAGAAATGCGGTCTGAAGCAAAACCTCTTGGGTTTTGCGGTCGCTCTTGTCGAAGATCTCTCCGGCGAAATAGTCAAAGATGGCTTCCGGCGTCAAATTAAGCGCGGCCTGAGGTTGAGAATTTTCAATCTTGGTTCGCTCCAACATCAATACCAGCCCGGCTACCCATCCTTGTGTTCTGGCGTACAGTTGTTGCAGCATTCCCGCGGGCAGTCTGTTTTGCCCGCGTAACCGGGCGATGCCGCAGAATTCTTCGAGCGTCAGTTTGAGCGCCTCCCCATCCAGGATCTCCAGGTCGCCGCTCGCCAGGAACCGCGCGAACGCCGGCGGCGGTGCGCTGCGGCTCAGGACCATGACATTGCCGCCCACCGGCAGCCCGTCCAAACCGTCCTTGAGCACTTCCTGTAACGCGGCGTTCGCCGCAACCTGCTGATAATTATCGAAGACCAGGATGAAAGGCGGCTTTAAGCGGCTGTAGAGCTCTTGAAAATAACGCCGGGTAAAGGCATTGAGGCCGGCGCGGTACTCCGGCGTAAAATGGGGCAGGGGTTTGCGTTTGCGCGGAGCGGCTTTTTTTGCGGCCAGCCCCAGGTAGTGAAAGAAAGCGGCGATATCCACATCGCCTTCATCGATCTGATACCACAGGCACGCGAGTTTTCGGCGAGCGATATAGTCCGCTACCAGCGTGGTCTTGCCCGCGCCCGGCGGCGCGACCACCCAGATGATCTTGCGCGCTTGATCCAACCGCCGCAACAAGCGCGTGCGCGCCAATACTTGTTCGGGTTGCGGGCGCGTGATCTTGGCGAGAGCGTGCGGTACTGGCTTACGCTTGGACAACATTACCAATCCCCCCTCTCGTAAGTTTAGCAAAGGCTTGGCGGAGCGATCGATCTTTAGCCGCCTATTGACGTGGTCCTAGTTTAGTGGACACTCGGTTAAGCCACTTTCTTCTTCTCTCGAACTTCATTCGACGACGTAGCCCAGGACCGAATGACGCCGCAGCGCGCCCACCCCCAGCAGCACATTACCCCACCGTCATCAGTAGTACCAGCAATTTACTGTAGCTCATCTTGAACTCAGCTCCCAGCGCCGGCACCACGTCGGATAAAGCGAGGTCAAGATGTGCGAGTAGCCAGGCCGATATTGGAAAAGAATTGCGAGATACGCGCGGAGGCGGACACCGCTCTCCTATCTCCCTGCTTGCTCTACTTTAGGTATTTTTCCAAACTATCGAGGCAGCCGTTCCATCCGCCTTCATGCTTGTTGCGAATATCTTCGGTTGGCAGAAATTCATGCGTTAGGGTTAATTCGGTAGCATCGCCCAGCTCTTTAAACTCGATTGTTACCAACGAATTCTGAATCATTGATGAATTCTAGGTGAAGACCAGTTTTTCCGGCGGTTTGATTTCCTTATATTCCCCGTATTGGGTAAAAGTATTCTTCTCCTCGCTATGCATCTCGATTTTATAACTGCCACCGACTTTCAGTTCGTTGCTGACGGACGCGCTCCAGTTCGGCGCGACGAAAAACCAATTGCGCATGAGTTCCGGCTTGGTCCATGCCTCAAACACCTTCTTACGTTCCGCTTTAATAATACGTCTGATTCTGACAACAGGTTGGTTCATGATGATTTTCTCCTATTTTTTTCTGAGTTTCTTCTTTCCGGTCTTTTTCACCTTTTCCGTTTCCAGCAAAAATTCTTCCAGTGCATCAAGGCGTTCGTTCCAGAATTCCTCAAGACGGCCGATCAAAGCATGTGCTTCGGAAAGAGGCGCAAAATTCATTTTGAAATGATGGATGCGCCCGTCTTTTGTACGGGTCAGCAGCTTTGCGTTTTCCAACACTTTGAGATGTTTTGAAACCGCGGCCAGCGACATGTTGAACGGCTTGGCGACCTCGGTCACGTGACAATCTTCTTTGGCTATCCGAAGCAGAATCGCCCGGCGCGTAGAATCGGCCAGCGCATGAAAAACTTGATCTAAAGATCCCGAGCTATATTCAACCATATGGTTAAATATATGCCGGTTTGAATATAAATTCAACCGTATGCCTGAAAAAGTCCATGGATGGACTTTTTCAGAGCTTCCTTCAAATGAATTTTAAAGGCAGGATTATCGCGCAGCACACCGCTTTGATGGGCGCCACCTAAAGCAGCGCATAGCGCCATCTGCTGCAGCAGCCGAACTGCACTGCTGTAGCATAAGGCTCCTCGGGGTTAAAGTGACTTTAAGTATTCGACCAGCTCGTTGGTTTCTTCCTCGCTTAATCTTAATCCAAAAAAGTCGTTGTAGTGCTGGACCACATCGCGCAACGTGGCAAAACGTCCATCATGGAAAAAGCCGTCTTTCTGGTGGGTCCAGAGCCCTTTCAGCGGCGAAGTCCGATAGCGTTTATCCGGCGCTCGATTTGCTTGGAAGTCGTCGATGCCGATTTCCGCGGCCGTATGCATATTCCAACCCGGCTCGGTGAAGATCGGCGGCACATGGCATCTGGCGCACTGCGCGCGGCCATTAAATAGAGCTTCCCCGCGCGCTGCCGCCCCCGGGTTGAAACTACCTTTGGGTGGTGTCGGCGCGGCAATGGCGAGCTGGTAAAACTGCAGCGCGCCGAGTTTGGGGGTAATCAAATCAGGATTGTTCCGCACATTTCCAAATCCGTTGCGGGCGGCAACCGGGAATTGCGCCGCATCGTTCAAGCGCGGGTCGTAGAATACTCCCTTGCCGTGCATCTCGAGATTGGCGACAAAAGCGTTCCAGTGCGTGACCGAACCCCAGCCGGTCCAGGTGTGGAGATTTACGCCGGCCAGGCCGAAGGCGGGCGGGATCAAGGTAGCGGCTGATTTTCCGTCTGGACGAAACGCCATGCCGTCCATGAAGAGTTCAGCGTCAAATTTCCCCGGACCCCAACTGTTGAGCACCGCGGACACGGTCGCCACAGGGACGCCCAGAAGATCGGCCACCGGCTGCAAGTTTGGGGCGAGGGCTACGATCGCGCCGACGTTAAGATCATCGTTAGCCCATGCGTCGAGTCGATGACCAATGCCAGGGGCGAATGAATCATCGACCTTGGAGTGGCACAAGGCGCACTGAATACCCATCGACTGTAGTTGCTTTCCGTCTTTATTAAAAATGCCGGTTAGTCCCACTACCGCATTCAGCTTAAGCAGGGCGAGGGTGACCGCTGGATCATCCAGATTAACCGCGCCGGCTTTTAATTGATCCACCAGCGCCCGCGGCAACGCGTCGACATCTACTTTTAAGCCGACCGCCAATGCGGTCTTGGGACTCACGCCCGGTCCCACGCCGCCAAGCTTGGCGCCCTCAATAGCCTGATGAAGGTGCAAGCTGTCGCCCCAAAAAGCTTCATCACCGAACGTGTCGAAGCGAAAGGTTTGCATGCCCTCGACTAGCATCTTTTGCGCGTTTTTAGCAATTGGGTTATTGGGATCTAAGCTTGATTTTCCTTTTTCCGCTGCATACGCAACCACTAACCCTGTCAGTAAAAAAAAGGAAAGCATTATTTTTAAATGGTTTTTCATATTAATCTCCTCGTTGTAAGCCTAGTTTTTCGGCAATTTATCCCTTCCGCTCCAAGCGCTCTGTACGCTCGCGCAGGCGATAATTTTAACCAATGAGCTATCAAAAACAATATCGGACTGATGGGGTTATATTTATCATTTTGTTATATCATTCAATCAGATGGCTATATCCGTTGCCGTTCATGCTCACGCGCAGTTCGTCCAATTATTCCGGACCAATAAATCGTTCTCACCGGTCAGGCATTAAAGTGCTCCCGGCGAAATTGTTATTTTCCCGGGTTGTGTGTTTGAATGACTGTTGTATCAACCGGGGTTTCTTGATGAACAATAAAAAGGATAAAACAACGCCGAGCCAGATCGCGCAAAATAGAAAAGCCTGGCATGACTACTTCATCGAGCAGAAATTTGAAGCGGGCATGGCGCTAATGGGATGGGAAGTGAAGAGCCTGCGCGATGGACGCGCGCAACTGAAGGAAAGCTATGTCATCATCCAAAAAGGCGAGATTTTTCTGTTCGGGGCGCACATCTCTCCGCTCGTGTCCGCCTCAACGCACGTGCACCCGGATCCCACTCGCACGCGCAAGCTGCTGCTGCATCAGGAAGAAATCAATAAGCTGATCGGTGCCGTGGAGCGTAAGGGCTACACCCTAATTCCCTTATCCCTCTACTGGAAAAAAGGCAAGGCCAAGCTCGAAATCGGCCTGGCCAAGGGTAAGCAGTTGCACGATAAACGCGCAACGATCAAGAAGCGTGAGTCTGAGCGCGAAGCCCAGCGCGCTTTGAAAACGCGCTAATAGGCGTTCAGCAAAAACCCCGGCTTCTGGGCCAAGTTATCTAAAAAATCGCTTACCGATTAATGCCAAAATAGCGAACAAAAACGCCGGCAACCAAATCCAAATGAATTCGCTCGTCAAAACCGTCAGCCCTCTGTCGCTGAAGAATGGGCCTATCCCCAGGGGTGAAACCTCAATCGGACGAAACGGAAAAAAGTAACGCGTATTGTCAAACGGGGCAAAGAAGGCCACGCCGCGGCCACCATTGGTCATCCCATCCAGCATGCCGTGCGACGCCGTTGCCAAGAAAAAGAACAACCATAAGGATGTGCGCAAACCGTCCCACTGTCGATGGTGGAAAGCGCCGATCACAATAATTCCACCTAATAAAGCGGCAAACACAAATGAATGGGTAAACCCCCGATGTCCGAGCAAGGGATCATGCCCCATGCCGAAGCGAAAACTGATCACATCGATATCCGGCATCGCCGCACAGAGTGCCGCCAACATCCAGAACTTAAGGGACGCGTTCTCAGGCCGAAACGCCGTACCAAGCGCCACCGCGGCAATAGCATGGGAAAAAATGAAGCCATAGTTGTGATCACGGAGCATGACAATTCATCCACACGCCGTCAAGAAACCAAAAGGGGTTGCTAAGGCGGCGAAAAACATGGCGGGGAACTTAACCGGAAGTTATACTGTCTGCGTGTAAGACTTTTGGGGGCGACATGGCTTCGACGTGGGTCGCGAAACCTCCAGGGCATGCCGAGGTGCAGAGTTCCTCGTAAATCCAGCTGCAAACTATAGTTGCCAACGAAGACAACTACGCCTTAGCGGCTTAATCCCCGCTAACCTCTTACCCGGTTTCTCCTGTGGGTTGGGATAAGGGGTCGACGCACATAGGATCGCGCTCCGCTGTGCCTGTTAGCGGGGCGTTAAACTCAAGCAGGCTCAGCTTGCCGATTTTCCTGTCTGTCGGAAAACGGTGAGTCAAACCAAAGACAGACTACGCATGTAGAACTGGTAGGCAGAGGGCTTGCGGACGCGGGTTCGATTAACAACATGGTCGCCCCTGCTCGTAAGAGCAGGGTGAAAACGGGGCTCATTCGGCGAACCCTGACGGCGTCTCGGAATATGTGGTTGTCCGGGACGGCATGGCAACGCCGAGGGGTGGAGAAGGGCTAACCTTCTCCGCCCTGTAGAGACTCATAGGCTCGCTGAGTCGGACCGACCGAGCGGGTACTAGGATTCGCGGAAACGTTTCATTCCTCGAATAATACGCCCCGCACCTGACCACTCATTGAGTGGTCAGGTGAAGGCATAGTCCAGCCCGTATCGAAAGATACGGACCAACTGTCCCGCCGCCTCCACCAATTTAGTGTCTATGCGCCCGTGATGGCGTGCGGCGCGGGTTTGTCTGTCCCGTCAAGCACTGGAAGCTTGCGTCGCTGCCGTAGAAACTGCGTGCATTCGGGTGCCGGGAGCGGGCGCGAGAAATAATAGCCCTGCATTTCGTCACAACCGTTGGATGCAAGAAATGCGAGCTGCTCCTTCGTCTCCACCCCCTCGGCGATGACTTTCAGATTCAGGCTGTGCGCCATGGTGATCACCGCCAGCGTGATCGATGCGTCATCGGCTTGGTCAGGAAGGCCGGTGACGAACGAACGGTCGAGCTTGAGGAAATCGATGGGGAAGCGCTTCAAGTAGCTCAGACTCGAATAGCCGGTGCCGAAGTCGTCGATCGCAATTTGCACGCCCTGCGCTTTCAGCTCGCGCAGCGTGACTATGGTGTCCTCCGCGTTCTGCATTGCGGTGCCTTCGGTGATCTCGACTTCGAGAAAGCGCGCGTCTACCGCATACTCGTTCAGGGCTTTGTCGACTACCGCGCAGATGTCCCGGTGCTGGAACTGCTTGGGCGAAAGATTGACCGCGATCGGCACCGGCGCAACGCCGGCCTGCTGCCACGCGCGTATTTGCTCGCAGGCGGCATGTATCACCCATTCGCCGACAGGTACGATCAGCCCCGAATCCTCTAGCAGCGGAATGAACTCCCCCGGCGGCACAATTCCCTTATCCGGATGCTGCCAGCGAAGCAGCGCTTCGCAGCCGATGATCTCGCCGCTCGCGAGGCTCGCCTTGGGCTGAAAATGCAGCAGAAACTCCTTGCGTGCGAGCGCCCGCCGCAGGTCGGTCTCCAGCCGCAGCCGTTCCACCGCCCGCACGTTCATCTCCGCGGTGTAGAACTGGTAGTTGTTCTTACCGAGTCCCTTGGCGCGTAACATCGCCGCATCGGCGTTCTTGACCAGCGTGCCGCCATCTTTGCTGTCGTCCGGGTAGGTGGCGATGCCGATGCTCGCGGTGACGAATACCTCGGTCCCGTCGAGCTTAAACGGCTTGGCTAGTGCGTCGATGACCTTCTGGGCAACCAGCCCGGAGTCTTGTGCCTTGGCGATCTCCGACAGGATGATCGCAAACTCGTCGCCACCGAGGCGCCCGACGGTGTCGCCGGCGCGAATGCATTGCGCCAAGCGCCCTGAAACCTGCTTCAGCAGCTGGTCGCCTAATTCATGACCCAACGTATCGTTCACGTTTTTGAATCGGTCGAGATCGATGAACAGGACGCCGACGGTCCCTTTCCTGCGCTGCGCTTGGCTGAGCGCCTGTTTCAAACGATCGTAGTACAGCCCGCGGTTGGGCAATTGCGTCAGACTGTCGTAATTCGCCTGATGGAGCAAGCGTTCCTGCAACTCTTTGCGCTCGGTGATGTCTTGGATCATGCTCACACAATAATTTGGATTCCGGCCGGCGTCGCGCACCAAAGCGGTCGTGACCAAAACACGGATGGCGGAGCCGTCCTTGCAAAGATAGCGTTTCTCCAGTTCTGCAGCGAAGGACTCGGTTTGATTGGCGAACAGCCGCTCTTTAAATTCGTTACTCGCTACCCTATCATCGGGGTGCGTGATGTCGATGAAACTGCGTGCGAGCAATTCCTGCTCTGAATAGCCGAGCATATTGCAAAGTTTCTGGTTGACCTGCAGAAACCGTCCGTCGAGCGCGGTTTCCGTGATGCCGACGGAGGCCTGATTGAAGGAGGCGCGCACCCGCGCTTCGCTGCGGGCAAGCGAATCGCTCGCCCGCCGTTGCCGCGCCAAGGCGACCATCAGGCCGGCCGCAAACACAACGACGAATGCGCTGGCCAGCGCAGCGAACATATAATAGTTGCGTTCACGCATATGGAACGGAGCCAGGGCTTCCGCCTGCGAGGTCCCTACCACGACGATCAGCGGATACTGCCTCAAGGTCCGAAAACTCTCGAAACGTGCTAAGCCATCTCGTCTGCCACGAGTGACAAGGTTGCCGACGGGGCCTTTAGCTTGCTCCACAAGCAATGAGCTGCCGCGCCAGTCGTCCCCGAAACTGCCCTTTTCTCCCGCTAGCTTTGCGCGCCCGATGCCATCAAGCCCGACCAGCAGGACCAAGCCCTGCGCGCC
>Ga0099828_10002303_pt1 | contig 13113 bp, 12 predicted proteins | sample CZO8metaG_2_FD_79338 | JGI IMG/M metagenome (GOLD analysis project Ga0099828, IMG submission 79338) | Vadose zone soil microbial communities from the Eel River Critical Zone Observatory, Northern California, USA - CZOApr15con2H1.8 metaG | ecosystem: Environmental > Terrestrial > Soil > Vadose...
CGCACACCTTTTTGAAAAAGTGTGAGATGCCGAGATTTTCCACGGACTCCAATAGCCCTGGGGCGTAGGTACCTGAATTAATGTAGAGATGATACCGGTCACAGAGCAGACCTAACGCCTTTTCCACCTCGGCGCTAATCCCGAGAGCCAGAATGCCGCGCTGAATTCGGGCGTTGTACTCAGCCGCATAAGCGGGTACCAGCGACTCAACCTCCTCGCCACCTTTCCCCAAACCCTCAAGGATGTCGCGAAGAATCTCAAATCGAGTAACGAGGCGATAGCGGCGGGAAAGGACAGCGCTTATGAGAGAAGTTATTTTGTCATCCAGGGGGAACAACTCAAAAAAGGCGCGCTGCTTGAGAGCATTAGAATCAACGATGACCCCGTCAAAATCCAGCACTACTATCTTAATCATTGATTCCGGGAGAACTTCAAGATCCTCGGCCGTCGGCTTCTCCGTCTTCCGCTCGCTCAAACTGATGCCGGCCCCAGTTGAGCAAGTAGGTCTTCCGGTCATCGCGAGGCAGACTGCTGATGGCGCGATCGATATAAAAGGAATCGTCATTCATAATCGCCGTTGACACTTCCTCGAAGATAACACCAGTTTCGGTTCCAAAGCCGTGCCACACGCCACGGGGCACCCAGAGCGAATCGCCGGGCTCGAGGACCTTCTTTTTACCTTCTATCTCGACGTTTAAAATTCCGTAGAGGACTTGAAACGTCTCGTCCTTGATCTTGTGGTAATGAATCGGATTCCACTGCCCCGGGAGCTGTACGATCAGCTTCTTCGCATACTGCCGGTTGATACACTCGATAATCGTGCAACCAATCTCATGGAAACGCTCGATCCCAAATTGGTGCGAAAGCTCGACGGCGAAATCATGCCCCAGAGGAATCCGCGCGTTGTTAAGCATGCCCTTGATCTCGTGGATGGCGGAATAGATGGCTTCTTTCTTTGTCGGCCGCGCGGGATGCAAGGTGCCACTCAATGGCTGCCCCACCGCGTAGTCCCGGTCAGCCTTCAAGCCTTCTTTCCAATTCCCGCTCGTGAGTTGCCCCTCCCCCAGAGGCATGGCAAAGAACACATCCCCGCGTTGCAAAGCAACGCCCGCTTTAATCTCTCTCTTGGCGTAAACTCCGCGCATCAGCGAGCGGAGATCTCTGATCTCCTGCTGAGGTATCGGACGCTGCCCGTTTTCACCGCAACTTTCCACTGCTTGGCGATAGGCCTCCAGCCAAGCGGCCACCTGCTGGGGTGACGCCGAATATTCGTTGAGCGCGAACTCACCCGTAGAAACTCCAACGTGCTTCTCGAAGATGCGTGCGCCCTTTGCGTAGGCGAGCCCCACAGCAGTCAGATTCGAAGGGTGCTCGTGGGTGGAAAATCCGATCGTCACCTCGGGGTAACGGTCGCGCATCACCTCAATCTGGTTGAGGTGGAGTTCACGGCTGGCGGTCGGGTAAATAGCGACACAGTGCATCAGGGCAAATTGGACCCCTCGGTGTTGAAAGAAGCTCACTACGTTATCTACTTCGCGAACGGTCTCACCTCCGGTGGAACAGACGACCGGCTTCCCCGTGTCGGCAACCCTCTCCAAGAGGGGCCAGTCCTGGGCAGAGCAGCTTCCGACTTTGACAAGATCAATCCCCAACTCCATAAGGAGATCCACAGAGGGTTCGTCAAAGGGAGTCGCCATAGGGGTCATGCCCTGATCCCTCATCTCCCGCACTAGTTCCGCGAACTGGCTTTGTGACAATCGAGTGGAGAGAAACCGCTGGATGTGCTTGTTTTCTTTGCTCTGCCTGTAATCCGGGTGAATAAAGGTTTCAAGATCCCGAAGTTGGAGTTTGAAAGCGCCTCTGACTCCGGCTTTCTTTGCCACCGCCGCGATCTCACGAACAACACGGCGGCCGTGTTCGACGCTACCCTGATGGTTGTTGGCGATTTCGAAAATGAACAGCCCTCTAAAATCAAAAGGTCCTTCTTCTCGCTGCTTCATGCAAACCTCTTCTTTTATCTTTCAGCCAAATTGGAAGAGCGTGGAAAACGGCGCTTCATAAAGATCTCTGCAAGCTCAAAATCGATCTCATCGTCAATGTTGACCGAGTCTTCAGCCTGCATCACAAAAAAGGCGAGTTTTTTCCCCGCCTTCGATTTCAAATCTCGAATGGTACGCAGGCGCATCACATCCATCGCCCCGCTGTGGATATACACTTTGGGGAAAAGCTGACGGGACATATCAAAAATCTCTGGCAAACCAGTTACTTCTTGCGGCAGAAACGGCTCCAGCCAGCGACCGTCTTGAGAGATCTTCCACATCTTATACGGATGCTTGGAAACTTCCACAATGGGACGAACCGCATCGGCCTCCGCAGTGTTCAGCAATGTTTCAATCCCCTTATCAATGTGCGTGGCGGTACATAGAGGAGATGTCGGAGGCAAGCGAAGCACGATCTCCGGCTCATAGTTTTCTTTGGCCCTTAACCAATCCAACGCATGAAGGAGAAATTCCATGTCCGTTGAGAGATCTTGGGCAATTTCAGTGGGACGAATAAATGGCACTTCGGCACCGTAAGATCGGGCCACAGCGGCAATCTCCTCATCATCTGTTGACACAATGGATCGCGTAACATGCTTCGATTCCTTTGCTGCAGCAATGATCCAGGCAATCAGCGGCTTTCCTAAAAGAGGCTTGACGTTCTTCCCCGGGACTCCTTTAGACCCACCCCGCGCGGGAATGATGGCCAGGATGTCTTTTGCCATTGCCTTAGCCACCCCCAATTCATACCATGATCTGCGCCATCTTAAAATTGCACTCCCCCAAGCGGCAATTAACACCTAACTACGCTGGCAAAAGCAGCACGAACTTGGGCAAAAGTTCATCCAACCGCCGGGAGTGCTCACAGATGTTGGCAAATTTGCTTTCATCGCCCCGAACGAAGTAGTTTGGAGCCCTTCTAGGCCTAGACAGGAGAATCCTCCTGGGAATCATTTTTCCGCTACCAGCAGTAGATTCCTGATACCGAGATGACTCCAAAACCATTTGATGCCCAACGCGGAGAACCAATTCTCAAGGAAAATCTTCCAGCGGACATGGATGAGCTTTGGGGAATTGAAGAGCGTTGTCTCAAAGCTCCTAAAACCCGCACGCTTCATCTCTGCGACCAGGTCAGAGTGGGACAACATACTTAGATGCATATCCCGGTCACCGTGGTGGCCTAAGCCATTAGGCGCCCACACTAGATATCGCCCGCCCTTTCTCAGTACTCGAAAGACCTCGACAAGGTGCGGCTGAATATCGTCCGGGTGCAAATGCTCAATCATCGAGGTGCTGATGACCCAGTCAAAGCTTTCGCCGTCGTACTTGATGTCTGTGGCCCCCATCCGGTGAAACTCTACCTCTCCGGCTTCCTGCAGGCGTAATTTCTCCGCCCGCTTCTTCGCTATCTCGATCACCTTGGCTGAGACGTCGACTCCTATGACTCGATTGGAATTTCCTGCCAGCCCAAGGGTGAGATCCCCCAGGCCACAGCCAATCTCGAGGATCTGCGTGTGGCCTTTGCCGATGATCGACTGATAGAGCGCGATCCGCCTGCGCCTTCGCTTCGAAGGAAGCTTGTTAACTTCTCTGTCGTCGATATGGAAGGCGTCGTAGAGCTCCGCATAGACAGCCTCCCGGTTTCCCGGAGCCGCATCAAACTTTTCAAGATAAGGGCTGGACATACGTCACTTGGACCGCGCTTCCTTTTTCAATACCTTCCCCAACTGATTCCCCTGAGATGCCTCACGTAGGTCTCTCCGGGTTTACCCAAGCTATAGCATTGATAGCCTGTAGCATCCATCTTCGCCTTGAAACTCCTTTCGCTGCTATCATTGTCGATGGGCAACACTCTCCGCACGTGGGAGGTTCGATAAATCGTGGGGTTGAAAGTCCAAGCCTTGGTCTGAGTCAGAGTCATACCGGCGATCTTTTTTTCGCGTTCACTTTCTCCGAGCCAAAAGAGGAGAGGCAGCGCTTTGGTGATCTTTTTGTTGAAGCGAATGCAACTAATGTCTTCGTGCTCCTCCATGATCTCAAGCAAGGGTTTGAGGCGAACGGGTTTGATGAACTTCCAATCGTGCTCAAGATGGAGCGTATAGGGAGTAGCGACCTTTTCATACAGGTGATTGAACATCTGGCCCAGACCTTGGTTGCTGCCCGGGAAATAGCAATGCTCGAAGAGTTCCGTTGCTCGGATAAAGGCGCGACATCTTTCGTTGTCAATCTTACGATGATCGACGTAGTCGTCGCCGATAAGCCAATGTACGTTCAAACCGGTTAAATCGACTTTCTTGCGCAGATATTTCAGCGTCATTTTAAGCACCCCCATCTGCCCCGTGCTAATCATGACCACGGAAAGGCCTAGCATCACCGAATTTTCTCGAGCATCGGCCCGGAGGGAGAACTAAAGAGCCCGGGGGCCCTGCATCTAAGAAGGTGCTTAACGCTAGCTTTCACCGATTACAGATTTCCCAGTCACAGGATTTGATGATTAGTCAGACGCAAGTATATGAAAACGCGGCAGATCTGTAAAGCCTTGGCTATTGTCATCGGTAAGTTCTTTAGGGCTCGCACCAAGCATCCAAACCCTCTTGTTCAAAGACCGGAGCCTGGCGATGATCGATCCGGGATCAACCCCGCGCTGGCGAAGGAACTTGCCGTGAACCTCCATGATGATTTTGACGCCCTTCTTGGAAAGGGCCCTCTGTCCTCCTTCGATCACCTTGTCTTCCGCGCCTTCCACATCGATCTTGACAAGATCCGGAGGGCTTCCCGTCGCCTCCACGAAAGAGTCCAGAGTGCAGGTTAGAACCCGCACCGACTGTAATGCCCTCGATTCTGCTGCGGAACCAGGGACAAGCGAAGAAACCGAATTGCCGAAATGATCGCTGTAGAGAAGCTGTCCGCCGTTGCTGTCGCTTAGCGCAAGGGGAAAGAGAAAGGCGTTCTCGCAGCGGTTCAAACTCAAGTTGTGAGTGCAGGCCATTCTTGCGACCGGGTCAGGCTCAAAAAGATAAAGATTCCCCGTTTCACCCACAAGCCTGCTCAATAGAATCGAGTACGGCCCGATCCAAGAACCGATTTCGAAACAGGTCTGTCCCTCTCGAACGTTTTCGAGGAGAGCCTGGATGACATGAGGCTCGAAATTGTCCCGCCGCAGCCGCCGCCGGAGCCATAAGACCTGCTTGGTATTGGGCCCGGTGGAAAGCAAAATCGGGGAGCCCCCCATCTGAACGCGCACGAATCCTTTGCGGCGATAAAAGGCATATTTGATGCGCCGGCGCAGATCAGTCATTGCGATTCGCTTTGGCCAACGAGCGTTGGTCCGCCCTGCGGCTTTGCCGGAGAATTTTCCTGATCCATCTCCGCCTTTCGGTTTTATCTCGATAGTCCTGCGCTAGATATTCCTTGAGAAAAGTGAGACGCCGGCCGCTAGAGAATTTTTTTCCCAGCGTGCGGTTAAGCTGCACCAGATTTTTGATCTTCCTGCGCCACGAGAGTCTCGGGAGAGCTATAACTTGGTCCAAGTCGGTAAAGTAATAGCGGCGCGCTTCCTCGTCTTGGACTAAAATATTCGCATCCTTCAGATCCCTATGGTAGACGCTGTTCGCATGGAGTGAGTTGAACAAATGCGCCAGCTCATCTATCAGGCGCTTCTGGAGGCGCCACAACTCTTTTCCCTTGATTTCATTGGCCTTGCACTCCCAGAAAGCATCGACGGTCAACGCGCCGACTATTTCAGCCGAGAGGTAAAAGCTTTTCTGCAACATGCCGAACGCCCGGTGCTCCACTGCGGCAAGCGGCTCCCCGACGTTGAAGCCGGCCTGACTCAGCAAAGCGGCGCCCCGCCAAGAGCGACAGGCTTCCGATTGCCTGAAAAGAGAAAGCAGTCGATAACGCCGGGAAAAGGCGTTGTAGCGCTTCACATAAACTTGAATAAGCCGACCTCCGATTTCGACAGGGACGCGACCGATCTTTATTTTGTTTTGGTCTTTGATTACTTCACATTCGGGCCGCGTGAACAGAACGTCGAGGTCGGCAAGTAAATCCGCGTGAGCGTCACTCTCGAATTGACGGGCAACCCACGATGAAGACAACCCCTGCCTCAAGACCGAAGAATCAGGAATGGTTTGCATGGCGATTCTGCTCGGCCACTTCCATGAGGTGAGCCTCAAGCTCGCCGAAGTGATTATTCCAGGAATACCGCTCGCCGAGTCTCCTTGCCTCGCCGGAGAGTCGGGGCCAGTTCTCCGACTGCAGCATCGAGAGCATCTTTCTCTCGAGCTCCGACGGATCGTCGGGAGCGTGGAGAATACCCTGCTCCATCGAGCCTGTAAGAATTTCCGCAGCGCCGACCGTTTTCGTCACCACCACGGGCAACCCCGAAGCCAAGGCCTCGAGCACGACATTGCCGAACGCCTCTTGAAACGCCGGCAGCGCGACCAAATCCGCCGCCCCGTAGTAGTCTTCGATGTTGGCTTGAGGCCCGGCGAAGGTGACGCGGCCATCGGCCGTTCTCTCGATCCGCGACCGGTAGCGGCTTCTCTGGGCGTCCTCTCCCACCACCAAAAGGAAAACTCCCGGCACGCGCTCCGATTCCCAGAGCCGGAGAAGACGTTCGATCCCTTTTCTTTGGAATCCGCTGCCGACAAAGAGAACGAGCGGAGCGTTGAAAGGAATGCCCCATTGCTCCCTTATCTTTTGTCTTGTCTTGGGCCGGTTGCGCGGATGAAATCGTTCATGATCGACTCCGTTGTAGATGACCGCGATCTTCTCGCCGGGGACACTGTAAGCCGCCATGATCTCCCGCTTGACCTCGCGCGAAACGGCCAGAATTTTTTTGTAACCCTGAGCGCTGTATTGGCGACGCTCCACCGCCAGCACGCTCCGGTGATAAAGACTCCACTGATGCCACAGCCGCCGGTGGAAACTCTCTCCTGCTTTCATCTTTTCAAGAAACACACGATGCGATCCACCCCCACTGCGCACCACATCCTGCCGAACCATCCGGCCGAAGCTAACAACGACGTCACACCTGTGAGGCAAGATCGTCTTCGGGGCGAGAAACGCAAAACTGAGAAGCCGTGCCGTTCTTCCTAAGGCCAAAACCGGAATCCGGTGAGCCTGGGTGCCTTCGGGAGCCGGGATTTCGAACTCGGAGCAGAACAGATGAACCTCATGCCCCAAATCCCTGAGCCCTTCGGCCGTCCGAAAGAAGTCCCGCTCCGTCCCGCCCTCAAGATCCAGCCTCTTATGGGCGAGGGCGATCTTCATGGCCGATTCTCTTTCTTGCCTTGACAACAATATTATCCGAAAAAAGCAGCGGCGCCCTGAAAAAGTATTTCAGGATCTTCCAATTCAGCCGCCGCTGCACCGGATCCTTCTCCGCCTGGATGACCGCGTTCAGACTCAAGAGCCACATCAGGGGATAAAGAAACGGAGCGAAGAAAAGCGGAGCAAACTTGACCTTCGTCGATCTTAACTCTTCAATTTCGAACCCGTAGTGAAAAAGTAAATAGTACAGCTCGTAAAAGTGGATCAAATAGATGTTGGGGGCCTGGCCCGGCGGCTTCGTGTAGTGGGCGGGCCGCACGCGTCCCCGGAGAAAACCGGTGAACAGGAACCGCAAGCGGGAGACCAAGTTGAGGATATTGGGCGTGCTGATGACGACGGTGCCATCTCCTTTCAGGACCCGGCCAATCTCCCGGATGAGCTGGGCTTGATGTTCGATATGCTCAATCACTTCGATCAAATTGACCCCGTCAAATGTGCTGTCCTTGAAGGGAAGACATTCGTTGAGATCCACTCCCCCGAGCCTCGATACGCCATCCATCCTGAAGGGCGGAGGACTATAATCCGTCGCCACGACCGAGAAGCCTCTCTTCGCAAACATCTTTGACGTGGCCCCTCCCCCGCAGCTGAGATCAAGGACTCGCTTATCGCGAGCAACTTCTTTAGACCAGGCTTCGGTTACAGAGCGGAGAATGTACGGATTCGGCATTGGAAATGCTTGCGCGGTAAAAGCTCGTTAGGCACTGCCTCACAAATTGGGTTCTGCCACAGCCGAAACTAAAACAAGCGGGGCATCCCCTTCAGGTCCAGTCCCCACACTTTTGATCACCCTGAGACTTAAGTGCTCGTCCAGAGACTGGATTTGTCTCCACCCTTGCTCACTCATAATAATGCGATCTTTGCCTGAACGGAGCCTATCGGTGACAGCCAATGGGCTCTCGTTTAAATCCGGTATGACACCTCCATGATAGAAAAACACCGACGAGCTGTCGAATCCTCCGCCATAAAGGTAGAGGTTCCCGCCTTGCGCTACGACCCGGTTCACCTCTTTCATAAAATTTCTATAGCTCCTTGCATCCGCGATAGCCTGCATAAAAATACCCTCCGCCAGCAGCCAGCTCAGAATAGAAATCATAGATAGCTTTAGGGCCGCGCGCCGGACGCGGAGTTGAAAAAAATCCCACGCTGCAAGAAGCCAGAGCAAAATAGCGCCCCCCAGGCAAGACAGGAAAACCCACCCAGGCTGCTTGAAAGTCGTCTCGAGGAGCAGCAACTTAAGTTCATCCTTGGGCTTCAACAACCGAGCTAGACCAGATGGCAAATGCAGGAGATTGGGATCCCATAGAATCCAGAAGAAGACGGCGGCCAAGACAGCGCCGGAGAGCAAACAGAGTCCCGCCACCAAACTGAGTCCGATCCTTTTCCCTATTGCGAACTCTCTTTCCGTTCGAATCCAACGGGCCGTAAGCAGAGCCAGCGCCGGATAGAGTGGCAGAAGATAATCCGCCCTTTTGCCTGCCGCAAGAGAAAAGAATCCAAAGACCACGACAGACCAAAGCACCAGAAAAAGAGAACCTTCCTCAAAGAAAGACTTATTTTTGAGCCCGTCGATGATAATGAAAGGCAAAAAGAGACTCCAGGGGAGACCCCCCGAAAAGAGGTAAGGCAGATAATAGTAAATCGGCTTTTGATGTCCCGTCCCCCCTTCTCCATAGACAAAGAAGCGCGCGAGATTCTCTTTGAGTATTTGCCGGCCAAAAAACGCTTCTCCCCCCTGGAATAGGGCGATTCCGTACCAGAGGAGCCCCACCCCCAGCGCAAGGAGAACCCCTTTGTGAAAACAGAGTTTAGCGAAAAAATCCCACCTCTTCCTCACCACCAAGAAAATAGCTACTGTCATTCCCGGGAGGATTAGGCCAACGGGTCCTTTGGCGAGGACGCTGACTCCGAGGATAAGATAGAAGCCATAGAACCCCAGAGAAGTCGGCAACCACCCTTGGTAGAGGGCGTAGAAGATTATTAGAGTCGCCGCGACGAAAAATGAGAGCGTCATGTCCACGCGGGCCTCAACCGCCTGCTTTTGATAGATAAGAGTGGTCGCGAGAATCACTCCTGCCAGGAAAGCTACTCTAGTATCAAAAAGCTTCCGTCCGAAAAGGTAGAGCATCAAAACCCCAAGAGTCGCAAAGAACGCCGAAGGAAAACGCACCGTAGCCTCGTTGGTCTCACCCCAGATCAATGAAAAAAGAGCGCCCGCCCAATGGAAAAGGGGCGGCTTCGATGGAATATCTCCGCCAGTTTTAAGCGGGAACAGCCAATTCCCTCCGGTAACGAGGGACTGGACCTCCAAGGCCTCCCTTGGCTCTCCCTTGTCGAAGAACGGTATGCGATAGAGGGGCGGGAGGTAAAGAATACCGCATAACACCATAAGGAAAACAAAACGGAGAAAAGAATGAGACTGGCGATCCAAGCCGTTCATGAAAGCGTGCGCCCTCTGTCATCCGCTCCGGTCAAAAGAGCCATTCCACCTCATCAGCCTCCTAAAGCTGAGCTGAGGCTCCTTCGAGTCCCACTCTCTGATTCTTTTGCGCGTCTTCACCTCCAGCCACCGGATCAAACGACGATCGCGCTCTTTCCCTTCGGGTCTCCGGCCCAAATAAAAACAGAGAAATCGCATGCGATCTTGAAGGGAAATGCCCGGAAGCAAAAAACGATTCAGCTGGACTAAGTTCCTCTTCCAAAAAAACTGCGGAAGCCAGCTAGGATAACGTCGAGTACGGTCGTTATCCATGAGGAAGAAGAGAGCCTTTCCCCCATCGGCTTGAACCAGAATATTAAAAGGCGTCAGATCCCCGTGAACGAAGCCCAGCTCGTGCAAACGGCGGATTTCTGAGGCCAGCTGCCTCACATACTCTCTCTTTTTCCTTACGGCGCCTCTGCTTCGCGCTTCAGAATAATGAGTCTGGAGAAAGAAAGAAAGCGGCAGGCCCTTCACCCCCATTGTCAAGAAGAATGAGTTCCCGAGAACCCGGGAATTCCTTTCTTCTCCCGCGACCACGGCAAGAGGAACGTGAAATCCGGCTTCGCAAAGGGCTTCGCCCTGCTTCAAAGCCCGCAATGCCTTTGACTTCCGGAAAAGGTCCTTGATCGTTCCCCATGAGTAGGAGCGATTATAGACTTTCAAATAGAACTCCTGACCCTTGTCGTCGGGGTAATAGAATCGCACGGTCTTAGCGTGCTCTCCAGGGTCAGCAACTTCCAGGTGACGCAGGATCTCCGGCCAAAGCGCCGGGTTCCATCTCTCGCAATGCATCCAAAGACGCCACGGACCTTCGCGGCGGAGAAAATATTTAGAGTGCAAGCCCACGATCGTGATTTCTTTCGGATAGAGCTTTTTCTACCTTGGCACTGACCTCTTCGACATTGATCGACTGCATACAGATGCGTCCAATAGGACACCGCCTCAAGTAGCAGGGAGAACAAGCGGCTTTGCCTTGAAGCACCAATTCGTCATACCCGTACGGCCCGGTTCGAACGGGGCTCGTGGCCCCCCACAGCGAAACCACCGGCGTCCCCACCGCAGCAGAGAGATGCATGAGGCCCGTGTCCGGCCCTATGGCCACTCGGGCCCGCGATAGAATGCCTATCGCTTCCCGAAGGGAGGTCTTTCCCACGTAATTCGTAACCCGCAGGCTGCCAAAACTCGCCACCTCCTCTGCAAACCGGACATCTTCTCTTCCCCCTAAAAGGACAATCTCCAGTCCGAAGCGCTTCTGAATCTCCGCCGCGCTCTTCGCTGTTTGGTTAGGAAACCACCTCTTACTCTCCCACTTGCTTCCGACGAAGAAGACGGCAAACGAAGGTCCGACGCCCCTCAACATTTTTTCGACCCTTCCTTGCTCCCCTTCGGATAAGCGAATTTTCCATTCAATAGGATAGGGTTCTAGCGCTAGAAACTCGGCAAATTTCAGGTAATGGTCCAGTTTGGATACCGACTCCCCCGTAGCGGGGATATATTGATTGTTAAAGAGCCAATTGAACTCCTTGCAATCATGCCGATGAAAACCAATACGATACGGAGCTCCAGTCCACCGGCTGATCACGCCGCTCTTAAAAATCCTTTGGAGATCGAGGACCAGATCGAAGTGCCCCGAACGAATCTGCCTTAAGAAAGGAGCCGCAGCCTTCCACCAAAGGCTACGATCGAACAGGATCACCCGGTCCACCGCCGGGTGTTGCTCAACCAGGGGATGAGCTGGAGGCTCGATGGACCAGGCGATCGTAGCCTTTGTGTATCCACGCCGGATGAGATTCGCTAACGGAAGGGCCCGCGTTACGTCTCCAATGGAACCGTGAAGAATAATGAGGATATTTCTCGGATCAAGATTCATGCTCCGGCCGCCTTGCGGTAGAAACCCATAAAGAGATCCCAGTCCTTTTGCGAGAAATGCTGTCTATCGGGATCTAGCTTACGCACAGATCTGAAAAGCCGGCTCAGATTTCTATTCGCCTTGTCGGGAGGAAGCGCGTGGCGGAAGAGTCGACCCTTGTCGAAATCAATAATATAGCTCCTTATCCGATCTCCTTCCTGGCGGATAAGGATGTTCTTTAGATTAAGATCTCTGTGGTAAATGCCTTGCTGATGCATTCTCCGAACGTTTTGGGCAACCGCCCGAAGCAAGAATTCTCTATCACCTCCGCCGTACAGTTCATTGCGTAATGCAGACCATAGATCATAGGCCCCCGTAAGCTCCCGGCTGATCAACCAACCTCGGTAGAACGGACCCCAGGTCCTTTCCACCCATGCCGCGCAAATTTCCAAAGTGGGCACCCCTCTTCGACGCGCCTCCTCAGTAATCGACAATTCTTTAAAAGGCCGAGGTGGCCACGTAAAGAAAATCTCTTCTGTCGCTCGACGGACAAGACCCCCACGGCGGTAGGCTCGAACCAAAACGGTCTCACCATTCTCCAGACGGAACAATTTGAGTTGACCTCTTCCAAAAAACGGACTCGTCTCTCTTCCGGGGGCGGTTTGCTGGTTGAGTTTTTCGAGACTAAAATAGGGCCCCAGCCCCTCCCGTACCATCCCCATCTGCATCCGCCCAGACCGGATCCTCCTAAAGCCGGGCGGCGCATGGCCCAAAATCCATTCTTGAAACATCCCTCAAACAACTTATTCCAGATCCCTATCCGAGTCCGATCAAACTTTACTCCTGACTTTTCTTTTTGCTGCTTACGTTTCTTATTTCCCACACCTGCGCCCCGCTTAACAGAGTAGTGTAAGCGGCCAGGGTCGACAAGGTCAACCCCGCCAATCCGTGGGAAAGCAAACCGTTCGTCCACAGTAAGCCGAAAAAGACCCGAAGCGGCCTCAGAACCATTGAAGCGGGACTGGGAATCCACCCTTCGTTATTGAGACGATCCGCCCAGAGTCCAGACATATTGTGAATTCGATCAAAACCCTCGCCGAGGTCGTCCAAAGTGTAGTCCTCGATCCATCCGCGGAGGGACTCAGCTGCTTCCCCAAGCATTTTCCCTCTTCCGTTCCACCATTGCGGAGAAAGATCCGCAACGCAACGACCCAAACGGATCGCAGGGCTCGGCCCCCAGAGACTTCCCTGGACCCAACGACCCAAAAGACGTGAGCGAATCGGGATACGATATTCTAAAGCACTTCGCTGGGGTCCCGATCCAGAGACTACGCGCAATTGCTCTTTCAGCTCCGCCGCAACCCGCTCCTCGCCCCACAAACGGAGGACCCAATCCGTCTTGATCTCCC
>Ga0099828_10002305_pt1 | contig 13108 bp, 12 predicted proteins | sample CZO8metaG_2_FD_79338 | JGI IMG/M metagenome (GOLD analysis project Ga0099828, IMG submission 79338) | Vadose zone soil microbial communities from the Eel River Critical Zone Observatory, Northern California, USA - CZOApr15con2H1.8 metaG | ecosystem: Environmental > Terrestrial > Soil > Vadose...
ACGTCCTGGGCCAGCGCGTATTGCAGCGCCTCGTCGATCCGGTTGCGCAGCCGGCCTTCGCCGAGGATCTTCATGCCGATGACACCCTTCCCCTTCTCCTTCATCCGGCGGAGAACGGACACGATGGTGTCGGGCGAGCCGTCCATGATGACGCCCGCGGGGTTGAGGCGCGCGAGGTCCACGTCCACCCAATCGCTCTCGGCGGCGGTCTTCATGGCGCCGAGGTCGTGGCACGAGACGCCGTGGGCCCGGATGATCCCCTTCTGCTTCGCCTCGGCGAGCACGGCCATGGCCCCCGCCTTCTGCTGCGGCCAGTCCGCGCTCAGCATGCAGTGGAGCAGCACGATGTCGAGATAGTCGGTGCCGATCTCTTTCCGGAAGCGGTCGAGATCGTCGCGCATCTCCGCCTCGGTACTGGCGTGCGTCTTCGTCATGATCGCGACCTTGTCGCGCGCGACGGTCTTGAGGGCCAGCTTCGCGTGGGGATGGCTGCCGTACTGGTCGGCGAGGTCCCAGAAGGCGACGCCGTTCCCGACCCCCTCCACCAGCAGGTCGGCCAGGCCCTGGTCCCCAAGCCCGCGGATCTGGTTCGAGCTGTGGCCGACGCCGTGCGTGCCGGTCCCCTGCGCGAGGCGCGTGACCTTGACGCCCGTGCGGCCCAGCGTGACCAAGTCCTGGGCATGCTTCTTCTTCTCGGCCGCGAAGAGGTGATGGGGGAAGCGCCCGAGCCCAAAGAGGGTAGCTCCCGCGGCCGCGGCCGTGGTGCCGTGACGGATGAAGTCACGCCTTTTCATCGCTTGCCTCCGGGGTAATGAGGGAAGTGTAACCCAGTCCGTCAACGGCGCGCTATCGCTCATCATCCTGCTCCAGGTGGAACTGATGCATGAGCCGGTGGACGAGCGGAGCCAGGATGATCCCCACCGCGACGAGAAAGATCAAGCCCGCATAGAGCGCGTAGAGTCCCGCGAAGAGCTTCCCTCCGGGCGTGATCGGTGTTTCCACCGGGCCCATGCCGCCCAGGAGCATCGCCGCGTTGAGGAACGCGTCCCGCCACCCGAGGTGCTCGAAATGCATGTAACCCCACATCCCGCCCGCCAGGGAGACCGCTACGACCAGGGATGCGAAGACGGCGTGTCGCATGACACGCCAAAGGAAGACGGACGGCGGCGCCAGCGGCGCATCACGAGGCTCGTACATGCGCGCCTAATCCATCTGCGCCGGATCGATCACGACGTGCTTGATGCGCTGCCGCCGCCACGTGTAGGTCACGTGCACGCGACCGTCGTGAGACCTTATCAGCGCAGGGTAGGAATACTCGCCCGGCGCGTCTTCGAGCACGACGCCGCGGCGCCACGCCTTTCCATCGCCGGAGACCGCGATCTCCAGCTTCTGGCGACCCTCCGTCGTCGGGTTGTACGCGAGGAGGAACCGGCCATCCGCCAGCGGCAACGAGTCGATCCCGGCGCTGGGGTTCGGAAGCGTCGTGGCTGACATCCGGCCCCAGCTGCGGCCGGCATCCTGGGACCAGGCCTCGGTGATGACGCCCTGCCGGCTGCGGCACAGGATCTGCACGCGCGTCGGAGAATGCACGAGGATCGTCGGCTGGATCGCGGCGAACTCGCGAGGGTCGTTCAGCGGCCCGACGCGGTGCCAGGCGCTCGCCGAGGCGAGGGCCTCGGGGGTCCAGCCTCCGCGCATCGGGCCCGCGCCGATCGCGAGCCGCTCCATGTGGACGACCCAGCCGGCGTGCTCCGTGCTCGATCCCAACAGCAGCTCGCCGCTCGCCAGCTCCACCGGCTTGGCCCGGATGGGGCCCAGGAACCCCGGCGGAAGGGGGATGGGGCCCGACCACGTGCGGCCCTCGTCCAGGGACGTGCGGAGCAGGCCCCACCACTCGCGCGGGCGGGGCCCGACCTTGTAGAAGAGCAGGAGCGGCCCGGCCGACGGCCGGAACAGCACGGGATTCCAGCATGGAAGCCGCTTCCCGTCCGGCTGCGCTCCGGTTGCGACTTCGACCGGCGCCGACCAGCCGGTCTCGCTGCGCCGCGCGCACCAGATCCCCACGTCCGGCTCACCCTCGGCCGTCCCCCCGAACCATGCCGCCAGCACGCCATCGCGCGTCTCGACGATCGTCGACGCGTGAGCCGACGGGAACGGCGCGCGGTCGTAGATGAACTCGCTCGCGACGATCGCGGGTGACGGCGCTTGGGGGTCGGCCCGGGCCGGCACCAGACCGAGCGTCAACGCGAACGCCCCGAAGGCCGGACGAGCACGCCTAAGTCTCACGACCGTCGTTTCCTCGGCTTGCCTTTCCGTCCCACGCCGCGGGCCGTCTTCTTGCTTGCGCGCTTCATGGCCTTCCTCTTCAAGCCGCGCGCCTTCATCGGCTTCGGCCGCGCGTGCCGGGGCTGGTAGACGCCGACCTTCCCCCCGCCGGGCAGCATCACGTGCGTGAGCAATCCCCACCCCTGGTTCAGCACGGGGCTGCATCGGATGTTGCGCTGGCTCATCGCCTCGACGAACGCCTCGACGTCGTCGCACATGAGGTAGAGCTCGTGAACGTCGTTCTCGTCCGAGGGATGCACGGCAACCTCCGCCGGCGGCAGCCCGAAGATGAGCCACCCGTCCCCGACGTCGACGCTCGGCAGCTCGAGCACTCTCTGCAGGAATACGCGGTCGGCCTGGGGGGCCTTGCTGTAGATGATCGAATGCGCGCCGATGATCATGGCTCGTCCTCCGTTCTCACGTCGATGTCAGCAGCGGTCCTGGTCTCATCATCGCCTCCACTCAGTTTCGAAGGGCGCTGGTTCAGCGCCGCCGGCGGTCCGGCCGGCGTCCCACCGGCTCCGACGCCAGCGCGCGGGCCGAGCGGTAGATGGCCTCGACCAGCTCCACGCTGCGCCGGCCCTCGTGGCCATCGCAGGCCGGCCGCGATCCCGTCTCGATCGCCCGCAGGAAGTCCTCGATCAGGCGCTGATGGCCGCTCGCATCGCTCACCACCGGCGACGACGCGCTCGCATTGGCGTCTCCTCCGTCGGTCAACAGCTCCGGGCGCGGCGCACGCAGGTCGGCGGCCACGATACGGTCGTGCTCGAGCACGACCGTTCCCTCCGTCCCGGTGATCTCGACTCGGCGCGGGTAGCCGGGGTACGTCGCCGTGCTGGCCTCGAGGACGCCGGCGGCGCCGCTCGCGAACTCGAGCAGGGCGAGCGCCGTGTCCTCGCTCTCGATCTCGTGGAGCAGCGTCGCCGTCCGGGCCTGGACGCGGATCACGTCGCCAAGGACCCACAGGAGGAGATCGACGGTGTGGATGCCCTGGTTCATCAAGGCGCCCCCGCCGTCGAGGGCCGCCGTCCCGCGCCAGCGCGAGAGCCGATAGTAGTCGGGCGGCCGGTACCACGGCACCCGCGCGGAGACGCTGAGCACGCGCCCGAGGCCGCCGGAGTCCACGAGCTGCTTCAACCTCACGATGCCGGGCTTGAGCCGGTCCTGGAAGAGGACCCCCAGCCGCACGCCCGCCTCTTCGGCGGCGGCGATCAGCTCGTCGGCGCGCCCGGTGGTGACGTCGATGGGCTTTTCGACGAGCACGTGCAACCGGTGGCGGGCGGCGGCCACGCCCTGCGCGGCGTGAACGCCCGACGGGCTGCCGATGACGACTATGTCCATCGGCTTGTGATCGAGAAACGCGTCCAGCGAGTCGTACGCGGCGGCCCCCTGCGACGCCGCCAGCTCGCGCGCCTTCGCACCGTTGACGCCGTGCACCGCGGCCACGGAAACGCCCGGGATGGCCGCGGCGGCCCGGGCGTGGGTCTGGCTGATGTTCCCGGCGCCGATGAGTCCGACGTGAGTCGTCACGGCCGGAGCGGGCTCAATGCGAGGCCGGGGTGAACTCCCGATAACTCCCTTCGGCCTGCGCGGGTGTCGGTGTCCCCGACAGGATGAGGATCCGGTGGCGGAAGGTCGTCGATCGGCCGGCCGGCAGCGTGTACTTCAGCTCCTCCTTGCCGTTGCTGAACACCTTCTGCCCGAGGGGATTCGCGGCGAAGAGGCCGTAGCCGCGCGCGTGCCAGTAGGTCGGGAAGCCCGGGTTCTGCGGATGATCCAGCATCAGGATGGTCACCGGCTCGCCGTCGACCGTACCCGAGAGGCTCACCCAGCGGCCTCGCGTTCCCCAGACGTCGTCGCCCTTCTTGCCTTCGCTGCTGAGATACATCCCGGTCACGCCGTCGTTGTTGAGCACCGGCACGGTGGTGGCGCGGCCCTGGGAGTCGGTGTAGACCTCGGGCGTCTTGCTCGGCTGCTCGAGGCCGCGGGCCACCCGCATCCCGAGCACGCCCTCCTTGTTGTCGTTGAAGACGACCTGCTTGTCGCCGGCGGTGAGCGTCGTGATGCGGTCGATGCTGCGCCAGTCGGGGCCGGCGGCGAAGACGTATCGCGTGTTCTCGTGGATCGCCGCGGTGCCGTCGGGCCGGATCCAGTCAGACTCCACCACGAGCTCACCGCGGTCCTTGCCGCTCTTGCTGGAGACGATCCGGCGGTGCTGGATGGTGCCCATGTGCGGCCGGTCCTCGGCCTTGATCGCGTCGGAGTTGTTCCAGTAATCGATGCCGTCGACGTCGCCGTAGTTGAACCACAGCCCGACGTGGTGGGGATGGTCCATGCGCTCGCCGGGGCGTGGGTCGAGGGGCCACCCGCGGGTGACCAGCGTGCCGCGCGCGCTCCGCACCGGGTAGAGCACCGGCTTCTTGAGGGTGTCGGGCCAGACATACGCGGTGAAGGGCTTGCCGTCGACCGTCACGTCGACGCGCCGCCTGGCCTCGTCGGGGGCGACCTTCACCTCCGCCGCTCCCGAAGCGCGCCCCACGGCCAATACCGCGGCCATGGCGACTCCAACGCTCTTCCTCATCTCAGGCGCGACCTCCATCTTCTATCCGAAAGCCCTGCTTCTCCAGATAGCTCTTGCTGATCTGCCCCGAGTCCTTCGGCGTGCGCGTCTTGTCGGGCACCGCGTCCAGCTCCACCACCGCCCATCCCTTGAAGCCCGCCTTCTTCAGCGCCGCGAACACGCCCGGCAGGTCGACGCGTCCCCGGCCCAGCTCCACGAAGCGATAGGACCGCGCCGGATCGGCCCCCGCCGCGGGCGGCACCGGCTCCACGTCCTTGAGATGAAGGAAGAGCAGGCGATCGTGGTAGCGGTCGATGGCCTTCACCGGATCGCCACCACCCTGGGTGTAATGGGCCACGTCCAGCTCCAGCCGGACGTAGCGCGGGTCGGCGGCGGCCATGATCTCGTCGACCTCGTCCGGCTTCTCGCCGAGGCTGTTCATGTGGTTGTGATAGCCGAGGGGAATGCCGATGTCGGCGGTGCGCTTGCCGATCTCGGTCATCCGCTCGCCCAGTGTCCGCCGGTCGGCCGCGGTGGCCGGCCGGCCCTGGGGGAGCTGATCGGTCACCTGCAGATACATGCCGCCCACGGCGCGCACGAACACGGCGTTGCGCTCGTGCTTCACGAACTCCTCCGCGGGAGGCGTGGTCACGCTGACGCCGCCGCTGGAGAGCGCCACCATCTTCAGATCGTGCGCCTGCAGGAGCTCCTTCAGCGCCGCCGGCTTGTCGCCGAACTCCGCGAGGATGTTCGAGCGGAGCTGGATGCCCGGGAAGCCAAGAGATGCGACGTCTTCGATGGCCTGGCGATCGTTGCCGCCCCAGGTGATGGCGGCGTAGCCGAAGCGCAGCAACTGGGGGCGCTCCGCCGCGAGCGCTTCCGTCGCGTTGAGGGCGACGCCGGCCCCCAGGCCCGCGGCGGCCGTCCTGACGAAATCGCGCCTCTTCATCGCGCCCCCTTGCCCAATCCGCCAACGAGACTACACTCGGAGCGCCCCGTCAAGGGGGCCGCGCAAGAGGAGGCATCGACGATGCTCATCCGCCGCTGCACCACGCTGTGGGCCGGGGCCGTGCTGGCCGCCGTCTCCGCCGGAGCGCAGGTGAAGCTCGACAAGGCCGCCTGCTTCGACCAGCCCGACTGCGACCGCCTGTCGAACGGCACGGTCGAGGTCGTGGTGCCGACCTCGTTCGGCCCGCGCGTGGCGCGCTACGGCTTGGTGGGCCAGGAGAACGTCCTCGGCGAGGCGCCGGGCGGGTCCGTCACCGATCTGGGCGAATGGAAGCCGCGGGGCGGGCATCGCCTGTGGCACGCGCCGGAAGGCATGCCGCGCAGCTATTCGCCCGACAACGCGCCGGTGGAGCGCGAGGTCTCCGGCGCCACCATCCGGCTGCGGCAGGCCGTGGAGCCGAAGGTCGGGATCCAGAAGGAGATCGCGGTCACCCTCGATCCGTCGGGCACCCACGTCACCGTCCGGCACGTCCTCGCCAACCGCACCCCGTGGCCGGTGGAGCTGGCGGTGTGGGCGATGTCGATCATGGACGGCGGAGGGACGGTCATCCTCCCGCAGGAGCCCTACGTCGACCAGCCCCACAACCTCCTCCCGGTGCGGCCGCTGGTGTTGTGGTCCTACACGGACCTCAGCGACCCGCGGTTCACCATCGGCCCTAAGTACATCCGCGTGCGCGTGATGGCCGATCGCACCGAGCCGCAGAAGATCGGCATCGGCAACCGGCAGGGCTGGGCCGCGTACCATCGCGGCCGCACCCTGTTCGTGAAACGCTTCCCCTACGACGACGCGGCGCGCTACGCCGACTTCGGGTCGAACTGTGAGAGCTACGTGAAGGGCTCGTTCGTCGAGCTGGAGTCGCTGGGCCCGCTGCAGCGCCTGGAGCCGGGGGCCTCGACGGAGTACGTCGAGCACTGGTACCTCTTTCCCGACGTGGAGATCGGTGGGACCGAGGCCACCCTGGACGCGGCCCTCCGGCCGCTGCTGCCGAAGACGGCGCCGCGCTAGTCTGGCGACCCGTGCGCGGAGAGGGCGAGAGGCAAGAGCTGCGAGCGGAGCGGGATTCAGTCCCGCGAAGCGAGCGGGTGGTCTGGGGGGTGCGCCGCTAGCACCCCCCAGCTCAATGAGGCGTCGCTTGCTGGTCTTCTTCGCGGTTCTCGTCCTCGGCCTCGTGCTGGTGCCCGTGCTCTTCGAGAAGCGGCTGATCTATTTCCCGTTCCGCACCCTCGAGGTCACGCCCAAGGAGCTGGGCCTGCGCTACGAGGAGGCGCGGCTCGTCGCCGAGGACGGCGTCACCCTCCACGGCTGGTTCCTGCCCGTGGAGGGCTCGCGCTTCACGGTGCTCGTCTGCCACGGCAACGCCGGCAACATCAGCCACCGCCTGGACCGGGCCTTGCTGATGCACGCGAAGCTGAAGACCGACGTCTTCCTCTTCGACTACCGGGGCTACGGGCTCAGCCAGGGCGCCCCGGACGAAGAGGGCACGTACCGGGACGCGCGGGCCGCGCATCGCTACCTGAGCACGGCGCGCGGCATCGCCCCCGGCAACCTCATCATCTTCGGCGAGTCGCTCGGCGCCGCGGTCGCGCTGCAGCTCGCGCTCGAAGTGCCGGCGCGGGCGCTCGTGCTCGAGGCTCCGTTCACGTCGATCGCGGACATGGCCCGCAGCGTGCTTCCGTTCGTTCCCATCGGCCGCCTGCTGCGCACGCGCTACGACAACCTGGCCAAGATCGGCGGGTTGCGGGTGCCGCTGCTCGTCCTGCACGGCGATCGCGACACCACGGTGCCCTTCGCCCAGGGGCGGCGGCTGTTCGAGGCCGCGCCCGAGCCCAAGCAGTTCTTTCCCATCCCGGGCGCCGGGCACAACGACACCTATTTCATCGGGGGCGATCCATATTGGCAGGCGTGGGCCGCGTTCCTGGATGGGCTGGCCGCGGCGGCGGGCTCCGCCAATTAGAAGCGCCCTTTTGCTGTTCAGGTCCTCTTGATTTGACGCCGCCGGCTTCGCCGCCGAGCTGTCTGCGACCCCGCAGTCCTGTCCCGTGTCGCTTCGGCCAGGAGGCTCTTCGGCGCCTGTAGTCGCCAGGCCTGCTCGAGGAGATGCTCGAGCAGGTCCAGCCGCACTTGTCTCAGACGGACCAGCATTGCCGGGTACGGCCGGTAGTGGTCGGTCAGATAGAAGGCCGCCGGGTCCAACTCGAGCAGCACGTCGCGGTCGGAGAAACCGATCTTTATGGCGACGCTCTCCCCGTCCTCCTTCAGGCGAGCAAGAAACCTCTTGCGAACGTGCAGAGCCGGGGTCCCGTAGGAGGTGCCTTGCTCCACCCCGGGCAGCTTCGTCGCGAGCTTGCACAGCGTCGACCACGTTGTGCCGCGTTTGGCCGGGCTCCCTTGCTTGCCCATCGTGCTTCAGTCACCCCAGGTCCGCCCGCGCGCCTGGGTGTTCACTCAAGCACTGCGGTCGCTTCAATCTCGATCAAGAACCCAGGATCCGCAAGCGAGACGACGCCGATCCACGTCGTGGCCGGCTTGGCGGGACCGCTGAAGCACTGTCGAAGGGCGTTACCCACGGCCTCCGCCTTTTCAGGGCTGTAGTCTACGACGTAGATCCGGAGGCTGACCACGTCGCTGATGGTGCCCCCGCTCGCCTCGACGACAGTCTGGACATTCCGAAACGCCTGCCTCGCTTGATCCGCCAGGTCGGTGCCGCCGACGAGCTGCTTGTTCGCATCCCATGCCGTCTGGCCCGACACGTACAAGGTTCGTGTCCCGCTCGCCGCGACTGCCTGCGAGAACCCATGGTCTCGGCTTCGGAACAACGATGGTGGATTGATGTACTCCTTCGGCATGCGTCCGCTCCCCAACTCGCCCCGGGGCGAGTTCGGACTCACTCGACCTTCACCCGGAAGCCAGCGCACGACTCGTGGCCGTCGATGCCGTCCGTGGCGCAGAACGTGGCCTGGTACACGCCGGGCGTGTCGTAGGTGTGGTCGTCGCGGCAGAAGTAACGCGTGTGGCGGCGACCCTCTCCCCATGCCAGCGTGAACGTCAGCGGGTAGCCGTCCACCGGGGGCACGGGACGCGACCCGCACAGGCTCACGTTCAGGGTGAAGGGCGTGGCGCCGGAGGGCGGGTTCGGGTTCAGCTTCACCGAGAGGAAGACCGGCTGCGTCGGCGCGGGCGGGAGCGTGGGAGGGGGGGCGGGTGTGGGTGTGGGCGCGGCCGCGGGCGATGGCGTGGGCGTGGCCGTGGGCGCCGTCGAGCTTCCATGTTGGCATCCCGCCGCCAGGCAGACGCCCACGAGCGCCAGCGCTCCTGCCTCGCCGCGCGCCCACCTCAGCTGCGGCGCAGCCACACGACGGCCGCGCCGGGAGCGCCGCCGCCCTCGTCCTGCTTCTGCCATTCCGCCTCCGTCAAGACGTGGATCGGCTCGAGGCGCTTGCCGGCCAGGCTCCGGTTGGCCGCCGCGACCTGCCGGCTCATGAGCTGACCCAGCTCATGAAGGACGTCCTCCAGCTCGCGCTGAAGTGCCTCGGTCCGGGCCGCCTGCGACGCGGTCGGCCGGCCGTCGTACCCGTTGACGTCGCCGTACAGGCCGCCCAGGTACTCGCGCAGGCGCTCCTCGCCCGTGATCATGCCACCCTCCTTCGTGGCCACGATCTTGGCGCGGATGGCGTCGGCGGACTGGGCGAGTGCGCTGAGCTGCCGCGCGAGCGAGTCGTTCTTGCCGAGCTTCGCGGCCCGCGCGTTGGCCTGGTCCCGGACGGCGATGATCGCGTCCACCGCCCAGCTCATGTGGTTGAGCAGGTTCGACAGCCGGTTCACCAGCTCGAACTGCGCCCGGCGGTCCTCCACCGTGTACCTGGCGCGCGGATCCATCAGCACGTCGAGCTTCGTCGTGTACACCAGGTCGCCCTTGGTCATCCTCACGGTGTAGGTGCCGGGCAGGACACGCGGGCCGAACGCGGCACCGAAGAGAGCGCTGGCCGCGGGCGGCACCTTGGGCGGCTTCAGGCGCATGGACCAGCCGGCGCGGTTCACGCCACGGTGTTTGCCGCTGGGAACGGTGTCGACGAGCTTGCCCGCGGAATCGAGGATCTCGATCTTCAGGTCGCCGAAGACGTGGCGGCTCTTCTGGTAGTACGTGACGAACGCCTCGCGCGGCCGGCCGGGTCCCGTGTAGGTGGCGTCGCCCTCCGGCCACCCCCCGTTCGTGTCCATGTACTGGATGACGGGACGCCCGGCGACGAAGGCCGCCGTCTGCGCCATCACGGCCGGGTCGAGCCCGCGCAGCGGGGTGATGTCGTCGATGATCCAGATGCCCCGGCCGTGCGTGGCCAGGACGAGGTCGGACTCTCGCGGGTGGACGACGAGGTCGCGCACGGCGACGGCAGGGAAGCTGGCACCCTTGTACTGCGCCCAATGCTGGCCGCCATCGACGGAGATCCACAGGCCGAGCTCCGTGCCCAGGAAGAGCAGGTCGCGGTCCTGCGTATCCTCGCGGATGACGTGGACGTAACCGCGCACGCCACTCTCCTGCACCGGCAGGGCCGTCCAGGTCCGGCCGTAGTCGGTCGTCTTGTAGCAGTATGGTTTCATGTCGCCGTAGGTGTGGCGGTCGAACGCGGCGTAGGCGGTGCCTTCGTCGAAGCGGCTGGCCTCCACCCACGAGACCCACGGGTTCTTGCCGACGCCGCTCACGTTGCCGACGAGGTTTGTCCACGTCTGGCCACCGTCACGCGTGAGCTGAACGTTGCCGTCGTCCGTGCCCACCCAGATCATCCGGCCGTTCCTCGGCGACTCGCTGATCGAATAGATTGTCGTGTGCATCTCGGCGGCGGAGTTGTCGATCGTGACCCCGCCGGACTCCTCCTGCTTCTGCTTCTCGGGATCGTTGGTCGAGAGGTCGGGCGAGATGCGGTCCCACGACTGGCCGTGGTCCCGGGAGCGGAACAGGAACTGGGCGCCGATGTAGATCGTGCCCTTCTCGTTCGGGCTCATGTGGATCGGCGTGTTCCAGTTGAAGCGCAGCTTCTTCTCGCCGTACTGCGCGTAGGGCTTGATGCTCCGGATCTCGTGGGTCAAGCGGTCGATGCGGCCGATCTCGCCGCCCTGCGCCTCCGCGTACACGTACGCGGGATCGGCGGGGTCCTCGAACATCCAGAAGCCGTCGCCGCCGTACATGTTCTCCCAGCGCGAGTTGCTGACCCCGCCGGGATACGACGAGTCCCCCACCCAGGAGCTGTTGTCCTGCAGCCCGCCATAGACGCGGTAGGGATCGGCCCCGTCGGCGCTCACGTGGTAGAACTGCGAGACCGGCAGGTTCATCAGGTGCTCCCAGCGTGTTCCTCCGTCGGTGCTGCGCCAGAACCCCCCGTCGTCGCCGGTGAGAACGAGGTTGGGGTTGGCGGGATCGATCCACAGATCGTGGAAGTCGCCGTGGGCGCTCTCGGAGGTGACGCTGAAGCTCCGCCCGCCGTTTACGCTCACGAGCAGCGGGCCGTCGGGCTTGAAGAGCTTGTTCTCGTCCTTCGGATCCACGACGAGGTGCGCGAAGTAGAAGGGCCGCCAGACCATGTACTGGCTGGCGTCGAGCGCCTTCCAGCTCGCGCCGCCGTCGTCCGAGCGGAACAGCCCGCTCTTCTTCGACTCGATCATCGCGTACACGACCTGCGGCCGGGACGGCGCCACCGCCACCGCGACGCGTCCGTACGGCCTGGCGGGCAGGCCCTTGCTGCTCGCGGGTGTCAGCTCGCTCCAGTGCTCGCCCCCGTCGGTGGACTTGAACAGGCCGCTCCCGGGACCGCCCGAGCGGAAGGTCCATCCCTGCCGCCGGAAGTCCCACGTGGAAGCGTAGAGCGTCCGCGAGTCCTGGCTGCTCATGGCGATCATGCCGCAGCCGGTCGAGAGGTTCGCGCCCGCCAGCACCTTGCGCCACCTCCGGCCGCCGTCGGTCGTCTTGTAGACGCCGCGCTCGGCGCTGTCGTCCCAGAGGTGGCCCGTCGCGCAGGCGTAGACCGTGTTGCCGTCCCGGGGGTCCACGAGGATCCGCGAGATGCGCTCGGAGTCCTTGAGCCCCACGTTCGTCCAGTTCTCGCCGCCGTCGGTCGACTTGTAGATCCCGTCGCCGATCGACACGCTGTTCCGCGTCCACGACTCGCCGGTGCCGACCCAGACGTTCTTCGCGTTCCCGGGATCGACGGCCACCGCGCCGATCGACTGCGTCCCTTCCTTGTCGAAGACAGGCTTGAAGGTCGTGCCGCCGTTGATGGACTTCCACACCCCGCCGCTCGCCGAGCCGACGTAGACCGTCAGGCGGCCGCCGTCTTCGACGGCCGTCAAGGCCGCGACGCGGCCGCTCATCGTTGCGGAGCCGATGTTGCGGGCGGGGAGTCCCGAGATGGTGCCGGCATCGTAGCGGGCGGGCGCCTGCGCGGCGGCGGCGGTCGCGATCAGCAGCGCTCCCGCCGTCGCCCCCGTCCCAACCCGGTTCACGAAGTGGTTGCGGGCTCTCATCACACTACGATCCTTTCACGGGAGGCTTGGGCATCTTGAACGCCGCGTCGTCGATGGGGACGTTGGCCTCGATGCTCTCGATGGTGACCTTCGCGCGCACGCTCGGGTTGTTCTTGGGACCGCTCTCGATCGCGTAGGGGAACATGACGCCTGCGACCGGCTTGTAGGAGCCGAGGTCGGTCTGGCGCTCCCGCACGGCGCCGCGGATGAACTGCTGCCGCTCGGTCCGGATCTCGAGGGAGCTGTCGGGATCCAGGTAGTAGTCGACGATGTCGCCGTTTTTCAGCGTGCACTTCAGCCGATAGACGTCGTCACCGTCGACGGTATCGTGACCGAGGTAATCGACGGTGTTCCCCTTCTCCTTGTAGTCGACGAGGGGTCCGTCGATGTCGGCGTCCTCGACGAGATCGCGCAGGTCGTCCTCCCCCAGCAGCTCCGGGTCCTTGCGGCCCTGGAAGGGCGAGATCTGCCAGCCGGTCTGCCCGTCGTAGGCCTGGATGGCCGTCATGCCCTGGACCGTGAAGGTGGAGCGCAGCATGCCCGGACGCTTGAGCTCCTGACCGACCACGGCGATGAAGCCGCCCTGGTTCAACCGCCCCCTCGTCCGCAACGTCTTTATCGCCTTGATCTTCTCCAGGCCACCCTTGGCCTGGATGTTCTTGGCTACGAGCTCGTCCGCGGTCTGCGCCCCGGCCGGGGCG
>Ga0099828_10002306_pt1 | contig 13108 bp, 10 predicted proteins | sample CZO8metaG_2_FD_79338 | JGI IMG/M metagenome (GOLD analysis project Ga0099828, IMG submission 79338) | Vadose zone soil microbial communities from the Eel River Critical Zone Observatory, Northern California, USA - CZOApr15con2H1.8 metaG | ecosystem: Environmental > Terrestrial > Soil > Vadose...
CCTCGACCAGGTTCTCGTAGTCGTCGGTGAGGGCGTTGAAGCCCTCCTCGGGGTTCTTCGCGTCGCGCACCCGGGCCACGACCACCGCGCCCTCGTGCCCTGCGTTCTGGGCGATCTGGCGCAGCGGCTCCTCGAGCGACCGGCGGACGATCTGGACGCCCACCTTGATGTCGCCCTCAGCCTTGATGGCGTCGACGGCCTTCGTGCTGCGGAGCAGGGCCACGCCCCCGCCGGGGACGATGCCTTCCTCGACCGCGGCCTTGGTGGCGTGCATCGCGTCCTCCACCCGGGCCTTCTTCTCCTTCATCTCGGTCTCGGTGGCGGCCCCGACCTTGATCACGGCCACCCCGCCCACGAGCTTGGCCAGCCGCTCCTGGAGCTTCTCCCGGTCGTAGTCGGAGGTGGTCTCGTCGATCTGGGTGCGGATCTGCTTGACGCGGCCCTCGATGTCCTTGGGCTTGCCCGCGCCCTCGATGATCGTGGTGTTGTCCTTGTCGATCGTCACCTTCTTGGCCCGGCCCAGGTCTTCGACCTTGATGTTCTCGAGCTTGATGCCGAGGTCCTCGGTGATGGCCTTGCCGCCGGTGAGGATCGCGAGGTCCTCGAGCATGGCCTTGCGGCGGTCGCCGTAGCCCGGCGCCTTGACCGCGGCCACCTTGAGGGTCCCGCGCAGCTTGTTGACGACGAGGGTGGCGAGGGCCTCGCCCTCGACCTCCTCGGCGACGATGACGAGCGGCGCGCCCTGCTGGGCGATCTTCTCGAGGATCGGGAGCAGGTCCTTCATGCTCGAGATCTTCTTCTCGTGGATCAGGATGAAGGGGTTCTCGAGAACGACTTCCATCCGCTCGGGGTCGGTCACGAAGTAGGGGGAGAGGTAACCGCGGTCGAACCGCATCCCCTCGACCACCTCGAGGACGGTGTCCATGGTCTTCGCCTCTTCCACGGTGATGACGCCGTCCTTGCCGACCTTCTCCATTGCTTCCGCGATGATGGAGCCGATCTCCTCGTCGTTGTTGGCGGAGATGGCGCCGACCTGGGCGATCATCTTGCCCCGGACCGGCTTCGAGAGCTTCTTCAACTCCTCCACCAGCACCACCACCGCCCGGTCGATGCCCTTCTTCAACTCCATCGGGTTGACGCCGGCGGTGACGTTCTTGATCCCTTCGCGGTACAGGGCCTGGGCCAGCACCGTGGCGGTGGTGGTCCCGTCGCCGGCGACGTCGGAGGTCTTCGAGGCCACCTCGCGCACCATCCGGGCCCCCAGGTTCTCCATCGGGTCCTTGAGGTCGATCTCCTTGGCCACGGTGACGCCGTCCTTGGTGATGGTGGGGGAGCCGAACTTCTTGTCGAGGATCACGTTGCGTCCTTTGGGGCCGAGGGTCACCTTCACCGCGTCGGCCAGGGCGTTGACGCCTCGCAAGATCGCGCTCCGCGCGTCTTCGCGATAGACGATCTCTTTCGGCATGTGTTCAGATTCCTCCGTGGCTCAATTGATTACACCCAGAATCTCGTCTTCTTTGAGGATGAGGTACTCGGTGCCGTCGATCTTGACGTCGGTGCCCGACCACTTCCCGAGAAGGACCTTGTCTCCCGCCTTGACCGACAGGGGCACCCGGGTTCCGTTCTCCAGGATGCGGCCCGAGCCCACCGCCACCACCTCGGCCTGCTGGGGCTTCTCCTTGGCAGTGTCGGGGATGATGATGCCGCCGACCTTCTCCTCCGACTCTTCCAGGCGGCGGACGAGCACGCGGTCTCGCAGAGGTTTCACGTTGAGCATCTTGGCTCCTCTGGAAGGAGTAGTGGGGGCCGACCGGGCCGTGGTGGGTCGGCCGGCCCCTGCCTTTGCCCTTGTCGCCTTGGCCGTCGGTTTCGGCATCACTTGGCGACGCTGATCTGGATCTGCTTCGGCTTCGCCTCCTCGCGCTTGGGGAGGGTCACCCGCAGCACGCCGTCCTTGAACTCGGCCTTGATGCCGCCCTGGTCCACGACGGTCGGCAGGGTGAAGGAGCGCGTGAACGCGCCGTAGGCCCGCTCGACGCGGTGGTAGTTCTCCTTCTTCACCTCGTTGTCGAACTTGCGCTCGCCGCTGAGGGTGAGGGTGTTGTTCTCCAGCCGGATGTCGACGTCCTTGGGGTCCACGCCGGGCAGCTCGGCCTTGAGCACGATGTTGTTGTCCTGCTCGTAGATGTCCACCGCAGGCGCCCACGTGCCGCCGAGGGCCCAATCGTCCTCCGCGCCCTGGGCCCGGTAGGACTCGTGGAAGAGCCGGTTCATCCGATCCTGCAGGTCACGGAATGGTTCGAAGCGAACGATTGCCATGTGTTACCTCCTTGGTTTCAATGCTTGACTGTGTATTCGGCGTCGACGACGTCGGAGCCCCCGTCGCCCGGACGCGGCCCGGAGCCGGCGCCTGCGCCGGCCTCGGGGCCACCGCCCGGGGGTGGCGCCGACTTGTAGAGCGATTCCGCCAGCTTGTGGCTGAGGCCGGTGAGCTTGTCCATGGCGGAGCGCAGGGCGGAGGCGTCCTCGCCCTCCATCGCCTTGCGGGCCTCCGCCACCGCATCTTCGATGGACTTGGCCTCGGCCTCGCCCACCTTGTCGCGGTTGTCCTTCAGCAGCTTCTCCAGGCTGTAGGCGAGCGTGTCGGTCTGGTTGCGCAGATCGACCACCTCCCGCCGGCGCTTGTCCTCTTCGGAGTGCGACTGCGCCTCGGTGACCATCCGCTCGACCTCGTCCTTGCTGAGGCCGGACGAAGCGGTGATGGTGATGTTCTGGGTCTTGCCGGTGGCCTTGTCCTGCGCCGACACGTTGAGGATGCCGTTGGCGTCGATGTCGAACGTGACCTCGATCTGCGGGACTCCCCGCGGCGCGGGCGGGATGCCCACCAGGTGGAACCGGCCGAGGGTGCGGTTGTCCCGCGCCATCTCGCGCTCGCCCTGGAGGACGTGGACCTCGACCGACGTCTGGTTGTCGGCGGCGGTCGAGAAGACCTCGGTCTTCTTCGTCGGGATGGTGGTGTTGCGCTCGATGAGCTTCGTCATCACGCCGCCGAGGGTCTCGACGCCCAGCGACAGGGGCGTGACGTCGAGCAGGAGGACGTCCTTGACGTCGCCGGCGAGGATGCCGGCCTGGACGGCCGCGCCCACCGCGACCACCTCGTCGGGGTTGACGCCCTTGTGCGGCTCCTTGCCGAAGTAATCCTTGACCATCTGCTGGATCTTCGGCATGCGGGTCTGGCCGCCGACGAGCACGACCTCGTCGATGTTCTTCGGCTCCACGCCGGCGTCCTTGAGGCACTGCTTGACCGGCCCCATCGACCGCTCGAGCAGATCCCCGACGAGCTGCTCCAGCTTCGCGCGGGAGAGCTTCATGGCCAGGTGCTTGGGCCCGGAGGCGTCGGCGGTGATGAAGGGGAGGTTGATCTCCGTCTCCATCGTCGTCGACAGCTCCATCTTGGCCTTCTCGGCCGCTTCCTTCAGCCGCTGGAGGGCCATCTTGTCCTTGCTGAGGTCGATGCCCTGGTCCTTCTTGAACTCGCTGATGATCCAGTCGATGACCCGCTGGTCGATGTTGTCCCCGCCGAGGTGCGTGTCGCCGTTGGTGGCCTTGACCTCGACGACACCCTCGCCCACCTCGAGGACCGAGATGTCGAAGGTCCCGCCCCCGAAGTCGTAGACGGAGATCGTCTCGTCCTTCTTCTTGTCGAGGCCGTAGGCCAGGGCGGCGGCGGTCGGCTCGTTCACGATGCGAGACACCTCGAGGCCGGCGATCTTGCCCGCGTCCTTGGTCGCCTGCCGCTGCGCGTCGTTGAAGTAGGCGGGGACGGTGATGACCGCCTTGGTGACCTTCTGGCCCAGGTAGTCCTCGGCCGACTGCTTCAGCTTCTGGAGGATCATGGCGGAGATCTCGGGGGGCGAGTAGAGCTTGCCCATGACCTCGATGCGGACGTCCCCGTTGGACGCCTTGACCACCTTGTAGGGGACCATCTTCGCCTCGTCGGTGACCTCGTCGTAGCGCCGGCCCATGAAGCGCTTGATGGAGAAGATGGTGTTCTCAGGGTTGGTCACCGCCTGACGCTTGGCCACCTGGCCGACCAGTCGCTCCCCATCCTTGGTGAAGGCCACGACCGACGGCGTCGTGCGGCCCCCCTCGGAGTTGGGAATGACGACAGGCTCCCCACCTTCGAGGACGGCCACCACCGAGTTGGTGGTTCCCAGATCGATACCGATGACCTTGCTCATTCAATGCCTCCTGCTTGCGATGAAGTGGCCTCCCTGACGGCTTGGCCGGAGACTCTTCCGCCGCTTCACGGAAGATAATAGGCCTTGCCTTAGCAGATGTCAAGCATTAAATCTTAGTCCTTTGGACTCAAGTCAGTCGACAGGCTCAGATACCATCCAATCATAGGCTTGCGGCTACCGGCCAAAGTGCGGGTACAATGGGCACGTTGAGGATTTGCCCCTGATGCCCCCGGGTGACCTGTCTCGCCCCTCCGGAGGTGGAAGCCCACCCGGGGCCGGTATCCTGGATCGCTCCCGCTGCCAGGTCGGCGGGATCAACCAGAACTACACGTCGCTGGCGGGCACCCCCTACCACATCCAGATCGAGGACCGGGGACCCATCGTCGACCGGGTCTCCGAGCAGGAGGTCCGGCGGCTCAGCCTGATCGTCTATGCCAACTACGGCGAACCCAACGCGAGGATCGTTCACGGAGCCGACCACGACTTCCCCGACCTTCGCACCCACGAGCACAACCGGTTCATCGAGCGGACGATCCAGGAGCTGGCGGCGCAGTCCCGGCAGGTCATCGAGGAGAAGGAGGACCGGCACGTCGCCCGCATCAAGGCCCTCGTCCGCGAGTACTACGCCACCAAGAACGACGCGACCAAGAAGGAGTTCGAGCAGGCCAACGCGACGTTCCCGTTCGTGTTCTCGCGGGCGTGGATGGAGATGAAGGCGGACAAGAGCTCGGCGGCCGCGGCGCCGCCGCCGGCGCCGGCGGCGCGTGACGGGGAGATCGAGGCCCCCGAGGAAATCGTCTATCCGCTCGACGACGAACTGCGCGAGCGCGTGATCGAAATCGAGCGCCTGATCATCGCGCTCGGCCAGGACCTCTCTCGGCTGAAGAAGCAGGGGGGGGCCGACGACATCCTCCTCCAGACCTGCCGCAAGCTGGTGGGCCGGGCGAAGGAGAGCCTCTCGGGCCGAGAGCCCGCGGAGTTCAGCGCCCGCCGCCTGGACATGACCCGGGGCAGCCTCATGACCACCTGGCGGCAGGTGAAATCGCGCCTGAAATAGCTACTCGCTCGCCTTGGGCGCGGCGGCGAGCGTCTCCGCCAGGTTGTAGCGCATCTCCAGCGCCAGTTTCGTGACGCGCATGCCCGCCTGCCCCTTCACGCGGCAGGCGAGGGCGGACTGCTCGGTGCCGCGGGTCTCCGTCCGGTAACTCACCTCGCAGTACCGGCACTCACCGTTCCAGCAGTAGCGGCCCGACGAGATGTCGGGCGCCACGTAGCTGAGCTGGCGAAGCAGGAGGTTGTTCTCCGGGACCTGAAGCTCCTTGCCCGCCACCACGATGCGGATCAGACGCTCATAAGGCTCGAAGAGATCGTCCATTCAAACGCGGCCCGCCGCGTGGCAACCAACGCCGCGGCGGGCCTGGAATCCGCGTCCTCGGGCGGCAAGGAAGCCCGCCCTGCGGGCGCTCCAACGGCATCTGCGCATGGCCCGACGATTACAGCACGGTACCCCCGGGGCCGCAAACGAGTTGCTAGAATGCGGGCGGACGCCGCATCAATGGCCCAGACCGTGGAGCGCCCCGCGCCGGCCGCCACTGCCTTCAAGGCCTTCGTCCCCGACGAAGAGCGCCTCCCGGAGCTCACCGTCCGCGCGGTCGTCCTCGGCGCGATCCTTGGCGTGATCTTCGGCGCCTCTTCCGTGTAACTGGCGCTCCGGGTGGGGTTGACCGTCTCCGCGTCGGTCCCGATCGCGGTGCTCTCGATCACGATCTTCCGCGCGCTTTCCCGGCGGCTGGGCGGACGCGCGTCGATCCTGGAGAACACCGTCGTCCAGACGACGGGCTCGGCGGGGGAGTCGATCGCGGCGGGGGTCGCCTTCACCCTGCCCGCGCTGGTCCTCCTCGGCTTCGAGATGGACTGGACGCGCACCCTCCTCCTCTCGCTCTGCGGCGGCGTCCTCGGCGTCTTGATGATGATCCCCCTGCGCCGGTACCTGATCGTCAGGGAGCACGGGGTCCTCACCTACCCGGAGGGGACGGCCGCCGCCGAAGTGCTGATGGCCGGGGAGGAGCGCGGCGCCCAGGCCAAGCTCGTCTTCGAGGGCCTCGCGGCCGGGCTCTTCTACAAGGCGCTCGGGTTCGTGGCCAGGCTGTGGCCGACGAGCGCCGAGCTGCCGATCCCGCGCTACAAGGCGGCCCAGGTGTCGATCGACATGTCGCCCGAGCTGATGGGCGTGGGCTACATCATCGGCTACCGCTCCTCCGCGATCATGGTCGGCGGCGGGCTCCTCTCCTGGCTCGTGCTCATCCCCGCGATCGCGCTCTTCGGCGAGGGGCGCACGATCCCGCTCTACCCGGCCACCGCGCTCATCGACCAGATGTCGCCCGGCGACATCTGGAACCGCTACATCCGCTACATCGGCGCGGGCGCGGTGGCGGCGGGCGGGATCATCAACCTGATCAAGGCGCTGCCCACGATCATCGACAGCTTCCGGGCCTCGTTCCGCGACCTCCGCCTCAGCCGGGCGGGCGCCGCGGGGGAGCGGCGGCGGACGGAGCGCGACATCCCGATCTCGGTCGTACTCTTCGGATCGGTGGCGCTGGCGGTCTTCATGGCGTTCCTGCCCCCGCTGCGAGCCGTGCCGGGGATCGCGGTGGCGATCCTCTCCGCGACCGCCATCATGCTCTTCGGCTTCTTCTTCTCCGTCGTCTCCTCGCGCATCACGGGCGAGCTGGGCTCGTCGTCCAACCCGGTCAGCGGCATGGCCATCGCCACGTTGATGGGCGTGTGTCTGATCTTCGTGGTCCTCGGTTGGACCGGCCACATCTACACCGCCGCCGCCCTCTCGATCGGCACGGTGGTATGCATCGCGGCGAGCAACGCCGGCACCACCAGCCAGGACCTCAAGACCAGCTTCCTCGTGGGCGGCACCCCCTGGAAGCAGCAGCTGGCATTGATCATCGGGGTGATCACCAGCGTCGTGGTGATCGGCGGTACGCTCCAGCTCATCAACAAAGGCAACAGCCGGGTCCAGGAGGCCAATTACACCGTCACGATCGCGCCTCCGCCCGGCGCGGAGACGACGAAGGGCCCCGACGGCCAGGACTACCGCGTGGTGCGCGTGGGCGGGATCGAGGGGATCCCCGACGGCCGGTACCTGGTGACCGACTCGGGCCAGGTGCGCTACCGCATCCAGGAGGGAATCGGGTCGGAGAGCGCGCCCGCGCCGCAGGCGACGCTGATGAGCCTGGTCATCAAGGGGATCCTCACCCAGCAGCTTCCGTGGGGCCTGGTACTGATCGGGGTGTTCACCTCCATCCTGATGGAGATCATCGGCGTCCCCGCGCTGGCCTTCGCGGTCGGGGTCTACCTGCCGCTCGAGACCACGACGCCGGTGTTCCTCGGCGGCCTCGCCCGCAGGCTCGTGGACTGGCGGCGTGGCCGCGAGGCGGAATCGGACGCCGGCCCGGGCGTCCTGTACAGCTCGGGGCTTGTGGCCGGCGGCTCGATCATGGGCCTCCTCAGCTCGTTCCTCGGCTGGCCCGACTCGCGGGTGGAGAGGGTGGCCGCGTTGCTGGGGGCGCCGGGAGAGAAGTTCCAGGCCCTGCTCGGAAGCGGTGTCACGGAGGTGATCGGCTTTGCGCTCCTCCTCGGCCTGGCCTACCTCATCTATCGGACGGCGCTCAAGGCTGCTCCTTGAAAATTGCCTTCATCGGCACTCACGGCGTCGGCAAGACCACGCTGTGCTACGAGCTGGCGGGCGCGCTGAAGCGTCAAGGGGTCCACGTGGACATCGTGAAGGAGGTGGCGCGGCTCTCCCCGCTGCCGATCAACCGCCAGACCTCCCTCGACGCGCAGACCTGGATCCTCATGACGCAGGTCGCGGAGGAGATCCGCTCCGCCGCCCATCACCAGGTCGTCGTGTGCGACCGCAGCGCGCTCGACAACTACGCCTACATGGCGCTCGCCTGCGGCCGGCAGCAGGCCATCGAGCGCTTCGTGGCCCACTGGATGAAGACCTACGACCTGCTGTTCAAGGTCCCGATGTCCGGCGCCGCTGCGGCCGACGGCGTGCGGGACACCGACGAGTTCTTCATGCGCTCGATCGACGCGCTCGTGGACTCGCTGCTCGCGGAGATGAATGTCCCCTACGAGGCGCTGGCGCCCGGCGGCCGCTCGGACTGGGCGGACGTGGTGCGCGAGGTGGTCCTCAAGCGCGTCTTCAGTGAGCAGGGGGGTGCTAGCGGCGCACCCCCCTGACCCCCCGCTCGCTCCGCGGGAGTGAATCCCGCTCCGCTGGCAGCCGTTGTGCGTGTCTTGTTGTTTCCGTTCTCTGCGTCCTCTCCGTTCTCCTCCGCGTCCTCCGCATTGAAAGGCAACGCCGCCTGGGCCTAGGTCTCTTCCCGCATGTCGATTCCCAGCTGCTTGCATTTCTTGTAGAGGTGGCTGCGTTCCAGGCCCAGGCTACGGGCGGCGTTGGTCACGTGCCCCCCGGACAAGCGCAGCCGCTCGCGGATGACCTCGCGCTCGAAGGCGTCGGTCAGGTCGCGCAGGGAGCCGGTGGGAGGAGGCGTGGCCGACCGGGACGCGGCGCCGGCCGCGGGCAGGGCCGCCCGCACGTCGGCGGCGCCGATGGGATCGGCGTCCGAGAGGATCAGCAGCCGCTCGACGACGTTGCGCAGCTCCCGCACGTTGCCCTTCCACGGCTGCTGGCGGAGAAGGTCGAGCGCCTCGGGCGACAGCCGCCGCGGCTTCCAGTGGTTGCGGCGGCACGCGCCCTCCACGAAGTGCGCGGCGAGCGCCGGCACGTCGGCCGAGTGCTCGCGCAGGGGCGGCGTCTTCACCGTGAGCGTGCTGATGCGGTAATAGAGGTCCTCTCGGAACCGGCTCTCCGCGAGCAGGGTGTCGATGTCCTTGTTGGTGGCGGAGATGACTCGCACGTCGACCCGGATCTCGCCGGCGCCCCCCACCCGCGAGATCTCGCCGTCCTGCAGCACGCGGAGGAGCTTGGCTTGCATGGGCGCGGGCATGTCCCCGATCTCGTCGAGGAAGAGCGTCCCTCCGTCGGCCTGCTCGAACCGCCCGCGGCGCTGCGCGACCGCCCCCGAGAAGGCGCCCTTCTCATGGCCGAACAGCTCGCTCTCCACCAGCTCGGCGGGGACTGCCGCGCAGTTCATCTTGACGAAGGACTGGCCGCCCCGCGGGGAGAGGTCGTGGACGGCGCGGGCGACCAGCTCCTTGCCGGTCCCGTTCTCGCCCTGGATGAGGATGGGGACGTCGGAGGGAGCCGCGCGCTCGACGAGGGAGCGCAGGGCGGCCATCGACGGGCTGTCGCCGATGAGGGCCAGCTCGTCCTGCCAATACTTCTGCAGCTCCCGGTTCTCCCGCTGCAGGCGGTCGAGGCGCAGCGCGTTGCGCAGCGTGAGGAGCAGGCGGTCGAGGCCGACCGGCTTCTCCACGAAGTCGAGGGCGCCCATGCGGGTGGCCTTCACCGCCGTCTCGACGGTCGCCTGGCCGCTCATGAGGATGACCGGCACGTCCGGCGCCCGCTCCTTCACGCGAGACAAGAACTCGAGCCCGTCCATCTCGGGCATCACCACGTCCGAGAGCACGGCGTCCATCGGCTCCTCGGCCAGCTTTTCGAGGCCGCGCGCGGCGGAGGACGCGGTGACGGCGGTGTAGCCCTCGAGGGCGAAGGCGCGCGAGAGCGAGGCGAGCGTGCCCTGGTCGTCGTCGACGATGAGGATCTTCGGCTTCATGCCGGCCGCTCCCGCACGGGAGGAGAGCTTACAACCGACGCCGGGTCGCGCGGGAGGTAGAGGCTGAAGGTCGTGCCCTCGCCGGGCGCGCTCCGCGCCTCGATGCGGCCGGCGTGGTCGGAGACGATGCCTTGCACGATGGCGAGGCCGAGGCCGGTCCCGCCCTTCTTGGTGGTGTAGTAGGGCGTGAACAGCCTCGTGCGCTGGTCGTCGTCGAGGCCGGGGCCGGTGTCGGCCACCTCCACGACGACGCCATCTTCCGCCGGCGCGGCCCGGACGCGGAGCGTGCCGCCCTCCGGCATCGCTTCGAGCGCGTTGGCGACGAGGTTGCCGAGCGCGCGAGCGAGCAGCGCGCGGTCCGCGCTCACGGTCCCCAGCCCCGGGGCCAGGTCCTTCTCGATGCGCACGCCCGCCGCCCGCGCCTGGTAGAGCGCGAGCACTTGCTCGACGACCGCGCCCACGTCCACCGGCCTCAGGTCGGGCCGGGGCATGCGCGCGAACTCGCTGAACTCCTCGATGATCCGGCGCAACGATTGCAGCTCCTCGAGCACGGTGTCGCTCGACTCGCGGAAGAGCGCGGCGAATCGCTCGCGGCCGCCCGGCTCGTCCCACGCCCGCCGGAGGGTCTCGATCGAGAGCTGGATGGGGAAGAGCGGGTTCTTGAGCTCGTGGGCGAGGCGGCGCGCCATCTCGCGCCACGCCGCCACCCGCTCGGTCTGCAGCAGGCGCTCGCGCGACGTGCGCAGCTCGGCCGTCATCGTGTTGAACGCCCGCGCCAGCTCGCCGACCTCGTCGCCGGCCGGGGCGTCGACGGCGGCGCCCGGGTCGCCGGCGGCCACGCGGCGGGATTGCTCGGCCAGCTCCCGCACCGGTCGGGCGATGCGTCCGGACAGCAGCACCGCGGCCAGCACCGCGCCCACGAGGGCGGCCGCGGCGAAGGCGAAGGCCAACCCGCGCACGAGGCCGGTGAGCCGGTCGAGCTCGCCGCGCGGCAACGCGGCCACGAGCCACAGGTCCGGGTTGCGCGCCACCGCCGCGAACCGGTACGCGGTGCCGCCGAGGGCCACCTCGCCCTGCGCCTGCGTGCCGGCCAGCGCCGGGCTGCTCCAGGCCAGCAGCGGCGAGCTGGGGGGAGCGATCCAGCGCTGGCGCCGGCGGTCGCGCAGTCCCAGGCGCACGCCGGTGAGGCCGGACATCTCCGAGAGGAACTCGGCATCGACGAAAGTGCCACCCCGGACGACGACCGGAGCGCCGTTCAGCGTCGATGGGTGCGACGCCATCAGCGCCAGGCGCTCGGCCTCGCCGTAGCCCTCGCCCACCCTCTCGACGCGCAGCGTGTCGTCGCCGGGGAAGAGCCCGTCCTGCTCGGGAAACCCGAACCCCGCGAGCCAGTGGCGCGAGGAGACGACGCGTCCGCGGGCGTCGACGATCTCCAGCGCGGGCAGGGCATGGCTCTCGCCTATGGTCTGGGCCAGGACCGGCAGCTTCTGCGCCTCCGGCCGCTTGTCCGGCAGCTCGGCCGCGACGCCCGCGACCTCCACCTCGGACCGCTTGAGCTGCCGGTCCACCTGCCCGAGCGCGGCCGCGAGCGCGTCGCGGAGCCTCGCATCGCCGGACTGCGCGAAGCTGCGGGCGAGCAGCGTGGTGACCGCGGCGGTGAGAAGCAGCAAGGGCGGCACCGCGGCGAGCACGAACGCGGCCAGCAGGCGGCCGCGCAAGCCGCCCGTCACGGCTCCACCCAGGCGTCTTCGAGCACGAGGCGCCCGGCGAGATCCACCACGGCGCCATGCACGCCGGGCCGGGTGCGGAACGAGACGGGGACGGAGGCCAGCGGCACCAGGACCCACTCCGATCGCAGCGCGGCCTCCGCGCGGTGCAGCCGCGCGCGGCGGCGGCTGGGCTCGGTCTCGTCGAGCGCCGCCGCCAGCTCTCGCCGCGCCGCCGGACCTGGGTGCGCCAGAGCCGCGAGCTCGGCCAGTGCGAGGCCGGCTTCGGCAACCTCCGGCGACCACATCACCAGGCGAGCGTGGGTGGGCGCGGCCAGGACCGTCGCCGGGCTCGAGGGCACGACCGCCACCCGCAGGCCGAGCGTCGTCAGGTGGGCCACGACACGCTGGCTCGCGACGGGAGGGACGTCGAGGCCGACCGCCAGCGTCGAGGCCCCCGTCACCCGCCCGGGGGTGGGCGTCTCGCCGAGGCCGAGAGGCGGAAGAAGCGCGGGCACGAGGAGGGATGGCGCGTCGTCGCCGCCGGGGATCAGATGACGCACGAGGTCCCCGCGGTCGATCGCGGCCGCCACCGCGGCTCGGGCCGCCGGCCGGTCGAAGGGAGGGCGCGACGGGTCGAGGACCAGCAGCAGGGTCGCCGCCAGCCTGGTGATTCCCGGCTCGCCCGGAGCGGCATCGATCCGCCCGGAGGCCATCTCGGACGGCACCGCCGACGCGTCGGGCAGCGCCACCAGCTCCACGCGGTCGAGATACGGCCGTCCCCGCACGTGACCGGCGAATGCGGTGAGGGCCAGCCGGCGTCCCGGCACGGGCGCGGCCGGAACGAACGGGCCGGCCCCGGCCCCGTTGGCCCCCGTGACCGCCGCCGCGGGCGACGCCAGCGGCGCGAGGGGCAGCGCCTGCGCTTGCGCGAAGCGAAGGACGACCCGCCGGGCGTCGGGCGCGGAGACGCCGGCCAGATCGTCGCCGCGTCCCGCCCGGAACGAGCCGCCGTCCTCCAGGCCCTCCGCCATCCGCGCCGCGGCGAAAGACGCGGAGCGCAGGAAGCGGCGGATGCTGCGCGCGGCGTCGGTTGCCCCCACCGGGCGGCCGTCATGGAACGCCGCTCCCTCCCGCAGGCGAAGCGTCCACTCCCGGCCACCGGCCGCCGTGCTCCATCCCTGGGCAAGGGCCGGGGAGGGGAAGCCGGCCTCGTCCACACCCACGAGCGTCTCGTGGGCGAAGATGGAGACGAGACCCGCGCCGATGCCGCGCTCGGCCCCGGGCCCGGTCGTGGCCGGCAGCTCCATCACGCCGACCCTCAGCTCGCCGCCGTAACGCGGTCCGAGCGCGGCGTAAAGGAGGAGCGGCCCGAGCACGGCGAGCGCCGCCAGCGCGACGCCGA
>Ga0099828_10002310_pt1 | contig 13098 bp, 10 predicted proteins | sample CZO8metaG_2_FD_79338 | JGI IMG/M metagenome (GOLD analysis project Ga0099828, IMG submission 79338) | Vadose zone soil microbial communities from the Eel River Critical Zone Observatory, Northern California, USA - CZOApr15con2H1.8 metaG | ecosystem: Environmental > Terrestrial > Soil > Vadose...
AGCCTCTCCAGCGCGGCGACGAAGGGTGCATCGGCCTTCAGCACCTCCACGCCCATGAGCAGCGGCAGCGTGTGGGCGGTGACGTCGTATGGACGCTGCGGCGGGCCACCCGGCCACTGCCGCAGGTCCGGGTAGCGCTGCCGCTCCAGGAGCATCTTGGCGAACGCGCTGAAGGGCTGCGCCATCAGGATGACGTGGGAGCCGGCCGGGTACGTCCGGTCGCCGGCCTTGAACTCCGCCCGCGCGCCGTGCACCTCGACCCCGCCGGTCCGCATCACCCAGAGCAGCTTCGACGTGGCGAGCGGGTCCTTCTGCGCGGCGGGCACGATGAAGGCGTACGGCTCACTGCGGCCGGCGGCGCGCCGGTTCACCTCGTAGAAGGTCCTCAGCCAGTAGGCGCGGTTGCGGGCGGCGTGCTCGAGGACCGCGCGGGTGGCCGAGAGCTGGTAGTCCACGATGTCCCGGAGCCGCCATGTCCCTCCCGGCCAGGGCGCGGGGAAGTTCCAGGACGCCTGCTTGGCGTCGTAACCGATCCCCCGCTCGAGGTCCTTGAAGCTCACCTCGATCGGCGTGGCCATCTTCGCGGAGGCGCACTCGGTGAGGATGCGCACGCCGCCGTGCGTGTGGGGATAGGCCCGGGCCGGCGTCCAGGCGTCGTAGAGCGCGTGGATCACGACGCCCTTCTTGTGCTCGGACGTGAGACAGGCCCCGATGTGCGCGCCCATCCCGCTGACGGCCTCGATGAGCGCGGGGTCCACGTTGGGCTCCCACGGGTCCACGTAGGGAGGCGCGAAGATGCGGGCCGCGCGGGCCCCCATCTGGTGGAGGTCGTGGACGACCTGCGGCCGCCAGCGGTCGTAGAGGTGCTTCACCGTGAGCTGCGTCTCGACCTGCGTGAACATGTACCAGTCGCGGTTGTTATCGTGGCCCGTGTACTTGTGGTAGAGGAACGGGATCTGTCCTCCTTCCCACGGCGTGCCCAGCGACTTGCGGTACCACTCGACGACCTTCTGCGTGCCGTCCGGGTTGTGGGACGGGAGCATCAGGATGACCGTCTTGTCCAGGATGTCGAGGGTGTCGGCGTCCTGACCGGTGGCCAGCGCGTGGGCCGTCAGCATCGAGGTCTGCGACGCGCCGACCTCGGTCGAATGGATGCCGTGGTTCAGGGCCACGATCGCCTTGCCCGTGTCGATGAGGCTGCGCGCCTCGTCCTCGCCCAGCGTGCGGGGGTCCGCCAGTCGCAGGTTGGCGCGGCGGATCTCCTCCAGGCGGGCCATGTTGGCCTCGGAGGTGATCGTGACCACCAGGAACGGGTTGCCCTCGGTGGTGGCCCCGACGTTCTCGACCTTCACGCGGGGCGAGGTGGCGGCCAGCTTCTGGAAGTAGCCGACGATCTGCGTCCAGTCGGCGAGCTTGCGGTCCTCACCGACGCTGAAGCCGAGGACGGCCTCGGGAGTCGGGACGTCGGCGGAGACGGCGGGGAGGGCGGCGGCCGCGCACAGCAGGAGGGCCAGGCAGAGGGCGGCGGGGGGGCGCGTCATCGTGTCCTTTGAGGAAATCACGAGCGGTCTGGCAAGGCAAGGCCCGCGCGGTAAGATGGGAGTCTACTTTCAACGGAGGCGTCCATGCTGAAAGAGTTCAGGGAGTTCGCCTTCAAAGGCAACGTGCTGGACCTCGCCGTGGCCGTGATCCTCGGCGCCGCGTTCGGCAAGGTGGTGAGCTCGTTCGTCGAGGACGTCCTCATGCCTCCCCTCGGCCTGCTGTTCGGCCACGTCGACTTCCGCGAGCTGTTCATCGACCTGTCCCGAGGCGGCTATCCCACCCTCGCTGCGGCCACCGCCGCCGGGGCGCCGGTCATCCGCTACGGGCTGTTCCTGAACACGGTGATCACCTTCCTGATCGTGGCCTTCGCGATCTTCCTGCTCGTGCAACAGGTGAACCGGTGGATCTTGAAGCCGGGAGCGGGCCCCAAGGAATGCCCGTTCTGCGCGAGCATGATCCCCGTCAAGGCCAAGCGCTGCCCGCAGTGCACGTCGCAGCTCGCCGCCGCCTGAGAGAAGATGGGGTGGGCAGTCAGGCGCGGAGGAGCGTCGCGCCCCAGCTCATGCCCGCGCCGAAGGCCACCAGCAGCACGAGGTCGCCCTTGCCCAGCCGCCCCTCCCGCGCGGCCTCGTCCCACAGGAGCGGGATGGTGGCGGCGGTGGTGTTGCCGTACTTCTGGATGTTGTGCATGACCTTCTCGTCCGGGATTCCCAGCATCTTCTGGCAGTGCTCGTTGATGCGGCGGTTGGCCTGGTGCATCAGCACGAGCGACACGTCGTCGATTCGGGTGTGGTTGCGCGCGAGCACCTGCTGGGCGACCTCCACCATGCGCGTGGTCGCGAGCTTGAACACGTACCGGCCGTCCATCACCGGGATGTGATCGCCGCGCGCGAACTGCTCCGGGCTCGTATAGGGCCGGTGCTTGAAGCCGGTGCCCGGCACGTAGAGCTTGTCGTAGTCGGCGCCGTCGGTGCCGAGGACCTGGTCGATGACGCCCCGCGCGCCGTCCTCCTCCGCGCGGACGACGACCGCCGCTCCGGCATCGCCGAAGAGCACGGTCAGGTGGCGGAAGCGGGAGTTCCACTCGTGCTCGGCGGGCGTGGGAGGAACCTCCGCGCGCCCGTAGAGGTAATCCCAGTTGGCAGCGGAGTAGGGCATGAAGCCGCTGTGGACCTCCGCGCCCACGAGCAGGACCGTGCGGGCGAGGCCGGCTCGGACGTGCGCGTCGACCAGCTGCAGGCCGTAGAGGAACCCCACGCACTGCTGGCGGATGTCGAAGCAGGGCACGTTGCGCAGGCCGAGCTTGGCCTGCAGCAACGGGCCTGCCCCCGGGAAGAAATGGTCGGGGGTCATGGTGGCGAAGACGACCAGGTCCACTTCCGAGGGCTCCACGCGCGCCGCGGCCAGCGCCCGGCGGGCGGCGGCGACGCCGAGGTCGGAGGTCGCGGTGCCCGGCTCGACGTAGTACCGCGTCTCCACGCCGCTGCGCTCGCGGATCCACTCGTCGCTCGTGTCCATGATGCGGGACAGCATCTGGTTGGTCACGACCGTGGGAGGAACCTCGGAGCCGCTGCCGACGATGACCGCCCGCATGGCGGAATTCTATCCGGTTGCGCCCGGACCCCGCACGGGACTATGGTGGAGGCCCATGCTGAAGCGGGGCGAGGTGGCGCCGGACTTCCCGGTGGGCGGCCGCACGCTCTACCAGATCCTCGACGAGCGGTCGGCGGTGGTGTTCTTCTACCCGAAGGCCTTCACCCCCGGCTGAACGAAAGAGGCCGGCGGGTTCCGCCGGGAATACGAGAACCTCCAGGCGTCGGGCTGCGAGGTGATCGGCGTGTCGCGCGACCGGCAGGAGACGAGCGACCGTTTCCAGGCGAGCCTCGGCCTGCCGTTCACGCTGGTGGGCGATCCCGAGGAGCGCATCATCCGCGCGTACGGCGTGCGGTGGCCGATCGTGGGCCTGACCCAGCGCGTCACCTACGTCGTCGGGCGGAACCGGAAGGTGCGCCTCGCCTTCCACAGCGAGCTGGACATGGACGCCCACTCGGCCCAGGCCTGCCAGGCCCTCGCCGAGCAGGCCCCCTCCGCCTGAGCGCGGAGCCCCTCGCCGGCGCGATGCCTCCGTCCGTTTCCGTCGTCATCCCCATGTACAACGAGGAGGCGTACGTGGAGCGCTCGGTGGCCGCCGCGCGCACCGTCCTGGAGGAGATGGGGGGGGACTGGGAGATCGTGATCGTCGACGACGCCTCCACCGACGGCACCGGGCCGCGCGCCGACGCGCTCGCCGCCGCCGATGCGCGCGTGCGGGTGATCCACAATCCCGTCAACCGCCGCCTCGGGGGCACCCTGCGCGCCGGTTACGCCGCGGCCACGAAGGACCTGGTCTTCTACACCGACGCCGACCTGCCGGTCGACCTCGGGCAGCTGCCTCGGGCCGTGCGGCTGCTCGAGTACCAGCAGGCGGACCTCCTCGCCGGCTACCGGTTCGACCGCACGTCGGAGGGTCTGCACCGCGCGCTGTACACCATCGGCTACCACGTCCTCATCCGCCTGCTCTTCGGCCTGCGCATCCGTGACGTGAACTTCGCGTTCAAGCTCTTCCGCCGGTCGCTCCTCCAGCGCATCGAGCTCAAGAGCGAGGGCAGCTTCATCGATGCCGAGCTGCTGCTGCGCGCGCGCCAGGCGGGGGCGGTGATGATCCAGCTCGGCCTCGACTATTTCCCGCGCACCCGCGGGCCTTCCAAGCTCTCGTCGCTGGGGGTGATCGCGGCCATCCTCCGGGAGATGGCGGAACAGTGGCGTGAGCTCCGCTAGGCGGGCGGCCCTCCTCGGCGTCCTGATCCTCGCCGCCGCCCTGCGCATCGCCGGCCTCGGTTGGGGGCTGCGCCACCCGCCCCATCCCGACGAGGCAGTTTTCCTGGACAACGTGGCGCTGATGATCCGCAGCGGGGACCTGGACCACCGCTACTACCAGTACCCCGGCCTGTTCTTCTACATGCTGTACCCGCTCGTCTTCCTCCTGCCCCACGACCCGCCCGGCCCCTCCGCCTACCTGGCCGCCCGCGCGCTGGTCGCCGCGCTCGGCGTCGCTGCCTGCGCGCTCCTCGAAACGCTGGGACGGAAGGTGGCCGGACCACGCGCGGGCCTTGTGGCCGCCCTCCTCCTTGCCGTCTCCCCGGTGGCGGTGGAGACGGCGCACATGGTCCGGCCCGACGTGGCCCTCCAGGCCTTCACGATCGTCGCGCTGCTCGTCTTGCTGCGGGTGGGCCCTCGCCTCGGCGCAGACGCGCTCTCGGGGCTGGCCCTCGGCCTGGCCGGGGCGGTGAAATTCACGGCGGTGTTCCTCGTTCCCTCGTACCTCGCGCGGCGGATGGTCGTCGCGGGGCCGCGCGGGCGGGGCGTCCTCCTCGCGGGCGCGGTTGCGCTCGGAGTCTTCGTCCTTGCGAGCCCGTACGCGGCCCTGCACGCCGGCGATTTCGTGGCCGGCGTGAGGGCGCAGGTGGGCTACCACTACCAGGAGCGCGGGCTGGTCCCTGTGTCCTACGCACGCATGCTCCTCTTCTATCTGGGGACGTGGCAGAAGGCGCTCGGCCTGCCCGCCGCGCTTCTCGGCCTCGTGGGTCTCATCCCCGCCCTGCGGAGCGGGCGGCTGTGGGTGGCTTTCCTGCTTCTGCCCGTTACGGCCATGGCGGTGCTCGCCACCTCGGACGTGAAGCACGACCGCTTCCTGCTGCCCGCGCTGAGCGTGGGCTTCCTGCTCGCGGGGATGGGCGCTGAGCATCTGGCCGGGCCGCGCCGCCGGGCCTTCGTGCTCATCGCCGGTGTCGCGACCGCGGTTCCTCTTCTCTCCTCGCTCGACTACGCGCGCGGCGTCGCCTCGCCGAGCACGCGCGACCGGGCGCTGGACGCGGTGATCGCGAATGCGAGCCGGGGCGGCCTCGTCGTCTCCAGCGTCGAGCGCCTGGGGCTGGATCCCTTCCGCGTCGAAGTGATGGAGCTGGACGGTCTCGGCCGCGGCCAGCGGGCGCAGATCCAGGAGGCCGAGCTCGTGGTGAGCACCGACAACGACGACCCCGAGGCGGTCGCCGGCCTCGACAAGCTGCTGCAGGCCCAACCGGTGAACCCGTGGAACGGTCCGGCGATCACCGTGTGGCGGGTGCCCGCTTCCTTGCGTCCGGGGCGGCGCCGCCTGCGCCTCGATCCACGGTGGCTATCGGCTTCGGAGAACCCGGCCGAGCTGCCCCAGGCCGCCGACGGCCGCGTTGACACCTGGTGGCGCACCCAAAGCGTTCAGCGGCCGGGGGATTGGCTCCAGGTGACGCTGCCGGAACCGGTGCGCCTGGACCGCATCGAGCTGGACATCGACGGCAACGGCCGCATGGCCGCGCGCGAGCTGAAGCTTCTCGTGTCCGCGGACGGCCGGGACTTCGTGGAGACGTCCACGCGCCCGGGGCGTGCCGCCCTCGACGACCAGCGCGTCGAGGGGAAGACCCACAGCCAGGTCCTGCTCCTCACGTCTCCCGTGGACGCCCGGGCCTTCCGGCTCGTGCTGACCCGTCCCGGGGCCCAGCGCTGGGGCGTCGCCGAGCTCCGGGTCGACGCGCGCGCGGCCGAGTGAGCGAAGTCGCTCCGGCGGTTGTGGGCCCCTGGCCGGGCGTGGTATCAGGGGGGCCCATGCTCACGGATCTCGCCGTCACCCCCATCAGCGAGACGCTGCGCAAGCTCTCCGTCGAGAGGCGCAGCGGGGACCTGCAGGTGCAGTCGGGCCGGGTCGTCAAGACGGTGTTCTTCGATCACGGGCGCATCGTCTTCGCGGCGAGCAACCTCAAGAAGGACCGGCTGGGAGAGGCGCTGGTGGCGCTGGGCCGGATCACCGACGAGGAGTTCACGCGCGTCTCGGCCCTCCTCAAGGAGGAAGGCCGGAAGCGCCGTTTCGGCGATGCCCTCGTGCAGTCCGGCGTCCTCGACAAGAACGAGGTCGGACGCTCGGTGGCTCGCCAGGTCGACCGCATCGTCCTTTCGCTCTTCGAGTTCGGCGAGGGGGTGGCCGCCTTCGAGGAGCGTGCGTCCGCGATCCCCCTCGAGTACATGGTGAGCCTGTCCATCCACCGGGTCCTCTACGACGGCATCCGCCTCATGAAGAGCCAGGACCTCGTCGTCGCCGCCCTGGGAGCGCTCGACCGCCGCGTGAGCCTGGCCGCCGTCACCCCCTTCGCCTTCGACGTCAAGGACTGCCCGGCCGAGGAGCGCGACATCCTAGAGCAGGCGCGCCGCAAGGTGACGCTGCGCCGCCTGGCCTGGCAGCCGGGAGGCCTCAGCTTCCCGCGGCTCCGGGCGTGCTACGCGCTGCTCGCCTCCGGCGTCCTTCTCGACGAGGACGCGCAGACGGAGCCTTCCGCCCAGCCGGTGGTGATGATGGAGACGGGGACGTTCCTGCTCTCGTCGCTGAGGCGCCAGCCCGATCCGTCGTCGCGGGACGCGATGCGCAAGGAGCTGAGCGACGAGCTGGAGCGCTCGGCCCACCTCGACCGTGAAGGCTGGCTGAAGGTCTCCCGCACCGCGCCGCGCGAGGAGCTCGTCAAGGCCCTCGAGGACAAGATGGAGCGCTACCACAGCCTGCTCGACGCGGCGGGGGACGACGACCAGCTGAGGACCGACCTGGAGGTGATCCTGGGTCGGGCCTCGGCCATGCTGCGCCTCGCCCGGCAGGCCCCCGCCCCCGCGCCGCCGCCGGCCGCGGCGCCCGCGCCGGCGGCGGACGCGCGCCCGGCCGACGGGTCCATGGCGGGCACCGCCCAGGTGGATCACCTGCTTCTCGAGGGGGAGGTGCGCATGACCGTGTCCGACTACGCCAACGCGGTCAGGGTCTACGAGAAGCTGGTGGACATCGCTCCCAACGTCGCGCAATACCGCGTGCGGCTGGCCATCGCGATGGCTGGCTATCCGCGCACCGCCAAGCAGGCCGAGCGTGCGTTCCTCGACGCGCTGAGCCTCGAGCCGAACAACGCCGACATCCACTACCAGTTCGGGCTGTACTACAAGGTGATGAAGCAGCGGGCCCGGGCGCTGGCGGAGATGCAGACGGCGGTGAAGCTCAGCCCCCGCCACCGCATGGCCCGCGCGGAGCTGGAGACGCTGTCCCCCCGGGACAGCGCCCTCGTGAACTTCAAGAAGCTGTTCAAATAATCTAAACGCGGACGGACGCCGATGGCCTAATGGAGGCGTCCGTCCTGAACTTCGCGTCCTCGGGCGGACTCCTCAGTGAGATTCCGCCCTCTCGGGAGTGAATCCCTCGAGGGCGGCAAGGAGGTCGCCCTGCGGGCGCTCCAACGGCGCTTCCTCGATTTGCGCAGCTTCGTTACGGTTTTTTATCGCAGCGCGAATACAAGGACGCTGAGAGACACCGCGGCGGCGAGGATGAGCGCGGGGTCGGCGAACAGGATCGCCTGCACGACGAGCGGCGCCGCGACGAGGAGGAGCACGACACCGGGCAGGGCCCCGCCAGTGTGGCCAAGCCGGCCGGCGAGCGTCATGGGATCGCCGCGGGATCCTGCACCGCGCGCCGTCCAGGCGGCGCCGAGAATCATCGCGCCCCACAGCGTCCACGCGCCCGCAGGCGTGAACAGCGTCTCGGCCGCGAGGCCGCGCCACGCCGCGCCGACGGCCAGCAAGGCCAGCACCGACACGACGGCGAGCGCGACGCGCCGGCCCGCCTGGAGCCAGGCGCGACCCGATCCCGCCCATCGCTCGGCCCCGAGCGTGTACGAGCTAACGATCACCGCCCACCCGACGAAGTTCCCTAGGGGAACGCCGAGCCACGCACCGGGGGGCGTCCACCGCCACAGGCCGGCGCGCACCGCCACCGGCTCCATCGCCAGGTCGACGACGAGCGCGAGCAGCGCGGCGGAGGCGGCCCGCGCCATCGCCGAGCCGGCCCCGCGGCGGACGGCCACCGCCATCGCGGAAGAGATCACGGCCGCCCACACCACCACCACCGCGAGCGGCACGCCGCCCGGGGCGACGCGCCAGCACGCGGGGTACTCGTGAGCGGCGAACGCGACGATGGCGGCCTGCTCCAGGGCGTAGCCGTAGAAGGCAAGGGCAACGAGCTCGCCGGCGGCGCGTCGGCTGCCGAGCGCGCGGCGGGCGTGGAGGAAGGCGAGAGCGAGGGCCAGCGGCGCGACCACGAACTCGTAGAGCCCGGTCGGCAGGGGGCTCAACGGCGCGCGCGCTCCGCGATACCGAAGCCGGTCCGGCCCGCGCCCTCGTAGCGTGTGAAGCTCTCGTCGAGAATGAGGCGCCAGGGCCGGCCCGCGAGATGCCGCCACGGGCGGCGCTCCGGCTGGACGGGGACGCTCACGGTAGAGAGCATGGTGCCGCGGACGTGCAGCGGCGGCCCCGCATCCGTCGAGACCTCGATCGCCACCGCGCGCGGACGGTCGCCGTCCGTCTCCCAGACGTGCTCCACGCGCGTCACCCGCTCGAGGCCTCCTTCTCGCCAGACCAACCCCCCCTCCACCATGCGGCCCCGCACGCAGACGGCCAGGGCGTGGAGGGCGACGTCCTCGCCCAGGCGCATCGTGAAGAACCCCCAGTGATCGGCGGCGTCCCAGTCCCGGCGGCCGAAGGAATGGTCGCGGCTGCCCGTGCCCCGGAAGGCGAAGCGCCGGTCCCCGATGATCACCTCCCCCTCGGCCCGGCCCGATTGCTCCACGTGGCGAGCGCCGAGGGGCTCCAGACGCCGGCGCGTCTCCTCGTCGACGCTCCCGCAGAGGTCCACCGCGGGGGAGGTGGCGTGGAAGGCGAGGTCGATGCGCACCTCGACCGTGCGTGGCGCGAGCAGGACCGCGAGCGGTCCGGGAGGAAACGCGTCGGCGTCGTGCTCGGCCAGCCGCGTGCGGGCCCGCAGCCGCGCCGGCCGCCCGCCCCCCGCGAGGCCGCCGACGGTGAGGCCCCCGTCTTCGCGCCGGCCCTCTCCCAGCTCGAGCCCGAAGAAGAGTCTCCCGTCGGGCGCGCGCACGGCGAGGATGGCCTCGCCGCGTCCCCGGCGCTTCCGGCCGAGCGAGCATACGATCCCGAGGCCGGTCACCGGATCGAGCAGATTGAAGTACACGCTCTCGCGCGCGAGCGGGTGATCCTCGAGAGGCGGGAAGTCCTCGTCGGCGGGCTCGACCGGACGCAGCGGCGCGACCGCGTTTCCACCTCCGCGGCCGCCGTCCCGCCAACGCGTCACCTGCCCCGATCCGCCGTCGACGAGGATGCGCTCGCCCGTTCGGATGCGACGGGTGGCGTCTCTCACGTCGACGACGCACGGCACCCCCAGCTCGCGCGCGACCACCGCCCCGTGGGAGAGCAGCCCACCCATCTCGGCCACCGCCCCCGCGGCCGAGGCGAGGAGAGGGCCGAGGGCCGCGTCGAGCACGGGAGCCACCAGCACCTCTCCCGGCTCGAGCCGCGCCACCTCGCCGGGCTGGATGACGCGCGCGGCGCCCAGGCCCACTCCGGCGCTGACGCCGAGCCCGCGAAGCTCGCCCTCTCCGGGGGGAGCGGCCTCAAGGCTCTCGAGGTCCACCTCACGCGGCGCGGGCAGGGCGGACTCGGCTTCCCATCGCCTTCGGCGCCGCCGAGTGGCGGCCGGCGACGGCGCGCTTCCGAGAAGGGCGGCCCGCAGCGCGGCCGCGCTCAGGAAGAACACGTCGTCCTCCTGCGCGAGACGGCCCTCCGCCACGAGACGGCGGGCGGAGGCCCGCGCGATGTGGCGGCCGTGATCGACGAGGGCGATCGCGAGCGACTTGGTCGTCTCCCGGAGGGCCACCCATTCCCGAGCGCCCGAGATCGCCCGGCCGAGAAGGAGCGCCCGCAGCGGGCCCAGGCGGGCCAGGAGCGCCGCCTGATCGGCGCGCCCGAGCTGCTCGGCCGCACGCGCGCGAAACCCGCGGGGCCGGGGCGAGGCCGCGCGCGCCCGCAAGGCGGCGAGAAGCGGCGCCGGATCGTCCTCCCAGGACGAGGCGCGCAGCTCGCCCTCCGAGACGCCGCGATGGCCCCAGCAGCCGAGGAACTCCTCGAGCCGCGCGCCGAGCGCCTCCGGCGCCTCTCGCCGGCGCAGGGCCGCCACCGCGTCCGTGGCCGGCCGGGCGAGCCAGGCGATCCAGTCGGGCTCCTGATGGACCTCGCTCGCCAGGGATTCGAGCGCCTCCACCGGGGCCGCGCTCTCGAGACCGGGCAGGCCGGTGACCAGGCGATTCACCCGGGGCGGAGCCTCGCCGGGCACGAGCGCGGCGAGCAGGCGAGTCAGGAGCGCCAGCCGCACTCCGCAGGCGCCCGTGGTTGCCACGTGGGCGCTCGCGACGACCCCGCCCGCCCGCTCCAGACCCTCGAGCATCGCGATCAGCTCGACGGGCTCGGCCTTCTCGATCGCCGCCCGCGGCGGGAGCGTTTGCACGGCCGCCCGCGCCGAGTCGATCTCCGCGGGGAGCTGTCTCGCCATGCGCCGCAGCCGGACGACGACAGCGGCCAGCCGCGGCCACGCGAGCCGCGACGCGGTGCCCGTGGCGCCGCGATCGCCACCCGCGCCGAGCACGAGACGCTCCACGTCGCCGCCCTTGATCAGGAAGCCGGGGAGCCGGCGGCCCACCTCGAGGCAGAGAGACAGGTTCAGGTAGAGCCTCTCGCGGTGGAGGACGAGGAAGGGCGGGGCCTCCGGGGGAAGGAGTCCCGCCCGCCGCGCCACGTCACGGAAGGCGTACTCGAGGAACGTGACGACGGTTGAAGCCGTGAGCGGCGTGACGGGATCGGGCAGCACCTCGCCGACGTTGGCGCGGGTCAGCCGCCGGAGCCGCGGGTCGCGCGGCGGCTCGCCCTCGACGGTGATCGGACGGGATTGCAGCAACACCGCGCCGTCCGTGCCGAGCGCCCACTCGACGTCCTGGGGCGCCCCGAGAAGCTCCTCCGCCCGCCGCGCGAGAAGAAAGACCTCGTGCAGGTCGGCGGCCGCGAGGCTTCCCCGCGGCGCGCCGTCGCGCAGCTCGCCCGTCTCCCGATCGAGGACGTAGCGGTCGGGACGCCCGGCCCCCAAGACCACCGCTTCGCCCCGCCCGGCGTGGGACTCCACCAGCATCGACCCCGGTTCGGCGGGATGGCGGGTGAAGGCGACTCCCGCCGCGTGCGACTCCACGAAACACTGCACGAGCACGGGCAGGGACGACGGCGCCGGAGCGCCGTCCAGCGCCAGCGCGCGCGCGTAGCCGGCGGCGTCGGCCGCGGATCGGCGCACGGTGGCCACGGACCGCGCGACCGCGTGGGCCCTCACGTCCAGGAGGGTCCGATACTGTCCGGCGAAGCTCGCCTCCGCGGTGTCCTCGAGCGCGGCCGAGGAGCGCACCGCGGCCGCTCCGCCCAGGCGCGCCGCCGCGGCGGCGAGCGCGGCCTCGTGATCGCCGTCGATCGGCTCGTCTGCGGTGAGGACGAAGCCGTCGGGGACGGGAAGGCCGGCCTGGCGCAAGCGGGCGAGGACGAAGGCCTTGCCTCCGACGCGGAGGCGGTCGGCGTCCCCGATCTCGTCCAGCCAGATCACGGCGCCGGGGGACCGGCGCTCTAGCGCGGGCTCGACGCGGCCGGAGAGCTTCCGGATGGCGTGATGGTGAACATCTTCTCGCCCGCCTTGGCGCCCCCGACCCAGATCTCCACGCGGTGGGTGCCGGTCGGCCAGGCCGAGGTGTCCTTGGCCCGGAAGTTGACGACGTTCGCCCCCGGCGGCACCACGAGCTGGTCGTCGCCCTCGCCGGTCCCGCTGGGGCCGTACCACGAGAGCTTGACCTCGGTGCCGGGCGAGATCGAGCTCACGTTCAGCGAGACGAAGAGCGGGCCGCCCTGGGCGAAGGACGTGCCGGGGGCGCCGACGGTGCCGTCCGGAGACAGGCTGTGGCCGAGCACGACAGAGTTGTTGAGAACCGCGCGCGCCGCGTCGGCCGCACCGGCGGCCGGGGCCTCGGAGGCGGCCGCGGAGACGCCCGGCGTCGGGCTGGGAGTGGGCTCGCCGCGCGCGCAGCTGCGGGCGCAGCCGGCCAGGCTGACGAGCGTCACCAGGCCCAGCGCGGTGATCGCGATTCTTGCGTTCATGATGTAGCTCCTTAGACTGCGCTCCCCCCCCGTCGCTCGCTCGGGGGAACCCCTCGCTCGCTGCTCATCCGATTCTATGCTCTTGCGCTCAGCTCATGGGGGCGCGCGCGATCCGTTCCAGGATTGCGATGGGGGCCTTGTCGGGGAGAACGAGGCTGTCCCGGGCCACCAGGAAGGTCTGCTCGAGCGCGTAGCGGCCCTTGAGCACCGCATGGGAGACCATGTCCGTGAACACCATCCACGTTGCGCCCGCCGGGAACTCCAACCTCGACTTCTCCGCGGCTTCCTGGAAGGCCGCGCTTTCCTTCAGGTAGTGGTGGAACGACAGCATGAAGCGGTCGTAGGGGGAGCGCACCGCGACCCTCAGGCCCACCGCGCGGGCGAAGCGGCGGAGGTGGTCGGAAAAGCCGCCGCGGCGCGCGCGATCGACGAGCG
>Ga0099828_10002312_pt1 | contig 13097 bp, 8 predicted proteins | sample CZO8metaG_2_FD_79338 | JGI IMG/M metagenome (GOLD analysis project Ga0099828, IMG submission 79338) | Vadose zone soil microbial communities from the Eel River Critical Zone Observatory, Northern California, USA - CZOApr15con2H1.8 metaG | ecosystem: Environmental > Terrestrial > Soil > Vadose...
GTACCGCTCTTGAAGGGATGAGCAGGTTTCCGAAACGTGTCGGCGAGACCGGCCAGGCGACAAGTCCTTGCCGAGTCGTCGCGCTCTTTCCGCCGTTCGTCTCACGTTTTCTGCAATTCAACGAACCCGCGCGAGGCGGCACTCGTTCTCAGCGCCGGGAGATCACAGTATATGAGAAGCGTGTAAAGCACCGTGACACCAATTGCGCTGCTTGTCACGCAACCGTTCTTTTGCAGGTGCGAGCCTTTGCGCGGAGGGGGCCAGTCATGGGCGCGCTCAATCGACCGTACTCGATCGCCGAGGCACCGGCCCTGCAAACATCAGGAGCTGGATTCCGAATGATCTCCGAGCCCAGGGTTCACGGCGCTGATTGGTCGCGGCTGGAGTGTGACGGCCACTTCGCCCGGCCCGCTAACCCGGGGAGCATGCGGCCCCGGGTTTGGTGTTCTAGGCCAGTTCCGCACCGACTTCGTCGAGGAAGACTAGAGTGGGGCGCCCGCAGCGTTTATTGCACTGCCGGCATGGCCGTCCTCATCGGCGCCAGTGTGGTCAGAAGCGGTCGTTCGATGACGGGACCACCCCTGCTCTCTGTTGCCGGGACGTATCAGACGCAAGTCTCGTTGGTTCCTGATCGCAATACGTGTGGGGCGGTCACCGTGCAGGACAATCCTACATTCGTCACTCACACGCCTGGAGCGCGGGTGCTGGCACTTACCCATGCCGGGCAGACCTATCAGGGCACCATAGACAGCGCCGCCCGTTTCGCAACCACGCCAACCACTCTCTCGGTCAGGGGCGGGCAGTTCACGCTCACGATCGACGGGCAATTCAAGCGGTCGGGCTTCGATGCGACAGTCGAGGTGGATGTGCGGCAATCAATGACACCTCAGCAATGCTTGTATTTCGTGCATTGGGTCGGTAGGAAGGACGGACCACCGAACACGATTCCCTAGCACCACTCCAACGGAGGAACCGAGCGCCGAATGCGAGCTCCGCGCAGCCTCCGGAGCCGAATGTCATGAGTTCGAGTCCCGCCTGGCGCATTCCCTCCCCGGAATACGCGCCGATGTTGGCGCCCCTTCTGATCCAACAATTGCTGGCCACCCGGGTCGTAGCGCCATATCTTGGCGCCAGTCGTTGCCATGACGCTGAGGAGCATACTTCCACGTGAAGGACGGCAACCATGCGCCGCAACCTGGTTTCCACGCTGGTGATCTCGCTTGCCCCACTCGCGACCGCAGCCGCTCAGGCGCCGGCAGGGGCGGACGCCGCGATGGAGCGCCGGGTGGATTCACTGCTCGCCCAGCTGACGCTCGACGAAAAGCTCGGGTTGTTGGGCGGCGTGAACACCTTCGACATTCCGGGCCTCGCTCGGCTCGGCATCCCGCAGCGCGGCACGGCCGACAGCCCCTTCGGCGTCCGCGCGACTGGTCCTTCCACCCTCTACGTCGGCGGCATCGCGCTGGCCGCGACCTGGGACCCGGCGCTCGCTCAGCGTGTCGGCACGGAGATCGGACGTGACGCCCGCGCGCGGGGCAAGCACTACTCGCTGGGTCCCGGGGCCGATATGTACCGGACGCCGCTGAACGGCCGGAACTTCGAGTATCTCGGAGAAGATCCGTATCTCGCCTCCCGGATGGTGGTCGGCTTCATCACCGGGCTGCAGTCCCAGGGGGTGAGCGCCACTATCAAGCACTACCTGGGCAACGAGTCGGAATTCGCGCGCAATACCTCCGACTCCCGCATCGACGAACGCACGCTGCGAGAGATCTACTTGCCCGTCTGGGAGGCGGCGGTCAAGGAGGCCCGAGTCGGCGCGATGATGGCCTCGTACAATCTGACGAACGGCGAGTACATGACGGCCAACCACCATTTCCTCGTGGACGTCCTGAAACAGGAGTGGGGGTTCCCCGGCGTCCTCATGTCCGATTGGGGCGCCGTGCACTCAGCGCTCGGCGCGGCCAACGGCGGCACCGACCTCGAAATGCCCGGCCCCCGACACATGAGCCGCGACTCGCTGCAGCCGCTGGTGCAGTCGGGGCGCATCGCGCAAGCCACCATCGACGACAAAGTGCGCCGGCTGCTGCGCAACGTGGTGCGCTTCGGCTGGATGGACCGGCCCCAGCTCGACCCCTCGATCCCGCGCTACAGCCAGACCGGACGCCAGGCGGCGCTGGACGGCGCGCGGGAGGCGATCGTGCTGCTCAAGAACGACGGCGCGGTCATGCCATTGGACCGACAGCACGTCCACACCATCGCGGTGATTGGGCCCAACGCGTACCCCGCCGTGCCGGTGGGCGGCGGCAGTGCTACGGTGCCGCCCTTTCATGCCGTGAGTTTCCTGGAGGGGATCAGCAACCATTTGGGGACCGGCGCGGTGGTGCTTCACGCCCGTGGCGTTCCCAGCCTGAACACCATCACGGCCAGCACCCGCTGGTCGATAAGTCCGACCGGCGGGGCGCCGGGGCTGACCGCTGAGGTCTTCAACAGCCCGGATCTCTCGGGCACGCCGGCCAGCACACGCGTGGACCGCGCGGTGCGAGTGGGCACGCCGCTCGATCTGTCGTTCCTGTCATCCGGAGAGCCGATCGACTTCTCGCTGCTCGGGGGGTCACCCCGGCCACCCGGCACGCGCTGGACGGGCTACTACACGCCGGACCACGCTGGCAGTTTCGACATCGTGGTACAGCAGGGCGGATTCTCAGCGGCCGGCTACCGCCTCTACGTGGACGACAAGCTGGTGGCCGACCGCTGGTCCCGGATGCAGGCGATCGTCGAAGCCACCACGGTCTCGCTCGATGCGAGTCCCCACAAGGTCGTGCTGGAGCACCATGCAGCACCCGGGTTCGGTGGCCCGTTCGTCCGGATGGGGATCGTTGCGCAGGGACGCTGGGTGGATTCGTCGGCCGTCGCGCTTGCCGCGAAGGCGGACCTCGTCCTTCTGGCGGTCGGGTTCGATCCACAGACGGAGAGCGAAGGGTGGGACCGCACCTTCACCTTGCCCCCGGGCCAGGACGAGCTCATCGAGCGCGTCGCCGCCGCCAACCCCAAGACCATCCTCTTGGTGACGTCGGGCGGCGGCACCGACATGAGCCGGTGGATCGACCGGGTGCCCGCGGTGCTCCAAGCCTGGTACCCAGGGCAGGAAGGGGGCACCGCCCTCGCCGAGATCCTGTTCGGCGAGGTCAATCCCTCCGGCCACCTTCCGGCGACCTTTGAGCGCCGGTTGGAGGACAATCCCGCCTATGCCAACTGGTTCGAGGTGCCGGGCACCAATCGGATCGAATACAAGGAAGGCGTGTTCGTCGGCTACCGCGGCTACGAGCGGAACGGGATCACGCCGCTGTTCCCGTTCGGGCACGGCCTTTCGTACACGACCTTCGGCTACGCCAACCTCACGGTGACGCCGGTCGCGGGCTCCTCAGGCGGCTCGCCGCGGTGGGACGTTTCCGTCGACGTCACGAACACCGGCGCCCGCGCGGGCGCGGCCGTGCCCCAGGTCTACGTCGCGAGCCCGGCCGGCGCCGTGGCGCGTCCACCCAGGGAGCTCAAGGGGTTCACCAAGATCGTGTTGGAGCCGGGGGAGACCCGGCGAGTCTCGATCCCGCTCACCGTGCGGTCGCTAGCGTACTACGACGTCGCCGGAAAGGGCTGGCGGGCCGACCAGGGCACCTACAGGGTCCTCGTCGGGAACTCCTCTGCGGACATCGCGCTCACGGGCTCGCTGACGCTCGCTCGAGCTGCGACGACGCCCTAGCTCGCGATCCCCAGAGCCGCTACTCGAAGGCGCAGAGGATCTGCCGCTACGCCCTGCCCAGTCAGGATCGCACGTACCCGAAGCCTCGTTCGTGCGCCTTGGTCATCGTGACCAGCACGTCCGGAACGATGATCACGCCTGGCAATGCGTGCGCCACCAAATCGGCGTGGACGTCCGCCGCGGCGCCCAGCCCGCTCTTCTCGAGCCGCCCCGCCCACCGTTTCAGCGCATTGTTGCACAGGGCGAATACCACCCCGCGACGCTGAAGGGCTTCCATCGAGCTCTCCGGTGTGCCATCCGCGACGGGGTCACCGGCCTTGGGGTGGGCGAACCAGTTGCGGACCAGGGGCGCGTTGGTCGTAGGATCTGTGATGCTCAAGGCAGCGCCCAGCTGGTACTTCGCCCACGTCTCGTCCTGGAGCCCGACCGGGGTGGTCCGCGCGTACAGCGTGACGATGACGCTGACATCCCGTTCCGCGACCCCGTAGGTATCACGCCAGGCGTCGAGATAGTTGCGCACGTGGCGCAGCATGGTACCGCCTTCGGGCTCCGGAACATCGAACAACTGGCGGTGCGTCCCTTTGAGTCGATCGAGCCAAGCGTCCGACGGGTCTTGTGCCCTCGTCGGCTGCTCGGCGCCAAACACCCGATGCACGCTGGGGTCGGGACCGAGAGCCAAGCCTGCGCCCAGGGCGGCGACCGCGCCGACAAATCCGCGGCGGTCGGTGGTGTGAGGTGTGAAATCGGACATGGGAATCCTCCCCTGGAAGCGGTATTGGTAGCCGTCCTCCAATAGGGAAGCGGTCCAGGAATCCCGCAAGCGTGGCAAGGCGGACGGATTACTCCGGCCGGATCTTCAGGTTGGCGAAATCCCCACCAGAGTTGTTCCCCACCCAGAGCCCAACCAATCCCATCGGGCGCTCGCTCAATCGGTTCACCACGAGGCTCGCCTCCGTCGCATCGTTCACGAAGACGCTCACTTTCGACCCCGCCACAACAACGCGCACGTGGAACCACCCGTTCGGATCCGGCACGGGCTTGACAGCTTGCTCGTACACTCCCGGGTGCTCGGCTCGCAACTGCTGCCAAGTGTAGGTGGGCTGAGAGACGTATTGGACCGCACGGACACGTCGGGCCGGGTCCGAAGCCCGGAAGTTGAACGGACGGAAATAGATCGCGTCGTACGTGGTGCTATCAACCCCGTGAAACGCCACACCGACGAAACTCTGCTGCTGGACGTCCTTGCCTCGCACGTCAACCTCGATGACGCCGTTGGCGAACTCGACTGCCGGCAGGTAGGCGACGCCGGCGTCGAGGTTCTCGCTCAGACGGATACCCTTCTTCGCGCTGTCGCTGAAGCTGGTCACGTGGCGGTTGAAGACCTGCAAGCCCTGGCCTTCGGCGAGCCTGGCGAGATCCGGCTCGATAGTTCTCTGCTGAGCGGCAGCGCCAGAGGCGGTGGAGAGACCGACTGCGGCAAACATCGAGAGGACAGCAACACGCTTGTTCATAGCCCCGGCCTTGTAAGGGAGTGCATGGCAGACTCGATGCGTCTGGGCTAGGCGGGGATGTCCTCCCGCGGCTCTTCGTGGAACAGCTTGTACAGCACGGGGAGCAACAGCAGCGTCAGGAGGGTCGCCGTGACCAGGCCGCCTACGATGACCGACGCGAACGGCCGCGTCGTCTCGGCACCGACACCGCGCGAGAGCGCGGCGGGCAGCAGGCCCAGCGCAGCCATCAACGCAGTCATGACGACGGGGCGGAGCCGCTCCAGCGTGCCCTGCTGCACCGCGGCGTCGATGGACAGGCCTTGCTCGCGCAGCGCGTTGAACTGACTCACCAGGATGACTCCATTCTGCACTGAGATCCCGAACAAGGCGATGAACCCGACGGCGGCCGACACGCTGAGGTTGATGTTCCGCAGCCACAGCGTCACGATGCCCCCGATCAGCGCGAACGGCAGGTTCGCCAGGATCAGCGCCGCGTATTTCGTCGAGCCGAACGCACTGAACAGCAGGACGAAGACGAGGAAGATGCTAGTCGGCACGATGAGCGCCAGCCGGGCCATCGCGCGGCGCTGGTTCTCGAACTGCCCGCCCCAGGTCATCCGGTAGCCGGGGGGCAACGGCACCGCGCGGTCCACGGCCTGCTGGGCCTCGCCGACGAAGCCGCCCTGATCCCGGCCGCGCACGGAGCACTTGATGGCGATGCGGCGCTCGTTCCCCTCGCGGGAGATGCGGGACGCGCCCTCTTCGGATGCGACGTGCGCTAGACTGCCGAGCGGCACGATCCGCCCGTCGGGTGCGTTGACGGGCAGCGCCTCGAGCGCGCGGCGGCTGTCCCGGGCCGGCGCGATGTAGCGCACTCGCACGTCAAAGACCCGGTCCCCTTCCAGGAACTGCGTGACCGCTTTCCCGCCGATGGCGGTCTCGACCGCATCGTTCACGTCCGCGACCGACAGCCCGTAGCGAGCGATCGCCGCCCGGTCGGTCTCGAACCGCAGCTGCGGCTGCCCGAACTGCTGTTCCACACCAAGGTCGGCCACGCCGCGCACACCGGCCATCACCCGCTCGACCTCGCCGGCCCTCTCCTGGAGCACCTGCAGGTCGGGTCCGAAGATCTTCACGACGAGCTCACCAGTCACGCCAGACAACGCCTCTTCGACGTTGTCCTTGATATACTGGGAGAAGTTGAAGGTCAGGCCGGGGATCTGCGACATTTGTCCATACATGTGGTCGATCAGCTCGTCCTTGTCGTGCACGTCGCCCCATTGCCCCCGCGGTCTCAGATCGACGTAGATCTCAAGGTTGTTCGAGCCCTTGGAGTCCGTGCCGTCGTCCGGCCGGCCGAGCTGCGTCACGACCTGTCGAACCTGCGGATACATCAGGATGATCGTTCGAACCTGGCGCTCTACGACCTTGGCCTGCTCGAGCGAGATGCCGACGGGCATCGTCACCCGGAGCCAGATGTTTCCTTCATCGAGCGCGGGGAGGAACTCGGTGCCGAGCCGGGTGCCCAGCGCCAACGAGCCCACGAGCAACCCCACCGCCGTGAGGAGGGTCGGCTTCGAGTGCGCCAGCACCCAGTCGAAGCCGGGGCGGAAGGCCTGGCGCAGCCAGTGCATCGCCCTGGTCTCGCGATGCTGGCCCTTCACGAACCAGCTCGAAAGCGCCGGAACCACCGTCAAGGTCAGGATGAGCGAGCCCAGCAGGGCGAAGCTCAGCGTGAAGGCCATCGGCGAGAAAATGCGCTTTTCGACCCGCTGGAACGTGAAGATCGGGAGGAAGGCCGTGATGACGATGGCCTTGGAGAACAGGATCGGCCTGCCCATAGTCTCCGCGGTTCGGGCAATGGTCGCGCGCTTGTGCCCTGCATCCGCGGGCGGCTCCAGCGCGAGCCGCACCAGGAAGGCCTCCACCATGACCACGGCCGCGTCCACGATGATGCCGAAGTCCACGGCGCCGAGCGAAATGAGGTTCGCCGACACCCCACGCCAGTCCATCAGGATGAACGCGAACAGCAGCGACAGCGGGATCACCGCGCCGACGATCAGCGCGCTGCGCCAGTCGCCGAGGAAGATCACGAGGATGAGCAGGACGAGCGTGGCGCCGATCGCGAGGTTCTCCGTCACGGTGTCGACCGTGTGGTTGACCAGCGACGCGCGGTCGTAGAACGGTACCAGGCGCACGTCGGGGGGGAGGGTGAGCGCGTTGAGCTGGTCCGCCTTGGCGCGCACGCCTTTGAGGACTTCGAGGGCGTTGCCGCCCTTGCGCATGAGGACGATGCCCTCGACCACGTCGTCGGCGCTGTCCTTCGCGACGATCCCTTCGCGCGGAGCCCCGCCGATGCCCACGACGCCGACATCCCCCACGCGGACGGGCACGCCGCCGTGGGAGGTCACCATGACGCGGGCGATGTCAGCAACACTGCGGAACAGCCCGATACCCCGTACGACCTGCTTCTCGTACCCGTGCGCGATGTAGCCACCGCCAGTGTTGCCGTTGGCGGTGGCGATCGCCTGGTCCAGTTGAGCGAGTGAGATGCCGTAGGCCTGCATCTTGGCCGGGTCCACGTCCACCTGATACTGCTTGATCTGGCCGCCGAACGAGACCACATCGGCGATTCCCGGGACCGTGCGGAAGGCCGGCTCCACGACCCAATCCTCGAGCTCCTTGAGTTCGGTGAGCGGCCGGCGGCCACGCAGCGTGTACCGGAAGATCTCGCCCGTGGAGTTGGACAGCGACGCGAGACCCGCGCTCACGCCGGCGGGCAGGGTGACCGTCGTCAGCCGCTCGAGCGCCTGTTGACGGGCGAAGTAGTCGGTGACGCCGTCCTCGAACACCAGGGTCACGACCGACAGGCCGAACATCGAGATCGACCGGAGGTTGGTCAGGTTCGGCGAGCCGTTCATCTGCCGCTCGATCGGCAGTGTCACGGACTTCTCGAGCTCCTCGGCGGCGTGCCCCGGCCACTGCGAGATGATCGTGACCTTGATATCCTCCACGTCGGGGAACGCTTCTACCGGGAGGAAGTGGAACGCGCGCAGCCCGACGGCCGCCACGAGCAGCGCCGCGCCGACGACCAGCAGGCGCTGGTGCAAGGCGAAGCGGATGATGCGGCGGAGCACGCCTACCGGGCCGGCCTGCCTTCGGCCGAAAGGAGGAGGCTGCCCCGCGTGACGACCAGCTCGCCGACCCGCAGACCCCCCACGATCACGGCAGTCTCCCCGTCGTCGTCGGTCACCCGCACCGGGCGCATGGCGAAGTGGCCCGGTGCCGTCTCGACAAAGACCACCGTCTCAGCCCCATGGGTGACCAGGGCGAGCGTCGGCACCACGGGCTCGCCTGAGATGTCGGGCGCCACGACTTTCACCTCGCCGAACGTCGAGGGGTGCAGCGAGCCGTCGACGTTCGGCACCAGGGCGCGCAGCGTCGCCGTGCGGGTCACGGGGTCGAGCGCGCTGCTCACGTAGCTGACGCGTGCCGCGACAGTACGACCGGGCAGCGCTTCAGTCGTAAACAGCACGCGCTCGCCCCGACGCACGGCGCCGAGGTCGCGCTCGTACACGCTCGCCGTGAGCCACAGCGTATCGAGACTGGACACGGTAAACAGCGGTGTGGAAAGGTCCGGGCGCACTTCCATACCGGGGTTGGCCGTGCGGTCCACGACCTCGCCCCCGATCGCCGCACGCAGGACAAACTCCTGGCCGACGCTGGGGCCGGCACCCAGTTGCTGAACGCGCGCCTGGGCACGGTCCCGCTCGGCGCGTGCTTGGGCGGAGTCGTTGATAGCCTGCTGCAGGTCGCGCTGCGCGATGACCTGGTGCGCGAACAGGTCCCGAGCGCGCGTCAGCCCCGCGCTGGCGGTCGTCAGGGCGGCCTCCGCCCGTTGCAGGTCGCTTTGGGCCTGCGCGACGTCGCTGGAGACGATGTGCGCGAGCGCGCCGCCCGCGGCCAACCGGTCGCCCGGCGCGGCATCGAGGGAGCGGACGCGCCCCGCCACGGGACTGGTTACGCGCACCGTGTGGTCCTCATCCAGCACGAGCTGCGCCGGCAGCACCGCGACGACCTTCTCTCGCCGCGAGCGCACCGTGTCCACCCCGATACTGGCGAGTTTCGGCGAGCCCGGAGCCAGGAACACTTCGCCCGGTGGCGGCGTCTCGCTCGCGGCTGCGAGAGCCCCCGGGTGCCGGCCCCCCGTGACCAGAAGGGCGATGCCGAGCGCCAGGAGCACCACCGCGAGCGCCGACAGCGGCAACGCTACATTCGGCTTCATGGCGCGAAGTCCCTTCCCACCGCCCGTTCCACTGCGTACACGCTGACCCAGTAGTCGTGCAGGGCGGTGTAGTAGTCCGACCGCGTGTCGGACCACGTGGCAATCGCGTCCAGCAGCTCGAGGAGCGAGATCGCGCCGGTGCCGTAGGCGTACCGCGCCGTCTCGAGCACCGTCCGGGCGCGTTCGAGCAGTCCACCCTCGTAGCGCTCCGCCAAGCCCCGCGCCGAGCGGTAGGCGTCGAGCGCGGTCGCGATGTCGTTGGCTGCCTGCGCCTGCAGCCGCGTTGCGTTCAGCTGCGCCCCCTCCAACCCGACCCGGCCTTTCTCGCGCTCGCCGCCGTTCCAGTACAGCAGGGGCAGGGTGAACCCGAACCCGATGGCGTTCGACGAGCCGTTCGTGAACAGATCGCCCGGAGCGAAGGCTCCGCCGTGCTGATGCGAGAACGTCACTTCCGGCACAGGGATCCATAGGGCTGAGGCGAGTTTGCTAATCGCCCGGCTCTGTGCGATACGCTCCTGCGCTGCCCGCAGGTCGGGCCGCAGTGCGACTGCGATCGCGACGAGCGAGTCCTCCGGGACGCTCACGCGCTGATACGCGAGCTGGCCTGTGACCGTGAACGAGGTGTCCGGCACCGCCGTGCCCATCAGCAGCTGGAGGGCGAGCCGTGCGGCGTGCACCTGCGCGTCGGCGCGCAGCAGGTCCGCGTCGGCACGGGCAAGCTCGAGCTCGGCCTTGGTGACGTCGCGTTGCGGGACGTCGCCCGAGCGCAGCCGCACCGAGTCGGCAATGAGCAGTTGTCGGAACATGTCACGCCGCTCGTCGGCGAGCCCGCGCTGCTGCTCCGCGAGCAGCACGTCGTAGAACGCCTGGCGCACGGCGAACGTCACCTGACGCACGATGTCGGCCGCATCGGAACGCGCCGCGTCCGTCCCTCTGCCGGCGGCCCGCGTGCGCAGCAAGCGTTGCGGCGTCAGGTCGAGCGGAAGGGTCACGGTGTACTGCCACGGCTGGTTCGGCGCGGAAGAGACGACCGGATTCGGGAGTGCCCGCGCGACCACCTGCTCGCCATGCGCGCTGTCGATGCGTAGGCGCGCGGCGAGAATGTCGGGGTTCCGGCGCAGGGCGACCTCGAGCACGTCGCGCAGCGTGGGATGGGACTGCGCGAGGAGCCCGCAGGGCCCGCTGAGCAGCAGGCCGGCAGTCAGAGCGACGGTTCGACCGTCCATGGGATCGGAACCATCGCGCGGGCGAGCGCTAAGAATCCATACCGAAAACGCCGGCGGACGTTAAGAACTTACAAAGACGCCGGTGGGGGCTCGAGGTCCGCCGCGGGCAGCCGGAGCGTGAACGCACTCCCGCCCCCGGCCAGCGACGCGTAGGTGAGCGTACCGCCCTGCAGCTCGGCGAGGTTGCGCGCGATCGCGAGCCCCAGGCCGGCCCGTCCCGCGTCGGGTGGCGAGCCGTCGGGACGGTAGAACGGCTCGAAGATGCGCTCCCGCTCACCCTCGGGCACCCCGGGGCCGCGGTCTCGCACGGTGAACACCAGCATTGCGCCGTCCCGGGTCGCCTCAATCTCCACCGGCGAGTCGTCGGGGGCAAACCGCAGGGCATTTTCCACCAAGTTGCCGAGGATCCGAAGCGACTGCACGAAGTCGAACCGGCCCACGAGCGCGGGCTGGTCAAGGTGCAGGATTGTCTTGAGCCGCTCGCGCGGGACCGAGGCGAACGGCGCGGCGACGGCGCCCACCAGATCGTCGCTTGTGTTGATCTCCGCGTGCAGCGGCAGGGCACCGGCCTTGATCCGGGACAGGTCGAGCAGATCGGCCACCATACGGCTCAGGCGATCGGCCTGTTCCTCGATGATCCGCGCACGGCCGTCGCCGCTGGCTGCCACCTCCTGCGCGAGCGCCTTGATCGTGGTCAGGGGGGTCCGCAGATCGTGCGAGACCGAGGCGAGCAGCATGTCCTTCAGGCGGTTCGCCTCTCGCAGGGCCTCGGCGTGCTCGGCGAGGCGAGACAGCTCCTCGACTTCACGAGTTCGGCGTTGGGCCTCCCGCGCCTCGTCCTGCGCGCGGGCGAGCAGCTGCGTCGCAACCGCGGCCGTCGCGAGGAAGGCCAGCAGCACAACCCAGTCCAGCGGCTTGCCGACGCTCAGTGTGTCGAACGGAACCTGGAAGTAGTAGTCGATCAGCAGGAAGCTGAGGCCGGCGAGCGTGAACCCGAGAGCGCGGCCGCCGGTGGCGCTGCCGCCGAGGACCACTAGCAGGTACGGGATGACGACGTGCGCCTCTTCGATGTCCTGGCGCACCCCGTGCATCACGATGGTCAGAACGATCAGGACCGCCAGCCAGATGAGCCAGGACGTGAAGCTCCGGATGCCGAGGATCACCGCGGCAGCTCGAAGCGATAGCCGACGCCGGGCTCAGTCACGACGAGGCGCGGCTTGGCGGGATCCCGCTCGATCTTGCGTCGCAGGTTCGTGATGTGGACCCGCAAGTACTGCTGCGCGTTCCCGACCGCGTTTCCCCACACCGCGTCGAAGATCTGCTGGTGAGTCAGCGTGCGCCCCGCCTGGGAGGCGATGGCGCGCAGAATGTCGAACTCGATGGGTGTCAGGTGAACGTCCTCGCCCGCCCGCGTCACCCGGCGGGCGGGGAGGTCGATCCTGAGCTCGTCCGCTGTGACCACGGCCTCCGCTGAGAGCGATGAGGCCAGGGCACGCCGCAACTGTGCGCGGACACGAGCCGCAAGCTCCTTGGTGCTAAACGGCTTGGTGACGTAGTCATCCGCGCCAGCGTCGAGCAGCGCGACCTTTTCGTCCTCGGAGTGCCGTGCCGTGAGCACGACGACGGGCATCTTGCTCCAGGAGCGGATCTCGCGGCACACCTCGATGCCGGGCATGTCGGGCAGGCCGAGATCGAGAACGACCAGGTCCGGGCGCCACGACGCTGCGAGGCCGAGGCCTTCGCGTCCATTGGCGGCTTCCACGATGCGTTCAGCCGAGTCGGCGAGCGCGGTCTTCACGGCGCGCCGGATCTGCGCGTCGTCCTCGATGACGAGGACCGTTCGCGCCCGGACCACTCCGGCACTCTGCGTCATTTCTGCCATGGCAATCGCGGAGACCCCCTGCCCCCCCCCTCCCCGCCCGGGCTCTCCGCCCGCCCGCGGCTCAGGGCGGAGGCCCGCGCACCCGCCACTCCCCTACATAGATGAAGTCACCCAGCGGCGAATCATCGTAGTTCGCGGCGTTGGCAGCCACGTGGATCAGCACGTCCCCCCTCCCCCCCCCCTCAACCCCCCGGTCCTTCGCTCCCTCCGCGGCGTTCGCGGGGGACCGCCACCGCAGCGCCCAGCGTGTCTCGGGACCGGAGACGCTGCAGCCCTCCCGCGTCTGCTCCGCGTATTGCACGGCCTTCGGGGGAGGGCCCGGCACAACGCTCGCCCGGGCGTCACTCGTTTCCAGCGCGCCCGCCTGGGAGCCCGCCTCCGGCCCATCGGCGACGCGCGTGGAGAGCTCGAAGCCCGCGCGCCCCATACCCGACCGCCGCAGTACGACCGTGAACAC
>Ga0099828_10002320_pt1 | contig 13067 bp, 7 predicted proteins | sample CZO8metaG_2_FD_79338 | JGI IMG/M metagenome (GOLD analysis project Ga0099828, IMG submission 79338) | Vadose zone soil microbial communities from the Eel River Critical Zone Observatory, Northern California, USA - CZOApr15con2H1.8 metaG | ecosystem: Environmental > Terrestrial > Soil > Vadose...
TGTCTTTCAGCGCTACCGTACGGTTGAATACCGGCTTGCCCGGCTTAGTGTCGGGATCGGCGCAAAAATATCCCAGACGCTCGAACTGGTAGCGGCTCCCCGCCGTGGCGTTGGCCAGCGAGGGCTCGACTTTCGCGTGCGGGATGACTTCCAACGAGTTCGGGTTGAGATTGTCCAGAACATCGTGACCCTCTTCGACGTCGCTGGGATTTTCCTTGCTGAATAGGTTCTCGTAGATGCGCACCTCAGCGTCGATGGCGTGCGCGGCTGAGACCCAGTGGATCGTTGACTTCACCTTGCGGCCGTCGGGAGCGTTTCCGCCGCGCGTGGCGGGATCGTAAGTGCAGTGAACTTCGACTACCTCGCCCTTGTCATTCTTGACGACGCCCTTGCAAGTGATGAAGTAGCCGTAGCGCAGGCGCACCTCACGCCCCGGCGCAATGCGGAAGTAGCCTTTGGGTGGATCTTCGCGAAAATCGTCCTGCTCGATATAAAGCACGCGCGAAAACGGCACTTTCCGAGTACCGGCGGCTGCGTCTTCCGGATTGTTGACCGCGTCCATTTCTTCGGATTGGTTCTCGGGGTAGTTGTCGATCACCACTTTCAGCGGACGCAGCACGGCCATCACGCGCGGTGCGCGCTTGTTGAGATCCTCGCGCACGAAGTGCTCAAGCATGGCCAACTCAATCGACCCGGTGGTCTTCGACACGCCGATGGACGCGCAGAAATTCCGGATCGCTTCCGGCGTGTAGCCGCGGCGGCGGATTCCGGAGAGCGTGGGCATGCGAGGATCGTCCCAGCCGCGCACGCGTCCTTCTTGCACCAGTTGCAGTAGTTTGCGCTTGCTCAGTAGCGTATGCGTCAGGTTGAGGCGGTCGAACTCGATCTGCTGCGAGGGGAAGATGCCCAACTGCTGGATGAACCAGTTGTAGAGCGGCCGATGATCCTCGAACTCGAGCGTGCACATCGAGTGAGTGACTTTTTCGAGCGAGTCGGACTGGCCGTGGGCGTAGTCGTACATCGGGTAGATGCACCACTTGTTGCCAGTGCGGTGATGCTCGGCGTGCAGGATGCGGTACATCACGGGATCTCGCAGATTCAGGTTCGGCGAGGCCATGTCGATCTTGGCGCGGAGAACTCGAGAACCATCGGGGAACCCTCCGGCGCGCATACGCTCGAACAGGTTCAGATTCTCTTCCACGGACCGGTTGCGATAAGGGCTGTCTTTGCCGGGCTCAGTCAACGTGCCGCGGTACTTGCGGATTTCCTCCGCCGATAGATCGTCGACATACGCCTTCCCGTCCTTGATCAGTTTCACGGCCCATTCATAGAGTTGGTCGAAGTAGTCCGAAGCGTAGAAAAGTCCGTCCCAGTGGAAGCCGAGCCACTTCACATCCTCCTGGATCGATTCAACGTACTCGGTTTCTTCTTTCTCCGGATTAGTGTCGTCGAAACGCAGATTCGTGTGTCCGCGAAACTCGTCGGCGAGGCCGAAATCGAGGCAGATTGCCTTAGCGTGACCGATGTGCAGGTACCCGTTGGGCTCGGGAGGAAAGCGCGTCTGCACCCGGCCACCGTACTTATTGGTCTTCAGGTCGTCGAGAATGATGTCGCGGATGAAGTTCGACGGGCGGGGATCGGGCGCGGCGTTCTCTCCAGCTTCGGCCTCGGCGGATGAGGTTTTCATAGCAATGATCTTATCGCAAGAAAACGCTCTGGCGGAGACCACTCACAACGCGGGAAAAACCACTCCTTCTCGAAGCCGTTGGAAATTAGCGATCGATCAGAAAAAGAGTTTCTTCCCGGAAGCGAGGACTTGCAGCGCTACGAAACCACGTTTCCGGAAGTGTCGAACGAGTTCCCAACTCTGAATGACCGCGGCGATCGACAGGCCGAGCCATGCCGCCGGCAGGCTGAGGAAGATAGATGCGTTAACGATTGCAGCCACCCGTCTGAGTTCAGCCGATGCGGCAGCCGGATCAGCCAGAACGACGAATGCCGGCGACCCCGCTTTCGCGGCGTGAACGGCAGCTGCAATGATGGAGCGCAGCAGCAGCATCGTAACCACGGTCGTGAGCACTTGCGTTACAGGCAGGAACCATGTCCATTGCGGCTTGACCAGGCCGATCCACGCCCTGATCACGGATGCCGTCGCCAGCAGCACGAGGGGAAGATAGAACGTGTGCCAGATTGGAACCGGCTTCAGGAACGAGGCGGCTGGACCTAGAATCAGAACCGGAAATGTAGGCACTAACAGGATCCACAGAAGGCCGATGAAGGCGAACGCCAGTTCGCAAATCGTTTTGCGCTGCGAGGCCCGCTGCTCGGGTTTCAGAACCGGGGGAAGGGAACGGGGATCCCATTTATCGGCCAGCCCAAGTTGGAGTTGGGTTCTCTCAAGCACAGCGAATACCAGCGTGATCACGCCGGCAGCGATAAACCCGCCGGTCCAGAGCGCACCCAGCGTGCGTGCCACGGTCAATCCCCAATTCCCGCCAGTATTCACAAGATTCACCGGCGTAATGATGAACGTGAACACCGGAATCAGAATCCACAAAAGCACCATCTTGAGAACGAATTTGTAAACCGGGAAAAACGCTGGCCCGATCAGGTATTGCTGCGATTGGAAGCGGCTGGCGACAACGATCGGACTGCCGCAGCGCTTGAGGATGGCTGCCATCTCGGCTTCGTCAAGGGGGCGGACCAGTTCTGTTTCCTTCTCCTCGATTTGGGAGCGCAGATCTTCGGAGAGTTCGGGGAGGATATCATCTTGGTGCGCTTTGGGCAGCCAGAAGCGGACAGCTTGGAGATAGCGTTCCCGCAGTTCCGTAGGAGTTTTCTTGGATGAGTTGTTCATAAAGACCTATGCCTCTTGAAGAATTCGATCTAACGACGCGTTGATGTTCTTCCATTCGTCCAGCAGCTGCGCGAGGATCAGTTCTCCCGCGGACGACAAACGATAGAAGCGCTTGTTGCGCTTTTCTTCCTCGCGCCACTGGCTGACCAGCAGTCCCTGAGTTTCCAGCCTGCGGAGCAGCGGATACAGCGTGCCTTCGTCAATGGCCAGGCCATCGTCGGCTAAAGCCTTGCGTAAGGTGTATCCGTATTGCTCGCTGCGCAGCTGGGCCAGCACTGCGACGATCAGACAGCCTCGGCGCAGTTCGAGCCGGAGGTTTTCGAAGAGATCGGGGATCGCTGTACCATTCGTCATACAGTATGCGACACACACTATGTATCGCACAGTATAGATTGTCAAGGATTTTCTTCGAGGCTCGTCTTCCTCACGGAACGACAGACGCCTCGGCTGTCCAAGCCAGGGCGAAGCCCGGCGCCAAGTCCCGGCTTTTGCGTCCAATACTCAGCCTAAACACCAGCCGAGACAACCTGTCCCGGAGCGACGGCAACTGCCTCGCAATCAGCGAGTTGGCGCCGATACCGAACATGCCGCCAGCGCGTCATCTCGACCAGCGGCTTCCATACTGGATTCACCAGGTCGTGCTTGATCAGCAGGTGCCAGAAGCGGTTGGAGCGCTTGTAGAGATACGACATTGCGAGATAGAGCGGCACCGCCTGCCAGTCTTCGGGGCGACGGCGCCAGATTGACGCGTGCGAGAACAGCCGCTGGTAGATCCAGGCGTAGCCGTGCTCCAGTTCTTCGGGCGTCATGTGTTTGGGCTGAAAAACAGCATGGCCGGTGTCGTAGAGCGTCCAGTCGCGATGCAGGATTCGCCCTTGCGCTTCCATCTGCCGGAACAGCGGCGTGGCCGGATATGGGGTGAGGATGTGGAACGTGGAACACTCCAGCCGGTTCTCCTCAATCCACTCGGCGGTGCGCGCGAACACGTCTTTGCGGTCGTGGTCGAAACCGAGGACGAACGATCCATTCACCTGGATGCCGTTGTTGTGCAGGATTTGCACCCGGCGCGCATAGTCGGAAGTCTTCGGAGTCTTTTTATGCGCATCAGCGAGGTTGTCGTCGGAGAGCGATTCGAACCCGATGAACACGCCGGTGCAGCCAGCCAAGGCCATGTTCCGGATGAGGCTGGGATCGTCGGTGACGTCGATTGTGACGGCGGCGCTCCAGATCTTTTTCAGTGGCCGCAACGCGTTGCAGAGCGCGTGCAGATAGTCGCGGCGCGAACCGAGGTTGTTGTCGATGAAGACGGCGTACGGCTGATCGTCGGCTTTGAATTCTTCCGCGACCTGCTGGGGATGGCGCATGCGATATGGCATGCGTAGGCCGTCGGTCGCGAGATAGCAGAAACCGCAACGGTTGTGGCATCCGCGCGTGGCGATCAGGCTGGTTGTGGTCAGGAAGCTGTGGCGCGGGAGGATCGTACGCCGCGGCGAGGGATCGTCGCAGTAGTCGTTTTCGTATGTCGCAACGTAGCGAGGCCGAAGACAGCCAGCTTCCACATCGCGCAGAATCTGCGGCCAGAGCTGGACACCGTCGCCGAGTGCGAGGGCATCGGCATGGGGCGCACATTCATCCGGACACGAGAGGACATGCAGTCCGCCGAAGATCACCTTCGCGCCCCGCGCGCGGTACCAGTCAGCCAATTCGTAGGCACGCCGCGCGAAGGTCAAGTGCACCGTGATGCCAACAACCTGCGGCATCGGACGAAAGGGTGGGCGGCCGTCGAGCAGATTCTCATCAAAGTACTCAACACGCCAATGATCCGGCGTAGTCGCCGCGAAGCTGGTCAGGGCCAAACTCGGCGTCAGCACATGCTTGCCAAAGCTGGCGTTCGCGTCCTTGGGATAGAAAGGGTTGATCAGCAGCGCGTAGTGCGGCTCGACCGGAGCTGCCGGTGCATCCGGATCGAGGGCCGGGGCGGTGGTCAGTTCCGGGGGGATCCAGCGCTTCTTCACTGGCCGCAGGAAGGGCTCTTTGGATTCGATCATGCGGATACTTTATATTACAAAGTACTTCATGTCAATCAAGACTGCGGTGCCTGATCAACCACGAAGGACACAAAGGTACACGAAGGAAACCCTAATAAAGCACTTCGTGCGACTTCGTGTCCTTTGTGGTTGGTGACTGCAGGACGCTCGGAAGCTGCTATCCGCCCATAGTGAGTACTACGCGAAATCTCGCCCTTCCGCTGATCATTTGCTCATACGCCTCCGCGGCCTTGGCAAGCGGATAGCGCTCAATCATTGGACGAACGCCGCTGAGTGAGCTGAAGCGGAGCGTGTCTTCAGAGTCTTTGGCTGTACCGCCGGGCCAGCCCTGGATGGACTTGCGGCCTCCAATAAGCTGCAGCGGAGTGACAGTCAGAGAATCGAAACTTGCTCCCACGATCAGCAACTTTCCGTTTCCTGCCAGCCCGTCGACCAGAGCAGAAATCGACTTTGAATCCGGCGCCGTGGCGAGGATCACGCGCGCTCCTCCCAGCTTCTGCAGCGCCTCGGCAGGAGAGCCGGCACCCGTGTCGACGTATTCATGAGCACCCAACTTTTTAGCCAGCGCTTGCTTGTCCTGACCGCGGCCCACGGCAACGGTGCGGAAGCCCATCTGCCGGGCGTACTGAATTCCGAGATGTCCCAGACCGCCAATGCCCTGTACGGCGACCAGATCGCCGGCGCGCGCTCCAGAGTTACGCAACGAGTTGAATACCGTAATCCCAGCGCAGAGTAGTGGTGCGGCTTCCGCGGCAGGCAAATCGTCAGGCATCGCGGCAACCGCTTCCGCGGGTGCGACCATGTAGTCGGCGTAGCCGCCGTCGAACGTGATGGCCGTAATCTTTCCGAACTGGCAGAGAATGAAGTCTCCACGGCGGCAAGCATCGCATTGGAAGCAGTGACCGCCGTGCCATCCGACACCCACGCGTTGCCCGGGCTTCCACAGTGTGACGTCGGCGCCGATGGCGTCAATGCGGCCGGCGATCTCGTGTCCCGGCACACGCGGATATTGAATTCCCGGCCAGTATCCTTCTTTCACCAGCGCGTCGCTGTGGCAGATGCCACAGGCTTCGACCTTGATGCGCACTTGTCCGCGACCGGGCTCGGGAATCGGGCGCTCCACCACTTCGAAATTTCCGCCGGGCTTGCTGATTTGCACTGCTTTCATGAGGCCTCTCTTTTTCAACCTTGTATGGAATGTGAGAATGGCTGTCGCAATTGACTTTGTAAAGCACTAGCCCAACTTGCTGACTTAGTGGAATAGATCGGAATCGAAACGAATGGGATGCAACAAAATTCCAGACGACCTGCTTGAACGACTCTGGAAGAGCGGCCCTTGCAGGGCGCCGCGTAACCGAATCGATTTGGGGACGGCGTAAGCCGTCGCGATCCACATCCGTTGTCGTGCCGAGGGACAGCCACCAGGGCTGAAGCCCCATCCTGTTGAAAACGCTGAACGCGGCGCTCGAACCGCCGCTCTTGCACGTTACTCTCTACGCTCCACGTCATCTCCGCCCTTCCGTTGAACTATCCGATTTTTTGAATAGCCTGCTCGATCCGCTTCAGTGTCATCTCTCGCCCCAGCACTTCCAGCGTCTCGAACAGCGGCGGGGCATTCTTGCGGCCGCAAACGGCCACGCGGATCGGCTGGAACATCTGTCCGGCCTTGACGCCGAGTTCCTGAGCGGCGGCGCGGAGCGTCTGATCCAGGGGGTCATGCTTGAACTCAACGGTCGCCAGCACCTCCTTCGCGCACTGCAGGACTTTCAAGGCCATGGCAGCGTCTCCCTTTTGGGGGATGAGTTCGGCGGGGTCGTAGGGCGGCAGCTGGTCGACGAAGAAGAAGTCGGCGGCGGTGAGCACTTCGCGCAGCAGTTTGATGCGCTCGCGGATGAGGGGCGTGATGCGAAGTATCTTTTCGGACGTGACGTTGAATCCGGCTTCGCGCACGAACGGCAGCAGACGGGCACTCAAGTCTTCGACTGCTAAACCGCGAAGGTGCTCGGCGTTGAGCCAGAGTGCCTTGGGGTCGAATGTTTCTTCGGTATTGAGGTTGGCGGGCGAGGGCACCCGCCCCACACCGAATTCGGAAGACTCCTTGAAGTTCACCACCGCGTTGGCGCGGTTGATGCCTTCCAGCGAGAACGCGTCGATCAGTTCCTGACGGCTCATCTGCTCCCGGTCGTTCTTTGGCGACCAGCCTAGCAGGCACAAGAAGTTGATGAAGGCCTCGGGCAGAAATCCGGCGTCGCGGTAGGTGGTCACACTTACGACAGGGCCATGACGGCGCTTGGAAAGTTTCGTTCCGTCGGGCGCGACCAGCAGCGGAAGGTGCGCAAACTGCGGAGGCGTGAAGCCTGCGGCCTCGAAGATCAGTACGTGTTTGAAAGTGTTGGTGAGATGGTCCTGGCCGCGAATGATGTGGCTGATGCGCAGGTCGGCATCATCGGCGCACGAGGCCAGGTGGTACGTCGGCATGCCGTCGGAGCGCAGTAGTGCGAAGTCTTCGATATCGGCGGCAGACTTCATCTGCTCACCGTAGACGGCGTCGGTGAAACGAACAACTTGTCCGCCCTCACGCGGAACGCGGAAGCGCAATGCGAACGGCTCTCCGGCAGCGGCGCGACGAGCGCTTTCCGCCCGCGAGAGTTCCCGCACCCCCGGGTTGAACAGCCACGTGCCCTGTGCGCCGGACTTCTCGCTGTCACCGGTGTGCGCTGGGGTGAAATCCCGGTAGGCAAGACCTTTCTGGAAGATGGTCTCGGCCATCTGGCGGTGAAGAGTGCCGCGTTCGGATTGCTTGTATTCCTCGTCCCAGCTGAGATCCAGCCACTTCAGGCCCTCAAAAATGGACTGAACGGAAGCCTCGGTATTGCGTCCCACGTCGGTATCGTCGAGGCGCAGAATCATGGTCCCGCCGTTGTGGCGAGCGTATAACCAATTGAAAATAAAGGTGCGCGCGCTACCGACATGCAAAAAGCCTGTGGGCGACGGCGCGAACCGAACGCGAGGCTTGGGTGGGGAAGCTGAGCTCATTCGGAATCCTTTCGGATGTTACGGGCGGTGGAAAAGTATCGTCAAGCTAAGGTCAGCAGAAGGATGTCCGCAGGGACATGATTTCACGTCTTGTGCGCCGCATCGGAGTGTACTTAAATCTTGTTGTGTTCGCTTCCGCGCTGTGAAAGCATTGAAGCGTTGCTTCCCCCAAAAGTGATTGACGGGTCTGTGCGGGGAACTCTTCGCCAGGCACATGAATAGTGTAGCTATCAGTCAAGTAGTTATCCCGGGTGTCGTCTCGGCGCTGCTCTTTCTGGTATTCACGTACCTCCACGAACAGAGCAGACAGGCGTACTTTCGCGCGTGGCAGTTGGCCTGGGCCGCGTACTCGCTGCACTACGGGCTCGACGCATTCTCTTTCTACAGCGCCGCCTCTCCGCTGACGTACTTCGTCAGCTCACTCCTTCTATTCGCAATGGCTCTGTGCATCTTTATTTCCACACGCCTGATGCGCGGGTCGTATCGCTTCCGCTGGTTTGACGCGGCCGTTGGAGTAGTAGGAATTATTCTCTCCTACCTCTCATTGCGCGGACACATGGTCGGCGGTAGCTTCCAGCCAGATGCACAACCCACGCTGCGTCTGGGTTTGGCACTCGCGGCCATCCTTCTGTACTCATCGGCAGCCTTTTACATCAATGGCCACAAGCGGGGATCGCTTGCCTTCCAGGTCCTCGGTTTAGCGCTGGCTTTGTGGGCGGCGCTGATGGGCATCGGACAACTCCACAACCAGTGGGGTGAGAAGCTAGGAAGCGCCGGCAGTCTGTTTGGGCCTGTCCCGCAAATGGCGCTGGGCATCGCCATGGTGATGGTGTTGTTCGAGAACCAGCGCAACGCGGTGCAGGAGAACACGCTCGCTCTCTCCACGCTCGGAGTCGATCCCCGGCGTCTGCTCTCCGCCCACGAGCTGATTCCAAGCATGCAGGCCGCCCTGGAGCGGCTGATGAGCGCCCTGCCGATGCGGCGTGCGGCCATTTACATCTCGGAGCGGTGGCGCGGACTTCTGCCGTCGGTCCAGCGCGGATTTTCAGCGGAACTTCTGGAGGCGCTGGAGAAAAACGGCGTCGGCGACTACATCTCGGATCTGGCTTACCGGCAAAGCGGAATCCTCACCGTGCATGACCTGTCGGAGATGACTGAGCCTTTGCCCGCAGGACCAATCGGCAGTTTTGCTCACTTCAAGACGGCTCTAACGGACGCGGATATCAATCACCTGACGGCTGTAAGCCTGCAAACACGCCAACATAACTTTGGCGTCATCCTGTTTCCTCATGCTGAGCGCAGGGCGTTTGGCTCGTCCGGTCCGCGGCTGATGGTGGGTCTGGCGCTGCAACTAGGCCTTACGCTCGAGAACTATGTCATCACCCACGATGCGCACCGCCGGACCAAAGAGTACGAATTGCTCACGCAGATCGGCCAGGCCATTAGTTCGCGCCTCGATCAGGACGAAATCCTGCGCACCATTCAAACCGAGCTGGGACAGATTTTCGACACCAGCAACTTCTACATTGCGTTCCAGGAAGGCGAAGAAATCCGCTTTGAACTCGAAGTGGTGGACAATCGTGTCCTTGCCAAGCGCTCGCGCAAGGCCGAGAACGCTTTCACCGAATATGTGATTCGCACGGGACAGCCTCTGCTGATTCGCTCCGACCTCGAGAAGACACGATCGCGGCTGGGCATTACGTACATCCCAGAGCAACCGGCCAAGTGCCTGATCGCCGTGCCTGTTTTCCTCGGCAACAAGCCGACGGGTGTCATGGTGGCGATGAGCACGCAGAAAGAGTACGTCTTTGAACAGCGGGATCTGGACGTCCTGACCACGGCGGCCGGGCAGGTCTCGGTTGCGGTCGAGAATGCGCGACTGTTTGCCGAAGAGCAGCGCCGTTCCCGGCAGCTGGCGTTCCTGAACAACATCTCCCGCACAGCGATCTCGAGCGACGACCCGGTCCACATGCTGGGACAGATCGTGGGAGAGATCCAGAAGAATTTCAGCTTCGATCACATCGGCATTGGCCTGCTCGACTATGGAACCAAGGAGATTGAGATCAAGGCGGAAGCCGGTGCGACGGCTCACGCCATGGGCAAGCGTATCCCCCTCGGAACCGGCATCCTGGGCCGCGTGGCGCGTACCGGCGAACGCGCCCTGGTACAGAACGCCGTTCAGGGGCAACTCTCGGGAATCTTGCCCGAGTCGCGCGCTGTGCTCTGCATTCCGATCACTTATGGCGAGACACTGCTGGGAGTTCTGAACATCGAGAGCCGCAACGAAAGCGCGTTCTCGCCGCAGGATGTGCTGATCCTCAATACTCTCGCCGACTTACTCGCAACCGCGCTGCATAATGCGTTCGTCTTCCAGAAACTGCAGCAGCAGTCGATTACCGACGGCCTGACCGGAATCAAGACCCGTCGTTTCTTCTGGGAAGCGCTGTCGGCAGAGTGGAAGCGCGCTTCGCGCTCGGGACGCCCGTTCTCGGTGGTTCTCATCGATCTCGACAAGTTCAAAGAGGTCAATGACACCATGGGCCACTTCGAAGGCGATCTGGTGCTGGCGCGGGTAGGCCGACTACTGGAGCAGAAATCGCGCCAGTCGAACGTGGTGGCCCGCTACGGCGGCGACGAATTCATCGTCCTCATGCCCGAAACCGGGCCAGACCAGGCGGCGGTTCTGGCTGAGCGCCTGCGGCAGTGGCTCGCCGCTGATCCCATGTTGAGCGAGCACGCCATCACGGGAAGCTTCGGCGTCGCCAGCTTTCCCACTCACGGCTTCTCCATCGAAGACATCATCCGCGTGGCCGACGCGGGCATGTACGTTTCCAAGCGCTCCGGCGGCAATCTGGTCTCGACTGCCGAAGAGTTTGCTGAGGGTGAGGACTTTGCCCGCCAGCGGCAACAGATCTCGGCTTACCTCGAGGGCTTTCTGCAGCGGGAGCACGCCAGCCTCGAGCACCTCGAGGAGTTGACCTCCACGCTGCGCAAGCTATGCACCATCGACCAGGAATGCAACGTGCCGCTGCTCAAGGAATCGATCGAAGTCCTGAGCCGCGCCGCCGAGTCGCGGGAGGTTCGCAGCGCCGGCCATGGCGATATGGTCGCCCGCTATTCCGAGATCGTCGCTCGCGCCTTGCGTTTGCCCTCCGACCAGACGGCCGACCTTGTCTATGCCGCGCGTGTGCACGATGTCGGCAAGATTTTCGTGCCCGACCACGTCCTCAACAAACCGGGACCTCTCACGGACGAGGAGTTTCTCCAACTGAGAAGTCACGTGCACGTCGGCGCTGAGCTGATTGGCACGATTCCTCACAGCACAATGATGCGGCAGGCCATTGAGCACCATCACCAGCGCTTCGATGGAACCGGCTATCCAGACGGCTTGGTGGGCGAGCACATTCCGCTCTGGGCGCGCATTATCGCGCTCACTGACGCCTACGCGAACATGATTGCGGAGCAGTCGCTTTCCCCCGGCAGAACTCCGGACCAGGCGCTGGATGAAATCGCCAAGATGAGCGGCACCCGCCTCGACGGCATGCTGGTGCGGTTGCTGCTTCGCGAAATGAAGTCGGAACGAACGTCGCCGAGTTTGGGAACGTAGTAGCTTCTAGCTTCTAGCTTCTAGCCTCCACTTCGCCGTCTCCTCCCGCATCCTACTTGCAACTGGAAACCAGAAACGAGAAACTAGAAACTGATCCCTCATGTCCATCCCACTCTCCCTCTCAGGCAAGGTCGCGCTGATCACCGGCGGTTCCCGGGGCATCGGCGCGGCCACGGTTCGCATGTTCACGAACGCCGGCGCCAAGGTTGTGTTCAGCTATCGCAAGGCCCGCGCCGAGGCCGAAGCGCTGGTTAAGGAATGCGGCGCGGCCACGTGTCATGCCATTGCCAGCAACCTTGATACACCGCAGGCGGCGAAAGCGCTGATCGTCGAAACGGTCAAACACGTGGGCAGGCTCGACATGCTGGTTGCGAACCACGGCGTGTGGCCGGTGGAAGACGTGCCCATCGAGCGGATGTCGGACGAGCAGTGGCGCTCCACGCTCTCCGTCAATCTTGACGCTGTGTTTGGTCTGGTGAAACACGCAGTCGCGCAGATGAAGCAGCAGCCGCGGAAAGGCCCGGCGGCGGGACATATCGTGCTGATCAGTTCGACGAGTGGCCAGCGTGGCGAAGCTTTTCACTGCGACTACTCCGCCAGCAAGGGCGCCCTCATTAGTATGGTCAAGGGACTCTCGACCGAACTGGCGTCGGCAGGCATTTACGTGAACAGCGTCGCCCCGGGCTGGGTTGACACCGATATGAGCCGAGGTGCCCTGGAAGATCCCAGGAGCGGAGAGGAGATCCGCCGCGCCATCCCTCTCGGGCGCGTGGGTAAGCCGGAGGAGATTGCCGCCCCGGTCCTTTTCCTGTGCACGGAACACGCGAGTTTCATCACCGGTGAGGTCTTCAACGTCAACGGCGGCGCGGTGTTGGCGGGATAAGGCCCTCAAAAAACCGCGCCTGGATCTCGGGCGCGGCGGCCCGTTTTTGCATCCAACAAATTGAGGACATTTCGCCGCTGCGAGCAGGAATTCTGCATCTGACGCTACAATCGGTTTGCACGCATCGACCTCTTTCGGTCTGAATGAAACGGCTCTCCCCTATTTTGCTGTTCGCGGTTTTTGTCTGGGCCCAGGCTCGACCGGGCGCTGCCCAGGGAGTGGCAAGCCCTCCAGCTTCTCCCCAGAATCCGCCCTCTTCCGCGGAGTCAGCCCCCGCATTGCCCGTCGATCTGGAGAATGCTCGCAAGGCCAAGGCGCTGCTCGATCAGGCGATTCAGGCACTCGGCGGACAGGCCTATCTCAACGTTCGCGACATGCAGTTGGCCGGCCGCACCTACAGCTTCCATCACGGTCGCCCCACCAGCAACGGAATTCAGTTCTGGCGATTCATCCAGTATCCCGACAAGGATCGGATCGAGCTCACCAAGGAGCGTGACGTCGCCCAACTCTACAACGGCGACAAGGGATACGAAATTACTTACAAAGGCCCGCACCCGATGGAAGAAAAAGATCTCGCGGACTACCTGCGCCGCCGCCGCTTCTCACTCGAGACCGTGTTGCGGACGTGGCTGAACA
>Ga0099828_10002321_pt1 | contig 13065 bp, 15 predicted proteins | sample CZO8metaG_2_FD_79338 | JGI IMG/M metagenome (GOLD analysis project Ga0099828, IMG submission 79338) | Vadose zone soil microbial communities from the Eel River Critical Zone Observatory, Northern California, USA - CZOApr15con2H1.8 metaG | ecosystem: Environmental > Terrestrial > Soil > Vadose...
GCGATGTTCGACCGGATGGTTGACTTTATCCTCAAGGAGGGCGAGGCGTACGACCGCGTGATCTTCGACACCGCGGCCGTTGCAAACGCCGTCCGTCTGATTGGGCTGAGCAAGATCTACGGCCTTTGGCTCAGTCGCATGATCGACTCGCGCAAGGAGGCGCTAAGAATGCGCGTTCAGCTCTCCTTCCGCAAGGAGAAGGTCATCGAGGAAGTCAAGAGGGACCCGCTCATGGCGGATCTGATCTCGATGAACGAGAGGTTCGAGCAGGCGAAAGCGGTCCTGGTCGATCCCGAGAGAACCGCGTTCTTCTTCGTGACTCTGCCCCTCGGGTTGCCGATCGCGGTCGTCCGCCGGTTCATCGGCATGGTCCAGAAGTTCAACATCCCGATTGGCGGGGTCGTCGTGAACGAGGTGCTCCGGCCGGAGATTGCACTCCAGGATGGCGCGGGCGAATATCTCGCGAACAAGTACCATGAACAAACGGGTTACATGAAGGTGCTGTACCGCGACCTGGGGCCGCTCGTTCGATCGTACATCCCGCTGTACCCCTCCGAAGTCACGGGCGTCGACATGGTCCGTCGGGTCTCCGAGGACATGATGTCGTATAGGCCTCCGTTCGCCGCCGAGCTGGCGGGCGGGTCATGAGGCCGATCACGCGGGACCACGTCGTCGCCGCAACCCACCTCGTCCTCGGACCGTCGAATTTCCTCGTGATTCGTCTCCCGGACAACTGGGATTTGCGGATCGGTCGCCAGCCCGCAGACGTCGACTACACGTTCGCTTACGATGGCATCCGTTGGGCCCAGCAAGGAAGGGCGTCGGGGATGCTCGTCGATAACCGCGCTAGGCGGGGCATCGAGCTGACGGTCCGGACCGCACGCGGATCCATTGTACCGCCGAAGCTCTTGGACCCGAGCGGCGGCCGTTGCAACATCGGGGGTCATCCGGCTTCGTACGCGCTCGGGTTCGCGAACCTGGGCCTGTTCGGGACCAAACGCTATTCGATCCTCCATGTTGCGTACCGGTGTGAGGAAACGCGGCGTGTCGTGGATCTTCGGTTCATGCACAAAGGAAATCTCGAGGTCCTCCACGGCCTGTTGCCCCCGCTCGAGGGGACCCGCTGTCACTAGCGCGCCACGCGCTCCGCGATGCCGCGGATCGCTGCGAGTCCTTGGGCGGCGCGGCCCGGTTCGACGGACATCGACGCCGCGATGCCCGCCTGGCTTCCCGAAGTCACGTGGAGTGCGCTGATCGGCTCCAGGCCTCCGGCCTCGATCTCACGGAGGATCCGACGGGCCTTCCGCTCGTCGTCCGAGGAGAGGAGGAGTTCGCGGGTTCCGAGTGAAACCGTCGCCCAGTCGGTCTTCGCGCGGCTCCTCCGGCGTCCGATTCGGGAGAGCGGGTCGACGAGTTCAAAGTGCACCTCCGGGTCCTTCCGAAGGGACGCCTCCACGAGCGCCACGTCGCGACGGCCTTGCCCCGTCGCGATCGCCCAGTTGATTGGCATTTCTCGAGGCCGCATCGTCACGGTCACGGAGATTGCTCGGAACGGCGGATTGGCCTCCTCTGTCGTCATGCGGAATGCTGTGGTGCCGAACCATTGGATCCTGGACGTCCCCCCGAGGCCGAGGACTGCTCCCTTCAGTTCCGTCCCGATGCGGCGAGCGAGTCGCCGCGAGTAGGCGTGGCCCGCGAAATACCAGACCGTGAAGAAGCCTGCGACGCCAATGACCGCGATCAGACTCGGGTCAACGTCCGCCACGCCGGGCGGATGCGCAGGCCCGCTCTAAAGCCCTCGGTCGAGGGAAAACGTTTAGGGGCGTCCGGGCCATCCGCTCAGATCGGGGGACGGCGTGAGCCGCTGGCAGCGCACCTTGAATGCGGTGAAGGAGGCGCTCTGGGGCCTTTTCTTCTTCGACTTCTACACCGAGAACATGAAGATGCGCATCCGATACAACGATGCCGTCAACCTGCTCGTCTTCTCGGAGCAGCTCGGAATCCCGCTCATGAATTCCTACGTTTCCATGCGTCTGCTCCCGTATTTCGTCGGGGAGCTCGAGGGATGGAAGCGCCGCGAGATGCGGGAGCGCGATTTCCTCGAGGAAGCGCCGGAGGTTCACTAGGTCGACGGATGGCGCCACATCGCCAACAAGCATCCCGGGCGATCCCGTTCCACGTCGCGCACGCGGGGCAAGGCCATCGTCGAGTGAGGGGGATGTGGCTTGGATTTTGGACCGTATCACCCGGACCACGTCCGCAACTCCAGCATCGCTCGAGATCGACTTCGTTCGGCTGGCCACAGACGAGGCACGTCCAACCGCGGTGCGCCGCAACCCACCGCCGGGCGTGACGCCGCCCCCAGGCGAACCCGATGCCACACCAGACGAGGAACAGCGCGAATGCGATCGGCACGGCGTCCATTGGTGGGCGACGGCGTCCGTTCCCGGAGCGAACTAAATAGCTTCCTCGCCGCGTATCCAAAATGAAATTCTTGCGGTACGATCTGGGCCAGAACGCGTGGCGTCTCCCTGACGTCTCAACGGCGTCTCAATGGCCAATCACGCGGGATCCGAAGTAGAAGGTGACCACAAGGGACAGCGCGTCTTCCGTGCGACTCGCCAAGATGCTGGTCCCTCCTGTCAAGAAGGAATAGCAGATGTACGCCGTCAGCCCCAAGGCCCCGACCGCGACGACATCCCGGAACGCGGTCGCCAACCGCGTCCGGACCGCGGAGATGTGGGCCCGGCGGTGGACGAGCCACGACGCGGTCATCCCAAGCACATACCCCGCGAGGACCTCGAGGACCGCCACGAGTGGGAGCGGGACGTCCGCGGGAGACAGACGCCGGCCGAGGAACCACAGGGCGAGGCCCGCGAAGCCGATCAGCAGGAGGGCCCGAACGAGGCGGGGAGGTCGCGGGACGGGCTGTCCCGGCGGGACCGAGGGCCGGGAGGCCGCCGTGTGGGTTCCGAAGTAGAACGCGATAACGACGACCACGGCGTTCAGGACGACAGCCGGAACGGTCTCTCCCAGGAGCAGGAGATACCCGTACGTCGCGGTCACGAAGATCGCGATCGTCCCGCGGACGCTGCCGCGCGGGAGGCGAAGCGGTTCAGGACCGGGGACCGGCGGGACCGCGGCCATGGCCGCGCAACCGTCGTAGAAGGTTTAAGTCTGACGATAACGAGGGGTCTACCTGATCTCGGCGATCGCCCGCACGAAGCGACGAAGAAGACGGGCGTCGTCGTCGGAGTCGCCTTCGGTGATTTGGGCCAGAAGGCGATGAATCGCGTCCACGAACCACCGGGACTCGCGGTCCTTGAACTCGTGCCGGACGTACCGGTCGAGGTCGGTCGCGTGTGTTCGGGTAAGGCCGCTGCGGGTCGAGGCGAACGGAGCGGACTCGATCAGATCGGCCACCGCCGGGTCCACGGCTCCATGCCGCGGACCGCCCACGCGTACCGCACGGCGGGGTCCGAGACGGAGCCATCATTTGTCACATCGCTTGGCTTCGTAAATCGTCCGTTTCTCTTGTTCGAATGCATGTTTGGCTAATTGCAACACTTGTTTATAAAGCATCTGTTTTAATTATGGAAACCGTTATAAACGTGGGAAAACATACGTTGTCCTGAGGCGATCATGAAGGCATTCAAGCTGATCAAGGACCCGGAGGCGTTCCGGCTCCTCGCGGACGAAACTCGGAGGCGGATCATCTATCTCCTCCGGGCAAAAGAGATGACGGTGAGCCAGATCGCGGCGGAGCTGAATCTGACGCCGCAGGCGATTTACCACCACATCCGGAAGATGCGCGATACAGGCCTCGTCGAGGTCGCGCGAGAGGAGCGCGTCGACCACTTCATCGAGACGTACTATCGCGCGACCGCGGAGATGTTCAACCTCTCGCACGGGGAGGGAATGCCCCAGGCGTACGCGGAGGAGAAGACGAAGGAGACGCTGATGGCCCTGTCGAAGATCGGGTTAAGCGTGCGACCGGAGCCTGAGGTCGTGACCCGGATCGTCGAACTTGGGAAGAAGATGGAGCAATTCGGCGAGCGAGCCGATTGGGCGGAGACAATTGCAGGCTTGGAGGACGTTGACTTCTTTGTTAAGCAGGAGGTCGCCCACCTCGCGAAGTTGCTCGCGATGACCGACAAAGAGTTCACGGAATACCTCAACCTCGAGCGCGAATACCGCAAGGTCGTTCGCTCTCTGATCCAGGAACCGAAGAAGGTCGAGGCGCTCGCCCACAAGACCTAGAGCTCGCCGATTTCCTCGCGCGAGATGACGAGCCGCTGGATCTGGGACGTCCCCTCCCAGATCTGAAAGATCTTCGCGTCTCGCATCCACTTCTCGACGGGCTCGTCTTTCATGTATCCGGCGCCACCGAGGATCTGCACCGCGTCCGTCGTGACGTCCATCGCCATGTCCGCCGCGAACAGCTTCGCGATGCTCGCCTCCTTGTTCATCGGTTGGTCGTGGTCGAGCATCCATGCGGCCCGCCACGTCAAAAGGCGCGCCGCGTCGATCTTCGTTTTCATGTCCGCGAGCATGAACGCGCTCGCCTGCTTCTTCGCGATCGGCGAGCTCAATCCCTTCCGCTTGCGAGAATAGTCGAGGGCGTATTCGTACGCCGCCCGTGCGATTCCGACCGCCCCCGCTGCGACGAGCGGCCGGGACGACTCCAACGTTTTCATGGCGCCGTAGAACGCGGTGCCCTCGTCGGACCCGAGGAGGTTGCTTTCCGGGATGCGGCAATCGTCGAGGATGACCTCCGCGGTGTGGCTCGCGCGGACGCCCATCTTGTCTTCGACCTTGCCGACCTTCAGGCCTGGCGTGTCGTGTTCGACGACAAACGCGCGGATTCCGAAGTGCGCGCGGCTCTTGTCGAGCGTCGCGAAGACGACGTGGATATCCGCGATCCCGCCGTTCGTGATGAAGCGCTTGACGCCGTTCAGGACCCACTTGTGGCCCTCCTTCTTCGCCGTCGTCGAGATGTTCGCGACGTCGGAGCCGGCGTCGGGCTCCGTGAGGCAGAGAGCGCCCAGCCGCGGCTCCGGGCCGGTGAAGCGGGTAAGGAACCGCTTCTTCTGATCCTCCGTCCCCATGTGGATGATCGGGAGGTACGCGAGGCCTGCGCCGATCAGGCCCGTGGCCATTCCCGCGCAGCCCCAATTCAATTCCTCGGTGACAATCACCTGGGTCAAGGTCGAGTCGATCCCGCCGCCGCCGTAGGCTTCCGGGATGAACCCGGTGTCCAGGCCGAGCGCATGGGCCTTTTTGATGACGTCCCACGGGACGGTGCCCTTCTTGTCGTATTCGAGCGCGACGGGCCGCATCTCCCGCTCCGCGAACTCGTGCGCCGTCTTCTGGAGGAGTCGCTGCTCGTCCGTCAGGTCGAAATCGACCATCGTCCCCGCCTTGTCGTCGCTCTCGCAGGACGATGAGCCCCGCGATATTTAATCGTTTGAGCGATACCCCCGTGTGCGCGCGTTCGTTGCGGGGGCGAGCGGCGTCCTCGGTCGCCGGATCGTCCGGCAATTTGTGGCCCGCGGTCACGAAGTCGTTGGGCTCACACGGAGTGACACCGCGGATGACCGCGTGCGGTCCCTCGGTGGGGAACCCCGGCGGGCTGACCTGTTCGACCCGCAATCTGTCGCCCAGGCGGCCAAGGGATGCGAGATCATCATCCGCGCGGCGACGGCGATTCCCACGAAAGTCCGAACCGGGCCGAAGGATTGGGCCATGAACGATCGGATCCGTCAGGAGGGGACGCGCTCGCTCGTCGCGGCAGCTGCACGGGTTGGCGCTCGGGCCTTCCTCCAGGAGAGCGTCGTCTGGGCCGTCGGGACGCTCGACGGGAAGCCGTTCGACGAGGACGCGCCGCCCGCGGGCGATCCGGTCCTAGCCTCTGCCCTGGACGCGGAGCGGATTGCTCGGGAGGCTGGTGTGTCCCACGGGTTCCACACCCTCGCGTTGCGTTGCGGCGGATTCTACTCAGCGGATGGCTGGCATACGCGGATTCTTGCGGAGTCGATTGCCAGGGGACGCCCGGTCCTCATCGGTCGGCACAGCCCGGTGTGGTCCCTGATTCACACGGATGACGCGGCGAGCGCATTCGTCACCGCGGCCGAAGCGCCGAAGACCGGCGTGTGGCATGTTGTCGACGATCGGCCGGTGATGATGTCTGCGTTCCTGGGGGAATTGGCCATCCGACTCGGCGCTCGCTCGCCCCGCCGAATGCCTCGGTGGCTCGCGCGGATGTTCCTGGGCCGATACGGGACCCGCATCTTGAGCTCCTCCTTTTCGACCTCGAATGCGCGGTTCCGGCGGGATTTCGGGTGGCGGCCGTCCTTCCCCACATATCGGGAAGGCGTCGAGGAGATTGCCGCCGCGTGGAAGGCCGAGGGATTCCCGCGCGGGAGGGCGTGAACGCTTGCAACGTCTCGATCGGTATCTCGTCGCTTTGGTCGTGGTTCATTTCGCGGTCACTCTCGTCCATGCGAGCTCCCACTTCGCCCTCCAAGTCCTTCCCACCGGGTTGGACCTCGTCTTCATCCTCTCCGTGATCACGATCGGACCGATCGTTGGCCTCCTCGTCCTCCGTTTCAACAGGATCCTCGCGGGGGCCCTCCTCGCGGTTCTCCTTGCGGCATCCTTCGTCTACGGCTTCTACAGCCATTTCCTCGCCCCGGGTCCAGACAATGTGACGCTCGTCATCTCGCAGTCGTGGACCGTCGTCTTCGTCGTCACCGCCGCGTTGATTGGCGCGCTCGAGATCGCTGGCGTGGTCGTCGCCGGCGCGGTCTTCTCGGGGGCCGCTAAAACTCCTTCGGAACCTGCTGGGCCACCTGCGTGATACGGTTCAGCTGGCTCGTGAGGGCCATGATCTTCGGAAGCGATCCGCGAAACCGAATCTTGCCGCCGAGGACGAGGCTCTGAAAATCCTTCTCGCCTCTCCCGAGCTGCGTCCAGACGTCGTATGTGCCCTCGAACTTGAAGTCGGCAGGAACGTCGGCGGAGACTTGGTTAGCCGCCACTTTGCCTCCCTGGATCTCGAGCAGAAACGACGCGTTGCGATCGAAGCACGTGAGGACGATCTTCGCGGTAATCGCGGACGCTTTCTTCGCCCATTCCGGATCGGCGTTGAGGCGACTCGCGACCTCATCAAAGAAGGACTTCGTGAAGTATTGGGCCATCGACGGTTCCCTCGAGGCGGAAGAAGACTCCGCCGAAAAACCTTCGCGCTCGCGCGGCGGTCGAGCGCCGCGGGAAAGGTTTAACGTGATGCGCCCCCTCCGCGGCCCACGCGTGGGTAGCCAAGCCTGGTCAAAGGCGAGGGACTCAAGATCCCTTCCCGAAGGGGTCCCCAGGTTCGAATCCTGGCCCACGCATCGAACTAGCCCCTACTTGTGGCAAATGCAAGTGAACTCATCCCGTCCAGGGGATGCGTGAGACGAGTAGAGTTTCACCTTTGGCGTTGGCGCGAAGCCCACCGAGCCGGAACACGGTTCGGCGGCGACTGGATCGCCCCCCTCGTTATCGCCGCTGCGGAACGTTTTTGGGGAGCGAAGGGACTTTGCGTGGCCGTGAAAATTTTTCCTCATCACGTGTTCATCGAAGTTACTGACATGGAGCGTGCCGTCCACTTCTACACGGAAGTGCTGGGTCTTCCCCTGCTGATGAATGCCGGCTTCTATGCCCGGGTGGGCGGGGACCGCTTCTGGATCGGTATGGGGGTGAGCGAGATCCCTGTTGCGCAGCGACGGGAATTCATGTCGACGAACGTCTCCTTCTTTGCCGAGGACGTGGATGCGGCCTACGAGCACCTCACGCGGAAAGGCGTCGAGTTCTATCATCCGCCTTTCTCTCCTTCGCCCCGCGTGCGGATTGCCGAGTTTTATGACAGCGAGGGCAACCGGCTTTCCCTCTCATCGGACCGGTGAGGGAAGAAATGCTCGACCTGCACGGAAGGGTTCTATTCGGTGCTGGAGCCAAGCCACGACTTGGATAAGCCGATGGCGCACCGAAGAACCTCCGTACCGGCGCCGAGGTTCACTCGATTATGGTTGGGGCTAGTTCTGGCCACGCATCCGGGTTCGCCTGCCTTCCGGAGGTCTGAGGAAGTGAGAACTCATTCGTTTCATGGGCGCTCGCGAGAATGCGTGTGACCCATCTCTCCGCCTCGGGAGGTGCATAGCGACGTGAAAATCAATCATTGAGAACCGGGGCGCAAGAGCTAAGAAAGCGTCCCCTCCATCGCCGCCCCCCCGGGTGGGAAAATGAAACAGGTGATCGAGCCTCAAAATCGTCCACCGAAGCGATCACCGCTCGCGATGCGGTGCACCGTCAACCGCGCATCCCTGAAGCCGAATCTGGGCACGTCGGTCTACGTTGCCGTGGATCTGACTCCATCCGCCGCCAGCGTCGCCGCGCGAAATCGAAGCATTTCTCTCGCGATCGATTCGAGCGGATCGATGGACGGCGAGAAAATCGAACAGGCGAAGGCGGCGGCGCTTGGTCTCCTCAAACAGCTCCGTCCGACCGACCAGATCTCCATCGTGTCGTTTTCGGACACGGTCGCGGTCCAACTGCCCATGTCGCGGGTCGGAAACTCCCGCGAGGTCGCGGCGGCGGTCAAGGCCATCTCGGTCAGCGGCCTCACTGCGATGTACAATGGACTGGACGCCGCGTTCCAACAGGCGCGCCGGGGCTCTCAGGAAGCCGGTACCGTCAACCGGGTCATCCTCCTCACGGACGGCAATCCCACCGTCGGCAAGACCGACGGCCGGGAGTTCGTGAGCCTCGCGCAGAACATGCGAGAAGCCGGCATCACGATTACCGCGATCGGCATCGGGATCGACTACAACGAGTCTCTGCTCCAAAAGATTGCGGAGGCCGGCGGAGGGCTATGGCACCACATCGAGGCCGGGAAGGGCGATCTTCCCCAAATCTTCCAGGAGCAGGCGGCGCAGATGGCTGGGACCGTCGTCGCGAATCCGGAATTGAAGGTTTCGATCATGCCCGGGTCGGAGCTGGCCGATGCGTACAGCGTCCGGCCCGTCCTGAACCGACTGCCCCGACCTCGGCTCGACCAGGGCGCGTTTACGGTTCCGCTGAGAGACCTGATTGCCGGTGAGGAGCAGACGCTGGTGTTCCGCATGGGCGTCCCGGCACGACCCGCGGGGAAGGCCACGCTGCTCCGATTCTCGTTGGTCGAAGTCGTGCAGGATGTCGAAGTTACGTTTACTGACGACTCGAGGCTTTGGAACGCCGAGACCAACCCGTACCCACGCACGCTGTTGAGCTCGGCGGAAGCGACCGTGCTCATGCAGAGGGCGGTGCAGACGCACGAGGCGGGGGCGCTCGAGAAGGCCGAGACGATCATGCGGACGATCGCGACGGATGCAGGTTCTGCGGCCGCACTCCGCACGAATCCTGCGCTGAACGAGGTCGTCACAACGATGCGGGACGCGCAGGCGACGGTGGCCCGGAGCGGCCTCCAGCTGAGCGAGTCCGCCAAGAAAGATTTCCTCCAGGCGACGACGATTATCGGGAAGAAGAAGCCAAGGAAGTGAGGGCGTGACGGACTGTCCGGATTGCGGAGCTGAAAACCGAGAAGGCGCTCGGTACTGCGATGCATGTGGAGCGAAGATTGAGGCCGAGATCTCGGACGCGCAGACGCCCGTTGCGCCGGAGGCCGACGTCGTCCCTGAGGATCAAGGCCTCGCCCTTTCGCCGCGTGAAGATGACGCGGCCATCGATTCGACGCCCGGCGAGGATGCGGGCGATTCCGATTTGGTTGGCGAGGCCGACTCCGAGAACGACGCCATGGGAGTCGAGGTCGGAGAGGCTTCCGAGTCGACGGAGGACGAGGACGAACTGTCCGCGGACTCAACGGAGACCGAGTACGAGCCTCCGGTGGAAACGCCCAAGGCGGGGTACCTCGTCTTTCCCGACAGCACGGAGCAGCCGATTCCCGAGTCGCAGTGGCTCATTGGCCGCGCGGATTTGGCGAAGTACCTGCCGGACCCGGGAAAGGCTAACGAGATATCGCGAGGCCACCTGACGGTCTTTCAAGAAGGTGACCGGTTTTACGTTGAAGATGGATCGACGATGGTGCAACGGAAACCGAGCACGAACAAGACCTGGCTCGTCCGGGGCAGCTCCCGAATCTTGGTCACCGGCACGGGCCGGACCGAACTCCAGGACGAAGACGAGATCGACGTCGCTGAGCTGGTGAAGCTGCAGTTCGTGATGAAATAGGCCTGCGGAGCGTATGACCCTCTCCCTTCCCTGTAATTTGAAAGGTCGAAGGGGTCGCTATCAGGTCCTCAGCAAGTTGACCGAAGGAGGGATGTCCACCATCTATGTGGGCAAGTCCAGCCGCGGTCAGTCCGTCATCGTGAAGGAAGCGAGCGGGACCGATCTGGAGCAATCCCAAGAGCGACTCCGGATCGAGGCCGACATCCTCCGGTCCCTCAGCTACCCGGGCCATCCACGGGTGGTTCGCTATGTGGACCAAGGCACGAACCTGGGCCCCCTGTGTCTCGTCGAGGAACGGCTCGAAGGCGAGACCTTGGCGGAGCGCTACCGGGACAAATCCGCGGATGCGGGGACCGCGACTCGCCACATCCTTCAACTCTTGGAAGCGCTGTCGTACCTCCACGGTCGCAACGTCATCCATCGGGATGTCAAGCCGAAGAACATCATGCTCGACGGGCACCGCGAGGTTGTCCTGATTGACTTCGGAGCGGCGAAGAAGGAATTCCACCAGTTCACGGGATCCGGCACCGTCATCTACACGCCCGGCTGGGGGGCGCCGGAGCAGAACCTGGGGGAGGCGACCCCGGCCAGTGACCTGTACAGCGTTGGCGCCGTGCTCTTCTTCCTCCTAACGTCGCAGGATCCGCAGGGTTCGATGCGGCAAGGCGCGGGAGGGAAGGCGGAGCTCTTCCGATCCCCTCATGATCTCGAACCGAGCGTCCCGACGGAGCTCTCGGATGTGGTGATCAAGTCCATGGCCTTCGATCCGAAGGAACGGTTTCCGACCACCCAGGACATGGCCGAGGCGATCTCGGGGGGAGGGACCGGGGAGGCTCTCGGGTTCCCGCACCTCGTCGTGCTCGGCAAGAAGTGCCGAGTCAAACGGGAGATGGAGATTGGCAGGGACCACAAGTCGTGCGACCAGACCTGCACCAAGAAAGGTTTCGTGCGCCCCCCCGAAATCGGCATCCTGGATGCGGAACGGTATCTCTCGAAGCATCACGCGAGGATCCTCAAGGACGGAAAGGGCCGTTGTTGGATCGAGGACTTGGGGAGCCTGAACGGGACCGCCATGTCGCACGACGGCGGCAGGACGTATCGACAGATCCCCGGGTTCAAACGTGAGGAGCTGACCGACGGAGATGTGGTCGCATTGGTGTACAAACCAGGTCGAGGGCCGTACATGACGATTGCGTTCAAAGGCGGCCGACGACGTGGGGGACGATGACCTTGGCGCGAACTGCCATAGGAAAGGGAGTGCCCGCCAAGATGGGCGATACGATCATTCGATCCCCCCACGGAAATGTGGGATTTGCCTCGAACGTCGGGAGGGTTCGACCGGTCGACGAAGACAGCGTCCTCGCGGTCGAGATCCGGACCGCGTTCTTGTCTGAGCCGCGAACCCGGTTGCTCTTGATGGTCGCCGATGGCATGGGAGGACACAGCCGCGGCGAGGTCGCCAGCCGGATTGCAGTTCAGGCGGTCGCACGGACGCTCCTCCCGCTCCTGGCCAGCGAAAAAGCGATCCCGCCAGCTGTGTATCACCACGAGCTCCGGACCGCGGTGAGCAACGCCAATCAAGCCATCCTTGCAGAGGCCCGACGGCATCCGGAGTGCGAGGGGATGGGGACGACGCTGAGCCTCGCGATCGCCGACGGTCGCAGCCTCCACGTCGCGAACGCGGGAGACTCCCGGGTCTACGTCGTCAGTGCACGAGAGATTTTCCAGGTGACCCGGGACCACTCGCTCGTTCAAGAATTGGTCGACCGCGGCGAGCTCTTGCCCGAGGAAGCGAGACATCATCCGAGGAAGAACGTGATCACGCTGGCCCTCGGAGTGTACGAGGAGGTGACGCCGGATGTCGGATTCCTTACGATGGAGCCGGGCGATGCGGTCCTGGTCTGCTGCGATGGCCTCATCAACCACGTGGAAGACGAAGACATTCAACGCGTCGTGGTCCAGACGAGCGATCCTCAGACGGCTTGCGAGATCCTCGTCGCGTTGGCCAACAAAGGAGGCGGCACGGATAACATCTCCGTCATCATCGCGCGCCCCGAGCTATCGACAACGATGTGAGTCAAATGTTGCTCCCCCGAAGACGACTAGGGTCTGCTTCTCATGATGGCAAACCCCTCGTCTCCGAAGTCCTTCGAACCGAGTGGGGAACCGATTCATCCGTCGCCGCTACCTTTTCGTTCGGGCAGCCCTCGGTGACGGACGGCGGACAGGAAGGAGCGAGGTGGCCGTGAAGCGTCTCTACTTCCTTGTGGCAATCGCAGCCCTCCAAATCATCATCGGATCCATCCTAATCCTTGGGGCGGCGCAACCGGTTCGGACGTCCCAGGATGTCCTCGTGGTCTCGGGATCCTACTACCACTTCGAGTTCGGCATCTTGGGGACGGGAAGGCTGAGCGGAAACTTTTCCGAACTCCAAGGTCGCACGTTCACACTCTTCGTGCTGGACGACGGCGGCTACGCATCGTTTCGCGACGGGGCCACCCCCACGTCCCCCCTCTTCCGTCAGGATGGGACGAGCGTCCGATTCGACCTGACCCTTCCCGGATCGGGCCAATACCATGTCGTCGCGGTGAACCTCCCCGCGCGACAGGAACTCCATCTCCATGCGGACGTGACCGCGGTGGGCCTGAAAACAGGTGACGCGATCGTGGCCTTCATCGTGCTGGTCGGCGGACTCGCGCTCGTCGGGGCATCCCTGATGTTGAGCGTCTGGGCATGGCGACGTGGCCGTTCCGCCAGCCCCGTACCCCCTAAGCCATCGATGGACCCGGCTCCCGATCC
>Ga0099828_10002322_pt1 | contig 13065 bp, 11 predicted proteins | sample CZO8metaG_2_FD_79338 | JGI IMG/M metagenome (GOLD analysis project Ga0099828, IMG submission 79338) | Vadose zone soil microbial communities from the Eel River Critical Zone Observatory, Northern California, USA - CZOApr15con2H1.8 metaG | ecosystem: Environmental > Terrestrial > Soil > Vadose...
ACGCCGCGTTCAGCTTCTGCTGGGACGCCTGGTTCGCCGATACCCCGGCCCGGCAAGATCCGGCGCCACCGCGGCCAGAACCTGGCCGCGGAGAGAGGGGGGCCGCGCGCCGCCTTACCGCCGCCGGCACCGTCGTGGCCGCGGGCGCTGCGCGCGATACGCGCCTGGCTCACCCCCTGGACCGTGCTGCAGCGCTGGTGGCAGGCATGGTCGGACAGGCCCCCGCCCCCGCAGCTGCAAGCCCTGATGAACTCGGTCGCGGCAGGCTACGCCCTGCACCTCTACATCCCGAATTAACAAACTACCGATAACAAGGATGAGCAGTCAGCGTTACATGCCCCACTACTCGGTCATCCGCAGCGAGGCTCCCTGCAGAGCGCCTGCACAGCGACGTCGGGCGACGATCCTCCGCACGCGCGGTCAGAGTCAGCCAGGGTCGACTACTGGGCGCGAAAGTCGGCGTTAGCCATGCGCGACACCGCAGAGGCCTGACCCAACCCACTATGGGGGCCGATACTGAAAGTAGTAGTGCCTGGACATGGCTCACTCCGCGCTGCGGAAATGACCCGAACTTGGAGGCAGACCTAATTCTCCCTCCGGCCGCCGTCCTAGGCCTGGCGATGCCTTGTGGCGCGGCGGTGTCAGCCGACGCGCAGGAGCTCGTCGCCGAAATCAGCCATGAGGCTGAGGCGGCCGCCGAGGGCCTCGACGTACCGGTCAAGCACGTCGCGGGTGGAGACCCGGCCCTTCTCGATCTGGCTGATCCGGCTCTTGCCGACCCCCATCCGGGCCGCGACCTGGACCTGGGTCATGCCCCGGCGGCGGCGGATCTCCGCTAGCCGCCAGCCGCGTGCCTCAGCGAGCATCTGCTCCTTGCCCGCATCGAATTCCTCCCGCCCGATCCGCTCGATGTGCTCATCGCGGATATCGGACCACCTGGTGAATGTCATCAGCCCCGTTCCTCTTCCTCGGCCCGTTCCTTCAGGTATATCTCCAGCAGCTGCTCAGCCCTCGGGATCGCCTGGCGGTACCACTGCTGCCAGTTACCTGCCTTATCGCCGGCGACGAGCAGGATCGCTGACCGCCACGGATCGAAGACGAACAGGATCCGCAGCTCGCTGCAGCCCGCTGACGCTGGCCGTAGCTCCTTGAGATTCTGGACGGCCGAATGTTCGACATGATCGACCATAGGCCGGCCAAGGGCCGGGCCGCGGTCAGCGAGGATGTCGATCGCCTGCACGACCAGTTGTGTGACCGTTCATCAAGGGCGGCGACCCAGTTGCGGACCTCGTCGGTCAGGTAGATCTCCCACTCGTCCAACTGCCTGCCAGCCCTCCGTCCCGGCGCACCGCAAGTTTAGCATCTTGTAAACAACACGGGCTGCCCGTGGAATGAATCCGTGCTATGTCGGAGGCGTTCGCCGACCGGTCAGGACGCTCGAGTGCCGCAGTCGCACGTGCACCATGCGGTTAATCCATGGGCGAGACCAGAGGAGGACGATCATGGCGGCTCAGGGCAGCGTGTACAGCTGGTGCGGGTGCCGGGACCAGCGGACAGGGCGGCGGCTGGGCGGCAAGTGCCCGCGCCGCGGGCGGCCGGGGCACGGCAGCTGGTACGTCAGCGTGGAACTGCCCGCCGGGCCGGGAGGGAACCGCCGCCGGATCCGCCGCGGCGGGTTCCCTGACCGAGCGGCTGCGGAGGCCGCGCTGGAACGGCTGGTGATGCCCGCGCCCGCGGGCCGGGCGGATCACCTGATGACTGTCGGGCAGTGGCTGAGGCACTGGCTAGATAGCCGGGCAGCGCCGAGGTTCTCGACGCTGCGGGGGTACGCCTCGCATATCCGGCTGTACCTGGATCCGTGCCTGGGCCAGATCCTGCTGGCTGACCTGAGGACCGCTCATGTCCAGGCGATGTTCACCGCGATCACGCGCCAGCGGGCGGCGGAGGGCCAGCCGGCCAAGGCGGCCACCCTGGCGCGGATTAAGGCGACGCTGCGGGCCGCGCTGAACGCCGCGATCCGGGCCGGCTACCTCGCCGACAACCCGGCATGCCACGCCGAGCTGCCGTCCTCTCGGAGGCCCCGCCTGGTGGTGTGGACCACTGCGCGGGTCCGGGAGTGGGAGCGGACCGGGATCCGCCCGCCGGTAGCGGTATGGATGCCCGCGCAGACCGCCTGGTTCCTGAACTCGATCCAGGGCGACCGGCTGTATGCGGCCTATCACCTGATCGCGCTGCGCGGGCTGCGCCGCAGCGAGGCTGCCGGGCTGTGCTGGTGTGACGTCGACCTGGACGGCGCGACCGCAGTGATCAGCCAGCAGCTGCAGCAATACGGCAGGCACCTGGCCGCGTGCCCGCCCAAGACAGGAAGCAGCGAGCGCGCGGTCGCGCTCGACCGGAGCACCGTCACCGTGCTGCGGCGGCACCGCGCCGCCCAGGAAACCGAGCGCGCGGCCATGGTAGGCGGCTATCACGACAGCGGGTACGTGTTCACCGGCATCCAGGGCGACCCGATGGCCCCCGACCGGCTGTCCCGGCGCTTCCGGCAGCTGTCGGCCGAGGCCGGCCTGCCTCCCGTCAGGCTGCACGACCTCCGGCACGGCGCGGCCAGTTTGGCTGCAGGCGCGGAGCTGAAAACGGTGCAGGGCCAGCTCGGGCAATCCAGTATTTGTGCTGACCGCCGACACCGTTATCGGTCCTGCCAGAAGTAGCCCGCAAGGCAGCAGAGGATACCGCCACCCTGGTCATCCAGGCCGGCTACCGCGTCCCTGGAACCAGGCGACCCCGCCGCCGATCCGGACTCCGGCCGCTGCGCCGGCGCGTCCGAGCCGCGGTTCTGGGCGACGCCAGCCTTGCCCATCCCGCCCGGCAGATCGGATATCCAGCCCAGCGCATCCGTCCAGCCCAGCCAGGCGGCGGGACCGGGAAACGTCGCGATCTGGGTACCTGACAGCCAGAACCGCCAGGACCCCGGCCATACCCTGGCCAGCGTCTGCCCATACCGGGGCAGCCGGGCGTCCGCCTTTATCGGCATGAGCCCAGGTCAGGATGGGTGGGGCGGGTGGGGCTCGAACCCACGACCGGCGGATTATGAGTCCGCGCCAGTGTGGTTCATGCAGGTCCGGGGCAGTCCTGACCTGGGAATATGAACCCGCCCGGCCTCCCCCGGACCCTGGCGAACTGCAACCACAACTGCAACCACGGGCACCCCCGCTACCGGGGCCAGGTGCCCGGTAACAGGCGCGCCGCCATGCCGCAACTCGCCCCGAGACGGGTCACGCAGCCTGAGCCATCGCCAGCACCAGCCGGGCCATCGGCTGCGGGCAGTGCACACCCGGCAGCGCACAAGCGCACACCCACCGCACGCCCGTCACCCAGGCGGAACAGGCCGCGATACCGTCGGCGGAAGCGGGCTGATGAGCTTAACGATGGAAGCCATTGTCGCGGGACGCCGTCAGCTTGGGAAGCTGCCCGGTAACCCGCGCTAGCGAGCCTGAGCTGGGCATTCAGCTATCCGGTGCTAGCCGGGAGCGACTCTCGGACACCCGGGTTTAGCTGCACGTTAGTTGCACGGCGATCTCTTCCTGGTTGTCAGCCGCGCCCGACAGCAGAAACCGCGTGCTCGTCCGTTCGCTCACTGCCCGGCCTCCCGTATCGCTGCCGCAGAGGCAGGCCTGGCGGTGGCCGCTCATCTGTCAGCCAGTCGTGCTACTCCTGGTCGGGCAGTGCGTCGCCGCCGAGGTGGACGTGGATGAGGGCGTGCTGCTGTGGGTGGCCGCCATCGCCACGCCAGCCCCGCCCGCAACGAGCGCCGACGCCAGGGCGCCGGTCACGATGAATCGGCGCACTCTCGCTCCTCTACGGATGCCATGGGTCGTTCTCCTTTCCTGCGGGCCGGGTGTCGGCTCGCGCTGAGTACACGATGGCCGGGTGATCTGGCAACAGGCCACGGGGCGGCCGCTCTCAGATCCCTATGAGTCCTGTGCCGTGTCAACGGCAACCGAAAACTGAGCCTCGGCTAAATCACTCTTAGTCACGAAGCTTTCGGCGTGCTTGACGCACGATATCCGCCGTTCTGGCGCGGACGTCACTTCGTTGCCATCAAAGCAACGGCCGACCATATCTGGGCATTCTGCGCGGCCGCTGGCGGGTGGGACAGAGATCGCTGGTCCGCTTCTGGGCTCCGCCCGGACCTGTGCAGGAGGTCGCAGCGGACCTTAGCGCCGATGAGCGGACGGAGCTGTGAACGAGGGCGGTCAAGCAGGCCGCGCGGCTCCTTCGGTGCACGCTACTGGTTCGGCTATAAGCAGGTTAGGGTGACTGCGGCTCCTTCAGCGGGTTCAGCTGGTGCCACCGCTGCTGCCGTGGCACGTGTGGCCGGTCGGCGGGTCTGGCTGGTGGTACAGTGCCGTCGGCTGAGAGCCAGCCGCGGCGGCGGAACGCGACGACCAGAGCGACCACGACGCCGACTTCCAGGCCGATGCCCGCGCCGAGGAAGACCGGCAGGCTGGTGATCCGGGTCACCATCCAGGCGAAGTTCTGGCCGAAGAACCCGGTCAGGAAGCTGAGCGGCAGGAAGATGGTGGCGATGATGGTGAGCTGCTTCATGACGACATTCAGCCGGTTGGAGACGGTGGACAGATGGGTGTCAAGCACGCCGCTCATCAGGTCCCGGTAGCTGTCCACCAGGTCGCTGATCCTGATCAGGTGGTCGTAAAGGTCACGGAAGTAGCGCTCGGCGTCGGGAGTCATGCCGGGAAGCGCGTCGGTGCCGCTCAGCAAGGTCGCGAACATGTCCCGCTGCGGGGTGACCACCTTGCGCAGCGCGATCAGGGACCGCTTCATGTCGAACAGCTGCCCGAGCTGCTGGTCGGTCGGCCGCTGCAGGATCGCGTCCTCCAGCCCATCGATCCGGTCGTCGAGGTCGGCCAGTACCGGGAAATAGCCGTCGATCAGCGTGTCCACGACACGGTAGAGCAGCATCACGTGGTCCGGCCGCGGGCCGGCGCGCTGCTTCAGCCTCATGGCGACGCCGTTCAACTCCGGGCACGCATCGCGATGAACGGTGACCAGGTAGTTCTCGGTGTAAAAGCAGTGCACCTCGACCAGCTGACCGCTACCGGCCGCCCCGTAGACCACCATCAACGTGAAGTCGTCGTAGTCCTCGAGCTTGGGTCGCTGCCCGAAGTGCTCGGCGTCCTCGACCGCCAGCTGATGGAAACCGAAGGTGCCCAGCAGCAGCCCATCCGCCGTGCTCTTGTCCACGCCGGCCAGGTCCAGCCAGAAGCGGGCTGAGGTATCGAGCAAGCGCCGCACGGTGCCCGTGCTGACCTCATGCTCGGCGCCATCGACTGTGATCAGGAAACTATCCATGGCCGCCATTGTGTCCGCCCGGCCCGCCAGAAGCTCGCTCATCTCCGGTGGTGGGCTACGCCCGCAGCAACAAGTTCAACCGCCACCTCCGGTCATGTGCCGTGCGGGCGTCTCCACGGGCTCAAGACGACCTGCCCGGCGGTACGGTAGGAGCTGGCGACCTAGTCACGTAATGTAACTGGCCCACGGTGCCCAGGGTGGGCGTACATCCGCCGATCTGCGCGTGTGCGGCGAGCAGGTAGTGCAGCACGGGGCCAGCGCATAACAGGTCGATCTGGCGCGACCCTTTACCTGGCGGGCCGTACCCTGGTTGAGCTGCCGTGAAGCGCATGGCGGGTCGTTCCGCGGTGTGCAGATCCCCGAAGGGGATTACACCCGGGAGGTCGCGTTCATGTACCGGCTTGAGCAAGGCCGTATCGCCGAACGCTGGGCAGTACGCGACGACCTTGGCATGATGCAGCAACTCGGCGCGAAGATTCACGCCAGAGCCGACCGAGTGTTCTGCGGGCAACCTGATCGTTGACCTGCCGCACTGACGACCGGACCGCCGAACAGCCGCAGGTGCCACCCAGCCCCAGCAGGCCAGGCATGGCCCTGGCCTGCGACGCGGCCGCGCCGCGTTGGGCGCCGACCGCGCCTGCTGGCCGCGGCTTATCTGGCGAGGAAGTCGAGGAGGGCGGGGTTGACGACCTCGGGATGGGTCCAGGCAATGTGATGGGGACCGCCTTCGACGGTGACAAACTGCAGGTCCTTGATCAGCCCGGGCAGCCGCGCGGCGGTGGCCGGGTAGGGCAGGAGCCGGTCGGCGTTGCCGTGGATGAGCAGCACCGGGACGTCGATCTTGGGCAGGTCGGCGCGGAAGTCGGTCAGCCACGTGTCGACGCAGGCGTAGGCGGCGAACGCCGACGCGGTCACGGCGACGTTGAAGCTGTTCTGCCAGGCCTGGTCGCTGATCCGGGCGGGGTGCAGCACGTCGACGTTGTAGAAGTTGTCCAGGAAGTCCTTGAAGTAGGCCGGCCGGTCCGCGACGACAGCCGCTTTGATGCCGTCGAATACTGACTGGTCCACGCCCTCGGGGTTGTCGGCGGTCTTCAGCAGGAAGGGCGGGATGGCGCCCATGAGCACGGCCTTGGTCACCCGGGCGGACCCGTAGGTGCCCAGGTACCGGGTCACCTCCCCGGTGCCCATGGAGAACCCGGCCAGAACCATGTCGCGCAGGTCCAGGTGCTCGGCCAGGGTGCTGAGGTCGGCCGCGAAGGTGTCGTAGTCGTAGCCGATGGTGGGCTGGCTGGATTGCCCGAACCCGCGCCGGTCGTAGGTGATCACCCGGTAGCCGGCCTGCAGCAGGACGCGTTCCTGCTTCTCCCACGAGTGGCCGTTGAGCGGGTAGCCGTGGATCAACACCACCGGCTGCCCGGTTCCGTGGTCCTCGTAGTAGATCTCGATGTCGTCGGAGTTCTCCTGGCCGACCGTGACCTTTGCCATTGCCTTTGCCTTTCTGCCAGTTGTGAACGTTCCTAACCCGGTTGGTCAGGTCCGTGATGCGGCCCTGCTCGGCCTGTATGCCCCAGCCCTCGTCGATCTCGGCTAGGGGCGGGCCTTGCCGAAGTACATCAGCTCCCACAGCGCGTCGTCCGCATGACTGTCCACCAGCTTTTCGGCCGTGTAGTGCTCGATGCGCAGCTCTCCGGCGAACCGCAGGTAGGCGCCATCAAACCCGGCGAGCCGGGCCGCTACCCTCTTAGGCCCCTTGATCTCGTCGATGAACTTGTCCAGGGCGATGTCGGAGTGCCGGGTCCAGGTGACGACGTACCGCTGGTCGCCATCGGCGTAGGTGTAGCGGGTCACGTTGCCCACCGGCTTGCCGGTCTCCGTGTCGGTGTACCGGCCCAGTTCCTCGAACCTGACCTTGGCGCCGTCGTCCGCGATCAGCTTCCCGTCGCGGGCCAGCATGAACACCGGCGTTTCCTGGTACCCGTAGTGCTTCTGCGCGGTGATGTACGCGGCGATCACCGAATAGGGGCCGGCCGCGCCGCGGGCCCAGTACCAGTGGTGCAGGAGGTCGAGCATCGAGGCGTTGCCCCAGTTGCGGTCGTGGTAGCCGACACCGGTGCCGGTATGGCTGTCGCCGCCCGCGCGGTAGGTCGCCTCGACCCTGCCCTGCGGCACCGACGGCAGCCAGGCGAAGTACTGCTCGCCCTGCTCACCGAAGAGCCAGTATCCGGTCTCCGGGCGCCAGGCAGGCACCTGCCCGGTCAGCGTGATATCGACTTCGACCTCCTCCACCCGGGCCCGGATGGTGTAGGTGTGCAGGTCGCCCGCGAACACGTTGTCGCCGATCCGGACGTCGCAGGTCTTGGTCGAGGCGGAGAAGGTCCCGGCGGCAAACTCCGCCTCCTTATGCACCGTGCTGCCGTCGGGCCGGGTCAGATCGATCCGGATCACCGGGCTGAGCGGCTTGCTGACGTCGGTGAACTCCTTGGTCAGGAAGATCACGACGACCTCCGCGCCATCGTCCAGCAGCGCGTCGAAGTACCACCACTCGTAGGTGCCCGGAGAGCCGTCGGTGCGCATCCCGTCCTCCCACGGCTTGATCACCCGGGGTTCGATGCCGATCCGCGCGTAGTCCTGGGGGGTGCTGCCCAGGCGGGCGGGGACGGTTGTGGTGCTGGTGCGGGACATGGGGGTCACGCTCCTTCCGAGAAGGCGACACCGGATGGTTATTTTCCAAGTGCCTGTTTTGGCTTAGCTTGCCGTTAACGCTCGGCAGGTGGTCTTGTGATGCCGGCGGTGCGGTCAGCCCTCGTGACCTAGGCGAGGGCGTCCTGGGGCTGGGAGGTTTCGGCGTACTTTCTGAGCCGGCCAAGGAGGATGCCCCACAGCGTGTTGCAGGTGGCGAGGGCCTGGTGGTCGTCGGGCCAGCCGGCGTGGTCGAGCTCGACTGCCGTGCGTCCGTCCCCGGTGTCGGATAGCTCATAGGTGACCGTGGAGCCGGCGGCGGCGCCGGGTCCTGAGATGCATTCCCAGCTGACAGCCGACCCGTTGCTGAGCTTGCTGACCTTCCACCGGAATGACTCGCCGTCGCCGAAGCGAAGCGTGAACTCCCGGCCCTGAGCGACCTCGCCCTCCAGGTAAGGTGTGTTCCAGCCTTTGAGCCCGTCGCGGGTTGACAGCGCCTCGTAGACCTGTGCGCGTGGAGCCTGGATGCGGATCGCGTGAGAGATGGTCGCCATGGGGAAATCTCCTTTCGGTTGCGTTGATCCGGAAGTCATACGGCCGGGTGGATCGCCCGGTCATCCACCTGGGGAGGCTGGCCGTTGCACTGCCCGGTATGGCCGGGCAGGTGAGCCGCCGGCCCTTGCCAGCGTGCGAACAGGTCCTTGCCGAGCTCGATGCCGAGCAGGTCGCAGGTGCGGTTGACGGTCTGGTCGATGACCGCCTGCAGCGTCGCGGGCCGGTGGTAGAAGGCGGGCACCGGCGGCACGACCATGGCGCCCAGCTCGGCGACCTGTACCAGCAGCCGGAGGTGACCGAGGTGCAGGGGCGTTTCGCGGACCAGCAGGACCAGCCGCCGCCGCTCCTTGAGGGTCACGTCGGCGGCGCGCAGCAGCAGGTCGTCGGAGTAGGACGTGGCGATGCCCGAGACGGTCTTCATCGAGCACGGGGCGACGACCATCCCCTGCGTGCGGAAGGACCCCGACGAGATGGCCGCGGCGATGTCTCCGGGCCGGTAGCAGTAGTCGGCCAGCGCTTCGACAGACCGGACCGAGAGGTCGGTTTCCAGTGCCACCGTCCGCCGGGCGGCCGGGGTAAGGACGAGGTGGGTCTCGACGTCGCCCGCGTCGCGCAGCACCTGCAGCAGCCGGATGCCGTAGATCGCCCCGCTTGCCCCGGAAATGCCGATGATCAGGCGCTTCACCGGCGATCACCCCCTGCGGCGGTCCACTCCAGGAACGTGACCGGTACGCCGTCCGGGTCGCGGACCGCGAACAGCCGGGCTCCCCACGTTGTCGTCTGCGGGGTGGGCGCTGGGAGAGGCAGACGCGCTCGGGCGGCGTTGATGTCGGCGACCTCGACGACGAGGTGGAACCGGTCCGCTAGCTCGCCGAGGCGCAGCGGGTGCGGCTCCCGCTGGTTGTCGAGCACCTCCAGGCGCATCCCGCCCAGGTCGAACCGCCGACCGCGGCCGCGCGGCCGGTCCCACGTGGCGGCCACCGGGAAACCGAGCGTCTCGCCGTAGAAAGAGGCGACCTCATCGAACCGGTCGGTGGCCAGTGTTGCATAGCTCATCTGCGCCGCCCCGTAGGGACCGGCGCAGTACAGGCGGGCAGGACCTCATGGACGAGCAGGTCCAGGTGCCGTTCCCAGGCCGTCCGCTCGCCGGCGGCGTCGTAACAGACGGCCAGCAGGTACCCGAAGCCCCCCGTCTGTTCCTGCAGGCCGCGGATGCGTTCGGCGACCGTGCCCGGCGATCCGGTGAGCCACAGATGGCTGGCGACGTACTCTACGTCGACCGCCGCGTCGGGCAGCGACGGGTCGTGTTTGAGCAACGGCCCGAGGCCCAGGGTCAAGGTAGAGCGGCAGCAGGAACTCGCGCCAGCAGCGGCCCATCGCGCCGCCCAGGGCCAGCGCCCGCGCCTCCTGGTCGGTCGGGGCGACATAGATGTCGCGGATGATCCGCCAGCTGCCGCGATCGGGGTGCCGGCCCGAGCGCGCGGCGCCCTCGACGACGGCGTCCCAGTGCTGCGCAGTGACCGCGTCATCCGGGCTGACGCTCAGTGAGACCGGCAGGTAGCCCTTCTCGCCGGCGAGCTTATGGTTGTCCGACCCTGGGGTCAGGCCCGCGATCGCGATCGGCGGGAACGGACGCTGCGCCGGCCGCAGGTGGTAGCCCAGCCGGTGCCGGGTGGAGTGCACCTGGCCCATCCGCCAGAACTCACCGTCGAAGTCCGCGGGCCCGTCGGCCCACAGGCGGGTCATCAGGTCCAGCGACTCGAACGTCATGCGGCGGTTGACTCGTCCTGCCCGCGGAATGGCGAACAGCTCGTGGTCGCTGGGCAGGGCGCTGACCCCTACCCCGAGCTGATACCGGCCCCCGCTGAGGTGGTCCAGGTAGGCGACCCGGTGCGCCAGCTCGACTGGATGGTGATACGGGAGCAGGTGCCCGAGCGGCCCGAGCCGGATCTGCCGGGTAAGCGGCAGCGCCTGGGCGATGAGCAGGTCGGGCGCCGGGCCCGGTTCCCACGCGGCCGTGAAATGCTCTCCTATCCAGGCCTCGGCGAAGCCGAGACGGTCCAGCCGCTGCAGTTCCTCCAGGTCCCAGCGGTGGCCCGCCAGCACCGGCCGCTCCGGCGGATGCGACGGCATGAGGAAGGCGCCGAGTTTCAGCCTGCGGTCCACGGCCGTCAGCCGTTCCCGGTGCCGCGGACAAATTCGGTGGCGGCGATCGTATAGGGGTAGTCCGGGTGCTGGTCGGCCATCCGGCCCAGCTGCGGGCGCAACCGGCCGAATGCCCGGTATATGTGCTGGTAAGGCTGGCCGGCAAAGTACGTCAGGATCTCGCGCCAGCTTCTCGGCGACTGCTGAATCAGCTCGCGCAGCTGAGCTTCGATCTCATCTTCAGTAAGCGGCGCCACCGCGGCGGGTTGCTCGATCGGCGGCGTGATCACGGCCCGGGCGAACTTGGAGTTGTCCTGATTGAGGGGCATCGTGCAGTCGAGGCCGATCTTGGTGATGCTGACCGGCAGCGTCTTCATGCTGATGCTCGGGTCCAGCGGATTGATGTTCTGGCCCGGGATCAGCAGTGTTCCGGTGCCCGGGTTGTACCGGAACGCCTGCGCCCACTTGACCTGCTCCTCATCGTAGATGTCGATGTCCTCGTCGAAGACGTAGGCAACCTTCGGGAACTGCTGATGGGACCCGGTCAGCATCACGGCGAGTGCCTGCTTCGCATCGCCGCCGCTGACCGGCTTGATCCGGGCGTACGCGATGTTCTCACAGGACCCGGGAGGCAGGTGAACATCGAGGACCTGCACCCCGGCACGCTGCAGCGTCTCGAACAGGTCACCTTCGATGGCGGGCAGCCAGATATACATATCCGTGCGCCCCGGATGCATGCCGCCGATGGACGCGTGCTGATAGATCGACTTCCTCCGGTACGTCACGCAATCGACCTTGAGATTCCAGTTGTGCGCCAGCCGCTCAACGCCGTACGTGCCGGTGGCCTCACCGTAGGGACCTTCATCGTGGATAAAGCCCTCGCTGGTCATCACGTGACCTTCGAGCACGATCTCCGCGTTCGCCGGCACCGTCAGGTCGACGGTCTCGCACTGCACCACCTCAGCCGGCCCGCCGAGGAAGCCGCCGAGCTTATCCCAGCCGTCGATGCGGGCCCCAGGCACTCGCATCATCGAGGAGATCTGGTCCAGCGTCGGGCCGCCGACGCAGACCGCGACCGGCATGTCCTTCTGCAGCGCGTGATGCGCTGCGCCGTTAATCGCGCCCTTGTGGTTCGGCGCGCGCACGTCGATGCTCAGCAGGTCCTTTGACCGGTACATGAGCCGCTGGATACCGTCGTTGATATCACCGGTTTCCGGATCCCGGGTAATAATACGGCCGTTGTTGATGTACGCCTGCCCGTCGTGGGTGTGGTGCAAGAACAGCGGCAGGATCGTCAGGTCGACGTCACCGCCCTTCATGACGACCTCTTTGCACGGCGCGGTGCCGACAAGCTTGGCCGGGTAGTGAACCATGCTTCGCCGGCCGATCTCGGCACTCAGCTCCCTGGGCTGGCAGCCAAGCGCCAGCGCACATATTTCCGGGGTCTGCAGTCCGTTGGCAAAGAACGGGAAGGCGCTGTCCTTGACCCGCTCGACGAAAATAGCCTTATCCGGGTTGTCCTCCATCAGCTGCGGCAGCTCGTCGACACGCTTCTCATCGGTGTAGCGTCGCAGCAGCCCGGCGGCATCCAGGGCCTGGACCCACTCGGCAAGACTGATCTGGGGCATCACAGCTCCGTTCGCTTAGGGGACCATCACTTCGGCGGTTAGCTGCGACGGTCCAGCTCCCTCTCGTCTCGGTGAGCTTTGCTCCAACGATCGCGGCGAACTGGGTGAGCTGCCGTCGCATAAGTTGCGTGATGTCGCTGGCGGCGCCGACGGCTGACCAGCGCGGGCGGCGGCAGCCGGGCAGCCCGAGGCCGGGCACGTCGGGACCGGCAAGCGCCGTGGGGCGCCGCCTGGCCGCCGCACGCACGCAGCCCGCTCACCCTCCAGCGGCCTGTCTGCCGCGCGAGTGACCTCCCGGCCACGAGCATCTAGCTCCTGTGGCGGGGCGGGGACCGTACGCTGGCGGGCGGCCGGATGCGTGCCCGCCGGGTCATCGCCGGGTTCGTCCCGTGCCTGCCGCGCGAGCCGGGCAGCCCGGGCAGATCATCCCGATTGCGTGAGGACGGCTCACCCAGCCGGGCGCGAGGCTTGCGCTGGGCTAGCGGGCCGGCGTCTCAGCTTGCCGCCTGCGCCAGGAGGGTGCGAGCAGGCCGAGGGCGCGGGCCCGCTGCACGGCCTCATGGCGGCGGTGCGCGCCGAGCTTGGCGTACAGATGGCGCATGTGCGTCCGGACTGTGTTCCACGACAGGTAGAGCTCATCGGCGATCTCTCGCGCTGACATGTTGGTGGGCAGGTAACGCAGGATGCG
>Ga0099828_10002332_pt1 | contig 13029 bp, 12 predicted proteins | sample CZO8metaG_2_FD_79338 | JGI IMG/M metagenome (GOLD analysis project Ga0099828, IMG submission 79338) | Vadose zone soil microbial communities from the Eel River Critical Zone Observatory, Northern California, USA - CZOApr15con2H1.8 metaG | ecosystem: Environmental > Terrestrial > Soil > Vadose...
CAGGACAGGCGCTTGTGACCGTAGGCCTGCCACTGCTCCTATGGGGATGGATACTTTTCTTCACCTCCACCTGGGAAATGACCCATGCCAACGAGCAGCCTTTGGAGCCTGCCGTTCAACCGCAGTCGCGGCGGGGCCTGTCCCGCCCCTCCTGGCCCAGGCGGAGAATGTAGATAGTGAACGAGAAAGCACAACGCTTCAATCGTTGTGCTTTCTCGTTCACTATCTACAATTTTTCCTAATCCCGCGTACGGAAGATTTTCACTCTTCGATACGGCTCCTTCCCCCTGCTGCGGGAGATCAGGTTATAGCGCGTCGCCATCTGGTGTTGCAACCTGCGGATATAGGCATTGGCGGGAGCCAGCTCAGCCGTCGTCAAGCCCTTATTCAGAACTTGATGAATGGCGTCCTCCGTCTCTAACAATGCTCGCGTGGTTGAGTCATCCGTCTCTCTACCTTCACCCTCTGCCTCATCTTCGTCATCGGGGGGTGCATCTCCCGTGGGAATGTCGAAGATGTGGGCAAGGGCGTGCTGCATCTGAGCAACAGTATTGTTTTTCAGGATGATAATCAACTTGCGGTCCTGCTCCGCTTGCTGCAACCTCTCCGGTTGGCGGCGATAGTAATTTTTCAGCGTAATCACCGCGTCGGCATCACCCTGATTGTTGGTCACGATAATGGGCACGCGCAGTTGGCGAGCCGATTCGGTCAGGCGGTCGCGGTTCACTCCGAACGGATAGACCCGCAGCGTCTTCATGATCGACACCGGCGTTTCTACCTCAACAGGGGTATAAATCCCCTCCGGTCGTGCTACACGTTCAGCCGTCAGCAAGGTGGTGGAACGCTGGTGCTCAACATCTGCCGGTGATGTGCCGGTAGGTGCTAATGCCCGGAATTGCGTCTGTGGTTGGCTCTGACTGCGACTGCGCAAGCGTTCGCCGCCCCCGTCACTTCCGCCGTTACGGAAACCCTGTTGTCCCTGTCCCATCTGGCGAAACTGACTCCATTCACCGCCGTTATTGCCGCCCCGCCCGGAACGCTCAAAGCTGCCGCCATGACCGCCCTGCCGTGGATCAACGGGGCCGCCAAAGCTGCCCACGCCCCAGGTCGGTACTTCCATACCACCTGCGGAAACACGATGCACAGTGACACGTCCCGTCTCTTCATCGCGGGTGCGCTCCTCGGCGGTAATCGCATGTCCTCGAAGCATACTATCCACCGTTTCGGCAACATCGCGATGTACAACCAGTTCCTGCCAGCTCTGTTGTTCAACCACCACATCAAAGGTCGGTGGAGCTTTGCGCTCCAGAATACTCTTCTGGGTATGACGCCGCCGTGCCTCCTCGTCACCGAGGGTCACAGTCTGAATACCGCCCACCAGGTCGGAGAGCGTTGGATTGACCAGCAAGTTGCCAAGTGAGTTACCATGAGCCGTTGCCACAAGCTGCACACCGCGTTCCGCAATGGTGCGAGCGGCAGCCGCTTCCAGTTCGGTTCCAATTTCATCTATGACGATTACCTGGGGCATATGGTTTTCGACAGCCTCAATCATCACCGCATGCTGTTCCGCCGTGCGGGCCACCTGCATACGGCGAGCACGACCGATACCGGGATGGGGAATATCCCCATCACCCGCGATCTCATTGGAGGTGTCGACGACCACCACCCGTTTATTGGCTTCGTCCGCGAGGACGCGAGCTATTTCACGCAGCAGGGTGGTTTTACCCACACCTGGACGACCAAGAATCAAGATGGATTGACCCTGTTCGACAATATCACGGATCAGGGCAATACTGCCGAGTACCGCTCGACCAATGCGGCAGGTCAAGCCGACAACTTTAAATTTTCGGTTGCGCAGGGCACTAATGCGGTGGAGCGTGCGCTCGATACCGGCACGGTTATCGTCGCCAAATTCACCAATGCGCTGCACCACGTATTCGAGGTCCGCGCTGGAAATTGGCTCTGTACTTAGGATCACCTCCCCTTCTGGGAACCGGCCCTCGGCATATCGTCCAAGGTCCATTACGATCTCCAGCAGTTCGCTTCGGTTCTCGAGCCGATTGACCGCGTCGTGGATGCCAGGCGGAAGTGTCGCTAGCAGAGCCTCCAGATCGTCAGTGATCGCATGTTGCATAGGCAGTTCTATCACCTCATTGTTGGCGCGAATTGACCGTCCCCAGGCCCTTCACACCATAGACCACTCGTTGCTCCAGTGCAGGGACAGTGCGTTGGCGCATAGCCAGCAGAGCTATGTGACGCACAAGCAAGGCCTTGATCGAGGCCTGCTCAAAACCACTGTTGCGCAGAGCGGCGATTACAAACGACTCGTACTCTCGCACCTGACAATAGATGCGTCTCGTTGTTACACCTTCTTCCTGTAACCTTCTGATACCGAAGCGCAAAAGCGGTTCGGCAAGCTCAGAATGCTCAGGATGGACAATAAGAGAGAGCTGGTGCGGTGCCGACCCGTGACCCCGGCAAAGTCGCAGCCATGCCCCTAAACGAACGCCAACATCACACACGTAGTTTTCATTTCCCCGCCCAAGGGGAGATGGCAACGGGCGTAGTGACCCGACGTGTAGCTTAGCAAATTCTTCGCTATCATCTAATAGCTCTGCCATCTGTACCCGCTGTGGCGTGACAGAGCGATAGAGTTGATGCAACCCCCACACATGATGGCGGTTCCAACGCCGTAGTGCGGGTAGGTTGGGAGAGGACGTTTCGGGCGTGCCATTATCGGGATCGAAGACATAGGTCAGCTCGCGGGCATAGCGTTGAAAGCCTGCACGCTGGAATAGCTCCTGTTCGGGAATTTCGTCCTCAACCTTAGCAAAAATACGGAGTATGCCATGCCCTGCCCCCATCTCTAGCATATACTCAAGCAGTGCGGCCAGGACACCATCCCCGCCATCTCCGGGGACATTACGCTGTACCATAGAGGCCAGGTAGGATATATCCCACATGGTACGCGACGGTCGCTCTTGTACCTGAGCAAACCCTAGAATGCGCCAGTGGTCTTCACAAATCCAGGTGCGCGAAGCCGGATTGAGCGGAAAGATATTCCGTAGGATGGGTGGCAAGGGGAGACGATTCTCTTCCGGCTCCAGCCAGCACACAAAGTTTGCTAACTCGTGCTGTTTGCTGCGAGCACGCCGATCAATTGAGTAGATGATTCCCGGTAGATCAACGTATAGTACCGGTCGTATCATCCATTACTCCCGCGTCTGTGGGGTCTGCCCGAACAATACCTTGAAAGGTCGTATCAGCTATTACCCTTTGACGCTCTGCACTATGCGGAGAAAGTACTGATGAAACCGTGAATCCCCTGAAACCTCCGGGTGAAATGCAGTGCCAAGTAAAGTTCCTTCACGGACCGCAACGATGGTTCCATCGTCGAGCGTTGCCAGCGTCTCCACCTCCGGTCCAACCGACTCAATGGCTGGTCCCCTGATGAAGAATGCGTGGAATGGCGCTTCTCCTAGTACCGGCACAGACAGATCAGTCTCAAAACTTTCCCGCTGACTGCCAAATGCATTGCGACGGACGCGAATGTGCATTGAGGCCAATAATGGTTGCCCCTCCAGCGCATTATCCGTCTCTCTTGCTAACAATATCAAGCCCGCACACGTTCCCCAGATGGGGAAACCTTCGCCAATCTTCTGATGTAACGGTTCCAGTAGACCGTACAACACCATCAGTTTGCCGATGGTGGTGCTTTCACCACCTGGTAGTATTATACCATCTAATCCATCTAATTGCCTGGGCAATCGGATGGCTTTTGCCTCAATTTCTACTCCCAATTCGGAAGCAGCCTGTTGCAAGGCTTTCAGGTGCGCCTCAAAATCACCCTGTAATGCTAATACGCCTATACGCAACTTTGGGTTGTATTTTTTAATGTCCATACAATTACCACCCGCGAAGTGCCATTTGTTCCTGTTCGGGTAGCGTGCTGACGTTAATACCTACCATCGGCTCACCAATGTTGCGCGATACCTCTGCAACAATGGCAGAGTCCTCAAAGTGAGTAGTGGCCCGCACAATAGCTTTGGCTCGTTTCATTGGATCGCCTGACTTGAAGATACCAGAGCCAACAAAGATGCCCTCCGCGCCCAGGCGCATCATCAAGGCAGCGTCGGCTGGCGTGGCTATGCCCCCGGCTGAAAAGTTCACCACTGGTAACTTGCCGGTGCGAGCAACGTCCCGTACCAATTCATACGGCGCGCCAAGGTTCTTGGCCTCGCTCATCAACTCTTCTTCGGGCAATATTTGCAGGCGGCGAATGCCATCCATTATCGCCCGCATATGGCGCACGGCCTCTACAACGTTGCCGGAGCCAGCCTCGCCCTTGGTACGCATCATCGCTGCTCCCTCACCTATACGGCGCAGGGCCTCGCCGAGATTGCGCGCGCCGCACACAAACGGCACCGAGAAGAGGTGTTTATTGACATGGAAATGCTCATCGGCCGGTGTCAATACCTCCGACTCGTCAATGCAATCTATGCCAATGGCCTGGAGAATTTCGGCTTCGACAAAATGTCCAATGCGGCACTTGGCCATCACAGGAATCGTGACCGCCTCTTTAATCTGGATAATTAACTCAGGGTCGCTCATACGAGCAACGCCGCCATGAGCGCGAATATCGGCTGGCACGCGCTCCAGTGCCATCACTGCACATGCCCCGGCCTCCTCCGCGATGCGCGCCTGTTCGGCATTCACAACATCACAAATGACGCCTCCTTTGAGCATCTCTGGAAATGTTCGCTTAACTTGTATTGTTCCCGTCTGCATGACTGATTTTCTCCCAGTATGGTTGATGAATTGGATGGGTCCTATGTTTCAATAACGCTTATACCAAAATTCTATCACATTGGGAGAGCGTGTCGCTACAGCCAATAGCGACCAAAGAGACCAGCCATCAATAACCATTACCGAGCCAATTGTTCATTAGCAAAGGTGTGTAGGGGCGCGATTTATCGCGCCCCTACACACCTTCATTCCACAAAAGCGCGAGACCCCTAACCCGCCCTCACCAGCCAGCATAGTCCAACACCAGGTAGTAATTGATGCGCAATGCCCTGTACGCTTGTGACAATGATGGGCGCTACAGTGAGGTTGCATACCCGCCCCTGGTACTGAAAGCAGATTTAGCAGATCTGTTCTTAAATACAACTTTCAGGCAGTTGCCGCCTTGATGTTCGCCACCACACTGGCTGGCTACCAACTCGCGCTCTTGTGTTCTTACTTACTCAATCAGATCGGTTGCCCAATTTGTAGCCTGAATGGTCGTGTCAAGCTCACGCCTTTGTCGAGCGATCTCATCCAACTGCGACGCAGCGCAGCCACGTCAACAGTGGAAATCTTACGAATTTCGGAACGACCATAACGCTCGACGCGCGTAGATGCAGTATCGGCCAACCCGCTGATGATGCTATAGCGCAGAGAGAGCACATCGTGCTGAGCCGGGGCTTCGGTAAGAGTAACGCCATCAGGCAGCCGCGTCTTTGAAAGGAAAAATGGATTTACTCTCATTACATGATTTAAATAAGATGGTTGATGATGCTGTAACTAGTTCAGTGACAGAACTCAAAGTAATATTACCGAAGGAAAGTGCTGAGGAGCAGGTGCGCAAGATAATAGGAGTGGTTGAGAGCCCCACCTCTAACTTAAGCATTATTAGTGACGATGGATTTAGCAATCAAAAGAATAATAAGTAAAATCTGACAGTTCACTCATTTTTTAGGGTATAAAATGAGATGTTTTCCCCATTTGGAGGCAAAAAACGATGAAAAAACATCGGCTTTTCCCCACGTGGTGACGATGGCTTAGATCAGAGTCAAGCATTTTCCATCGAAGTGGGATATGGCCGCTCTCCAACGACTCGAAACATACATCTTTGGGGGAATTCGTTCGAACCTTTGTGAAACAGAAGTATGTCTGTTCGATCTTTTGGTCTCAAAACGCGCAACTTATTGGACACTTCTTAAAAACCACCTGAAAAATGAGCGAACCACGAGGTATTCTATGAAGTATCGTGAGAATGGGCTCCAAATAGGAAATGGCAAACAGCTGTTTGCCATTTCCTATTTGGATACTAACTCTTGGTAAGATTTCATATGCTGATCAATGTTTTCGCTGTCAAAGCAGCGCTTACAAAAGTTTGCTAGAGAAAAGTAGCATCATTAGCTTGCAGTATACTAGGCCGCTGGTGAGCTGAGAAGCCAACGGGCCACACTCTCATCGGGTGCCGTGGAAATCTGTTGAGCCAGCAGATTAAGAACAGCAGGATTATCTATCTTTGTTATTTCCTGTTGAGCCAATTCAGCAAGCGACGGAAAACGGGCTTTGACGATATTGACTAGCACTGTTTGCAACGCTCGTATTTCGCCTTCAGCTCTACTTTCAGCCCGTATCTTTTTTACCTTAGGGTGTTCCTCCCATAGAGGGTCATACATCTTTAACTCCTTCTGTATTTCCTCTTTCTCAGGTGGAGCAATGGTTTCTGTTCGCTCCAACAAGAGTTCCATCCACACAAGTTGCTGCGCTAAGGTTACTTCATCGTCTCGATAGAGTACGGCCAACTCCGCCATCACCTTCTTCATCATCACATGGTTGGTCCCTTGCATCGTTGGTAACAACGGGTACATACAAGTCACATGCTCACGCACATAGTATTCAGCTTCCTGTAGAAACAACTCTAACTTCTCAAAATGAAATGTGATAATGTTCTTTTTCCCGCTGTTTATCCCGAAGGGTGATTCAGCCACCTTCGTGCGAAAAGGATACACAATCATTGAGATGACAGGTAAATGGTAATCCCGATAAAGCACCACATTATAAATCAGTAACCGTGACAGTAAATCTGGGTCTGAACCCGTCTCAAATTCTACATTAAAAATACTCTTAACGTCTTGATATTTGCCCTTAAACACCTTATCTGCCCGCATGGTCGGCCTGATAATTTCGACATCCAGGGTTTCCTCGTAGGTAGCACCGGGAACAAATAGGGGCAAAACAGATGGCGCTTCCCGACGCATCCAATCTTTGAATGTTGTATCAAATCGTTGCGCTGGTTGTTGCTCGTCCTCCTGAAGCTTCTTCCTTGGTTTCTTCATTACGATATGCACACCTACCTGCCTTTCGTGTAATCATACCATACTCTGTCTATGCTATGTAGCTAAGCCGGGACCAATTTGGACATTGAACGAACAAGCACAACACATTGAGTGTTTGACAGAGTCAAACGCTCAATGTGTTGCACCTGGTCGTTAAACGTCCGAGAGAGGACATACAAACCATTACATTGCTCTTATTGTCCCCCTGGGACACCAGCGCGCTCCGGGAGTTGCGCCCCAGAACTGGCCCGCAGTTGGGCGCGGATAGCGGGAGCCTGTGCCCGGCGGGTAGTGGCCGTGGTCGCACGCTGCACAATCTTGATGAAAGCGAAGAACATGGCCCAGTTGACAATCGCGATGACAATCATGAAAACCAGGTTGGTAAAACCTCCCAGCCCGAAACTGCTGATCACCAGGTAAATCAGGCCTGTAATCAGAATATTAAACAGCGTTGTCGGAATAAGGATCAACCAGGCAAACTGCATCAACTGATCGGCACGCAGGCGCGGCAACGTACTTCGCACCCAGATGAAGACGAAACAGAGCAGGTAAACCTTGGTAATGAAGTAGGTGACGGCCAGCAGGTTGCCGAGGAAGCCCCACCCAAGGGCACCCAGTCCGAGCAGGTAGTTCACACCAGGGCCAGACCACCCGCCAAGGAACAGATATGTCGTAATCGCCGAGACGATGGTCATGTTGCCGTATTCACCGAGGAAGAAGATTGCCCAGCGCAGCCCGCTATATTCAGTCAGATAGCCAGCCACCAGTTCTGACTCCGCCTCTGGTAAATCGAAGGGAGCGCGGTTCGTCTCCGCCAGGCCGCAGGTGTAGTAGATAACGAGCATCAGGGGCTGCACGAGGAAAAACCATGCCCATGGTGTAAAACCCTGAAAGATGAAATCCAGCACGGGAATGCCAACGCCTTTAGCGGGCCAGACATTCTGGAAATCCATAATCTCTTTGATCGAGATCGTCCCTATGCCCGAATTACCGCCCGCCAGGACGCTGGTGAGCATCACAATACTGACAAGCGCGAGCACAAGCGGCAGCTCATAAGAGATCATCTGTGCGGCAGAGCGCAGCCCGCCCATCAAAGAGTACTTGTTGTTGGAGCCCCAACCGGCCATGATAACGCCTATCACGTCGATTGAACTCATCGCTACATAGTACACAATACCGGTAGCAAGGGCCGTTCCTGGCAGACCCACGTAGGGAGAGAAGGGTATGACAGCAAAGGCGGCGATGATCGGTGCGAGAAAGACGGAAGGTGCCAGGATAAAAAGGGCTTTGTCAGTCTGACCTGCCTGAATATCTTCTTTCAGGAGCAACTTGCCAACGTCAGCTAGCGTCTGTAAGAGACCCCATGGGCCGGTATGTATTGGCCCCAGCCGATCCTGCATCCAGCCCATCACTTTGCGCTCAGCCAGCACCAGTAGGGCAGCACTCGTCAAAACAAAACCGAAGAAAGAGACAAAGGCGACGAGGAATTGCAAGAACTCCCACGAAAAGATACCATGAAGCAGTTGGCTTCCTACATCGTCAGCAAACACTATAGAAATACGCATAAGATAACTCCCATTACCGGTCGACTTCACCCAGAACAATATCTAAGCTGCCCATTATTGCCACGACATCGCTCATCTTGTAGCCACGTAACAATTCCGGCAGGACCTGCAAGTTTACAAAGGACGGGCCGCGTAACTTGGCTCTCCAGGGATATTCGCTGCCATCACTGATAAAGTATACCCCTAGCTCGCCCTTGCTGCTTTCGATGGCAAAGTAGGTCTCTCCACGAGGAGGACGCAGGGCGATGGGAGTGCGGGTGCCGATAGGCCCGCCCGGCATTTTATCCATGGCGACCCGGCAGAGGCGGATACTCTCCCAAATTTCCTGCATGCGAACTTTATAGCGAGCGTAACAGTCACCCTCCTGGCGCACCTGCACATTGACGGGAACTTCACGATAGGCCATATAGGGACGGTTGACGCGCAGGTCCCAGTTAACGCCACTGGCACGCAGCATCGGGCCTGTCAGGCCATAGGCAATGGCCTGCTGTTGATCGATATAGCCGACGCCCTGGGTTCTAGCCTCAAAGATTTCATTGCCGGTGATTAACACCTCCAGTTCGGCCATGTTTTTCTCGAACTGATCAAAAAATGCCTCACACTCTTTGAGCCAGTTCTTGGGAAAGTCATGCAGTACACCGCCAACACGCAGGTAGTTCACATTGAACCGGCTGCCGCCCAGAGCTTCGAATAGTGAAAGGATACCTTCGCGATCGCGGAATGTCCACAGAATGGGGGTGAATGCTCCCAGGTCTACGAGATAGGTACCGACCGCCACGAGGTGGCTGGCAATTCGCTGCATCTCGCCCACCAGCAGGCGGATATACTGTGCGCGCCTTGGTGGTTCCATACCCATGAGCTGTTCGACAGCACCGGCATAGGCAATCTCGTTGAGCATGGGGGAGAGGTAGTCCGCATTGTCCATATAGCGGATGCCGCCCATAACCGGTCGATTCTCTAAAATTTTCTCAATGCCGCGATGCAGGTACCCTATGACCGGAGTACAGTCAACCACGGTCTCGCCTTCGAGCTTGAGCACCAATCGTAAGACGCCATGGGTGCTTGGGTGCTGTGGCCCCATATTGAGAAGCATCTCTTGAGATTTAATGCCCTCGGAACCTTCTTCCTCCATCAGATTTACGTTCGTATCTTGATTTATCGCCATAGGATACCTCTCGTGATTGGATTACTTATGATTTTTGTCGCAGTGCCAGCAGCTTGCGAATGCGTATAGCGAGACTAAATGACCAGAGCAGGGCCATTAAGACCCCCATACCCGCGAACAAAACATGGTTAGGGTCGGTCGAAAATACAAAGAAGGAGAACGCCATGCCCCAACAGCCTAAAGCGACCATGGCGGGCAAGATTAGGCTTTGCGGACCACGCACGCCTGGTGAAAGGAACGGACGGTTCAAGGGTTCTGCCCCTGTTGTCGCCGTTGACCTGACGCTGTTATTTCGCGAGCCAGGAGTGCTTTGTCTACTCTTTCTCGCTGGCTCCTTCTCACGTCTCCGAGCTTTTGGCATTGCGCTGATTCACCTTCATCGTAATTCGTTTAACTAGTGTTTAGCCTTAATATTCTTCCCGGTGATTGACTTGCCGACTGAATTTGAATTGACGTTTTCCTGGTCGGTGCCCTCCTGGTGTCCTTCAAAGGCGTGGCCGAAGGTTGGTGTGCCGGGATGCAAGCGCTCTTCCAGACCCTGGCCGAGCTTCTTCTGCACGACATGCTCGACGCCTCTTTGCTGGAATTTGCCGGAGACGGCCATATTGGGATCAACCTGGGTTGTGGCACGATTTTTGATGGTCATTGGCACCTGGTGGAAACTCTTGAGGAGAGGATACCCCTCAAAGTCATCATCCAGTAACATACGTCTCAGGTCAGGATGGCCCTCAAACTTGATGCCAAACAAATCATAGGTTTCGCGCTCCAGCCAATTTGCAGTTGGCCAGACCGAAACAACGCTGTCAACTTCCGGCTTTTCGTGATCCAGGCGCACCTTGATTTGTAGCAGCTGGCCCCGCGTCGTTGAGCGCATATGATACACCGTTTCAAGATGATCGAGCATATCTACGCCCGATATACAGCTTAACAGGTCAAAGCCCAGCTGATCGCGCAAGAAGCGACAGACCGCAACAAGATTAGTGCGCTCAATCTCCAGCCCAAGAAAGTCGCCTTTGATGGTTTTAGGTGAGACTGCCGAGCCAGTTATTTGCGCAATTGGGGCCAGGTCGCGGGCGAGAGCAGCATTTTGATCGCGATATCCCCGCGTTTCTCTGGGGACACTTCTTGAACGTGGTACTAGATCCATCGAGTAACTCCCTTGCGCCAGGCGTATACCAGTCCAAGCGCGAGAACAACGATGAAGAAGAGAATTTCAATAAAGCCAAAGATGCTTAACTGCTTGAAAATAACCGCCCAGGATATGATAAAGACGATATCCACATCAAATGCGACAAAGAGCAAAGCAAAGATGTAGAAGCCAAGTGGATATTGCACCCAGGCGGAGCCAATAGGAGTTTCACCAGACTCGTAGGTCTGCAGTTTTTCCTTCGTTCTGCTATGAGGCGCAAGTATATTTGACAGGGTCGTCCCCACGATGACGAAGACAAATCCTGCGGCCAATAATATACCAGCGTATAAATAACCAATGTTTACAGGTGTTGACACGCGCCTTTCCTCCAAGTAGTAGCCCATGTTATGTGCATAAAGGCTAGAGAATTCTCCATTGATTATAGCACAGGGAAGAACCTGCGACAAAGAGAAAGATTATAACTGGTTCTCACAAAATCGGGGCTACATGCAGAGGCACAATTCCATTGTGCCTCTGCATGTAGCCCCGATTTTGTGAGAACCAGTTATAAAGAGCTGTAGTAATGCGGCTCTACATTGGGGGCCATTGAGGTGCCTCCGGCCGGGCGAGCAATTGCACGCCGGTCAGACCGGTACGCCGGGTAGCCTCGGTGATAGATACCACAATGACGCTGACATTATCTTCACCACCGCCATCCAGGGCGGCTTTGATCAGCGCATTGCCCGTCTGCGATGGATCAGGGACGGCACTCAGCACCTGCTCAATGGCTGGATCACGCACCATATCCCATAAGCCATCCGAGCAGAGCAGCAGTTTATCGCCAGGTTCAAGGGGTACCTTGAAGGAATCTACATCTACAACCGGCTTCTCACCCAGGCTGCGATAGATCTGGTTGCGCTTGGGATGGGTGTAGATATCGTCGGGTTTGATGATTCCCGCCTCAACCAGGCTCGCCACTACCGAATGATCGTTGGTTATTTTCTTCAGACCTCCTGGCTTGCGGTAGAGATATGTGCGGCTATCGCCCACATTGGCAATGTAGGCAGTCATCTCGACGATCAGGGCAGCCGTCATGGTGGTGCCCATATCGGCCCGGTGCTCCATATTGCGCTGATGCACCGCCAGGTTCGCACTTTGCACGCCGTCCAACAGCAGTTGGACGAGAGCATCATCGCCCAACGGTTCGTTGCTCGACAGCTTTGGTAAAATGGTTTCACTAATCGTTTGAATAGCCAGGCGGCTGGCATCCTGCCCATTGGCGTGACCTCCCATGCCATCAGCCACCACAAAAAGGCCAAACTGTTGTGCCTGTGAATTGAGGGTTCGTTCTCCCTGCGCGGCAAAGAGGCTATCTTCATTTGGCTTATGTTGCCGTTTAATACCAGGGTTCGAGCGTGTCCCTACCAGCAGGCTCATATTGCGACCACTATATCGTTCAACAGGCGCACGAGTTGAGATCTCCTCAACGGTGAAGGGGAGCGTCTTCTCCAGTTCTTCCTGCCCATTCCTGGAATTGCTTGGTGACATTTCCTGTGTGGGCTCATCGTATATCGAGCCCGAAGGCGTCAGTCCCTGTTGGGATGGCACAGTTGCAGGTCCTTGGGATGGCGCAGGCGGAGATGATGGTACTTGAGCCGGGGGCATTGCCAGGCGTACATTCAATCCTGAATCCGAAAGCGTCAATGGAGAACGACAATTTGAGCAGAAGTTATCAGTGGGCTGCACTGGCGTTTGGCAATTTGGACAACGGAGATTGGGCTTGAGTTGGGCATTCATGTTGGCTGAATTCTTCGCAGCGCTTGCGTTGACAGGAGAGTATTGTCGAATCGACTCCTGCTGCGTCTTCTGATACTCCTCTTCTTCCTTCCTTATACGAGCAGCATCTTCATCAGCAATGCGATCAAGTTTGGCATATTCTCGTCGCTGCCGGAGCCAGCGGCGCAGCATCAGTAGCAGCACCAACAGCACAATGATTCCCAGAATAGCCGCGATAGCTATCAGAGCCAGATTGACCAGGTCGTTAGTAGAGACTCTGTA